>Ga0206126_10002142_pt1 | contig 22273 bp, 15 predicted proteins | sample Helgoland_Spring_5_FD_148621 | JGI IMG/M metagenome (GOLD analysis project Ga0206126, IMG submission 148621) | Pelagic subsurface seawater microbial communities from Kabeltonne, Helgoland, North Sea - Helgoland_Spring_Bloom_20160412_1 | ecosystem: Environmental > Aquatic > Marine > Epipelagic ...
ATCTGAAGGGCTGGACCCCAAGGGGAGGCACATGCAAGTTTGAGGTCGAGGATGGGGCGATCGTCGGCACCTGTATACCCGGATCGCCCAGCACGTACCTTTCCACCGAGCGGGAGTATGAAAACTTTATTTTCACCTGCGATATGAAGTGGGTTGTAAACAGTAATTCCGGGATCATGTTCCGGGCGAAATTGAAGGGAGAGAATCAGGTATATGGACCGCAGGCGGAAATGGAAGAGGAGAACAAAGGGCGTGGATGGTCTGGTGGTATTTATGGACAAAGCTGTGGGGGATACTGGTATCCTTTGTGGCTTGAGGAACACAAAGAGATTCGCGCTGCCCGCAAGAACGGGGAATGGAACCGGGTCACCATACATGCCAAGAACAATGTGGTGAAGACCTGGGTGAACGGGGTACCCGCTGCCCACTGGAAAAATGATGAATACCTAAAGGGCTTCTTTGCCCTGCAAATCCATTCCGGTAAGCAAGGCAAGGTTTTGTTCGATAACATTCGGATTAAGGAATTGAAGTAACTTCTTCGCTTACTTCATAATCTCAAAACATTTAGAACAACTAAATGTATTCTTGAGTTAGTAAACCGTAAGGTTAACCTGTTTTTGAACATATTGAATTTGTGATTGGAAATCAGATTTTAAATTTTCGGCTGAAGGAGCAGTCGATTATCCTCCTCTTGAGCCTGTTTAACTTAGGCTCCGCAGGATTATCTGCAAAATTACCGGAAAAGTTGGAATTGTTCTTTGAGAATCATTGCATGGATTGTCATGATGACGAAATTACTGAGGGTGGTTTGGACTTTCTCTCGCTTACTTGGCAGCCGGAAGATTCCTATAACGAAAGCATCTGGGTAAAGATTCACGACCGGATAAAGTCAAAGGAGATGCCGCCTCCTAAAAAGAGTAAGGTGCAGGATTTTGAAAGGGAAGAGTTGACCCAGGCTTTGGGGAAGATGATTCTTGAAGCACGCGAACTTGCCTATGCTCTAAATGGACGATCGGTTTCGAGAAGGATTAACCGGTTTGAATATGAAAATGTCCTCCGTGATCTTCTGCACGATCCTTATCTTAAAATTGCCGGGCAACTACCATTGGACGGTGAAGTGCATGGCTTTGCCAAAGTGGGCACTGCCCTGGATGTATCCCATGTTCAGGTCGACGCCTATCTCGATGTGGCAGAATTTGCCTTAAGGCGTGCCCTTGATTTTCCTGAAAAGAAGCCTAGCTCGACTACCAAGCGTGTGTATGCACGCGAGCAGAGAAGAATGTGGGCACCAGGAGGTAATCCGGCGTGGACCCGGTTTTCGCTAGCCCTTGATGGGCTGGAAATCAATGACGAGTATTCCTTTCGCAAACTGGGTCTGAACCGTAAAATTAACAGCGTTGTGGTTGACGACACCGATACGGAGCGTATCGGACCATGGAAAAAGTCCACTCGTCGAGCCAACCATTTGGGTAAGCATTACCTGGCCACTGCAAAGAACAATGGCCCCCACGAAATAACCTGGAAGACCGTATTACCTAAACCCGGTACATACGAAGTGCGCGTAAGTTTCTGCGGAGGAGAAAGTCTGAGCAACGCTGCCCCTTACACCGTTCATCATGCCAAAGGAAATACCCGTCTCCTCATTGATCAATCCGTCAAACCGACCATAGACAATCTGTGGTTTCCGCTCGGTCAATTTAGCTTCGATAAAAAAGAATCTGGTCCCATACGCGCAGCGGTTTCTCTTTCAGACAAGGGTACGGAAGGCTACCTGATTGCCGATGCCGTACAGTTCGTGCATCTGGATGAACTTGAAAATAAAAGAGATCTATCGACTTACCTTGAAGAAAGCTCCACTGCGATTTTCCGGGGTGCGTACACACCTTTTTATTACGGCTTTGATGATTATAAAGCACCCGTTCGTGGGAACTACCGCATCCGTATCAAAGCAAAATCCGTGATTCGGCAGACGGACTATGTTGAATGGGAGGGGGATAAGAAACCACGCTTCTACCCCGATCTCGTCCTCGATGCCTCTCGGCGCTACCCAACCCCTGTCGACGACCGTATTTTTCCCGGTAAACGCAGTGAACCTGTCAAGGTCTACTCTTCGACCCTGTATGAACCCAATACCCAGAGCATGTTGCCCATCGGCACATTTGAAGCACCACCGGGTGAGCCTCAAGTCTTTGAACTGAATGCCTTTATGGAAAAGGGCGGCATGGTGAAACTCGATTGTATGCGTCTGCCTTCACCCATGGTTCCGGCAATGCCGCATACCATTCCAAAAACCGATGACGGGTTTCCCGGTGTCGCTTTTCATTGGATGGAAGTGGATGGACCGCTTATCGAAAAATGGCCGCCACCGTCCTACCTTGCGTTGTTTGGAGATCTGCCTTTCGAGAAGGGCGCCAAACATATCGTGGCTCTCTCTGAAAACCCGTCTGAAGATGCGGCTAGGGTACTTACCGGTTTCATTGAACGGGCTTATCGACGTCCCGTTACAGAGAAGGAATTCGATCGGTTTTATCAATATGCCCAAGTTCTTCTTGAAGAAACTTCTTTCACTGAGGCAATGATTGCTACCTTCTCGGCAGTACTGGCTTCTCCAGAGTTTCTTTTCCAATGCAGCCAACCCGGCAAACTCGATGACTTTGCCTTGGCGGAGCGACTCTCCTTCTTCCTCGGAGAATCGATGCCGGATGAAACGCTTAGCAAACTGGCCCGCACCGGAAAGTTGCGGGTCGCCGGAAACTTGAAGAAGCAGGTTGACCGATTGATCGATAAGCCTGAGTTCAACCGTTTCGTGCAGAAATTTCTTAACTCCTGGCTCAAGCTGGATGAGATCAACGATACAGACCCCGATCGTGAACTTTACCCGGAGTACGCTGGCGATTGGTGGTTGGTGAGTTCGATGGTGAAGGAAAGTCAGCTCTTTTTTGCAGACCTGATCGTCAACAATCGGTCCGCTGCTGGGTTGATCGATTCGGACTACACATTCCTCGATGAACGCCTCGCCCGGCATTATGGAGTAGACGGACTGCAGGGACCTGTCTTTAAACGCACTAAACTTCCTTCGCAAAGTCCGTATGGAGGAATTCTGACACAGGCCTCCGTGCTCAAAGTTACTGCTAATGGCACCGTTACTTCTCCCGTCTTGAGAGGAGTTTATGTGCTGGAGCGTTTGCTTGGTTATCATCCGTCTCCACCCCCACCTTCCGTGCCTGCTGTGGAGCCGGACATCCGGGGTGCGAAAACCATTCGGGAGTTACTTGCCAAACATCGTGAGGATCCGAGTTGTGCGAGTTGCCACGCAAAGATTGATCCGCCCGGGTTTGCTCTCGAAAGCTTTGATGTGATGGGGCGTTGGCGTGACAACTACCGATCACTCGGCGAAGGATCCAAACGTATCGCAGGCCTTGGCCGGAGCGGTAATGAGTTTGTCCATTACATCGGTTCAGAGGTCGATTCATCAGGCCGGATGTATAAAGGAGAAGCCTTTGACGGAATCAATGAATTCAAAAAACTGCTTCTGCAGGACAAGGAAGTCATCGCCCGTAATCTGGTCCATCAATTGATTGTTTATGCTACGGGTGCTCCGGTGGCATTTTCGGACCGTGATGAGGTGACAGCCATTTTGGATCAGACGAAGTCATCTGATTATGGAGTTCGCAGTATTATACATGCCATCGTAGAGAGCCCGCTTTTTTTAAGAAAATGATCATGAAAACAAACCGTAGAAATTTCCTTCGTGCCGCCGGTATAAGCCTTGGTCTACCCATGCTTGAATCATTTGGTGCTTCTCCAGGCCAACTATCGCCACGTCGCATGATTGCCATCAATCAGGATTTGGGCTTCATTCCCAAATTGTTTTTTCCGAAAGGGGCAGGTCGCAATTATGAACTTTCCAGTTACCTGGAGAAGATCGCGGATCACCGGGACAAGTTCACGGTTTTCAGTGGCTTATCCCATCCGGGGGTTGATGGTGGGCATCGGGCGGATAAGTCATTTCTCACCGCTGCTCCTCATCCTGGCCGAGCGAGTTTTCGAAATACCATTTCCCTCGACCAACTCATTGCCAACGAGATCGGGCACGAAACCAGATTTCGCTCCTTTTCTCTTTCTATTAATGACTCAAGAAGTCTGTCGTACACGCAGGCAGGCGTAGAGATTCCTACCATCAAGAGTGCTTCTGAACTTTACAAAAAAATGTTTTTGCAAGGGGATGAGAAGGCTATGCGAGCACAAGTTGAACGTCTGAAGCGTAGGGGAAGTATTCTTGATGTGGTGATGGGCCAAAGCAAGGACCTCAACAAACGGATTACGGCCACCGATCGGGAGCGAATCGATCAATATGAAACAGCGGTTCGCAGTTTGGAACTACGATTAAGTGAAGCGCAGGCCTGGGAAACATTACCAAAGCCAAAGGTTGATGTGGAGATGCCCGACTATCCCTCTGATAAACAGCAGTTTTTTGAGATGATCCGTATGATGAACGATATGTCCCGTCTCGCTCTACAGACTGACTCCACCCGGGTGATAACCCTGTTTCTGGGTAGTGTCCGTACGCCAGGTGTCGATTTTGGTGATGGACGCACCATAGGCGGATATCACAATATTTCTCACCATGGTAAAGATGAAGCCAAGCTGAAACAGCTTGCCGAAATCGAGATCGGGCAAATGGAATTGCTCAACGAATTGTTGCAAGGTCTCAATGACGTGGAGGAGACTAACGGTACTCTGTTGGATAACACCATGGTGCTCTATGGTTGCCACATGGGGGATGCAAATATTCACAACAATAAAAACCTTCCCGTTATTTTAGCTGGAGGAGGTTTTAAGCACGGGCAGCACCTTGCCTTCAATTCAGACAATAATGCTCCACTGGCCAACCTCTATGTAAGTATGCTGGAAAATATGGGTATTGATAAATCAAAGTTTGCCAGCAGTACGGGTACGCTTACCGGTCTGAGTTAAAAATAGGATGTAAGAAATCTTCACTCTATGACATGAAGTGTTTGTATGAACAATTATATGTCTCGTTTAGAAAAGAAGGCTCAGGAAGAGGATAACCAGAAGTTCGCCTCCAAAAAAATGGGGTTTTTCATTTATGTACCCTGCTGGATTCCGATCATTTTAGCATTTTTCCTCCTGGTCATGGGTATGGCTTCGGAAGCAAGTCCCTATATTGTGATGGGTAGTTTGCTTGCTCTGGTCTGCGGTTCCCTTGGTCAAATGCGTGAAAAAATCATCCAACAGAATCAAGCTATTAAGTCGCTTCAGGAAAACCTTAACGAGATTGATTCCGGGCCGGATCGAGATTCCTAAATTGAATCCACTCGGTTGTAGATTGAGGGTATTCATATATTCACTGATCCCTCTACTATCTTTGCTTTTGTCAGGTTGTGCTGGTAGTCCCACTACCCGGATCAGTCCTTATTCATGGGATGACCCATACAGGAAGGCTGAAAACTATGAGAGCAAAAATCCAGAAAGTGTGATTGTTACCGAAGGAGATCTTGAAAGAAATTACAGGGAAGTGGCCAGAATTTATACCGAAGGAAGACCCAAAGATAAGCAGGAAGCCTTCAGTCTAATGAGAAGCCGGCTCTCTTCATTCAGGGCCGATGCCGTCATCAAAGTTAGGAAAAAGAAAAATAAGAATTACGAGGGGATCGTGGTTCTTTTCGATTAGTCTTATTTTTTCGGCTTCTTGGAATTTTTCTTCAGGACTTGGCTGGCCACTTCCTTTTTTGGTAACCATTTTTTGAACCGGCTCAGGTCGGAAGTTGCGGCCAGGTTCTTCCATTCATAGGGATCCTTTGTATGGTCATAGTACTCCTCAGATCCGTCGGCATACCGGATGAATCTTTCGTTTGCGGTACGCACCGAATGGTTTCCGCGTCCATGAGTGGTGATGGCAGGGTGTTTCCATTTAGCCTTGGGGTTTTGCAGGAGAACAGAGATGTCGTGACCGCTTACATGGTCAGGTTTTTTAACTCCAGTCAAGGAGCATAGGGTAGGGTATATGCTCATGGTGTCGACAGGTTGACTGCATTTCGTCCCGGGCTTGGTAACCCCCGGTGTCACCCATATCATTGGGATACGGGTGGTCTCTTCCCAGAGAGCAAATTTTCTCCAATGTTGTTTTTCACCGAGTGACCATCCATGGTCGCTCCAGAATACGATGATGGTATTCTTGCGGTCAGGACTTTTCTCAAAGGCATCGAGGAGTCTGCCCACATTCATATCTGTGTAGGCACAGGTGGCGAGGTACGACTGAATCGCAGCTTTCCAGCGCCCACTTTTCAAAAACTTGGCATGGTCAGCCTGCGGATTGGCCATTTTAATTCCCGCCGGGGGTATGTCATCGAGATCATTTTCAATGTGAGGTGGGAGCTTGATTTTATCTAGAGGGAAGTCTTCATAATATTTGCGTGGTGCCACAAATGCCAGGTGGGGTTTATAGAGTCCACAGGCGATGAAGTATGGCTTCTTACGCTTTTTCGAAAGTCGTTCCACGCAGTAATCAACCGAGTGCCAATCCACAATGTCTTCATCCTTTAAATCCGGAAAAGTTTTTTCGATATGGTACCCGTCGTACTTGTCGACTCCCGGACCGTTACCGGATAAGTTTCCTTTGTCCATGTAATCACTCCACTCCTCGTTCAAAACATCCATTTGGTGGTAAATCTTACCGGCTCCGGAAACATAATACCCGGCTTGTAAAAACTGGGCGGATAACCCTTCGCCCGGCTTTTGATATTTCCGCCAAGCATGTCCGTTTTTGTAGCATCCGCTTACCCATGGACGCCGGCCACTCATGAGGGCACAACGGGAAGGCTCGCAGGCAGGAACCGCCGTGTGTGCGTTGGTGAAGGTGATGCCCATGGCTGCAAGACGATCAATATTCGGGGTCTTGGCCTGTGAGTTACGACCCAGGTGGCTCACCCAATGGTTCAGGTCGTCGACTGCAATGAAGAGCACATTCGGACGGTCATCTGCTGTGAGCGTAAGGGTGGAGAAAAAGGCTGCAATAAGGGTAAGAAAGCGAAGGGTCATAATGGATTATATTTAGTATCAGAGGATTGTGCTCTTGTCAGTTTTACTGAATCGAATCATCTTTCGAAGATGATTCTTAGATACTCATCCATTCTTTTTTTTACGACCCTTTTCTCCCTGAGTTTATTTGCCCGGGATAAGGTAAGCCCTGATGAAGTTCTTGAGTACAAAAATACTCCCCAGGGAAAACTTTTTCTTCATACTTATTATCCGGATAATTGGAAAAAGACGGATAAGCGGCCGGCGGTGGTCTTTTTTTTCGGGGGCGGATGGAGCGGCGGATCGTACACCCAGTTTTCCCGGCATGCGGATTACCTGGCATCCCGTGGAATGGTTGCTTTTGCTGCGGACTATCGGACGAAAAGTAAACATAAGACGGAGCCAAAGGCCTGTGTCAGTGACGGCAAGTCAGCGGTTCGCTGGATACGTGGAAATGCGGCGAAATTAGGAGTGGATCCAGAAAAGATCATTGCGGGCGGAGGATCCGCCGGAGGACATGTGGCTGCCACAACGGCGACGATCAAAGCCTTTGATGAATCAAGTGACGACTTGTCCATTAGCCCCAAACCCCAGGCCCTGCTGCTTTTCAATCCGGTAATCGACAACAGTGAAAAGGGATATGGATACTCGCGGGTGGAGGAGTACTGGAAAGACTTTTCCCCCATGCACAATATTAGAAGAGGGATTCCCCCCACCATATTTATTTGCGGAACGAAGGATAATCTCATTCCAGTTGCGACTGGAGAACTATTTAAGAAAAAGATCGAGAAAGTGGGTGGCCGTTGTGATCTCCACTGGTACAAAGATGCAAAGCATGGTTTCTTCAATGCAATGTACACGGAGACTATGCTTGAGGTGGACAAGTTTTTGGTTTCCCTTGGATACCTTAAAGGTCCTGCCACTCTTAACTAGTCTATCCAAACAAATTTATAAATACCTCTATGATTTAATAAGATGGTATGTATCCAATTTATGCTTATCAGAAACCCGAAATTTTAGTATTCGTTTTCAATATTATAATCAAAATTAACCTAATGATATCACTACCACGCATTCTCCTCGCTTTCACGCTGTCAGTTCTGGCTTTTTCTTCCCTGTCTTTTGCTAAAAACAAGAAAGTCGTTTTTCTTGCTGATAAGGGTAAAAACACGGCGGTTCACGCTCATGAGAGCGGTAATGCCATTCTTGCCAACGCACTTGAAGAGAGTGGGTTAGGTTTTGATACCGCCCAGTACAAAGGGTGGCCCACCGATGCCAAGGTTTTTGATGGAGCTGATTCTGTGGTGATCTTTTGCAATGGTGGTAAAGGACACTTGGTGATGAACCATCTTGACCAGTTTGAGAAACTGATCGATTCGGGAGTTGGTTTTGTTTTTATGCACTATGCCGTGGAGGTGCCGATCGGCAGGGCAGGGGTTCTTATGCGTGAAGCTATGGGTGGCTATTTTGAGACCCATTGGTCGGTTAACCCGCACTGGACTGCTGACTTTAAATCCCTTCCCAAGCATCCGATTACCCGTGGAGTTAAACCATTTACCCAAAAGGACGAGTGGTATTTTCACATGCGCTTTCAGCCAGAAATGAAGGGAGTTACTCCTATTCTTTCAGCTCACCCTCCCAAGGAAACCATGAACCGTAAGGATGGTCCTCATTCGAACAATCCTCATGTCCGTAAATCCATGGCCGCTGGAGAAATTCAGCATATTGGTTGGGCCTATGAGCGCCCCAATGGTAAAGGCCGTGGCTTTGGTACCACCGGTGGGCACTATCACAACACCTGGGCGAGAGACAATTGGCGTACTGTAATACTCAACGCGATCGTTTGGACCTGCGGTGTGGATGTTCCTGAAAAAGGAGTTCCTTCGATTGCCCAGTTGATCAAATAATAAACTAGTTCTGACACCGCTTTCTTTAAAGCGGTTTCAGTTACTTAGTTTAAAAATGCCTTGGGTTTTAGCAGCAACTGCATCCACCGTCACTCGATTTCGATTTTGAAAACATAGATAGGGTGGATTCATCTGGCTCGGACTCCTGGCAGGAAATAAGCCGACGAACCGGGGTAAAGGGAGGCGTACTTCCCATGTGATGGTTGGCCAGCGAGCATAGTTGCCCCCAGTTGGTCAGAGTTTCTTTGATACTGTGACTCACAGTAATAGTTTCTCCGTTTTCGTCGCAGTGGTAGTCGTAGCTAATCATGGGTGGATATTGTTTAAAAAATAAAATTTTGGGAACGAATTGATTTAACAAAATTTCTTTACGTTTTGACTAGCTAAAAGTGCATCAGAAGCAAAACTCTCAGACAGAATTTGTTTGAAGGAAAAGATTTAAGAGTAAGAAAATGGAAACTCATAACATTTAAAACATTATGAAATTAGTTTCTTCAATCTATTGCCTTCTTTTCACGCTGTGCCCTGTTTTCGCTTCTGAAAATCCATCCGATCCAATAAATAACTTTGAAATCGAAAAACAAAGGCGTTCAGAATTATCCCTACTTGACGATAGCAGTGCATCCAATAAATCTGCGCCAACTGTGTTCAAATCCGAACTTTTTAAGTCAGGGAAACTGATCTATTCCGATGATTTTATTGGTGCTGTAAACAAAGAGTTTTGGGGGCAACCCAAGGGTAAGAAAATCAAGGATGGGATCTTGATCGTCGGTCCTCTTTTTAAATCCAAGGAGGAGGCAATGAAGGCCCTTAAACGGGATCATCACCTCGGTTTGGAACCGGTTGCACACATTAACCGAATTCCTAAAAAGTTCGTAATGCATTTACGCTATCAGTTTGCCAAGCCTGAGCTTACGGCGGGACGTCCATCCTTTCAGATCGGGCATCACATGATTAATCTTGGGATTGTAAAAGACGGGGGGCACCGCGTGAAACTTCCCGATGGACCCTCCTTCTTTGAGCCTATATCTGACATGGCATTAAATAAATGGATCGATTTAGTCATCGAATATGAATTGGGGAAGATTCGCGTACTGGTTAATGGACATGGAAATACCTATGAGCACGAAAAGGTGACAATCATAAATCCAAAGGCCAATGGAAATCACCGTTTCACATTCAAGGGTGGACCCGAATGCGAAATCCTTTTTGACTATGTAAGACTTTGGGACTGTACAGACTAGACCCCCCTTTTATTAATCTAAGCTAGCATCTTAATAAGGCTTCGAACAGGAGGACAACTCTTCAAATGAAAAATTATACATTCATTGTAATATCACTCTTTGTAGTATTCGGCTTGCAGGTTTCTGCTAAGGATAAGACACCCAATGTTATTCTGATCTACACGGATGATTATGGATACACTGATCTGGGTGTACTTGGCATCGACAAACATGTTGATACCCCGATTATGGATCGGCTTGCCCGGGGAGGGGCTTTAATGACCGCAGGCTACAGTTCGGCCCCGCAGTGTGTGCCTTCACGAGCCGGGTTGATGGTTGGCCGGGTACAGAATGAGTTTGCTTTTCCCCACAATCAAAGCGATGCAGGTGAGGGCAGCGGTCTTATGCCCCGAATTTATCCCAAAGGTACGGATATGGCTGGCAAGCCAGTTCTTACCATAGCGGACCGGATGAAAAAGCTAGGCTATCTAACCGGCTTCTCCGGCAAGTGGCACTTGGGACCGTCGAACAGTTCAAACCCAAAGCACGATCCACGAGCGCGTGGCTTTGACTACTACTGGGTCGGTTCCATGGAAAGCGGATCAACCAATCTTTCGCTCGATGGCAAGGCTGTGGAGCATCAGGAAAGGAAAGGCTTACCCGAAGGAATCGCCAATCGTGTGATCCTTCAGGGTAAGTACGGCGAATCTTTTATCGACTTCAGCCAGACTGGAGATAAGCCGTTCTTTCTCTACCTACCGCTCTATGCTCCGCATATCCCACTGATCAAGAAGTCGGATCCTTATTACAAGAAATTCCCCAAGCTCGATTATCCTCATTATGATGATTGGAGAGATGACCGAAGAAGGATGGGCTTGGCACTGATCAAATCCATTGACGACGCGGTGGGTGGAGTGATGACCAAACTTCTTGAGCACGGCCTTGAAGAGAACACCATGGTTCTCTTCGCCAGCGATAATGGTGCCCCAAGTAAAATGGGGAGAGAAGAACCGGGTCTGCCTGCAGGAGCACCGGGAACAAAAGGCGGAGTCTGGAATGGATCGAACAATGTGCCCATGCGTGGTGAAAAAGGCAGCCTGTTCGAGGGAGGGATACGGGTACCCATGTTTGCTTACTGGAAAGGCAAAATTATTCCCGGCACGGTCATTCAAGAGATGGTGACCACGCTTGATCTTACTGCAACAACCCTTAAGGCCGGAGGCGGAGTGATCCCTGAAGAGTTTGACGGGGTGGATCTGCTTCCCCGGTTGACCGGGCAAGTCTCCAAAATTAAAAGATCGGAACCGATGTTCTGGGATTTCTGGCACACTCAGGTAGTCCGTTTCGGCGACTGGAAACTATGGCGTTCCAGTAAGCAGGAACTGTTATTTAATATAGCGAAGGATCCGTATGAACTGACCAATCGGGTCCTGTCCGATCCAAAGGTTGCCAAACGATTACGCAAGAAGTTGGATCAATGGTCTGCTACATTGCCACGGCTGAATCATTCCGATCCGGACGCGAGTGAGGTATTCGCCTGGCCTCTGGAGGGTGCCCCCGCAGGTACCAAGTCGGACCCACGATATTTGGTGCCTTATCTCGACCCCAAGCCCGCACCATACCCGGCTTCAATAAAGAAAGCAGACAAGTCGAAGCAACCAAACATCCTCATCATCTTCACCGATGATCAGGGCTACGCCGATCTGGGATGTTTTGGGAGTAAGGAAAATCAGACACCGGTCCTCGATAAGCTGGCCAGGGAAGGAACCAAATTTACCTCCTTTTATGCCCAGCCGGTTTGCGGGCCATCACGTTCGGCTCTGCTGACCGGTCGATATCCCGTCCGTAGTAAAGGGTGGTCGATGCCCGCATCGGAAATCACCTTTGCGGAGATGCTTAAAGAGGTCGGCTATCAGACGGCATGTGTAGGGAAATGGGATGTTTCGAACCGAAAGGCGATTGTCGAACGGATGCCCAATGCACAGGGATTTGATTATTATTTCGGGGCCCTGGGCGCGAACGATAGCGGTAAATCGGTTTTACACAGCAACAATGAGCTGGTGGGCACAACCGATGATATGGCGGGGCTTACCCGACTCTTCACCGACAAGGCGGTTGATTTTCTGGTTAATCAGCGTGATCCCCAAAAGCCGTTCCTCCTCTATCTCTCACACACAATGATGCACACCATCATCGATGCATCTCCCAAATTTAAGGAAAAAACGGGCGACAACCTTTATCGTGCGGTGGTTGAAGAATTTGATTTTGAAACCGGCCGCTTGCTCGAAACCCTTGAGAAACTTGGTTTAAAAGAAAACACTTTGGTTATCTTTACGACTGATAACGGTCCCTGGAATCAGCCCAAATATTATGAAAACAAAAAAGGGCACCCGGAGAATTCGATTTTCTGGGGCGATGCTGGGCCCTTGCGTGATGGAAAAGCATCGATTTATGAGGGAGGTATCCGTGTGCCCTGCATCATGCGTTGGCCGGGAAAAATCCCCGAGGGAAAAACGAATGACGGGCTCATGGCCACCATCGATTTCTTGCCCACCTTTGCCTCGATTACCGGAGCAAAGATTCCCGATGACCGAACTATCGATGGAGTTAATCAATTGGATTTTATTTTGGGTAAATCCAAGACAGCCCGTAAATCATACATCTATAACCTGGGTTCTGCATCCGTGCAGACCCGGATCCTTCAAGGGAATGCCATTCGGGAAGGGGACTGGAAACTGATCTCCCCATTGAAAGTGGGAATGTTTTTGGAAGACGCCGGATCGGGTGAATGGGAGCTCTACAATTTAAAAGAGGATATTGGCGAGACCACCAACCTCGCGGCTCAGTATCCGAAAAAGGTGAATCGCCTCAAAGCCCAGCTTAAAACAAGCGAAGCAAATTAATCAGGTCGGCTCTGATCGTAGCCTTATTTTGTTCGATTTAAACGATACGAAATAAAAATTTTTACAGTTGGAAGAACCGGGCAGTAGATTTTTCCAAATTAACCTCAAAATTTTTTGTAAGGATTTTAAGAACGAAGACATTTGATATATAAAATTATTCTTTTATTATTAAACATTAAATGAAAACAGATTTTAATCGCCGTACTTTTCTTCGTGGGGCAGGGGCATTGATCGCCCTTCCTGCCTTGGAATCCATTGGTTTTCGCCGTTTTGCATCCGCTGCCACCAAAGCAGCGGTTGCCATCCCCAAACGGGCGGTCTTTATGGGCATCGGTTTCGGAGTAACCAAACAGACTTGGTATCCTGATCCAAAAGATACGGGTGCAAAGTACCAATTGTCCGAAGGACTCAGCCCCTTGGCTAGACACAAGCAGGATTTTACCATCGTACAGGGATGTGCCAACAACTACTCCAATGAGGCCCATTGGGGAAGTACCTTTTGGCTGACCGGGGCAAACCGTTATTCGGTCCCCGGTCAAAATATGGCCAACAGCATATCCGCGGATCAGGTGGTCGCTGAACAACTCGGACAGCAGACCCGTTTTACATCGATTCAGCTCGATAGTTCAGATGGAAGCCAATCGGGACATGGACCTGGTGCATCTTTGGCATGGGACAAGCGCGGTAAACCGGTTGCCGGGTACAATGACCCACTGAAAACTTTTCATAAGCTTTTTTCCGCGGAAGATTTACCCCTCGTGCAAAGACAGGCAGCGATTGATGAAAAGAGAAGCGTATTGGATGCGGTGTTGACCGAGGCAAACCGCGTTCAGCGAGGCCTGTCCAGAAACGACAACAATAAGTTGGACGAATACTTTCAGGGTATACGGGACATTGAAACCCGTCTTGGCAAAGATGAAGACTGGTTGGATAAGCCAAAGCCCAAGGCACCTCTCGATGAACCACCTGTCGGGCTTAAGGGTCGGGAAGAAATTGAGATGATGCACAACCTGATTGTGGCCGCATTGCAAACCGACAGCACCCGTGCACTGACATACCGTATGCCCGGTCAGTCCCTGCTCAAAAGTATGGATGTGAAGCATAGTTCTCACAATGTCAGTCATTACTCCCCGGGAGAAAGAATGGAAGCATCCAAGGCCCGTGACCAAATGCATAGCACCCTGCTTGCCGGGTTCATGGACAAATTGAAAGCAATCAAAGAGGCGGACGGTACCAGTCTGTTTGATCATACCTCACTCGCGTTTGGATCGAATATCAGCAGTATTCACTACCTGGATAACTGCCCAACTTTACTCGCCGGTGGTGGAGCCAACCTCAAATTGGGAGAACATCTGGTTCTTCCGAAGGATACTCCGCTTTGCAATGTTTGGCTGACCCTGCTTCAGGGGTTGGGCATCGATGCCGAACGGCATGGTGACAGTTCGGGAGTAATTAAAGAACTGCAGGCGTGAGTTCTAAGCTATTCTCCCTGTTGGTCGGACTAACCCTGACCACCTCTACTCTTTCGGGTGCGGAACTCCGAGCCATCGTTCCCGAGAAGCATCTCGATCTCATGTTCGATTATTGCATGGATTGTCACAATGCGGACACGCAAAAAGGGAAGGTGAACTTGGAGGACTTGCCGCTGGAGGTCGACACTCTTCAGCATGCGGAACTTTGGCAAAAAGTTTTGGATGTGCTGAACTCCGGGGAAATGCCACCGGAAAACAAACGGCAGCCTGAAAAGGTGGCCAAGGCGGACTTTCTTGAGGATCTGGCCAAGACCATGGTTTTGGCCCGTAAAAAACTTTCCGATTCAGGAGGGCAGATTACGATGCGTCGTCTCAATCGTAGGGAGTACCAAAACACTATAAAATCCCTCACCGGGGTTAGCCTGAATGTTGAATCCCTCCCTGCTGATGGAGGGGCAGGCAGTTTTGATACGGTGGGGGCATCCCAATTCATTTCCAGTGACCAGTTCGAACAGTACCTGGAATTGGGGCGTACCGCGGTGGACGAAGCCTTTGCCCGACATTCCGCAATGGCAAAACCTTCCACGGTTTTTCGGGTGGAACCGGAAAAGACGGTTAATGTGGAACACCTTGAAATGATCAAGAAGATGGAAGAAAGACTGGCCCAAGTAAAACCATGGATGGATTCGGTTGATAAAGCCGTAAAGGCTCCGGAAAACGAGGCAATTATGGCTCAGTTACGCAAAGAGCACCCGGATATCGATACCCACGCTTTTCGCATTTATCGAATGTCTAATCGCTTAAAAGGGGTCATGGAATTAAAGCATTTTGGGGGTGATCCGGATTCAGCCATGAATTTTTATCAACTGGATTATCGTACGAAATACGAGAGTTTGAAATATTTTGCAGAGCTCCCTCACAATGAGCGGGGGACCTACCTCAGGTACACCTCAGGAATCGTGCGTTTGGATATCCCATCTCCTAAAGAAAGGTCGAAACTGGTACCCGGGAAGTACAAAGTACGGTTTAAAGCGGGTATTGTGGAAAGCACACCCATTGAGCGTCACTTTATTGAAGTTGGGCACCCGCGTCGGACAAGTCCGGTTCCATCCGGTTTTGCGAATCCTCCCTTGAGCGTTCATCAGGTGACTGGGACAATCGAGAACCCACAAGTGATTGAATCGATCGTTGAGGTCTCAATCGACGGTCCTAAGGAGTTTGGTATTCAGGAGCGAATGCCCAAAGATTTCAAAGCCCGCATGCAAAAGCATCATGCAGACCGAAGAAAAAATGGACATGGTACCCCCCCCGCTCTTTGGGTTGATTGGATCGAGTTGGAAGGTCCGATTCAGGAGAACCAATCCCCTAAGTTGGAAATCACCCGGGTTGAACCCGAGAAAACAATTAATCCGGCTAATGAGAAAATCATCAAAAAAGCGGAAGCAACCCAGGACCGTTTTAAACAATGGAAAAAAGGTGTGGATGAGGCGGCTAAATCTCCAGAGAATCAGGCGATCATTGCTGAGATACGAAAGAAGAACCGGTTAATTGATCACCCCAATCGCTTTTATATTTTTGCCGAGCATTTCAAGAATGTGCCCAGCCCCAAAGATTTCGGGTTTCTAGATTTTCAAAAAGCGGCCGCTGCCGACCCATCAAGATCCAAGAATTTGGCATTGCTCAAGCATTACGCCAGTCTGCCGCATCGGGACACCGGTACTTATCTTAAACTGACTCATGGAACCGGACGGGTGATTGTTGCACCGAAGAAGATGCCTGTGGGTGATTATATCTTTCGTGTCCGTTTAGGCACGGTGAAGGGAACGCCTGCCGCCCGCAAATTTATTGAGATCGGTCACCCCCAGAGGGATATCGAATCAAGGGACTGGGGATTGAAAGGTAAACCAATCAGTGTCCATCAGGTTACCGGTACGATCGAAGCTCCCCAGATCATGGAAATTCCCATTGAGGTGCGTTCGGATACGACTCGTGAATTTGCGGTGCAGGAAAAGCAGCCAAACAATGCAAATCTAAAGACCCTCTGGAATGAGCACAATCAGCTCAAAGCGGAGAATGGGTACGGACATCCGCCCGCAATCTGGGTAGACTGGGTGGAACTGGAAGGTCCCCACGATCCAAACCGACTAAAGACTTGGAAACAAAGAAGGGAAGTGGAGCATCATGCCAACGCAAAAGTCGGTGGCACCTACAACGATTATTTCAAAGGCGGTCACGACAAAGCCCAGTCTTTCCTGAAAACCGGAAAACCGCAAAAAGATATTGTCGACGAAGATCGGGCCCATTTTGTTATCCGCGAATTTGAGAATAAGGGGCCAAGTTATCGCCGCTATTTGGATAGTAACTTAACAAAATCCGGCTCATTATTGGGCTTCAGTTACAAGCAAGAGTTCATTGCTTTACCACCTGAACATCCTAGCGGTTGGAGCAAAACCCAACACATTGTGGATACTCTGCCGGCCGGTCATTACAAATTGCGTTTTAGTGTTGGTGCCCTCCAGTCCACGGAAAAGAAAAGGCATTTCGTATCTATTGGTGCCGTTCCTGCAAAAGATCAGTTCAATCTATTGGATACTTTTCAAGTAAGCGGTACGGTTGATAATCCTCAGGTAATTGAGGTGCCAGTTCAGCTCTCCAAGAACGGTCCTCGAAAATTTGCCGTCCGTGAAAGGGGCGACCCCAAGGCAATGCAGGCACGGATGCTATCTGCAATTAAGGAAACTGGCCTTGGTCTAACACCGGCTCTATGGATCGATTGGGTCGAATGGGAAGGGCCCCTCCCATCCGCCAAGCCAAAAATGTTTAAGCAACGCCGACAAGCGGAGAAGTATGCCACTGCCAAAGTGAAGAGGAAATACGAATCTTATTTCAAAGCGGGGTACGACGCGGCCCTTGCTTTTCAAAAGGACGGCATTCCCCGTCCTGCAGTGGGAGTGAAAGATTTGGACGAGGCCAAGTTCAGAATTCGTCGTTACGAAATGGAAGCAGCCTCCCAATTGCGCTACCTGAATGATCCCCTAACTAAGAGCGGCTCTTTGCTTGGTGTTTTCGACCGAAATGGGAATTTGAACAGCGAGGAGTTTATTGAAATCAGTATGGATCCGCTTGGATTCAAGAAGAAATCCAAGCCCTTGCCCCTTGGAAAGTACCGGGTCCGCGTTCGCATGGGATCCGTTGAGGGCACTTCTCCGGATCGGCATTTTGCGGTCCTCGGATCGGTAAGTAATGGAGGAAGTCGAAATGTGGATGGTGATGGCTTCAACTTGTTGGAAACTTTTCAAGTTACGGGTACCACCAGTGCCCCGCAGGTTTTCGAAACCACCGTGGAATTGACTCTCAATGGTTCACGCAAGTTTTCCCTGCGTGAAAAAAGTAACCTTATGGCAGATACCTTGCGGGGTAAGAGGGAGATTTATAAAGGCGGAATGGCCGCACCACCGGCTCTCTGGATCGACTGGGTGGAATGGGAAGGTCCCTTACAGGATAAGGTTCAGGACGATGGGCTTGTTTCTATTTTACAAAATAACCTGTCGGGAACCGTGGATACGGAGGAAGAGAGAGCCCGTTCCATTTTCCAGCGCTTTTGTATGGAAGCCTTTCGCCAAGTTGATCCGGACCCCATGTTTATCGATCAATTGGTCGGTTTATATAAAAGAAGAATAACCGCCGGAGATTCTTTCGATGTGGCCATCCGTACACCCCTTAGCGTCATCCTTGCTTCGCCCGGTTTTCTTTACCTCGACGAGCCGAATATGAAAGAATCCAAGCGTCCGCTCAATGATCGGGAACTGGCGGTTCGGCTTGCTTATTTCCTCTGGAGTTCACCACCGGATGCCCGTCTCTTTGCATTGGCCAAAAGGAATGAACTGAGTAACCCAGCCACTCTGCGTGCGGAAGTGGACCGCATGATTGCCGATCCCAGATCCGAGGAATTCGTGGCCGGCTTTGTCCATCAGTGGCTGCATATGGAACGGCTGGATTTCTTCCAGTTCGATACCAAATTGCACCGTGAATTCGATGAGAGTGTTCGGGCTTCCGCCAGAAAGGAAGTATACGAATCCTTTGCCCTGTTGTTGCGTGATCAGGAGAGGGGACATATCGGGAAATTATTGAAGAGCGATTATGTAATGATCAATGGCCTGCTTGGTACCTATTATGGAATTGATGGAGTCAGCGGTGATCATTTCCGCAAGGTTTCCTTACCCCCTGATTCTCCTAGAGGAGGGTTACTTGGGACAGCTGCCGTGCTGGCGATGGGCAGTGACGGAATCGAGAGCAGTCCGGTCGAGCGGGGAGCCTGGGTATTACGTTATCTTTTGAATGATCCACCACCTCCGGCACCTCCCAATGTTCCACAACTTTCACGCTTGGCCGACAAACCCCTTACCGCCCGGGAACGGGTTCTCGCTCATCAGGAAGAACCACAGTGTGCCAGTTGTCACCGCAAGATCGACCCGATCGGGTTTGGGTTGGAAAACTTTACCGCCGCCGGTAAATGGCGGACCGAAGACAAGCATGGGAAGAAAACCTATGATATCGATCCATCCGGTAAATTTCATAAAGGTCCTGAGTTCTCTGGCTACTTCGAAATGCGTGATTTGATCGCTCAGAAAGAAAACGATTTTGCCCGTGGGTTTACTGAGCATCTGATTGGTTACGGTCTGGGCCGACCCTTTGGTTTCACCGATGAGGATCTGGCCAATGAAATTACCTCTGCTGCGAAGAAAGAAGATCATTCCGTATCCGCATTCGTGCACGCACTGGTTCAGAGCAAAGCGTTCATCACCAAGTAGCCTAAGCTTAAGCAAACTCACGACTGAGCTGTTTTTATCGGTTCCCAGCCTATTAAACAAAACCGGTCTGAACGGCTATGGGTGGATTATGGTTCTGTAGTAAACCTTGTTCTTGGTAAATCTTTTTGGATGAAGGAAAGCTAAAAGAATTGTAAGAATCCGTATATCTAAGACATCTATTGTTTAAAATGCTTCGAGCATTTTTCTTACTGCCGCCATGAAGCAAAATCTTTTAACCAACTAACCTAAACCCAAACCCTCCTATGAAAGTATTCTCAAAAATTATGATTGCAGCATGGTTGTTTGCCACAATCACATCCCTTCACGCCTTCAAGGTCGAAAAAGGCTTCACCTCGATCTTCAATGGAAAAGACCTGACCGGTTGGGAAGGAATGCCCGGCATGTGGACAGTCAAGGACGGTGCGATCACTCCCAAGCAATCCACGATCAATAACTGGGTTTTCTGGAGGGGAGGGCAGCCGGCCGATTTTGAACTTCGACTGTCCTTCCGTTTCCACAGTGGCAATTCCGGTGTGCAGGTAAGAACCATTGAGTTCGAACCTTTCCAGTCACGCGGGTACCAGGTGGAAGTGGCCCCCCAGGCCAAGATGGGCTTGTGGCATCATTCCAAGGCACCTGAGAAATACCGCAGCAAATTGGCCCTTGCCGGGGAGGAAACAATCTATGCCAAGGATGGAACCAAGAGCATCAAGAAAGTGGCGGATTCCGACAAGGTGAAGTCTGCCTACAAGGAAGATAACTGGAATGATTTGGTGGTCATTGCCAAGGGACCGACGGTTATTCAGAAGATTAACGGCGTGGTCTTTTCCCAGCTTACGGATCATGATGAAAAGTATTCCACTTCCAAAGGATGGATCGCCTTTCAGGACCATGGCAAGGGCACCAATGTCGAATTCAAAAACATCCGTATCCGGATCGACAAATGAAAATTCACCTCTTTCTACTCATACTTATTTATGCATTCCTTTCTGGATGCTCTTCAGAGCCGACTTCTACTATAGAAGTATCTAGTGATGGGACTACCAGCATCTCAATCAATGGTAATCAATTTCAGGTTCGCGAAGGCAATGTGACCTACAATGGGCAAAAGATTGCAGTACCTGAAAATTCCACACTCAAGATTACTCACAATAACAAATCTGTGTTCATTTATGCAGATGATAAGCTTGTGTATGAAGAATAGTGAAGTCGTCTAACAGGCCTGATCTATCCTTCCCTTTGGAACTTTTACATTTTTACATGATTAGGAAGTCGAATAATTTATGATCGCTGCTCTGATAGGAGTAAAAATGAGAAAATTGATATTTGTTTTTGTCGGAATGGTCTTGTCTTGCCTGAGTGCGACTTGTGACCTCAGTGAGGGTGCCCCTGAAGGAGAAGTCTACTCCTATAAGAAGGAAGGTGGCGTTGCTCATGAAATAGAGATTCATTTTCCAAAGGATCATGACCGCAGTAAGCCGGTGCCTGGAATCATCATGTTCCACGGAGGTGGTTGGAGCAAAGGAGATCGGATCTCATTCCGCTATCTTTGCCACTACTTCGCGAGTCGTGGGCTCGTGGCTGCCACCGCAAACTACAGGTTGGGTAAGGGTAAACGCCTCTGCATCACTGACGCTAAGAGTACAATTCGGTGGTACAAACAGAACGCGGTCAAACTGGGCGTAGACCCAAAACGCATTGTCGCCGGCGGAGGCTCGGCTGGCGGTCATATCGCATTGTTGGCAACTACGAACCCCGGTCTGAACGATCCCAGTGATTCCAAAGAGTACGATACATCTGTTGTTGCTTACCTGTTGTTCAATCCGGCACTCAAACCCAAAAAGGATATGGAAGTCACCTTTGAAAAGCACATCAAAGCGGCCATGCCCCCCATGATTGCTTTCTGGGGCACGCAGGATAACTGGTTAACCGGTTGGAAGAGTGCCTGCGAGAAAATGCAATCGCTCGAAAGCGAGTCGATTGAGTGGTGGACCGCCCAGGGGCAGAGTCACGCATTCTTCAATAAGCAGCCATGGAAAGATCTGACAATTATTGCCTCTGACAAGTTTTTGAAGAAACATGGACTCATCGAGGGTGAAGTCACTTTGCCTGCACCGGAAAATGGAGTGAAACTGATCAAGACTCTCTAATTTTTAAAATACACATATGAATCAAATTATACTTACTGTCTTTATTGTTTTCGTAGGAAGTCTTATCGCCATCCAAGGGGCAGCAAATTCGGCACTTGGGAAACACCTCGGAGAGCCGCTTCACGCGGCGCTGATTTCGTTTGGCAGTGGCTTTTTATTATTACTAGTGCTCACATTGACACTTACCGAAGGATTGCCTGACATATCGAAAGTCGCTGCAGTGCCCAAGGTAACACTGATTGGAGGAGCACTGGGAGTGGTCTATGTAACATCAATGATATTATTTGTGCCCAAGATTGGTGTTGCGAGTGCCCTTATTGCCGCGTTGTGCGGTCAGGTTATTTTATCGATTCTCCTGGATCATTTCGGCGTTTTGGGTCTTCAAGCTAATGCTGCCAGCCCGTCAAGAATTGCTGGTGGGCTGCTTATTATTCTGGGGCTGTTCCTTATTAACTATAAAAGCATCATCAGGCATATCAATTGACAGTTGAGACATTTCCGACAGATAGCATCCAACAAGGTGGTTGAGCACAACCTCATTCACTGTGCTCAATCGGTGGCTCACCTGTAACGTTGGGCAAAAATGACTTGCTCGATCCAACTAATTTGACCAATCCTATATTATGAAAAAACAAGCTTTAATTCTACTGGCCTTTAGTCAGCTCGCCCTTGCTGGTGAAATTAATCTCGTCGATAAGCAGAGCGGCAAGGTCGTAGCCACTATCAGCCAGAACGATGAGACAGAGTTTCTTATCGAAGGTAAGAC
>Ga0206126_10002146_pt1 | contig 22258 bp, 31 predicted proteins | sample Helgoland_Spring_5_FD_148621 | JGI IMG/M metagenome (GOLD analysis project Ga0206126, IMG submission 148621) | Pelagic subsurface seawater microbial communities from Kabeltonne, Helgoland, North Sea - Helgoland_Spring_Bloom_20160412_1 | ecosystem: Environmental > Aquatic > Marine > Epipelagic ...
GAGATACCATGAACTGGTTAAAACCGAGGACGGTCGAAGGGTTGTACTCATCTTGGATATTCACAGGTGATTGTGACACACTGCTTCATACATATCACTCCCACCGATAAGTTCTAGGGTTTTGTCTTTGATAATCCTCTTGGTAAAAGGACCCGGTGTTCCATCGTTACAATGCATACACAGTGCTGAAAGTTTAGTTACGTCACTTGCGAGAGGGATACAGTCGATGAGTTCACCAAATTTTCTTTGAAAACAGTCTCCATCAAGACCTGCGATAATAATCGATTTTTCTAGGTATAAACACATTTCTATGAATTTTTTGAGTCTGGGAAAGAATTGTGCTTCATCTATGGCTATGATATCAGCCCGTTCAAATTCATCAGTATCGATGATATCAAATAGGTCATACACTTTGTGGCAATTAAACTTAACATTGTCATGCGTTTTCAAAACTTCTTCAGGTGATCTGGTATCTTTCGCCGAGTTGACAATCATGACTTCCTTACCTATGACTTTTAGACGCTTAAGTCGACGGATAAGTTCGGAAGTTTTACCGGAAAACATATTCCCCATAATAATCGAAAGTCCCATCTCAACTAATTATTATAATATTGTATTTTTTATATGGGTGAACTTCACAAATGCATCTTCAATGGCCACAAGGGGTACTACAATCCTAGGACAGGTCGTGTCAGGTTCGGAAAATGCATCTATCCCAATATCGCTTCGGCTATAAAATATCTCAAGTAAAAAGTAAGATGCCTCTCACCGATGCTCAAATTGCTCGAAAAGTTGGGCAACTGCGTAGAACAGAAGGTCAAATCTATGCACCCCTCAAATACTTCAGGGGGCTTGGGACTCTCAAGGAGGTTGAAACTCGTTACAAGAAGATGCTCAAAAAAGACTACACCAAGTTTAGAACAGACGAAGGACAAAAGACAAAGACTTCCTCCTACACCCAAAAGTTTAGGAAAAAGTATGGACCAGAGATCAAGTCTCTCCCTGAAATTGCTAAGGCTACTGGCATTCCTCTAAAGACCGTGAAGACCATCTACAATAGGGGACTCGCTGCGTGGAGAACCGGGCATCGTCCGGGAGCCTCTCCACAAGCGTGGGGGTATGCTAGGGTGCACAGCTTCGCCACTAAGGGGAAGACGTACTACACGGCTGATAAGGATCTTCGATAATAGTTTTCTCTTATAGTTTCAAAATTAAATTTCCAACAAAATAAACATATACATTTTTTACTACCACCTATATGTAACGGTGATCTTAATTTATAATACCCAAACACAAAGTCGGTACCTCCCTGGCTGTCGATAAAAAGTTCCTTTTTACAATTGGAGCAGGGAGTTTCTGTGTTAATAGCTGGGATATTCCAACCTTCTGGTAAAGCACGGAAATTACATTCTTGTAACACATTACATGAAGGACAAATATAATCATCCCTCATGCAATATAAACACGCCTCTTTTGCATTCTTCAAATTTTGTCGTTTTTCTTTTAAAGTTCCTTTTAATTTATCGCGGTCACCATAAACATCCCATAAATTTTCAATGAGTGATAGGTTATTCATGGTAGAAATAGAACATTGAGTATTGAGTCTCAGAGGTGGTGCAGATTGTAATTCTGTGCCAGAGTTAGTTTTTTCTAAAAATTGTTTAGCATCAATCTCAAACCAAGGTTCGGGTGTTTCATCGCGAGTAGTTTTATGAGTATCACAAATTTCAAAAACGTACTTGAGTCTTCCGTTGTTTATAAGAGCTACATCAACAATACACTTTTCATTTACACGATACTCGGTGATAATTTCGTCACCTTCTTCATAGTTAATCAAGTGGTCGTAAGTTTCAAATATACCATAATTCACATGTTTTTCGGATACATTGATTCGACATTGACCATTTAGATTATTACACCCATTATTAGCATCACGATAGCTGCATTTAGTTACAACTTTTTTGATTTTTTTCTTCCTTAATAAATCAGCTATCATATGTTTAACCAGTTTGTGAATTTCACCTTCACCGGGGTGGTCGTAAAACTTACAATCTCGTTCACCCGATTTATGAGCAAAATGATGAATCCTGACATCACCTTTCTTTGGGATAACAGGCTCTCCACATCCTGGACATGTGTATTTCAGATCCTTTACAGCATTACAAGGTAGACAATACTCGCCATTAAGTAAAGCTCCAACGGGAAACTTAGTCATTTGTAATTACTAAAGCTTTATCTTTATCTTTATCTATGATCAGCCAACAAAATTCTGCGTTAAATACAAGATGGTTCACCTTGACCGAATACACGAAGAAATTCGTGTTTTAAACATAAAAGACGAAACCTTACTATCGTTTCGTGTTTTTGAGAATTTCAATAAAAGACTGGATCATTTTAAGACGATAAAGTTGGGTATGTTCCCAGACCGTCTTAAATTGACTGAGGAAGAAGAGGAAGAAAAGCGATATATTGATACATATTTCAAAATCTTAGGGGAGTTGTTTCCAGAATTAGAGGCTAAATGGCGGAGGAGATATTGTTAAAGAGTTGACACCTTTATGACACGGTTTACATAGTGATCTCAAGATACAATTATTTTCATGAAATTTATACCAAGCGTCGTTTATTTCTATATCTTCTTCTAAAAATGCGTCGGTTCTTGTATCTTTCGGTCTCCGAGCTCCATCATTTAACTCACATGATTTTCTAAATGTCATGGGTATGGGTTTTTTCCATATTTTTTCTAAAAATATTTCTGAAAGTCGTTTGAATGTAAGGGGGGGCTTGTGATCAACTTGTAGATCATCTATATGAAATGGTTTCTTACAAATGTCACATTCTGCTGGATTATTGTATTTGAAGTTTTGTATTTGGGGAAGAATTGTAGAACGCATAGCCCCCCGTTTTAGTTTATATTCTTGTGATTGTTGAGGTGTATCTATCGTTTTTTTACAGCATGTTTCTAAAGAAAACGAGTTTAATCCAAGACGATTTTTTATCCAGAATTCTTGATTTTTTTTATCATTTGCATTAATTCTAACTTCAATATCCATTATATCATCAAAGCGATCAGTATGATATTCTGGGTGACGTTTAATCATTATACAAATTTGTCTGTATATATCCGGTCGTGTATTTTTTAGTTTAAACGGACATGACCGAATATCAATAGAATTTATTATTTTTTTACGTTGTTCTTGTCTCCATTTGGCAGTTGTTTTTTGGTCAAGCCATTTATCTTCCGTAAAATCGTTATTTAAATTTTGATTATAACACGTAAGATCATTATAATCTTGGGAACTCATCCAACCACCTCCACGTATCGACATACCCTGCTTTGATAATCCCATTTAACAATCTTAAAGTTTTGGCTTTATACAGGTTTAGATGGACAGCCCCCGTGCCCTACGTTCATCACCTCGTTTCATGTCTATGACCAAGGATGAGAGGCGTCAGCGATCCCCTCCACCCGAGGAACGAATCTCTTGGAACGACTACTTCATGAAAGCTGCGACTTTGGCGTCGGTTCGGTCTCCATGTGAAAGACTAAAAGTGGGGTGTGTTCTAGTGAAGAACAATAGACTCATAAGTATGGGGTACAACGGATTCCTCGCCGGTACTGATCATAGATCTATCGTACGTTGGGGTCATGAACAGGCCACGATTCATGCAGAAATTAATGCCATCACCGATGCAGCGAAAAGAGGTGTCTCCATCGATGATACCGTTGCCTACATCACACACTATCCATGTATCAACTGTTTCAAAGCCCTTGCGAGTAGTGGGGTCAAAAAGATATATTACCAAGTTGATTACAAGAATAATCCAATCCTCGAAGAATTGGGCTACGGAATTTCGCTGATAAAGGTATAGGAATGATACTTCTTGACCAAATAGCACGTTACATATCCAAAGATATCATGTTACCTACACGATGTTACGCAACTAAAAAGCAGCGCGTATCGGTAAAGGGGTGCTGTGACTGTAAGATTTTCTGTAAAAAACCACCAAAGGGTTCAGCACCTGCAGTAATATTAATAACTAATTCTAAGCCCTAACTACCTTATGTAAAAATAGCTATGGTCTTTAACGGTCATTAGGGAATTTATCTTATCTTCGGTGAGGTTCCTGGTAACATCAATAGCCATTGATATTCTCATATCACCGGTTGTATTTTTGTAAACGCCATGACACAAAGTAGGTGTAAAAAGTGACAACTCACCCACTTTGTTATCGTATTTTACACGGATTGGACCCAACTCTGGAAAATTGTAATACGTTCCAATAGTTGGATCTCCGTATAAAAATAGATTTCCAGTTGCCCCGTGACGTTCTATAAACACGGGGTTAGAACCCCCGAAATGTCTATGTTCTTTAATACCTTCACCTTGTCTAAGAATATTTGCCCAACATTGAAGAATACATGGACCAAATAATTTTTTCAACTTGGGCTCGAGAATAGTATTAATCTCAGGGACGTTAAGATAATTAAAAACGGTGTATCTCCCCGTTAGGGAATCGTTGGAAGTACCTGGATATATATCAGGACCAAGTCTTTTAACTGCATCTTCCAGAGAAAGGATCTTGTTAACAATAGTATCACATTCTTCTTGTGTCAGAAAGTCATACCTTTTTAGACTTTCCATTATAAAATATAATTACAAATTCTTTATCTTCATTTAAAGAAATCGTCCAAATAAAGAGTAATGGATCTTTCAAGTCTAACTAAAAAGGATCTTTCCAGGCTTCCCAAAAACCTTTTAAGTGTACTGCAAGATAAAGAACTCTCAATGCCTCAGAAAATGATGGCATTTAACATGTTCATACCAAATTTACCAGCTACTCCAGAACACGATAAGGCATACGACGACAACCTAGAGGTTGGTCGCAAGATTAAGCGTCTTGTGAAAGAGGGGAAGATTAGCATTAATGGGTTAGACAAGGACTTTAAACTAAACATAATTACCAACTCGCAGTAGCGACCTGATGACGCTGGTTTGCCTCCGGGTCAGCTTGTGCGGGGTCAAATACAATCTTGCGCTTCACTTGAGACGTTTCCTTTCGTTCCACGTGAGATGTTTTATTACCCGATGCATATGGGACAGAGGAATGGTGTAAACAGATGCGCACCTTGCCATCATCATTTCGCTTATAGCCAAATGTATATTCAACCTCTGAAATTTCACCAGTTGTGGCACACGTGAATTCATAGGTACCCATAGCGTGTGCCACTTCACCGTGACAGTCAATCTGGTGATTATTGAAGATCACCCTACTGAAACCCTTTTTGGCATTGATGGCGAACCCCTGATCTTCTTTGAAACCACTAATTACTGCATCGTGACCCACAAAGTAAGACATGGCATCGTTGGCGGTAGGACGAAACTGTTGCTCCACAGCTTTCGTGGGTTTGAAGAGTACGTTAGAGTGGTCATATCCATACAACTCACCCGCACGTTCACCTGCGAGACTCACGTAGTCACCACCCGAGAGAAATGAATTCGAGATGTCCACAATAGACTGCGCCCAGAAGTTCTGCGCCTCGATGACTTCACGTTCGGTCACATGGTTGATAAGTTGAGAGGCTTCATTTAGATCAGAAAAATCTTCCATAACCTGTGTCATTGGTGGACGCCTACGAGTAGTTGACGATTTACTAAATCCACGAGCTGCATTGATTTCTGTATCATATTGTTCCGGGTCGGTAAATACTCGAGTTCTAACGTTGCGTGTAAGTGGGGTCATAGAGGTGAGTGCGAAAGACATGTTTGGTATCTAATGCTTCTATTCTTTATCCTTCTTTTGACCTGGGCGAATAGCCCACTTATTCTCTTTGTTAAATTTTTCATAATCAATCTCTTCAATCTTAAATTTTTCCATGATGAACTTCTTTAGGGGATGAACACCCTTTTTGGAATCTTTGTTTTCTTCCTCGTTTGGGGGGCGACGCCTCCCTTCACCTGGAGCTTCAGCTGGTTCTACAAAATCATTCTTCTTGGCTTGGACACGGATATTGGGTCGTACGATATTAGGCTTTAGTGTAAACATTTTACTATGGGTAGACATTATCTTTTAATACATCTTCTCAAGTAACATTTGAACACGGGGACTACCAAACATTTTTAATAATTTAATCGCCTTTTCCTGATCCCAATAACTATATTTAAACCACCACTGTTGCTTATAACTATCCCATTCACAACCAAGTTCTTTTGCAATATCTTTTTGTTTAAAAGGGACAAATAGATATATATCCCATCCATTACGGGAACAGTATTTACATTCTAAACATTCTTCACGATAATCTTCACAATAACATGGTTTACTTGATGTTCCCAATGAAAATGGTCTAGATTCTCTTCTACAAGGTCCACACTCAGATGTAATACATGTACTTTTAGTTAAAATTTCGTTACACAAAGGACAATGTTTGAATGTATCATCAACATTAAATAAACTATCTAAAATTTCTGGTAGGATCCTCATTTATAACTTAATGTGTTTAACTTTTAATAGTGTATAATTCCATTGGCTGCGAGAGTCAGTTTTGCTGCAGTCATAGCGGTGAGACCGATCGCAATTTGGGGCCACTCCACCTTGAGTAGACGACCAGCGATTGTCATGGGCAGAATCCACGTGACGAGTTGGAGTTGTGCGTAGTTCATGAGGTCTTGACTTGGGAGTGCAGCCTGTACATGGGTCGAACGAACTGGGCGCCTAAGTGATATTTTCTTAGTTTGTAACTTAACAGGAGTTTTTTGAATGTGAATTGGTCTAGCGAGAGCTAACATTTTCTACATTTTTCAACAATCTAATCTTTAAACACCTAAGTGGAGCCCGACTCCCATAATAATCATTCAACATGTCTACTACCATGAACTCCCGTTCTATTACCGACTACATCCTCAAGCTCGAGAAGGAGAACTCCGAACTCCGTAAGGTTCGCGCCGTCCTCGGCGACATTGATTCTATTGAAGAGTCTCGAACCAAGATTGAGCAGCTCAAGAAGCTTCTCACAGAGGCCAATGAAGAGAAGGTCGATGCCCTCAACAAGCTCAACGACCTTGAGTACAAGTCTTCTCTGTACCATACGACCTCTCGTGTTACATCCAAGAGTTGCACTCTCAATCAAGGTCTTGTCAATCGTATGATTGATCTTGCCCGTGCCTCCAATGATTTCTACAAGTCGGCGACTTACCAAAAGGCTGCAGATGTTATCTCAAATCTGGACTACGAGGTCCAAACTGGTGAGAGCCTGATGCATCTCCATGGTATTGGTAAGGGTATTGCTGCCAAGGTTGATGAGTACCTCGATGAGCAGGACTCCGACTATGAGGAGTCCGAGTGCTCCGACTCTGAGTCTATTGCATCCAATGATGAGGGATCTTTCGTTTCTGACACCGACGCCTCCTATGTGTCTGGGACTGAAGACGAGGAGTACTTTGTCTCTCACAATACAGGGCTCGCTGAAATGATCTATGAGTATGCTGACAGGGCTGAAGACAATTTCAAGCGCGATGCATACACCAAGGCTGGTGATACCATCTACAATCTTTCTTACAAGATCACCAGTGGTAAAGATGCTATGAAGCTTCGAGGTATTGGGAAGTCCATCGCTAAGAAGATTGACGACTACCTCAATATCAAGAAGGAACCCTCCATGAACGAGAAACTTGCCACGTGTTTTCTCAAACTTGGAAACCTTGAAGAGCCTGTTTACAAGTCTGAGGCATACTGGAATGCGGCTGAAAAGATCCGAGACCTCGATTATATTGTAATGAGTGGTGATGACGTCAGGCATCTCCGTGGTTTTGGACCCTCAATCTGTGACAAGATTGATGAATATATCAACACTGGAAGGATGCTGAGACTCGAAGAACTCACCTAAACCCATGTGGGTGGTTGTTTGACCTTCTTTTTTGGTTTACGCCCGAGACGAGAGAGTAAATATACATAAAACAATAGACCGTAACGTACCATTTCTTAATAAAATCCTATATTTTTAAACTGAACGAATCTTTCTTCTTACCATCATATACATTTACAATTCCTGATTCTATCATTTTTTGGTTTACCGACTGTTTATCCCCCTTGCGTCTATAGACTGTCACCAAGGGTCTACCATACTTGTCATTTTTACCGCATTCAATCCACACTAAACCATTCACCTTGTTTCTACACATAAACGGATTCCATAATCGGAAAGGTGCGCGATCATCAAAACCACATTCCTCCTTAAACATGTCACGGGCAAGTCTAGCTAGATGAATATGATCGGCTCTAGCTCTCATACCGAGACTGGGTTTCATTTCAGCTGAATCATACCCAATGGTTCTAAAAGTAAACTTTAGAGGTCGACCATGAAGTATGATAACCGCTTTGAATGTATCTCCATCATATACACTCGTGATTTTTGCATATCCTCCGTAATTATTAAGACTAAAAACTGGTATCGAATCATCAACACCAGAAAGAATTCTTTTAGTGAAACAGCAATTCATATATAAAGAGGTCAGAACTCCTCTTTAAACTTTTTCTCAGTATAATACAAAATGACTCCAGTACTCGTATCTGTGGACAAGGCGGGTGATCTCAAGTTTGGACGTAAGAAGTGCCGTCTCCACAAAAAGGATGAGGTGGTGAAGGTTGCCAAGAAGTATGGTATCGTGAACCCCGACAAACTCACAATTAAAGAGATGTGTGAGGGCCTTAAGATGCGTGCCAAGAACACCCCCCTCGCGAGGGATCTACTCCGCCATGCTGCCAAAAGGGGTGTTCGCACTGATAACTTACATCTGTACAATAACGTTCCCCTAGCCAAGTTGTACCCCGAAGCTGCCAAGAAGCGCGCTGCCGCTAAGAAGCGTGCTGAAAAGAAGGCACTCGACAAGAAAGTTGCAACCAACTTCATGAAGGGTATGGTCACTAAGCGAATCGTAACCCCCACTCGTGCCACAATCAGGGCTGTTATGCCTATGCCCAAGCCTCAAAAGAAAGCCATGCCCCTCACCAAGGATGTAGCTAGGAAGCGTATCATGGCTATGAAGGGTCTCACTGGTCGCAATAAGTTCAGTCTCGTGAACAGGCTCAGTCTTAATCAACACTCTCCTCGACGGGTTGTTCGGTTGGCTCGTGAACTGGCTCGTCTACGGTAAAATTCCAATCAGATAGGTCATTGTAGACTTTCTCCTCAGTGTCATAGAAACTTGCACTATCCCCAATCATCATTTCTCTCACAATTTGATACAGTACCGTTGAGAGTGCAAATTTATACGCCAAAAATCCAACAAATGTGGCACCATAATCAAAGTCAAACGCAAATGGTGCATTATTCCATGACACTTCAAAAGCAGCTGCACCTAGAGGTGCAAAGAACTCCTTCTGAATTGTCGAATTTTCGAGTTTATCCACCCGATCAGAGAGAAGACTCACATACGTATAAGATGCTACCGCACCTAACATTGCAGATACACCTTGATCTGCACCTTGTGTGATAAAGTAAGAAGCACTCAAAGCAGAACCATAAGCAGCCGTAGAGTTTTTTAGAGTTTTTTTCAGGTGAGCATATTCGGTGTGAATTGGTTTACTGAAGGCGTAAGTGAGAGACATTTCTTGATTAAATTGGGTTAAAATCTTTATCTCAGTTAAATTTAGTAAATGCCTTGTCAACGCTGTCGAAAGAAATGTGGTGTTCCTATGAATTGTAAGTATTGTGGGGGTGATTTTTGTATGAAGTGTTTTCGTTTGGAAGTTCACAATTGTATAGGGATCGAAACGAAAAAGGAAGAACAACGTAAAGAACTCAAGGATAAACTAGCATATGAACCACCACCTAAACACTTAAAGATTTGAGTGGTAGTATATTCGGGCTGAGATGTCCGAGTGGTCTAAGGAGGACGACTTAAGATCGTCTGTGCTATGCACGCGCGGGTTCGAACCCCGCTCTCAGCATATCGCACTCATAGCTCAGTGGTAGAGCGCAAGCTTAGTAAGCTTGAGGTCAGGGGTTCGAAACCCCTTGAGTGCATTTTTAAATGTGAGACCCACATTTAAAAATGTAAATACTTAAGGATTATGCACACATAATATGAATGGAATTCATATATGAATGTGATGATGTACTCCCAGTTGATTTTTGTAATCGTGTTATAAATAAGTTTGAAAACAGTGATTTAAAAATCATTGGAAATACCGTTTCAGGGGGAGTTGGTAACGTTAAGAAAAGTGTAGATTTGAGAATATACGATGAACCTGAATGGATAGAGGAAGAAAAGTATTTTAATTATATGATACGAAAAGCTATGAAAAAGTATGAAACTTTTCTGTTAAAAATGGATGTTGACGACGAAGTGAAGAAACAGACTTCTGATATATTAACGAATTGTCATATACATGCTCCACAAATTCAAAGAACCAAACCCGGTGGGTACTATCACTGGCACCATGATCAACCCATAACTCATTGTGAAATATTTACGTACATTATTTACTTAAACGATGTTGAAAAGGATTCTGGTGGAACTACTGAGTTTAGTTGTGGAAAAACTATACAACCAAAAGCAGGAAAAATTGTATTTTTTCCTTGTACATGGACTTATTTTCATCGTGGTAAAACTCTCGAAAAGGGTGTTAAATATATTGCAACAAACGGATTATTGATAAAACCTATAAGAGAAATTTCATTGTCTCAACGAGAAATAGATGAGCGGAAATATCCATTTATAATTTCGTCTAAATGATATAAAAAGAATATTGTCTAATCACAAAATGAATAAGGACCGTCGTGCTGTCGTTTCATGATGTGGCGTCATTACTGTTTCTCGCACCATTCTCGGCATTATGTGTAGCTGATGTATTTTTTAACTATAAAGTGTACCCCATGTTTCTAACACATGCTCTCACTACGTACATGTCGTATGATCTCATGTGGATAATTCTTCAGCCGAAAGTTATACACACTCTTAGAAATTTAATCATACTTCATCATTTAGTATGTCTTCTAGCTCTTCTTAGACCTCTTATGCACCCCGAGGAGGCTTTTATACTTAGTTTCGCAGGTCTAGTTGAAATTGATACATCTTTATTAACCATTCGAAGACTTACCCCTAGGGATAGTTATTTGTACCCAACGATAGACCAGATGTATCACGCATCTAATGTAATCATTCGAGCTGGTTATGAAACCTGTATGACGTTGTTACTATGGGTATTATATGCACGTGAGAGTATGTATACGAAATTACACGTTCTTGGATGTCAGTATTTCATAAACATATTTAGTTGTGGAATTTGTGCACTCACTTTTTCGAAGAGGAACCCCGCTTTGAAAGAAGTTTAGGTATTATTATACTTTAAGATTTAAATCTATGATACAAGTAGTATGCAAATATTCGTGAAAACACTTACTGGAAAAACTATCACACTTGAGGTTGAATCCTCTGACACTATCGATAACATCAAGGCTAAGATTCAAGATAAGGAAGGAATCCCTCCCGACCAGCAGCGACTTATCTTCGCTGGAAAGCAGCTTGAGGATGGACGCACCCTAGCTGATTATAATATCCAAAAGGAGTCTACTCTGCACCTAGTTCTGCGACTTCGTGGAGGGGCAAAGGAAAAAGAGGAGGAAAAGCCCAAGCGTAAACCTAATGCATACATGAACTTTGTCAAGAAGATACGACCCGAGGTTGTGAAAGAGAACCCAGATCTCAGTTTCACCGACATTGGTAAGAGGTTGGGTGAGATGTGGAGAGCCCTTTCAGACGACGAAAAAAAGAAGTTTGTGAAGTAAAAAACTTAAAGTGTACATATGAATAATAAACAATGGAATTTATTTATGAATGTGAAAACTTTCTTCCTCCCGATATTTGTAAACAATTAATTAATAAGTTTGAAACTAGTGAAGAACAACAAAAAATTGTTGGACAAGTAGGAGAAGGAAGGGTAAACATAAATATGAAAAAAAGTGTAGATTTAATACTTTCTGGTACCGAATGTGATATAATTCGTAATTTTTTGAGAAATGCATACAAATATTATCATACTAAAATGTGTTTCGCGATGTCGCCGCCGTGCATGCCGAGGCTGGTTAATATATCGGGCCCAGTTATACAGAAAACAGAGGTTGGTGGATTCTATAACTGGCACACTGATAATGATAAAGACAATAATAGAATATGTGCTATAATTATTTACTTGAATGACGTTGAAGAATCTCAAGGTGGAACAACAGATTTTAAATTTCCTGATCGTATCGAAAGTATACAACCGAAAACTGGAAAATTACTAATGTTTCCTTCACATTGTACTTATTTACATCGTGGATCTATACTTAAAAAGGGTAATAAATATATTATAACTTCTTTTGTATTATATCACAAGAATGACAAACTTACTTGAATACATGAAGATATTTTAGATGAATATAAATTAAAATTTGTTATGAGATAGACTTAAGGATTTGAGTTATAATAAAAATAGATGCCTCTCGGAGTCAAAAAGCTTTCATTTGATGCTCGTTTGCCTACTCGTGGTTCTGATGGTGCTGTGGGATATGATTTATATAGCTCCGAAGATGCGACTGTACCGTGTCAAGCGGGGCGAGCTTTAGTCGGGACTGGTATTGCTCTCTCCATACCTGATGGTTTATATGGTCGGGTAGCCCCTCGTTCTGGTCTAGCTGTGAAGCACTGCATCAATGTTGGTGCGGGTGTTATTGATCCCGATTATACCGGTGAAGTCAAGGTCGTCCTATTTAATCATGGCACGGAAGACTTTGAAATCAAGAAGGGTGATCGTATCGCTCAACTTATTTTGGAAAGGTGTGATACACCTATGATCAAGGAAATTGGTCTACTCGATGAGACACTCAGGGGTGATGGGGGTTTTGGATCTACAGGTCAATAAGGTCATATTTACAGTACCATAGGTCTTCTGGTCTAGGCATAAAAAGAATACCATGACTCATGACCATAGATAATTTTGCTTTGTTTACATTCGGGTAAGACCATAGTATCCACCTCTCCCAATATTCAGCCCGGAAGAAATCTTCCCAATCTTCTTTAGAACTTTCTCTGATTTTCAACATTTCTTTCTGTATCTCATACGGGTTTGTCTCTATTCGCAGCTCCTTAGGAATGATAGCACCTTTCCTAAGAAGTTGTGCGCGCATAAGTCTTGGATTACCATGATCTGGGTAGTGCTGAAAACCCTTCTCACCAAAATCAATACTTCGTTTATTTGGTAAGGTGACCCTATATTTATGTGTAATTGAAGGACTGGGTTGTAGGACGACGTGCATATTAATTAAAGGGTAGAATAAATATAAAAGTATGGGACGCGATATAATCGATGTATACGATAGATCTATATTTGAGATGAGAAACGTTTTTACCACTGAAGAGTGTAAAATGTTTATAGATTATCATGAACAAAGTCCTGAAAAATTACCAGGTAAACTGGGAATGTCCAGTATTAACAGGACTTTTAAGTCGGTTGTTGGTGCTTCTTTTGGTGCAGATAAAATCAAACAAACAACAGATGTAGGCATGACAGGTAAACATACACATGAAAGATATTTGATAGACATGTTTAGATGTAGAATACATGAAGTTTATATGGAATACAAGAAACATTTAAATGATATTAATAAAGATGATCGTTCAAATACACTATACTTTGGAGAACTATCAAATCCGCAAATACAAAGGACATCTAAAGGTGATTTTTTTAACTGGCATAACGACTATCGAAAAAATCGAACAATTGCAATAATCATATATTTAAATGACATAGACGAAGAAAATGGTGGTTCAACTGAGTTCAACTCCGGTAGAAAAGTACAACCCGAAACTGGTAAAGTTTTGGTGTTTCCGACAACTTATTTACATTTACATCGAGGTAATACCATTTTGAATGGACCCCCTAAATATATAATATCAGCCTTTGTAGAAACTTATGACCCCATAACTCCAATAAAGGTGGGTGCGCAACTACGAGGATATCGAAGTGCATGTGGAACACGGATTGATTTTCCTTTTAGATTTGTTTGAAATGATATTATAAATGTAATCGAGGGAGATTACCATTACCACCAATTGTACCTTTAAACCAAGTATTAAATGCTAAAGATATACGCGTCCCAGAACATATGTTTGGTCTAGGTTTTACCATGTGTTGTAAGGTAGACGGAAACATAATGAGTGTATTAACCATTGCTGGTATAGTCCACTCGGATGAGCCCCACATTGTTGTATTATTACCAAATTTTAAATTACCAAATAAAGTAGTATTTGGGTTCTCGAATGTAATTGTATCTCCTTTATGTGTATCTATATACAATACAGCCGATACTATACTATTTTGGTGATAATGAGCGGGATGGTATTCACCATTTTTATTTACATTTATCCAAGAGTTGGTAATATATAATTTTACATCTTTACCAGGATTAATAATTTCTTTAAAATATTGATTAACGGAATCTGTCAACACTTGTTTTATATCACTGAATTCGTCATTATCGAGTATGTATACATTCGAACTTACCGCCGCACCACCATTGTTTATTACAGTTTCCAACTTTTTGATTTTAATAAATTCTAAAAATTTTTTACTTGCTGCTTTGTCCATCTCCAAAAATCCAAGTGGTTTAGGAAAAAGTGGTTCTATATGCATAGTCTGTTTGACAACTTGGTCGGTTTTGACCTTGTTCTCATCATCTTTGATTACAAATGGTAGCATTGAATTATAAGTAATTTTATTTTTTAAGTGTTAGTAATAATTCTAGAAATTTGACTAATTGTGGGTACAGAAACACCAATCTTCTCTTGCATGACTCTCTTGTTCAGTTCAGGTTTAACACTTGAATGTAATAATCCTGCTGCGATACTTTTTGCGTGCCTGGACATGAGCGCGGGGGGAATATTGTTGATAAATTTCGAGAAACGCCCCCGAGGGACGCACCCTCCGTCACGAATATCAAGCTTGATGCCCATCCATATGATGTATTTCCAAATATTTTGTTGATAAGGTGTCGACTTTTTCGCGCCGGTCGCAGGAAATAAAATAGTGTTATCCGGCGTGATATAAAAGGGACGTTTTTTCGTCAAGTCATTACGAAATGATTTTTTTGAAGTCGTTTCAAGTTTAGCAACTTTTTTTTTCAGTTTTCTACACTTCTTTTTCAACTTTTGATTCTGCAATACAAGTTCGGTGACACCAGATTTCACCTTGCGAACAGAATCAAGAGTTGGAGTTTTCGTTTTCACCATGTTGGATGTTTTGAAGATACTTTTTCAATATTTACATACGACTTAGGTTTGGTTTAGTTACCGAACGCGACACCGGCCATACCATCCTTGATACGAAGGATGTTATAGTTGACCGCGTAGACCCGATGAAGAGCGTTACCACCCGATGGGTTGGTCAGGCTGAGTTTGGCGTTGTCAATGCGACTGAAATTTAGTGTTCCTGTGGGCTGCATCTTACTGAGGTTGATGCAGAATGGCCATGTGTAAGTGGGTAAATCCTCGAGAACATCGTCGGGAAGATCTGTGCTGTGCATTTCTGGTACGACTGTGTGGTGGTACATAGCCGAAGTTTCTTCGAATAGAGCTGTACCGTTGATGTAAAGGGTAGCCTTGTCGAAAGTGAAGGCTGTGTCCCAATCGGCACCCGCGGTGGTGTTACCAGAGACAAGGTGGAGAGACTTGACGGGGTGGTTGAAATAACTGATATCAATATCAGTATCCTCCTTGGCAGCGAGTTGGTGCTGGGTTTGGGTGATTAGAATCTCATGCTGAGTATCAGTGAAGTACTTACGCTCATCTGTGTCTAAATACACATAGTTACCCCAAATCTTGGGACTACCGACGGGTGTGTAACCGTCCCTGCACTTAATGCGTATCTCTACATCATGATATTGTAAAGCAACGAGTGGAAGGCACTTAGTGTAATCTTCACCAAAGAAGAAAGGAATAATGAAGTGATCACCACCATGGTTAGACTTCAGGGTGGCAGTCGAAGCGCACATTGAAGACTTGGCTTGACTGTCACGCATGAGGGGATTGTGTACACCTTGGATAAAGAGTGAATCAATCTGGCAAACCTTCTGACCACCTATCCAGAGCTGGAATTCCGTAGGGTTAGACGCAGTAGAAGAGAAAAGGCCGTCTGGGTTGTCTTGTACGTTAGAAACGAGCGAATCTTCAATCCAGATGTAGCTCATGAGGTCACCCTTAGAGCGGATGGGAATAGTAATTTCATTGTTCGCACCAAATGTACCAATGTAATCCATGCGCTCTGGCTTCATAGCGAAGTTGGCATGACGCTTGTAATTTTGACGGAAAAAGCTGACCTGAGGATCACCCGTGATGAAAACATCCTGGGCACCCACCGAAACGAGTTCGATCAAAGCAGCAGACATTTATTAATAAATGATATTAAAATTTTGGCTCATAGTATACATATGGTAGTATTCCAAGCGTTGACATGGGAGGCACGGGATGTTGAAGGTGAACATCAAATCAGTATTTTTGGTAAGACTGAAGATGGTAAATCGGTCTGTGTAACAACAACATTCGATCCATACTTTTTTGTGAAACTCCCAAGGGGTACAACAGACCAGGATGTCAGTCGTCTTTACAACGACATATGCAGATTAAAACGAGACCATGTAACTAGTTATAGTTTGACGAAACAGAAGGACGTCTGGGGATTTCAAAATAATGAAGAGTTTCATTTTATGCATCTCAATTTCAAATCACTGGAGCATAGACGAAAAGTTAATTCAATTTTCATGTATAACAATGAGTTCAAACAATATCATGTCTATGAATCAAATATCGACCCTGTCCTGAGACTCATGCATAGAACCGGAATCCAATCCACAGGTTGGTTGGATACTGGTGATACATGTGTTCGTTCTCACTTGGCTAAAACTGATATTGATTTATGGTGTAATGACTGGTCAACACTTAAACCAGTCGAACGAGATGATATTGCCCCATTTATCGTTGCCTCGTTTGATATTGAGTGTAATAGTTCTACTGGGAAATTTCCAGATCCAAACGTCCCTGACGATGCCTGCTTTCAAATCGCAGTCTCCTTATGTAAGTTTGGTAGTGATGAACCATACGAGAAAGTGTGTTTATGCTACAAAAAGACTGACGGACCTGATGTCATTAGTTTTGATACTGAAAAGGAAATGCTTTTAGCGTTTAAAAAATATATGAACGAAAAAGATATTGACATTCTCACTGGGTGGAATATTTTTGGATTTGATTTAGAGTACATTTACAAACGTGCTGCTATGGTTGGATGTGGGATTGATTTTTATCAGCTTGGTAAACTCAAGGATACAGAGTGTCACTTGGTGATGAAAAAATTAAGCTCGAGTGCTCTGGGTGATAACTTTCTAAAACTCCTGCCTATGTCTGGTCGTTTTGTATTCGATATGTTTCATGAGGTTAAAAAGGGATACAAGTTAGATTCGTACAGTCTCAACAACGTTTCTAAACTGTATCTCGGTGATCAAAAAATTGATATGGCTCCCAAAGAAATGTTTGCTCGTTTTGTAGAAGGTGATCCTAAAAAGTTATACGAAGTGGCAGAATACTGTATCAAAGATACACTTCTCCCACACAAACTAATGAAAAAGATGTGTATCCTACTAAACCTCGTAGAGATGGCAAAGGCAACATGGGTACCTGTATCTTTTTTGGTTGAACGTGGACAGCAAATTAAGGTATTTAGTCAGTTGTCTAAAAAGGCTCGTGAATTGGGTTACATGGTACCAACGATTAAATATGGTTCTCTCCCTGAAGAGCAATACGAAGGTGCAACGGTTCTAGAGGCACAAAAAGGTGCATATTACACCCCAATCACAGCCCTAGATTTTGAGGCTCTGTACCCGAGTATCATGATGGCCCACAACCTCTGTTATTCTACATACGTCATGGACGAGCGACGATATGGTAAGATCCCTGGGATTACATACGAAACATTTAACATTGGAAATAAGACGTATAAGTTTGCACAAGATGTACCGAGTCTATTACCAGCCATTCTTATGGAGCTTAAACAGTTTCGTAAAAAAGCCAAAAGAGATATGGCACAAGCAACAGGTTATATGAAGGAGGTGTACAATGGTAAACAGTTGGCCTACAAAGTTTCGATGAACTCTGTGTATGGTTTTACAGGCGCAGGTAAAGGTATTCTCCCATGTGTACCTATTGCATCTACGACAACATGTAGAGGTCGCGGTATGATTGAAGAAACTAAGACTTATGTTGAGGCAAACTTCCCTGGTGCGAAGGTGAGGTATGGTGACACGGATTCGGTCATGGTTGAGTTTGATGTAGGTGATCGTAAGGGTGTAGAAGCTATTGAGTATAGTTGGGAGATTGGTGAACGAGCTGCGGAGGAGTGCTCAGCCCTTTTCAAGAAGCCAAATAACCTAGAGCTTGAGAAGGTCTATTGGCCTTATTTTTTGTACTCAAAGAAACGATATGCAGCCAAGTTGTGGACAAAGGGTAAAGATGATAAAATGCATATGGATTATATAGATGTGAAAGGTCTCCAACTTGTTCGACGAGATAACACACCTCACATGAGAGAAGTGTGTAAGGAACTATTAGATGTGGTATTAACTTCTGGAGATCCAGGTCCTCCAAAAGAACTTGCGAGGGATCGAGCAAATGAACTCCTATCGGGTGGAATATCACACGATAAACTTATTTTGAGTCAATCACTCTCAGATTCATACAAAGTTGGTGGAAAGAGTGTTTCGATTAATAGCCCAGAAAGTATACATATAAACCAAGCACATGTTCAAGTGGTCAATAAAATGAGACAAAGAAAGCCTGGATCTGAGCCACAATCCGGTGACCGGGTGCCATATCTACTTACAAAAACTGACAATTCTAAGGCGAAGGCTTTTGAGAAATCGGAGGATCCAAATTATGTTGAAGAGCATAACATCCCTGTCGATTACCATTACTATTTTGTCAATAAATTCCTGAATCCTGTGTGTGATCTTCTTGACCCTCTATTTGAAAATACAAAACAGGAAATATTTGGTGACATTATTGAACAGTATAAACCACCAAAGAAAGTCACTGGTCCAGCCTTGAGTGGTATGAAAAAGGAACAATTGATTGAAGAATGCGAAAAGAATAATCTTAGTAGTGAAGGTACGGCATTGGTATTACGGGATCGTATTAAAATGTTTAGACAAAAACAAAACTCTGTTGAAGACTTATTTAAAAGCTACGCGCAATCTAATGATAAGGCATGACAAACAAAAATAAATTTACAAAAATTGTAATTGACAATATCAAAAATATAATTAACGAACATCTTCCTGATCTCGTAGAAGAATCATGCAATGAATTTATTTACGACATGATCGATGAAGAAGCTAATGAACGAGTAAATAAAAAACTTGATGAAGTATCCAAAGTGCATGGTATCCCACTAGATCTATTATTGAGGGGGGCGGATGATGTTACCATATGTAAAGGTACAAAAATCAAAGATGGTGTCACACATAGATGTTCATTTAAAGCCGTTGACAGTGGGTACTGTAAATTTCATAAAGTTCAAGGTGACAAAATTAAAAAACGAGATCTATCTAGTGTAAATAGTCATACACATGGACCCGAACAAATGTTCGTTAGAGGGTGCCCCGCATGTGAAAGTAAAAACAAGCTTATAGATTTGTGTCCTTATATTAAATAATGAGTAAATCGACCATTCTACTAACATCAATAAACAACTTTTACAATGAGGAAAAGAATCGAACTAAATTAATGAACATTCTAGACAAGACAAGTGGTATATCACTTAGAAATTTGGAGTGGTTTATAACGAATTACGCAAAAAAGAATAATACAACTTACACGACACAAGATGGTAAGCTCTTTACCGTACATTGTGCATATAAGTCAAGTCTAGATGGGTATTCAAAGAAACTCTTTGATCCATTTTGTCGTTCACAGAAGTTTCCGTATACCATTCCTGGGACATCTCATGAAATTCATACAACTCTAGCACAGTTGAATTTCATCAAATGGTGTATTAAGAATAACATCATAGACTACATCTCCAATAATAAGACATCACTGTTTAATAAGCAAGTGACATAAATCCCTTATCAAATATATACGTTTGATAACCCGTGTAATACATGTTTAGCGAATAGTTATTACTAGACGTGTCTACAAGTGAATCAGACGATGTGTCCAACTTCACTTCTATAGACGTTTTATCAGATTTTATTTGACTAAAATCCAAGTTCCCCGATGGCTCCACATTGATCGGATTCATCGAGAAACTATAAGTGTAAATATTTCTGATAGGCCTTGCTAATCTATTTCTAAATGGAATTAGATATTTGTAATAATAGTGATTTGTTTTAGAAACATTTGGTAATCTGTTTCCATTTATGTAAAAACTTGCTTCATCCATTATGGGATAGAAGAATGTACCCGTCTCATCAAAGTGTACATTAGATGAAAAATTGAAACGATTTTGATAATACTTCTCCTCTTGTAAGGATTTACCACCCGTAGAATCACTAGCATCTTCAAATTTTTCATTTCTTAAAAACCAATGAATACATTTCACTGGAATGTTGGGTACAAGGTTATTTCGAATCATTGTATCATTTGGTGTACTTATAATACTAGGGTGTTTACGTACAATATCAGTTATAAATGTTTGACGTTTACTCGCCAAATATTGACGTTCTTCAGGAGTTACTGTGATTTCTTCTGTAACGAGTTTAAACTCTGGGAGTGAGAGTGTAGTTCCCGTATCTGTAAAAAAAGTTTGTGGGTGAAACTCCAACTCAAATTCTATTTTTTGACGGTGTACAGCACATACTGGGAAGTATGGACGATTTGGTTTATTTGAAGAATATTCATCACTTGCATATTTCCTGGAAAAGAAGAAGTGTAAAGGAATCATGAGATCAGCAGAATATTGTGAAAGGTCCTTAAATGCATCCAAAGTGGAGTCGTCATAACCTATGTTTCTATTTACAAGAAATCTATTAGCTACTTTTTCAGATATTTCTAAATAAAGCTCATCATAAATAATACCCCAATCATCATGAATTGTTTCAACTTCTAGTTCATCTACGAACATAGTGACACTTTTTAGAATATGTCTTCCCAATTGGTCTGCATAATTTTTACCACCACCAAAATCTGTGAGACGTGGTATTGTGATACTCAACCACATGTTACTCAAAAGATCACCCATATTTTGTGGATTGAATTGTACTTTAATAGTTTGACCAAATGGCCAACCTGAAATAGCACCAGGATTAATAACATTACGACTTCTATGATATTTTCGAAAGTCTGAGTGTATCTTATCATTCTTATAATTAAAGAACGAGTCTTCTGGGTCTTTGGAAAGAAGGTGTGTATCCTGCTTTCCAATAGCTTTGAGAGAAATCTTTGCAGCTTCACCCATACTTATCTATTGTTTATATATTTTTAATATCATTCTTCCACATGTTCATAGCTGTAGTAGACTTCATAATCTCAAGATCCCTTTTCGCCTGTTCGGATTCTTTGAGAAGTTCACGAACACTCTCATCCGTGTACTGAACGGTTCTAATATTCAAAAGGTAGTCATATGTTCCACCAATTTGTGGGAAGAGTCCAGAAAGTTGGTTTTCAAGTTCTTGCTTTTTACGGCGAAATACAATGATATCACCGTTGATGACCATGGATACAAATCGAGACTTGTAATCACACATCTGTGCCTTTGCCTCCAGAACTTTGATGAGATGTTCTTTTCGCTTCTTGTAATACTCGTAGCGAAGCTCAATAAAATCTTTTAGAATGAGTTCTGGACTTTGGTATTTATGAATACCCTTTGTTGGATGAAAGAGGTGCATATTGCTTGTACGGAGTGTCTTTTGAAGTTTAAGATCCTTAACAGCATCTTTGCCATTGTAGTCTTGGATCAAGAAATCCACATTCTCAGTTGTACTGTTATTTGTGAAACCACTAATGATTTTCTTTTCAATTAGGGTATCGAGGTGTTCTTTGTAATCTTGGGTCCAGCGTCCCGGAGGGAGTTCAGTCACCTTAACCGTCCTCCCAATGGTGGTCCATACACCTTGGGTCACCCATGAATCGTCATCCTGTTCCATGATTTTACCCTTGAAACCCCTGAACCAGGGTTTCATTTTTTGAATACTTTTACCATTTAATACATTTGTAATGTTATCACGAATATC
>Ga0206126_10002147_pt1 | contig 22255 bp, 19 predicted proteins | sample Helgoland_Spring_5_FD_148621 | JGI IMG/M metagenome (GOLD analysis project Ga0206126, IMG submission 148621) | Pelagic subsurface seawater microbial communities from Kabeltonne, Helgoland, North Sea - Helgoland_Spring_Bloom_20160412_1 | ecosystem: Environmental > Aquatic > Marine > Epipelagic ...
ATCGAGTAAATAATGTAATGCGACAGTTAGTTCAACAACGCCGAGTCCGGCACCAAAGTGTCCGCCCGATTGCCCTACACAGTAAAGTAAGTGTTCACGAAGTTCGTCGGCCAGTTGTGGCAGTTGATCTTCGTTTAATTGGCGAAGTAGCTCAGGTACAGGTGTTTGATCAAGCAGCGGTGTTTCAGGTCGCTGTTCAGGAAAGCTGTCGTATTGGCGTGGCTTAGTCATCTGGCTTTTAACACTTACGGTTGGTGAAAGGTGAGCTTATCTCTTTAAATAAGCGTGAGGTAAATTTTACCTCAGAAGGCGGTCTATTACTTGTCAATTACAGAGACCTTTTTGTATTAAAAGCATGATCCATTATCAAAAAACAATTGAGCAGCCGTTTTGGCTACACTCAGCTAACAAAATTTATACTGATCGCTGAATAATATAAGTTGCTAAAGAGCGAAGCGGGTCGGCGTTAGCGCCAAAATCAGTCAGCGCTTCTAAGGCTTCATCACAAAGTGACTGGGCTTTCGCTTTTGCTTCAGATAAACCCATAATAGCTGGATATGTAGGTTTATTTGCAGCAATATCAGTGCCTTGCGGTTTTCCAGTCTGCTCTGAGCTACCTTCGATATCGAGAATGTCATCTTGCACTTGAAACGCTAGGCCTATGGCTTGAGCATAATGGCGTAAGGCTTTAGCTTGCTCGCTATTACCGCCAGCACACAGGCAGCCCATATGGGTGGCGGCATCAATTAAAGCCCCGGTTTTTAAGGCGTGCATATTAACCAGCTCGTCATACGAAATATTCTGATTAACCACGGCTAAATCGATAGCTTGACCACCCACCATGCCATTAGCGCCAGAAGCGCGGCTCAGCTCGCGGACAAGCCCAATGCGTAACTCGGCTTTGCCATCGCCTTCATTCGCTAACAACTCAAAAGCCAATGTTTGCAGGGCATCGCCGGCTAAAATGGCGTTGGCTTCACCAAATTGGACATGACAGCTGGGTTTGCCACGACGTAAATCATCATCGTCCATGGCAGGCAGGTCATCATGAATTAGGGAATAGCAGTGCACCAGTTCAATCGCAGCCGCGGCTGTATCTGTCATTGCCGCGGTGGGTGCATTGTCTGCTTGGCAGGCGTTGGCGGCCATATAGACTAGCATTGCGCGAATGCGTTTGCCGCCGGCCAATGAGCTATAGGCTAGCGCATCAATAAATGCCTGTGCCTGAGGGGTTTGACCAATATCCTGACTGTAATCCGTGAGTCTTGAGGCAAGGTAGTCTTCAAATCTGGCTTTGTGGCTGCTTAAAAAGCTCGCGAGTACATCAGTCATCAGCGGCATCAATATCCATATCTTCAAGCGCTGGTTGGCCACTTTTTTCAGTCAATATTTTCACCGTTTGCTCGGCTTCGCTCAGGGCCGTTTGGCAGGCGCGAGTTAGGGTAATACCTTCTTCAAATTGTTTGAGCGATTGTTCAAGTGTTAAATCGCCTGCTTCGAGTGCTTCAACGAGATTTTCGAGTTGCTCGAGGGATTGTTCAAAATCAGGTGTTTTTTTGCTTTTGGCCATAAATCGTACTGCCTGTAAATGTCTGTAATCGGTTTTAGTTTAAGAGCTTAGCGACTTAACAGTAGCTTTGAGGTGATGCAATAAACGCAAATGGTTATCAATTGATCAGCAGTATGAGTCGTTTGTTTCCAGCAACGATCTTATCAATTTTTTGCTTAATTGACAGTCTTGCTAGGGCTGCAATCCGCATTCCTTATAGTTTCTCTTTACTATTGCCACCTTCAGCGTAAAAGACCTTGAGTTATCGTGTTATCTGCCGATTTAAAGCTAAACTAATAATAAATTGACAGGATTTATGTTTCGGGGCAGGAAGCTAAAAGTAGAGGCTGGAATTAGATGCTTATGCTTAGTGAGAAACTTGGAATACGTTAGCTAATAAATAATAGAAGTAGTTGAGGGGTCATCAGTGGATTTAGCAACATTACTTGGGATACTGGGCGCGTTCGGTATTATCGGCGGTGCAATGACCATGAGTGGCGGTATTGGCATTTTTGTCGATGTTCCGTCAATGCTGATTGTATTGGTCGGTACCTTCTTTGTCGTACTCATGAAGTTCAATCTTTCACAATTTCTTGGCTGCTTCAAAATTGCCGGTAAGGCATTTATATTCAAATTGGTTGACCCTGTTGATTTAATTGACGAGGTTGTTGAGCTTGCTGATGATGCCCGCAAAAATGGTTTGCTGTCGTTAGAAGATAAAGAAGTCAGTGATGCATTTTTGCAGTCCGGTATTCAGTTGTTAGTCGATGGTCATGATCCTGAAGTGGTGCGAAGTTTGTTGTACAAGGATATGAGCGAAACGCTTAAACGGCATGAAGTGGGTTCAGCGATTTGGAAGCAAATGGGCGATACCGCGCCGGCTATGGGAATGGTGGGCACTTTGATTGGTCTGGTTGCGATGTTAGCGAATATGTCTGATCCAGCTTCAATTGGTCCGGCGATGGCGATAGCACTGTTAACCACCTTGTATGGTGCCATGCTGGGTAATATGGTGGCATTACCGATATCCGATAAAGTAGCGCTGCGAAGAAACGAAGAAAGTCGTATTAAAAATATGGTAATCGATGCGTTAATGGGGATTCAGGCAGGACAAAATCCTCGCGTTATTGATTCTATGCTCCGTAACTACTTACCCTCGGGTAAACGTGTAATGGAAGGGACGGCATAATTTTGTCTGTTCATCATTGGGCTCAACATATGCTGCATCTGAATACTGTTCTTAGGTTCAATTGCGCGTTCATGGTAAATAAAAATAATGTCAGCTGACGAACACGAGTGTAAATGTCCGCCTGTCGGTGTGCCTGCGTATATGGCAACCTTTGCCGACTTAATGGCGCTGTTAATGTGCTTTTTTGTTTTGCTATTATCGTTTGCTGAAATGGATGTGCTTAAATTTAAGCGCCTAGCCGGTTCAATGCGAACCGCCTTTGGTGTTCAGCGTGTTGTTGAAGCTAACGAAATACCTATGGGGACAAGTATTATTGCGCAGGAGTTTAGTCCTGGTCGCCCAGAGCCTACGCCCATTAATGATGTTAAGCAGCGCACCTCAGAACAAGATCAGCGTAATTTACAAGTGCAATGCACGCCTGATCAACTAACTGATGAAGTAACGCTCACTCAGAATCAATCAACCGCACAAGATAAAGCCTTAGTTGATCAGTTAGCCGAAATGATAGAAGAGACGCGCCGTGATGCGGTTGATTTAGCGAATGCTTTATCGACGCAAATTAAAAAAGGCGAAGTTGAAATAGAAACGCGCGGTAGAGATATTACTGTTAGGATTAAAGAGCAGGGCTCATTTGCATCGGGTTCGGCGCAATTACGATCGGGCTTTAAAGGCGTATTGCATGATGTGCGTGATGTGTTGTCAGAAAAGACGGGCGATATATTAGTGCAAGGGCATACGGATAACATTGCTATATCAACATCACGCTTTCGCTCTAACTGGGAGTTGTCTACAGCGCGGGCGGTGAGTGTGGCACATGAATTATTGACTGAGCGCGTTTTAAATCCTCAGCGCTTAACCGTTAGTGGATACAGTGATACGCGACCCTTGGTTAAAAATGACAGTAAAGAAAATAGAGCTTTGAATCGCCGTGTTGAAATTGTGGTTAGCCAGGGGCTTGATACTGATCTACGCACGGAATTAAATAATCTTAAAGAAGGTAATCCTCTGTTATATCAAGGTTTAGATGTTAAGTTAACTCCGCGATTTGATATCCGTCCAGACGAGATTTTTTAAACGTTTATCTTTCTGCTGCGTTAAATAAAAAAATAAAATTTGTGTCTTTTCAAACCTTTCTAGACTTTCTATAATTGCTGCAAGTAAATTTATAGACCAATAGGGCCAGTACAGTGAAAGACGATGACGATTTATTTCGACGACAAATCGATGGTGTGGTTCCGTTAAAAAAAGTTGACCGCACTATGGTAAAGAAACCGTTAGTCGATGCTGATCAAAAATCCTATTTACGTCAGGCCGCTGTCTCTAATACTCAATCTGATAATTTGTCTCAAGATTTTACTTCGGTCTCAGATGACTACGTTGAGATGGTGCGGCCGTTGGATATTTTAAGTTTTAAACGCGCAGGCATACAAGACGGTGTTTTCCGGAAGTTTCGCTTAGGTAAATATACAATTGAAGGGCACTTGGATTTACATCGAAAAACGGTGGTTGAAGCGCGTGCTGAGGTGCTGGGCTTTATTCGTGAAGCTATGACTTATGATCTTCGTACTGTCATGATTTTACATGGCAAGGGCGAACGTAATATTGAACAGCCCGCTAAGTTAAAAAGTTATGTCGCCAAGTGGTTAAAAGAAGTGCCCGATGTTATGGCTTATCACAGCGCACAAAAACAGCATGGCGGAACCGGTGCGGTATATGTGTTATTAAAGAAAAGTGAGCGTTTAAAAGAAAAGAATCGAGAAGAGCACGGTCAGCGAGGCTGACTTTAATACATACGGATAAGCCAATCGGCTAATAAACTGTAATGCCGTATTTTAATAATAATTTAGGTAGCGCAGCATCTAGCGCATTCAGCTGCTCGCTTTTTAATTCTATGTAGGCTAATTTTTCTTGTTGATAGTATTCAATGCGCGCTAATTTTTCACTCATGGCTTTGGCGTCTTCTTTTTCTTGCCAACACTCAAGATGTAAATGTGCAGCGGGTAAATAAAAATCACAACGACCCAGTTTAGTCTCTGCTAATGCCCAGCGATAAGCATACACAACATTCATTAAATACAGCCAGTTGCAGACATCATGATGTTCTTTGCTGTCAGGTTGATGTCCATCTCGACTGTGCGTGGGTACACTGATTTTTGAAAAATCCAAAGAGGTTTGCGGAGCATTTTTTTGTGACGATGCAGCTTGGTTTTTTTGCATTGCTGTTTGTTCAGCAGCCGGTGTTAGCGTAATTTGTTCTAACGCAGTTTGTAAGCTGTCATCAGTCAATATACTTCGCGCCCACACGGTATAAGGAACGCCAGATTCATTATCTTCTTTTTCTATGCCACCATGTTTTTTGCCACTCAGTGTTATGGTCCAGCCTTTATGAAAGCGTCTTTGCCAGCCGAGTTCAGCTAACAAGGCATTAAAACGATGCGAGCTAATATTGAATCGCGCACCTAATGCTGTCACTGACATTGGCAGATCGAGCATTTCTTGAAAGATACTGTGATCAACTATGCTTTGTGGCCAGCCAATATACTCGCCGTATTTTTTGCTTTGAATATACTCGCCGCCTTCAAATTCCCCTTTGCCCGTTAAGCGCCAATGATTGTCTACGCGATCAATCCACGATTTTTCGGTTAAAAAGGTAAACAGCGTTTTAGCGGGTAGGTCAAAGTGCTTGGCTAATGCCGTTGTTGAAATCATAGTATGGCTTGAATTACGAGAGGTATTCATAGTCAATAACTCAATGGCTTAGCGGTTTAACGACAACAAGAATAACAATAGCAAACAAAGCGAATACAGGTACTTCATTAAACCAGCGGTAAAATGTATGTGAGCGAGGCTCTTCGCCAGCAATAAAGCGTTTGATATAGCGTCCGCATTGAATGTGATAAACCAATAAGGCCGCGACTAAAACAATTTTTCCCCAAAACCAAGATTGGCTAAAATAATACTCAGTATTAAAACTTGTAAGCCAAGCGCCAAAGCCAATAGAGAGGTAGGCGAAAGGTGTAACAAAGCGATACAGTTTTTGCTCCATTATTAAGAGATGATCGCGCGTTTGCTGATGTTCGCTCATGGCGTGATAAACAAAGAGTCGGGGCAAGTAAAAGATGCCGGCAAACCAGCAAATAACAAAAATAATATGAAAGGCTTTGATCCAGAGCATTGCGCTAACTCGCATTGTCGATTGTATGCACAGCTAAAATGGCTTCGCTGGGCGGTGTTTTTGGTATTAGGGCTATCTTGTCATGGTAATGGAAAGAATGCACTTTTGTTTTAGTCTACAGAATCTTATCATCACTCTATAATAGATGCCTAGTTTCTGAGATGCGGAGATTATCTGAGAGACGTAAAGTTTCTGAGATAGATAGAGCCCTTCTATATGGTAATCGTGCTTCTCTATATAGATAGTGATATAGACAGTAGCTGAAGTAGAGGCGTTTTTAGTCAATAGATTAATTGAACAACAAGTGAGTGGATAAAACATTGGCAATGAGTAATAACGATTCGATAAAAGTAGGTGTTATTGGCGCTACCGGCTATACCGGTTCAGAGTTGCTGCGATTACTGCTGCGTCACCCCCAGGTAGAATTGACGGTAGTGACGTCTCGATCAGAGGCGGGAGTGGCTTTGTCTGATTATTGGCCTAACTTGCGCGGTGAGTGTGATCTGTCTTTTACTGCCCCCAGTGCCAGCGAGCTAACAGCGGCTTGTGATTTGGTTTTCTTTGCTACGCCACATGCTGTTTCAATGCATATGATGCGAGAGTTAATGGCGATGGATGTTAGGGTTATCGATTTATCTGCTGATTTTCGCTTGCAGGATATTCCGCAGTGGGAAGCTTGGTATGGCGAAAAGCATGCTTGCCCTGAATTAGTCGAGCAAGCGGTTTATGGTTTGCCAGAAGTGAATCGTGACAATATTCGTGATGCTCAATTATTGGCTTGTCCTGGCTGTTACCCCACATCGGTTCAGTTAGGTTTTTTGCCATTGCTAGAAAATAATTTAATTCACACCGATAGTTTAATTGCGAATTCGGCTTCGGGGGTGAGTGGCGCTGGTAGACAAGCAAAAGTAGCGAATCTATTTTCTGAAATGAGCGATAACTATAAAGCCTATGCAGTAGCTGGGCATAGGCATCTGCCTGAAATTGAGCAGGGATTAAATGCCGCAGCCGATACAAAAGTGACACTCACATTTGTACCGCACTTATTGCCGATTATTCGAGGTATTCATTCGACGCTTTACTGTAAGCCTAAAGATATGAGTGTTGATTTTCAGGCACTATTTGAGCAGCGATTTGCGAATGAACCGTTTGTCGATGTTTTACCTGCCGGTGTTTATCCTGAAACGCGCAGTGTTAAAGGGACTAATCATTGCCGCATTAGCGTGCAGCCTGTCGACGGTTCAGAGATGTTAGTTGTTCTCGTAGTCGAAGATAACTTATTAAAAGGTGCGGCGGGTCAGGCGGTGCAAGCCATGAATATTATGTATAAGTGGCAAGAAACACTCGGCTTGCGCGATATTGCGTTAATGCCTTAGACCTGCGAATAAATTGATGAATAATACTCGAACCATTGTTTTTCGACTGAATCGTAGAAAAAAAATCGCCATCATTTGCGGCATTGTTTTTTCGTTAGTTTTGTTGCTAATAGGTGGCTGTTTTATTTACAGCACAGGCATGGCCGATGGTCGTCAGGCCGTGGAGCAAAATGAACTAATGATTGCTGAATTGGCTGAGTTGCAAGCCAGCTTTCGTGGTGAACAGCAGCGTGCGGTGACTGCCGAGAAATCAGCAGAAATTGATCGCTTGGCTGCAGAAGCCGTGAGAAAAGAATTGCTGAGTTATCGCAATGAGCTCGCAGAGCTGAAAACAAGCGTCGACTTCTATCGAGGGTTAATGGCGCCGGACGAGCTGGAAAAGGGCTTGGCTTTGCATGGCTTTCATGTTTCCTTTAATAAAAGAACCAATAGCTACCAATATAAGGCCTTAGTGACGCAGGCGGGTGGTAAAAACCAATTATTGAAAGGTAAGTTCGACATTAGCTTAGTTGTAGAGTCTAGCGATGCTAGTGCGAAAAATTCTATTCAAACATTCGCGTTATCGGATTTGCCAGGCTTTAACGGTAATTTGCCCGCTAAGCTTCGTTTCCGTTTTTTCCAGACAATTGAGGGCGCATTCAAATTGCCCGACCATCTAACGCCTGTTAGCATGGTGATAGCGCTAGAATCGACAGGTAAGGCAGTACAAAAAATCAATAAAACCTTTAACTGGCAAGATCTCTTGGGAGCACACTAATGTTCAGCAGCAAATCAAAATCGACGGTAATCAGTAGTGAAAACACCACGTTAATAGCCAAAGGCACGGAAATTAGTGGGCAGGTTAGTTTTACGGGTTGTTTAGAAATTGAGGGCGTGGTCCGTGGTAATATCGTGGTCGATGCCGGCTGCGAAGTCTCGCAGGTGCGTATCCAAAATAGCGGCGAAGTCCATGGTGATGTTTGCGCGCCGATTGTTATTGTTAATGGCAACATCGAAGGGAATGTTTACTCCTCTAAGCGCGTTGAAATGGCCGCTAATGCAGTCGTCTGTGGTGATGTTCATTACCAGATGATAGAAATGGTTAAGGGCTCGCAGATTAATGGCGGTTTGCTCTACACTAAAGAATCGTCAAATTCTATTGCTGCAAACGGCATTGAAAAATCGCAAGCTATTGATTCTAATGAGATTCTTGATGAGTATGTTGATTCCGGCTTAAATGGCTGATAACCTCTTTAGTTCACACGTATATTTAGGTATTTAATTGTTAATGAATAGTGCAACAACACCGCTAGCAGACACCTTAGTTTTTACTGACAGTGCTGCAAATAAAGTGAAAGTCCTCGTTGATGAAGAAGGCAATGAGGATCTTAAACTGCGCGTGTTTGTCACCGGTGGAGGCTGTGCTGGTTTCCAGTATGGCTTTACTTTTGATGAGTTAATTGCCGATGATGACGCTATTATTGATAATCATGGTGTCAGCTTGGTGGTTGATTCTATGAGCTATCAGTATTTAGTGGGTGGCAGTGTTGATTACACTGAAGGCTTAGAAGGCTCGCGCTTTATCGTTGATAATCCGAATGCGGATTCTACTTGCGGTTGTGGTTCTTCTTTTTCTGTATAGATTTACAGTGTGTACGCAGTGAAACAATAATAATTAATCTGGTCGGAGGGATTTCGCCATGAGTGTTTACCAACGGTTTTTATCAAAGGTTTTTGTCAGTTTTTTCATGTTTGTCTCTACTATAGCTACTGCTGAGTCCTCGGCGAGTAATGCTAATTTCATCCAAGGTGTTTCTGAAGTAACTGCTAAGTCGCACCTTACGCTCGAAGAAAAATACCTTGCTGATATCACCATTCATAGCCCGCAAGAGTTACTCGATATTCTAACCCGTGCAAATATGCTGTTCGAGAGTGGTCAGTACTCAGCAAAAGACTCATCTCCTATTATTTTTTTATTGCATGGTGACGAGGCGCGCATCTTATTTAAGCAGCAATATGCAAATAACAAAGCGGTAGTTGATCTCGCCGCTAAGCTAACAGCGCTGAATGTTGTAGATATAAAGGTCTGTGATATTTGGATAAACGGCAATAATCTTTTTGTTAAAAATCTACAGCCATTTGTAGGGGTTGCCAACAATGCGGTGGCTGAAGCTGAGCGGTTGGTTTCTCAAGAGAATTATCAATATTTTTAATAGCTCTACTTTTAATAGCTTTTCATAGTTCTAAATAGTTATGCTGAGTAAATGCAGCCGGCAATCACATTATGTGCAGCGCCGGTTACATTGTTAAGCATAATAGGCTGTTGGTCTAACCGTTGTTTAGCTAGCCATGCAAAAGCGCAGGCTTCTATCCAGTCTGGACCAATACCAATCTCATCAGTGGTTGTAATGGTTATAGTAGATGCCGAATAGCGACTGTCACAAATACTTTGTAGCGTCTCTAAAAAGAATGAATTCCTCGCCCCACCACCGCAGCAGTAAACAATCGAAGGTCGCTGAGATTGAGTTGCATGCGCTCCGTCATTCTCAATATTAGATGCAAAAGCCGCCTCCAAAATTGTCTCGCAGCTTAAACGCATCAATGTGGCTTGGACATCCTCATTACAGACTGCATGCTTATTCTCAAGAATCGATTCAAGCCAAGGCAAATGAAACTCTTCTCGCCCTGTACTTTTGGGCGCGGCTTCAGAAAAATAAGGGTGCGCTTTTAAGTCACTAAGCAGGGCTTTATTGACCGTTCCCGATCTTGCCCACTCACCATTATTATCGAACGCGACATGTTTATGCTTGAGTATCCAAGCATCCATTAAGCCATTCGCTGGCCCGGTATCAAAGCCGTTAACAATATTCCCTTGGCTCACTACTGTGATGTTGGCTATGCCACCTAAATTCAAAAAAGCACTGCTTTTAATGTCACTGGGTGCAATGGCTTGATGAAAAGCTGGCGCGAAAGGTGCGCCTTGACCGCCTGCTGCCATATCACGACGTCGAAAATCTGCCACAGTCGTAATCTGAGTTTTTTCAGCAATAGTATTGGCATCGCCAATTTGCAGAGTGAATCCAGGTGAGTTGTTATCTTTAGGTGGGCGGTGCCGAATGGTTTGTCCATGGCTACCAATGGCGACAATATCTTTATGGCTGAGCTTAGCTTTGGCGAGTAGCTGGTTTACTGCGTCGGCAAATAAACAGCCTAGCTGTAAATCCAGTTGGCCCATTCGCTCAATTTCATTATCGCTAGGTAGGCAAAGTGCAGCAATGGCTTGTTTGGTCGGTAAGTCTATGGGGTGTTCATGATGTGCTAATAAGAGGGGTTTATCCTCAGTGCAATCCACGAGGGCGGCATCTATACAGTCAATACTTGTTCCTGAAATTAGACCAATATAGAGCTGCTTCATTGTGCGCTAGCAAGTTTAATATGGCTGCTATAACTGGCCAGCTGCAATTGCGTTGATTCAATAGACGCCATAAATTCCGCTTTTAGATTGGCATTTAATCGCTTAGCTTTAGGCAGCTTTTTAAGAATGGTTCTTGGGTTGCGATGAACGCCATTCACTAGAAACTCATAGTGCAAATGGGGTCCGCTACATAATCCTGTGCAGCCTACTTGGCCAATAATCTGACCTTGTTTTACGCGCTGTCCTTTTTTGACTGATCGGCGGTGCAGGTGTAAATACTTAGTCGTATAAGATTCGCCATGCTTAATAAAGACATAGTTACCGTTGGCCTTACTTCTACCGGATGCTGAAACGCGGCCATCGCCGGCAGAAAAAACGGGCGTGCCTCTTGGTGCAGCATAATCAATACCGCGATGAGGTTTAACCACTTTAGTAATGGGGTGCAGTCGGCGTAGATTAAAACTAGAGCTAATACGCGTGAAATCTAAAGGCGCGCGTAAAAAGGCTTTGCGCATGCTAACGCCATCTTCATTATAGTAGCCAGTGTCGCCATCAGGGTCTGTATAGCGATAGGCGTTATAAGTAGTGCCACGATTACTGTATGACGCAGCAATAATATTGCCTTCGTCAATTTTCTCGCCATCCAGATAATGCTCTTCATAGACCACGGTAAATTGGTCGCCGTTTCTAACATCGAGTACAAAATCAATGACACCGCCAAAAATGTTTGCCATGTTCATAGTGATGGATTGCGAGACATCCGCACGTTGAGCCGATAATGATAATGAATCATTAATAAAGGCGCTACGATAGACTTTTCGAATATCAGCTGTACGAGTCACGCGATTAATTTCAAAATATGTTTTATCGCCAGCGATATTACGAATAAAGTGAATGCTCTCAAGCGGTGATTTAACACGAATCACTTGCTCTAATTGGTTATTTTCGCCAAGAACAAATTCGAGTTTCTCACCAGGAAACATGCGAGTGAGCGCCTTGCCTTCATTGCCAGATTGAACCACTTGATAGACATCGCGGGCATTAAGTCCGACACGGTCAAATACCATCGATAGATTGTCACCCTTTTTAAGGGTTTGATGAATGCGTTTAACGGCTGTAGATGATTGCTCTGCAGTTGCTGCGGCAGCGACTGATTTTGGTGATGCTGGTTGAGAGAGCGGCGCTGGAGAAAAATCGGCTTGAACCGTGTTGGAGTCAATAGTGAATTTAGCCTGCGAATAATAGGCGGCTTGCTCAGTGTCGGTTTTTGGTATGCTGTTTTGGCTAGGCAGCGCTAATGCAATAGTGGTACGGTCAGTATTGATGGGGCTTTTAGTATCTTCAGTCTTACTGCTTTCTATTACTTCTTCTATAGATGCCGTTGAGGGGTCGGATTGCAGTGAGTTGCCAAGTCCTAATGCTACCGAGCAGACGGCAAAAGCCAAAATGGCGGCTTCTATTTTCGTTAGCTTTAATAGTAGGCTTAAAATCCGAGAGTGAAGATTACGCCACTGCGGAGCGGTTTTTTTATTAACAGTGAGTGTTGCATGTCTGTTCTTGGCCATAAATCTGGTTCACTTAGCTGCCTATGGGCATTCCAAAATTAGGTTCGTATTCGCTAAGTATATCAAAAGATTGATGAATGCCACGAGCGAATAGCGTTGTTAGTGATATTTTGTGAAACAATTTCGAGATTTCCTAGTGGTAAGTACGCATTGATAGTGTATCGTTCCGCGCTAAGTTTTAATCATTCTATTTATTTATGGAGTTAGGCCTACTATGTCACCTGAAGTACTGGCGGATTTAAAGTCGCGCGAGTTAATTGCTCAATTAACGGCCGAAGAAGCACTTAATGAACATTTAGCGAGTGGCCCAAGAACACTTTACTCCGGTTTTGATCCAACGGCAGATAGTCTGCATATAGGCAGTCTTGTTCCTTTATTAGCGTTGCGACGTTTTCAATTGGCTGGGCATAAACCTATTGTCTTAGTAGGCGGTGCCACAGGCCTTATTGGTGATCCCAGCTTTAAAGCAGAAGAGCGCAAGCTTAATGGCCCAGATATTGTGGCGCAATGGGTTGAAAAGATTCGCAAGCAAACCAGTGCTTTCGTTGATTTTGATGCGGGAGCCAGTAGTGCAGAGGTGGTTAATAACCTTGATTGGACGGCGGGCATAGAAATGCTCGATTTCCTCCGGGATATTGGTAAGCACTTCTCTGTTAATAGCATGATACAAAAAGAATCGGTAAAGCAGCGGCTAGATCGAGAAGGTGCGGGTATATCGTTTACTGAGTTCACTTATATGATTATGCAGAGCTATGATTTTGCGCAGCTATATAAGCGTTATGGCTGTACGCTGCAAATAGGCGGTAGTGATCAGTGGGGCAATATCACTGGCGGTATCGATTTGACCCGGCGCATGCATCAAGCGCAAGTATTTGGCGCAACTCTTCCATTAGTGACTAAGGCTGACGGCACCAAGTTTGGTAAAACTGAGTCAGGCACCATATGGTTGGATGCTAATAAAACCTCACCTTATGCTTTTTATCAGTTTTGGATGAATACCTCAGATGAAGATGTGTATCGATTCCTTCGTTTCTTTACCTTTATGGGGGTGAGCGACATTTCAGCTGTTGAAATTAGTGATGCGGAAGCCTCGGGTCGAAAAGCAGCGCAAGGGATACTGGCTGCAGAGGTCACTCGATTGGTACATGGTGATAAAGGATTAGAGGCAGCGCAAAGAATATCGCAAGCCATGTTTGCCGGTGATCTGCAAAGCCTCTCCGAAGAAGATTTTTCTCAGCTGGCCTTGGATGGATTACCCAGTACATTAATAGAAGGTGAATCTCATTTACTCAGCGAGTTATTAGTTGAATCGGGTGTGGCGGTAACTCCGAAAGGCGAAGTAACGATGGGGCAGGCAAGAAAATTCATAAATAGTAATGCGATTGCTGTGAATGGAGAGAAAAATACGGATGAAAACGCCGTTCTTCGTCGAGAAACTGGATATTTTGGTCGCTACCACCTTATTAAAAGAGGCAAGAAGGTATTTCATCTAATAGAGTGGAAATAAAGTTGGATTGAACACTACTGCTGCAGGCCAATAGAATCAACGATTATGATTTTTTTGGAACAAGGAAATTGAGCGAAAAGTAAGTTAAATAACTTATTTAAAAAAAGATTAAAAAAAGGCTTGCAAGGTTCTAAAGCCTACGTATAATGCGCCGCTCACTTGCAGAGTAGCTCGTAAAAAAGCAACTCAAAACAGTGATTTACAAACGTTTTGAAAAAGATTTAGCAGCTTTAAATTAAATATTAAATAAAGCTTGCAAGGTTCAAATCTTTACGTATAATGCGGCCCTCACTTGCCAAGTAGCCTTTTTAAAAGCTACTGAAAACAGTGATTTAGAGTCCCTCTTGCAGCGGCTCTGTTGTTTAAAAAGATAATCAAATCATGCGTGTAGGCGCTTGCTAGATAGATAGTACGACAGTACTGAATCTCGTTTCTTGTAAAAGAAAAGGGATAGGTACATCACTAAATATCAACAGCAAGAGTCTACCAAAAATTTATTTTAGGTAAGTTATTAGTTGTTGAGCCGAAATCGGGTTTCACGGTCTGTTAGTTGATTTATCAATTAACAGAAACGAAATCCAAGATATGTAAACTGAAGAGTTTGATCATGGCTCAGATTGAACGCTGGCGGCAGGCCTAACACATGCAAGTCGAGCGTGAAAGCACTTCGGTGTGAGTAGAGCGGCGGACGGGTGAGTAACGCGTAGAAATCTACCTAGTAGTGGGGGACAACCTGGTGAAAACCAGGCTAATACCGCATACGTCCTACGGGAGAAAGCAGGGGACCTTCGGGCCTTGCGCTATTAGATGAGTCTGCGTTGGATTAGCTAGTTGGTAGGGTAAAAGCCTACCAAGGCGACGATCCATAGCTGGTCTGAGAGGACGATCAGCCACACTGGAACTGAGACACGGTCCAGACTCCTACGGGAGGCAGCAGTGGGGAATATTGCACAATGGGCGAAAGCCTGATGCAGCCATGCCGCGTGTGTGAAGAAGGCTCTAGGGTTGTAAAGCACTTTCAATTGGGAGGAAAAGTTAACGGTTAATAACCGTTAGCCTTGACGTTACCTTTAGAAGAAGCACCGGCTAACTCCGTGCCAGCAGCCGCGGTAATACGGAGGGTGCAAGCGTTAATCGGAATTACTGGGCGTAAAGCGCGCGTAGGCGGTTTGGTCAGTTGGATGTGAAAGCCCCGGGCTTAACCTGGGAACTGCATTCAATACTGCCAGACTAGAGTACGAGAGAGGGGGGTAGAATTTCTAGTGTAGCGGTGAAATGCGTAGATATTAGAAGGAATACCAGTGGCGAAGGCGGCCCCCTGGCTCGATACTGACGCTGAGGTGCGAAAGCGTGGGGAGCAAACAGGATTAGATACCCTGGTAGTCCACGCCGTAAACGATGTCTGCTAGCCGTTGGCGACTTTAAGTTGCTAGTGGCGAAGCTAACGCAATAAGCAGACCGCCTGGGGAGTACGGCCGCAAGGTTAAAACTCAAATGAATTGACGGGGGCCCGCACAAGCGGTGGAGCATGTGGTTTAATTCGATGCAACGCGAAGAACCTTACCAGGTCTTGACATCCCGAGAAATCGCTAGAGATAGCTTTGTGCCTTCGGGAACTCGGTGACAGGTGCTGCATGGCTGTCGTCAGCTCGTGTCGTGAGATGTTGGGTTAAGTCCCGTAACGAGCGCAACCCTTGTCCTTAGTTGCTAGCAGGTTATGCTGAGAACTCTAAGGAGACTGCCGGTGACAAACCGGAGGAAGGTGGGGACGACGTCAAGTCATCATGGCCCTTACGACCTGGGCTACACACGTGCTACAATGGTCAGTACAAAGGGCTGCAATACCGCGAGGTGGAGCTAATCCCATAAAACTGATCGTAGTCCGGATTGGAGTCTGCAACTCGACTCCATGAAGTCGGAATCGCTAGTAATCGTAGATCAGAATGCTACGGTGAATACGTTCCCGGGCCTTGTACACACCGCCCGTCACACCATGGGAGTGGGTTGCTCCAGAAGTGGCTAGTCTAACCTTCGGGAAGACGGTCACCACGGAGTGATTCATGACTGGGGTGAAGTCGTAACAAGGTAGCCGTAGGGGAACCTGCGGCTGGATCACCTCCTTAAACGATGCGTACCGAAGTTTAGTAAGCGTCTACACGCATGATTTGATTACAATGGTAGTATCACAATAAGCCAACGGGGTTCCGTTTGTTTCTGGCTCTCTATGAGTCAAAGCATCAAACAACGGGTCTGTAGCTCAGTTGGTTAGAGCGCACCCCTGATAAGGGTGAGGTCGGTGGTTCGAATCCACCCAGACCCACCAATTTAATCTGGTTAAGATCAGATTATGTTGGTACTTCGTAGATTCCATACGAGGTTCGAGTAGTTGGCTAGCTTTAGAATTAGTTAATAAAAAGGGGCTATAGCTCAGCTGGGAGAGCGCCTGGTTTGCATCCAGGAGGTCTGCGGTTCGATCCCGCATAGCTCCACCAATTCCTTTCCTTGTTCGTAAGCTCACGTGATACTTTAGAAATCAGAAAACAGCGTTTTTCGAGTTTAATGCGCTGTTTTCTGGTCTTTGCACCAGACGTTCTTTAACAAAGTAAATTATTTTTGAGTCTAATAAATTTTAATGCACTGCATCAAAATGACTTTGAATTCAATGAAATTGTGTAGAAAAAACCAGTTTTATTATGTGTTGTTGTTCATGACGCTCTTGAGTGTTGTGGTAATGCATAATTTGACGAAATGTTAAGTGCTAAATCCGGCGAAGTAACAAATCAGTCGTTTGTCTTATATGGTCAAGCGACTAAGCGCATACGGTGGATGCCTTGGCAGTCAGAGGCGATGAAGGACGTAGGAACCTGCGATAAGTTTCGGGGAGGCGGTAACCAGCCTTTGATCCGGGAATTTCCGAATGGGGGAACCCACCTGGTATAAGCCAGGTATCTTTAACTGAATACATAGGTTAAAGAAGCGAACTCGGGGAACTGAAACATCTAAGTACCCGAAGGAAAAGATATCAACCGATATTCCCCTAGTAGCGGCGAGCGAACGGGGAACAGCCCTTAAGCTGTTTATAGGTTAGTGGAACGGTCTGGAAAGTCCGGCGATACAGGGTGATAGCCCCGTACACGAAAACCTGTTTATAGTGAAATCGAGTAGGACGGGACACGTGATATCCTGTTTGAACATGGGGGGACCATCCTCCAAGGCTAAATACTCCTGACTGACCGATAGTGAACCAGTACCGTGAGGGAAAGGCGAAAAGAACCCCTGTGAGGGGAGTGAAATAGAACCTGAAACCGTATGCGTACAAGCAGTGGGAGCATATTTATTATGTGACTGCGTACCTTTTGTATAATGGGTCAGCGACTTAACGTCTGTAGCAAGCTTAACCGTTTAGGGGAGGCGTAGCGAAAGCGAGTCTTAATAGGGCGATTTAGTTGCAGGCGTTAGACCCGAAACCGGGCGATCTACCCATGGCCAGGTTGAAGGTGCCGTAACAGGCACTGGAGGACCGAACCCACTTATGTTGAAAAATGAGGGGATGAGCTGTGGGTCGGAGTGAAAGGCTAATCAAGCCCGGAGATAGCTGGTTCTCCGCGAAATCTATTTAGGTAGAGCGTCAAGTATTACCCTCGGGGGTAGAGCACTGTTTGGGCTAGGGGGTCATCCCGACTTACCAACCCCATGCAAACTCCGAATACCGAGGAGTACAGCTTGGCAGACACACGGCGGGTGCTAACGTCCGTCGTGGAGAGGGAAACAACCCAGACCACCAGCTAAGGTCCCAAATTATAGTTAAGTGGGAAACGATGTGGGAAGGCTTAGACAGCTAGGAGGTTGGCTTAGAAGCAGCCACCCTTTAAAGAAAGCGTAATAGCTCACTAGTCGAGTCGGCCTGCGCGGAAGATGTAACGGGGCTAAACTATAAACCGAAGCTGTGGACGCGTGCTTGCACGCGTGGTAGCGGAGCGTTCTGTAAGCGGTTGAAGGTAGATCGAGAGGTCTGCTGGACGTATCAGAAGTGCGAATGCTGACATGAGTAACGATAATGGGAGTGAAAAACTCCCACGCCGGAAGACCAAGGTTTCCTGCCCCATGCTAATCAGGGCAGGGTGAGTCGGCCCCTAAGGCGAGGGCGAAAGCCGTAGTCGATGGAAAACAGGTTAATATTCCTGTACTACATATAAGTGCGATGGAGAGACGGAGAAGGCTAGGCCAGCGCGGCGATGGTTGTCCGCGTTTAAGCCGGTAGGCTTGCAACTTAGGTAAATCCGGGTTGCTTTAAGGCCGAGACGTGATGACGAGCTCTTTCGAAAGATCGAGTGAAGTGGTCGATGCCATGCTTCCAAGAAAATCTTCTAAGCTTCAGCTTATATGTAACCGTACCCCAAACCGACACAGGTGGTCAGGTAGAGAATACCAAGGCGCTTGAGAGAACTCGGGTGAAGGAACTAGGCAAAATGGTACCGTAACTTCGGGAGAAGGTACGCCGGTTTTGGTGATGGGACTTGCTCCCTAAGCCGAGGCCGGTCGCAGTGACCAGGTGGCTGCAACTGTTTATTAAAAACATAGCACTCTGCAAACTCGTAAGAGGAAGTATAGGGTGTGACGCCTGCCCGGTGCCGGAAGGTTAATTGATGGGGTTATCTTCGGAGAAGCTCTTGATCGAAGCCCCGGTAAACGGCGGCCGTAACTATAACGGTCCTAAGGTAGCGAAATTCCTTGTCGGGTAAGTTCCGACCTGCACGAATGGCGTAATGATGGCCACGCTGTCTCCACCCAAGACTCAGTGAAATTGAAATCGCTGTTAAGATGCAGTGTACCCGCGGCTAGACGGAAAGACCCCGTGAACCTTTACTATAGCTTCACACTGGACTTTGACCTTACTTGTGTAGGATAGGTGGGAGACTTTGAAGCGTGATCGCTAGATTGCGTGGAGTCATCCTTGAAATACCACCCTGGTAATGTTGAGGTTCTAACTTGGCTCCTGAAACGGGAGTGAGGACAGTGTGTGGTGGGTAGTTTGACTGGGGCGGTCTCCTCCTAAAGAGTAACGGAGGAGCACGAAGGTACCCTAAGAGCGGTCGGAAATCGCTCGTTTAGTGTAATGGCATAAGGGTGCTTGACTGCGAGAGTGACAACTCGAGCAGGTACGAAAGTAGGTCATAGTGATCCGGTGGTTCTGAATGGAAGGGCCATCGCTCAACGGATAAAAGGTACTCCGGGGATAACAGGCTGATACCGCCCAAGAGTTCACATCGACGGCGGTGTTTGGCACCTCGATGTCGGCTCATCACATCCTGGGGCTGAAGCCGGTCCCAAGGGTATGGCTGTTCGCCATTTAAAGTGGTACGCGAGCTGGGTTTAGAACGTCGTGAGACAGTTCGGTCCCTATCTGCTGTGGGCGTTGGAGACTTGAGGAGAGCTGCTCCTAGTACGAGAGGACCGGAGTGGACGAACCTCTGGTGTTCCGGTTGTATCGCCAGATGCATTGCCGGGTAGCTACGTTCGGACAGGATAACCGCTGAAAGCATCTAAGCGGGAAGCCCCCTCCGAGATTAGGTCTCCCTGAGGTTTTAAACCTCCTAAAGGGCCGTGGAAGACTACCACGTTGATAGGCTGGGTGTGGAAGCGTTGTGAGGCGTGAAGCTAACCAGTACTAATTGCCCGTGCGGCTTGACCATATAATAGAAACGACTGATGTCGCCGAAATATACGGGTTTAGCACGTAACAGACAACGCAATAGAAAATGTGCGCATATGAGTTGCCTTAAATAAGCAGTGATTATGCAAGAACAAAGTTGTTTTTTTGCAGTGTATTAAAATTTATTGACTCAGAAATAATTGTTACTTTGGATGTAATCCGTAAGGGTTACAGATATCGTTTGCAGCTAACTATATAATTGATTTTTATAATTAATCATATAGAATGCGCAGCGAGACAAATTAGGAAGTGTTGATTTAATCAACTCATCCAACCAGTTTGTCTGACGACCATAGAGCATTGGAACCACCTGATCCCATCTCGAACTCAGACGTGAAACGATGTATCGCCGATGGTAGTTTGGGAGTTCCCATGTGAGAGTAGGTCATCGTCAGGCTTTAAATAAAAAAGAAACCCAACCTTAACCGGTTGGGTTTTTTTTTGTTTAAAATCTGCCGATGGCCTACTGCCGCCGGCGTAGTAAACCCCATGCAACCGCAGACTCCGCCAAAGCGTGGGTCAAACATTCAAAAAAACCGAAAAGATACATCAAACTCACTTTAATCAGTGGCCTAAGTCTCTTATCTAAATTCACTTTCGACCTCTTTCATTTCTTACCTTGAACCATTGAGTACGGACTAAGTCTTAATTATTCAATGAATTCAGATGGTGAGCAAAGCATGTCTATTTCAACTATTAAACAACTACCTTTCCTATTATCCATACTCGTCCTTTTAGTCCTTTCGAGCTGCGCCAGTCAAACAATTAGCAATAAAAGCAGTGTTATGGAATATTTATACCCTGAGACCAAGGGTGATTATGAAGCGCCGAGCCTACCCCATCTCATGTTGCCACTACGTGTAGGTGTTGCTTTTGTTCCCGAGAGTAAAAATAAATCTTATGTTCATAACTTTTGGACGGGTCGTTCATATTCCAGCTCCCTTACAGAGGCGAAAAAAAATGAATTGCTCAATAATGTGGCCAGTCATTTTAAAGGCTTGGATTTTGTTGGCAGCATAGAAGTAATACCAACAACCTATTTAACACCCGGAGGTGGCTTTTCTAATTTGTCACAGATTCAGACTATGTATGGTATTGATGTAATAGCACTTGTCTCATATGACCAGGTGCAATTTACTGATGAGGGAGTGTTATCACTGAGTTATTGGACAGTAGTAGGCGCTTATCTTGTCTCAGGTGAAAAGAATGACACCAATACATTAATGGATACTGTGGTGTATGACATATCGAGCAAAGCAATGCTATTTAGAGCGCCAGGAGTCAGTCAGGTTTCAGGAAAGGCCACGCCTATTAACTTAAGCGAAGAGCTTAGACTTGATAGTGTTCAAGGTTTTGAAGTGGCTGCTGAAAATATGGTGAAAAACTTGAAGCATCAATTGTCTGTATTTAAGGCATCAATAAAAAATAATCCCAAACAAGCTACGGTTACGCATCGCGAAGGTTATAGCGGTGGCGGTGGTGCTGTGGGTATTTTTGAAATCACTATGCTATTTTTAATGCTAATCATAAGTTTTAAGCGGAAATTATCGGCCATTTAATAAATACGGTCTTACTCCCTTAAACAGGTTGAAACAATGGAAGGAAGAACACATGAGAGTGATATTCATAATAGTCGTGCTTTTTTTGTCCAGCTGCTCAGTTAATCAATTTAATGATTACGCGCTTAAGACAGGCTTAGAGAAGATACAATTAGGTGTAATCTTTATTGATAGTAACAAGCAGAAAATCACTGCTGATTCTCTTCCAGAAAGTACATACATAACGTTCCCAGTAATACCTGGTGGGATTACTGGGCAGGTATTAACAGATTCCATGTATACCGTAAAAGTGCTAACAGATAGTAAGTTTTCTTTAGATCTAGCTGCCATAAGCAAAAACATTCTTCCCTATGCTGTGCCCATGTTTTCTACTAGTTATAATCAGGATGTCGTTATAATTCCTAAGGAAACGAAACTGCTACGCATAGGTACCTTTGCTCATTCTACGAAAACCTATGAACAAATAGGTGCCACCGGCATTGCATCGGTTGGCCAGAATGTAATCACACAAATGATGCTAGTCTATTTTGATCGGCCTGCGAGAGTATCTGGTTTGAATAACGAAGAAGGCTTAAAAATTGAATATGATGTGATGATAACGCAGCCTGGTTTTGTTTTTCTTCAAGTGATTGAGATTAATGAAACCCATTTCAGAATAACGGCTAGTGACTCTCAAGAGCCTAAAGTGATAACGATTGAGTATGCGCAGGCAACTAATATTAGTACTTGAATGAGTTTTAACATAAGTACAACCCCCTACATTCTGATGGTTTTTTCTAGTGTAAATGGTTTGAGAACATTAACACGAGAATATCAACCGATAGAAATAAGATACTCAACTCAATTTAGATAAGTCGATCGCTACCAGTTAGATAATGAATCTCTTGGTAGCGATCACCCTCATCACTTTAAAATAATCTTCTCATTCTCACCAACAACATAGTCATTACCATCGGCTTCAATTCTAAACTCAGCATAAGCATAGCTCGATGAAGAGGGTAAACCTAAACTCGCAGTGCTCAAGCTTATAGCGCTTTGCCCCGCAGCTATCGTCACTTCTCTAGGCAGTATCTCAAGCCTTGCACCATAGGCATCATAAAGTCTTACTTCATATAACACTTCAAGCGCAACGCTAGTAGAGCCCGTTCTACTTACAGACACTCCGCTGTTACCGCCAGCAGGAGCCGTGCTCTGAGAGTTAACTTCTACTAAATCAAAGTTACTATCA
>Ga0206126_10002153_pt1 | contig 22210 bp, 22 predicted proteins | sample Helgoland_Spring_5_FD_148621 | JGI IMG/M metagenome (GOLD analysis project Ga0206126, IMG submission 148621) | Pelagic subsurface seawater microbial communities from Kabeltonne, Helgoland, North Sea - Helgoland_Spring_Bloom_20160412_1 | ecosystem: Environmental > Aquatic > Marine > Epipelagic ...
TGTATTGTTGGTGAATCTGGAAGCGGGAAAAGCTTAACGGCACTTTCGATTATTAGATTGCTGTCGCCTCAATTGAAAATGTCTGGTGAAATTTTATATAACAACGAAGATATTTGCAAAATGAGTGAGCTTGAAATAAGAGAAAAGAGAGGCCTTGATATCGCCATGATTTTTCAAGAGCCCATGACCTCACTAAACCCAGTTTTAACGATTGGTTATCAGATCAAAGAGGCTATAGCTGTGCATTCTGATTTACCAAATAATGAGATTAATAATCAAGTTGAAGAATTATTAATGCTTGTTGGAATTCCTGTTGAAAGAGTCAGTAGTTATCCTGACGAATTATCAGGAGGTCAAAGACAGCGAGTCATGATTGCGATGTCAATGTCATGCAATCCAAAGTTACTCATTGCTGATGAACCTACCACAGCGCTTGATGTGACAGTTCAGGCTCAAATCCTTAAGCTTTTAGATGATCTTAAAAGTAAGTTAAACATGTCTATGTTGTTTATTACCCATGATTTTGGTGTTGTTGAGGATATCGCCGATGATGTGATTGTTATGTTTAAGGGAAAAATTGTCGAGAGAGGGAAAGTAAATCAAGTGCTCAAAAAACCAAATCATCCATACACCAAAGCTTTACTGGGATGTGTTCCAGATGCGTTAGGGAAAAAACAATTAACCCCAATAGATTATGAAAAGCTAGACAGGGCTATACAACGACTATGAAGAAGCTTCTGCAAACAAATAATTTATCAAAAACCTATGTGCAAACTCAAGGATTTTTTTCTAGGGTAAGAACTAATATTCATGCGCTTGATAATGTAAGCTTTTCTATCAACCAAGGAACGACAATGGCCGTTGTAGGCGAATCAGGTAGTGGAAAATCAACACTTGCAAAAAGCTTAGTCCGACTTGTAAATCTTGATAAGGGCAGCGTTAGTTTCAACGGTATTGATTTACTTAATCTAGAAGGAGAAAAGTTAAAAAGTGTGCGAAAAGACATTCAGATGATTTTTCAAGACCCCTATGCCTCCCTAAACCCACGACTAAGCATCTTACAAATTATGGAGGAGCCACTTCTTATCCATAACTATCAAGATAGCTATGCTAGGAGAAGAAAAATTGAGAATTTCATTGAACGTGTTGGACTAAAAACATCTGATTTAAAAAAATATCCCCATCAGTTTTCAGGTGGCCAGCGACAAAGAATTGGTATCGCTAGAGCGCTTATCCTTGAACCAAAATTGGTGATATGTGACGAACCTGTTTCGGCACTTGATGTGTCAGTCCAAGCTCAGATATTAAAATTATTAAAAGACTTGCAAAGAGAATTTGGACTCACTTATTTATTTATTACTCATGACTTAAGGATAGTAAGACACATTGCAGATGATGTCATGGTAATGCGACATGGAAAGCTCGTCGAAGAGGGAAAAACTGATATAATTTTCAAAAATCCGAAGAACCAGTACACAAAAGACTTAATCCAATCCATTCCAGGATTAATATCAAAAAGGAATTAAAATAAATGGCATTTGATAATGATGAGCAACAATCAGAACACTTTAAGAATTTTTATAATCTACATAAATTTAAAATATTTTCAGCAATAGCAGTATTTTTAGTCGCTTTTTTTGCCTATCAATACCTTGAAAGTGTCAATCAGTCCAATGATGAAGAGGCATCACAACTTTTCCAAGATGTTATTGTATCCAAAATTGGTAATATTGATGAAATAAAATCAAAAGTAGGTGAACTTCAAAATGACTTCAGCAATTCGCCCTATGCAGCCAGAGCAAGCATTTATTATTCCAAACTCTTAGTTGAGACTGGTGATTATACGGCTGCTGCTAAAGAGCTTATCTGGGCTTCAGGTGAAAATATTGAGCCATCAATTCAATCTATGGCAAATTATCTCTTAGGTAATTTATATTTAGTTGAGAAAAAGCTAGATGAAGCACTTGAGGTAGCGAATAAAATCATAACCGATGGATACATTGGCTTAGCTAATGATTTAAAAGGTGATATCTACCTCGCTAAAGGTGATAAAGAGAATGCAATCAAATTTTATGAGCTTGCTCTTAACTACTTTGGAGGTCAAGGAGAGCTTCATAAAGTAATTGAGAATAAATTAAATTCAATCAGTCAATGAGGTTAATTCCTCTAATATTCCTTACCTTACTCTTATCTGGTTGTTTTATTGGACCAGTTGAAGACTTTGTTGATCAAATGGATGATCAATATTTCGCAGATGAATTTAATAATATCCCAACTGAAATAAAACCCTATGACAAAAAAGCCTCTATAGAGCTAATTTGGGAAAATAAAGTTGGTGACAATGATGCACACAATCTAAATCTAATATTTTCCCAAGAATTTGTCATAGCTGCCTCTAGTGATGGGAGCTTACAAAAAATGCAAATGGCAACAGGTGATACTGTTTGGGAAAGAGAAATCCCTGAAGAGATAATGATAGGTGTTGGTGGAAATTTTGAAAATATTCTATTTATTACGAAAAACGGCTATCTTTGGTGCCTTGATAGTGAAGGTAATGCTATTTGGAAAATATTTATTGATGGTGAGGTTTTAACCACACCAGTCATTAATAATAAAAAAGTTTACGTTAGACTTGCTAACTATGAAATTCTACAAATTGATTTAAAGCAAGGTGATATTGACTGGAAGTATATTCATTCAACACCTGCCTTAGCATTCAATGGTACATCCTCTTTAACCTTTTCAGATGGGGTTATTTATGGGGGGTTTGGTGCCGGAAAGTTAGTTGCAGTGCATCAAAATAGTGGTGCATTTATTTGGGAGGCGGATATATCACAAATAAAAGGAGTGACAGATATTGATAGACTTACCGATGTACTAAGCAAGCCAATAATCAATGATATGCAAGTTTATGCGGTTTCAACATCAGGTGATTTAACATCAGTAGACAGAAGGAGCGCGGACATCATATGGACTCGAAAAATTTCAAGCTTTAATGATATTGCCTTTGACGGTTTTGATATATATTTAGCTCATAAAAGTGATTCAATCTACTCCCTAGATTCAAAAAAAAATGGAAAAACAAATTGGAGAAATGCTGATTTACAGTATCGCAGAATAACTAACCCTATTATCATAGGCAATCATATTGCAGTTGGTGATTTTGATGGCTATGTACATCTTTTAAATTTAGAAACAGGTGTTGTTGAAGGGCGAGCTCAAATCTCATCCGATGTTCCAATAGGAAAAAATATTCATCCTATTGGGAATAATAAAATACTAGGAATTGATTTAGAGGGTAATGTTTTTTATATGCAAGTAAAAAATGTTTCAGAAGAGACACTTGATGAGAATATTGATGAACAAAAAGACATCGATGAAAACATTATAGAGCCTACTGAGCCTACTGAGCCTACTGAGCCTACTGAGCCTGCTGAGGCTTCTGAGGACGTCGAAACTACAACAAACGAAATATGTAATGTTGATGAAGGCGATATTAGAAATAAGGGTAATAGAAAAAGAAAAAATTGTTATTAGATTTTGTTTAAAAATTAATTAGTTGGTCAAAAAAATGAAGAGTATCGTCATAGTTGGCAGACCTAATGTAGGTAAATCAAGTTTATTTAATCGTTTAACGAAAACTCGGGATGCAATTGTAGCTGATATGCCAGGTCTGACAAGAGATAGGCATTATGGAAAGTTAGAAATTCAAGATAGTCAATTCTTATTAGTTGATACAGGAGGCTTTGAGCCAAAAAATAAAGAGGGCATTGTTCAGGAAATGGCTCTTCAAACAAAGCAAGCTATTGATGAAAGCGACATTATTATCTTTATGGTTGATACCAGAAAAGGATTGCATACAACCGATGAACATATTGCTGACATTATTAGGAGGAATGAAAAGCCAAAAATTATTGCGGTAAACAAAGCAGAAGGTATTTTGGATGAAAAAGCATTCGTAGATTTTTATTCGCTCGGATTTTCAAATTTAGTTAGACTATCTTCAGCTCATGGAGAAGGTATTTCAGCCCTTAAAGATTTTTTATTAACGTTTGATGAAATCGGTGATGAAGAAATTGAGGATAAAAAACATCCAAAAATATCGATAGTCGGTAAACCTAATGTTGGAAAATCGACCCTTATCAATGGCTTGCTTGGAGAAGATAGATTTATTGCTTTCGATCAACCTGGAACAACAAGAGATGCAATTTCAACAGAATTTTTTTGGGGGAAAGAAACTTATACCTTAACGGATACGGCAGGTATCAGAAAGAAAGGGAAGGTGTTTGAAACGATAGAGAAATTTTCAATTATTAAAACACTAAATGCAATAGAGCAGTCAAACATCGCAGTTTTACTTATTGATGGAAAGGATGGGCTTTCAGCTCAAGATTTGCATATTCTTGCATTTGTAATCGAAACAGGAAGATCTCTGGTTGTTGCTGTTAATAAATGGGATTTATTAGATGACTATGAAAAAGATAAGATAAAAAATCAGATAGATAGAAAACTCTCATTTGTCAATTTCGCTGAGGTGGTATTTATTTCAGCTATTAATAAAAGAGGTTTTTCAGAAATGATGAGAGCTATAAAAAAAGCATATCAATCATCTCAAAAAAAACTTTCTACGCCACAAATTAACTCTGTTCTTGAAAATGCTTTAATAGCTCACCCACCAAAGATTATAAAGGGCATAAGGCCAAAATTAAAATATGCTCATCAAGGCGGCTTGAATCCTCCTCAAATTATTATTCATGGTAATCATTTAAATGAAATAAAAAAAGATTACATTGTTTTTTTGGAGTCATTTTTTAGAAAATCATTTCAATTAGTTGGTACACCAATTAAAGTTTTATTAAAAAATTCTGAAAATCCTTTTGATAAAAAAGATTTAAAACCAAGGAAAACCGGTCTTGTGACAAGAAGGAAAATTAAAAATGAATACAGAGAAAAATTGAATAAAAAAAATGCTTCTAATTAATCATAAAGGCTATCCCAAATATTCCACCAATCCTTCTTTTTAGCTTGAAGGTCTTTCGAATGAAATTCGCTATTAGGGTAGTTTAACTTAAGTATTTTCTCGGTATCTTTTTGAAGATCCTGAATTCCTAGAAACTCATAAGCGCTAATCATAATAATTAAGGCTTCTTCCTGGTGAATGGTTTGAGGGTATTCTTGCAGAACAAATTGGGCCCTATTTAGTGAAGCTATATAAGCTTTTCTTTTCATATAATATCTCGCAACATGAATTTCATTTTCTGCCATTTTATTCATAAGGTAGGTCATTCTGATTAAAGAGTCGTCATAGTATTTACTTTCCGGGTATCGCTCTACAACAATATTAAAGGCTTGAAAGCTCAGTTTAAGTGGAGCAACATCACGGTCACTGATATCTTGTAAAGTGAATTTATCAAATAAGCCTCTATCTACAAACAAAACGACTCCTTTTAAATAGAACGCATAGTCAACTGTTGGGTGATTAGGGTAAAGTCTTACAAATTTATCGAGCATTGCAATAGCCTCAGCATCTGAAGAAAATTTATAATACGCATATGCCAGATCTAATTTAAATTGTGGGGCAAGCTTTGAGTTTGGGTAACGTTGTTCCCCTTTTTCTAATACTTTTATTGCTGAGGGCCAATCACTGGTGCTTGCATAAGCCTCACCTCTAGAAAGTATCCACTGCGGTGTTTGCCCAGTAGTTTCGTCGAACTCAACGGGATCACCAAAGATAAAACAACCTGAAAGGAGAAAAGTGAGTATTAATGGTGAAATTAATTTCATAGGTTGATAAATGATAACGATAATGTAAATTATACCTTATGAAACATGAAAAATTAGAGTTAATCATCCCAAAAAAATCAACTGGAAAAAGGATAGACATTGCACTTCAAGAATTGATGTCAGAATATTCAAGGGCGAAGCTCCAAGCGTGGATTAAATCAGGATTTATTTTACTTGATAGCAAAAAAATCTCGTCAAAAGACATTGTCTTAGGTGGCGAGATAGTAAGCGTTGAAGTTCAACAAGATGAAAAAATATTACAATTCGAAGCAGAAAATATTCCACTCAATATCGTTTATGAGGATGAAAATTTATTTGTAATAAACAAAGATAAGAATATGGTAGTTCACCCTGCTGCTGGTAATTGGAGTGGCACCATATTAAACGCAATCTTGTTTCATTTTCCCATGAATAAATCCCTACCCAGGTGTGGAATTGTCCATCGGCTTGATAAAGATACAACAGGTTTAATGGTGGTTGCTAAAGATGAAGTTACTCAATCAAATCTTATAAAACAGCTACAGTCAAAAAAAGTGTTTAGGGAGTATAGAGCCATCGTCTGGGGTCAGGTGCTTTTTAATAAATCAATTGATCTTCCGATAGGGCGACACCCATCAGTTAGAACAAAAATGGCCATAAATAAAAATAATGGAAAAAATGCCGTTACACATTATGAAGTTCTAGAGCGATTCATTATGCACAGTTATTTGAGGTGCAAGCTTGAGACTGGAAGAACACATCAAATTCGAGTTCATATGAGCCACAATACGTCTCCTATCGTTGGAGATCAGACTTATGGACTTAAGAAAATCATCCCTACAAAAGAGATATCACTTGCCTTAAAAGAATCGACTATTAACTTTCCTAGACAGGCACTTCATTCCAGCTCATTGGGCTTGATTCATCCAAGGACTAAGGATCATATGCGCTGGGACATCGATCTCCCCAAAGATATGAAAAACCTTCTTGATCTAATAAGGCATGAAAGCTCAATTTCTACTTAATGCTTAATGGTATAAATAACATAAATGTATTTGAGCCCGAATGGGATGCTCCCAAAAATATTTTTGCCTTACAAACACTAAGAAATACTAGTCCTAGCAAAGAGTTCTTAAATAAAAATCAAACAAAATTATCAACTAATTTAGGTTTTGAATTTATTAATAAAAAGGCAATAGGGTTAAATCAATCACATAGCAATATATCTATTGAGTTACCATCCGATGACCGCGATGCTGACGCTTCATATACAACACACAACAAAGTAGTCTGCTCAATAAGAACAGCTGATTGTATGCCCTTACTAATTACAGATGAAGTGGGAAGTTTTGTTGCAGCAATTCATGCAGGTTGGAGAGGCCTAGCATCTAGCATTATTGAAAATACCTTAAAAAAAATTAATGCTAAAGGCAAGTTTATAGTTTGGATTGGTCCGCATATCAGCCAGGAATTTTTTGAGGTAGGTGCTGAAGTAAGAAATATTTTTTTGGAAAATGACTCAGCTTCCGCCGAAGCATTTATAAATGCTGCGAATGGGAAATATCTTCTTTCTATGCTCAAAGTAGCACAGCTTAAGTTACAAAGCTTAGGTGTCGAAAAAATATACGTTACGAAGAACTTTTGCACTTATAAAAATGCTAATTATTATTCATATCGCAGGGAAACATCTAAAGAGAGAATGACTTCCCTAATATGGATTGAGGAATAATTCTATTTCATCTTACCTAACTTCAAACTATAATAGTCTACTTTTTTATGGGTAATAAAATGGCTCTATACTGGATCATAGCTGTTTCATTCGCTGGAGGATTAATGAGCCTCCTACTTGCTAGCATCATTTTCAAGAAAACTAACGCAGCTTTAGTAAACAATTTAGTGAGTTTAGCTGTAGGAACGCTATTGGCTGCCTCATTTCTCGAAATTATTCCTCATGCAATGGAGGCTTCAAATAATAATTTCCATGACATTAGTTTTACTGTATTGATAGGAATACTGATACTTTTTATTCTAGAAAAGTTAATGATATGGCGTCATTGCCATGGTTCTCATTGTCACAAACATACTGAATGTGATACACAATCAAAGCAAAGCAAACCCAGTGGAAATAGCGGTATTATTGTTATTGGTGATTTATTTCATAACTTCGTTGATGGCATATTAATTGCGAGTGCATTTTTGGTTGACATTAAACTTGGTTTGATTACTGCCCTCTCAATGTTACTACATTGTTTACCGCAAGAAATGAGCATATTTTCGGTGCTTTTACATCAAGGTCTATCAAAATTTAAGGCGTATATGTGGAATGTTGCATCGAGTTTTGCCACACTATTGGGTGGGCTTTTATCTTTTTATATTTTAAGTGTAATGGAGAACCTCGTTCCTTATGTTTTGGCAATAGCTGCGTCAAGTATGATATATGTTGCGATATCGGATCTAATACCTGACCTTCATGAGAAAACTGATACAAAAGATTCTCTCAAGCAAATATCATTTATTTTGATTGGAGTGGCTATCATTTACTTCCTTCATGAATCTATTCATTAAAAAAAGGATTATTTTATGAAGGTAGTCACTAGATTTGCCCCAAGTCCAACAGGATACCTTCATATTGGTGGTGTCAGGACGGCATTATTTTCATATGCTTACGCAAAAAAAAATAAGGGTGATTTTTTATTAAGAATTGAGGATACAGATATTGAGAGATCTTCAGTGGAAGCAGTCAATGCCATATTAGAGGGCATGAAATGGTTGGGGCTTGAGCATGATAAAACAATACAATACCAAACAAAACGCTTAGATTTATATAAAAAATATATAAACACCATGATTAAAAGTGGGGACGCTTACCATTGTTACGCTTCCAAAGAAGAGCTTGATAATCTGAGAGTTGATCAAATAAAAAAAGGTGATAAGCCACGTTACGATGGTCGTTGGAGGCCGGAGAATGGTAAAGCCTTACCTAAGCCGCCTAAAGGTATTTCTCCTACAGTAAGATTTAAAAATCCAAAAACAGGAATTGTTAAGTGGGTTGATTTAGTTAAAGGTGAAATTAATATTAGTAATGAAGAGTTAGATGACTTTATTATTGCAAGGTCAGATGGAACACCAACTTATAATTTTTGTGTGGTTATTGATGACTGGGATATGGATGTATCACATGTAATTAGGGGAGACGACCATATCAACAACACGCCAAGACAGATTAATCTGTTAAATTCTTTAAAAGCGCCAATTCCAAATTACGCACACCTATCAATGATCCATGGGCCAGATGGTCAAAAACTCTCAAAAAGACATGGGTCGGTTAACGTTATGCAGTATAAGGAAGATGGATATCTACCCGAATCCTTAAATAATTATCTTGCTAGACTGGGTTGGTCACATGGTGACGATGAAAAATTTTCTATGGAAAGCTTTTGCGAATGGTTTAATTTTGAGCATGTCACATCATCATCAGCTCAATTTGATAAGGCAAAGCTGGATTGGCTGAATGGTGAGTATATAAAAGAATACGACATAGACAAGTTAACAGAAATGGCCGCTTTAAAGCTTAATCAAACTAATTGCCCGACTAACAATAACGAAGTTATTCGCAATGCACTTAATTTATATAAGGACAGAGAAACGAACCTAAATACACTTTTTGAAAATATTGTTTATTTTTTTAAAAAACCGGATCGGGATAGCGAAATGGAGTCAAAGTATATAAATGAAGTGAGTAGAAAAAATATTAAAGCATTGGTCGATAGCCTTGAATGCATAAAGTGGCAAGAGGATGACATTAATCAATGTATAAAAGATTTTGTAAAAAACAATGGGTTAAAGTTTCCTGAAATTGCAATGCCACTCAGAGTGAGGCTAGTAGGAAATCTTAATACGCCTAACATTGGGAGTATAATATTCGTCTTAGGCTTTGACGAGTTAAAAGAAAGGGTCAACGACTGCCTTTAAAATTTTATAAAGAAAATATTAACTATGCATTTACAGGACAATTTTTTAAACAAAGTGATAGAAGAAAATATTTCTGTCTCAATATATTTGTTAAATGGAATAAAATTACAAGGAAATATCCACTCGTATGATCAATCTGTCATTGTTTTAAATGGCCAAGCCCCACAGCTTATATATAAACACTCAATCTCAACTATTGTTCCATCCAAGAAAGTGAGCATAAATCAATCATAGAAATGTTTGAAAGACCCAAGAATGGTGAAAGTGCGATATTGGTTAGTCTTAATATTGACGATATTGACCACAAAGAAAATACGCGTGAATTTAAACTACTTGCCTCCAGTGCAGGTTTTAAAGTTGCAGAATTGGTAGATAGTCAACGAAAGTTCCCCGATGCTAAATTTTTCATCGGTTCAGGTAAATTAAAAGAATTACTTCAAATTAAAACCGCAGAAAATATAAAGACAATTATCTTCAACCATGAGCTTACACCATCACAGGAGAGAAATATTGAAAAAGTAACTTCTATGCGAGTTTATGATCGGACGGCTTTGATTTTATTTATCTTTGCAATGAGAGCAAAGAGTCATGAGGGCAAAATGCAAGTAGAATTGGCTCATCTAAACCATCTGTCATCTAGGTTAACAAAAGGGTGGAGCCATCTGGAAAGGCAAAAAGGAGGCATCGGAGTGAGGGGTGGCCCCGGTGAAAAGCAAATCGAACTTGATCGAAGAATGCTTGGGCAGAGAATAAAGCAGCTTAAAATTAAATTAACAAAGCTTGAAAAACAAAGAGCGAACCAAAGAAGCGCACGAAGAAGATCAAAAGTATTTACTATTGCGATTGTTGGATACACCAATGCCGGTAAGTCCACTTTATTCAATAAACTAACAAGTGAGAAAATATTAGCTGAAAACAAGTTATTTGCAACACTTGACACCACTTCACGCAAATTATTTATTGAGCATGGGCATGATCTTGTTATTTCGGATACGGTAGGATTTATCAAAAAATTACCGACGACACTCATTGAAGCATTCAAGTCAACATTGGAAGAAGCATCAGATGCTGACTTACTTTTGCACATTGTTGATATAAGTAACGCAAATAAGGCGGAACAAATTGTTCAAGTAGATAAAATCTTGAATGAAATTGGTGCAAACAATATTCAACAGATACTAGTATTAAATCAAATAGATAAAATAAAGCTTAACGCTGGATATGATAGAGATGAGTATGGTAAAATCAACCGGGTTCAGTTATCAGCCATTAACGGTGATGGAATTGAATTTTTAAAGAAAGCAATTGTCGAAAGAAGTCTAGATTTTATCAATCAAAGAAATGGAAAATATGCGTAAATTATTCGGATTTGTTGGAAACAGAATTTCAAATGTTATTAGAAATGCTAATAATGATGGCCCACCTGATTTAGATGAATTGGTTAAGGATCTAAAATCTAAGGTAAACAACGTTTTTAAATTAAAACCCAAAAACACAAACAATGGGAATGGTTCTCAACCGCCATCAGATAACTCTGGAGATTCAGGAATTATAAAACCCCTACCAATAGTTATTGTCATATTTCTAGTTTGGTTGGCAACTGGGTTCTACATTGTAGATCAGGGTTCTAGAGGAGTTGTTTTAACCTTTGGTGAAAACACAGCAATTACTCTCCCTGGACCAAGATGGCACATTCCTTATCCAATTGAAACAGTTGAAATTGTGAATCAAGAGCAGGTTCGTACTATTGAGGTGGGTTATCGATCACTTGGTGAGGGTGCCACTCAGCAACTTAAAGAGTCTTTGATGTTAACGGGGGATGAAAACATTATCGACCTCCAATTTGCAGTCCAATACAATTTAAAGTCAGTTGAAGATTTTCTTTTCAATAATCGCTCAGTCGAAGGCTCTGTCAGAGGGGCAGCTGAAACTGCAATTAGAGAGGTTGTTGGAAAGAGTGATATGGATTTTGTTCTATACGAGGGCAGAGAGGAGATTGCAATAAAAACAAAATCATTGATGCAATCAATTCTTGATCTATATCAAACAGGTATCAATATTACGAGTGTGACAATGCAAAATGCGCAGCCCCCTCAACAAGTTCAAGCAGCCTTTGATGATGCAGTGAAAGCAAAACAGGATCTTGAAAGACAAAAAAATGAAGGTCAAGCATATGCTAACGATATAGTCCCAAAGGCAAGGGGTACTGCATCGAGACTCACAGCTGAGGCAAATGGGTACAAAATATCAATTGAAAATGAAGCATTGGGTAATGCCAGTCGTTTCGATCAAATTTTAGCTGAATACATAAGAGCTCCTGAGGTAACTAAAAAAAGGTTATTTTTAGAGACTCAAGAGCAAATCATGTCAACAGTAAGTAAAATTATTATCGATCAAAAAGGATCAAACAGTCTTCTTTATCTCCCGCTTGATAAAATTATTCAGAATTCGAGCAGAAATAACAATGAAGCTGTCGATCCAAGTCAGGCATCAAGCCAAACAAACCCTGATGTATCTGCATCAGATGTCATTAATTCTTTAACAGATCGTTCTAGAGGCGCATTTAGAGCGCGTGAGAGGGATATAAGGTAAATATTATGGGTAAATTATCAAGAGTACTCGTATCAATCATTGTTCTACTAATTTTATTAAGCCTATCGACGTTTACCGTTGATCAAAGAGAGTTTGCGTTAGTTTTTAGATTAGGTGAGATTGTCTCTGTTAAAAAAGAGCCAGGTCTCTACTTTAAAACCCCGATAGTTGAGAACGTTAAGTTCTTTGATAAAAGGATATTAACTTATGAGTCAGAGCAGCCAGATAGGTTTATAACGAGTGAGAAGAAAAATGTACTGGTCGATTCATATATTAAATGGCGAATAATGGACCCATCTAAATATTATGTTTCAGTTAATGGTGACGAAAGACAAGCTGAGCGTAGAATCACTCAAACAGTTAATGATGGTCTTCGTGCTGAATTTGGTAAAAGGACAATACAAGAGGTTGTATCTGGCCAAAGGTCAGAAATTATGGGTATCTTGCAGGAAAGAGCTGATAGTGAGTCAAGACTCATAGGCGTTGAGATTTTAGATGTAAGGTTAAGACGGGTAGATCTTCCTGAAGAAGTCAGTCAGTCTGTATATCAGAGGATGAATGCTGAAAGAAAATCTGTTGCAAATGAGCTAAGGTCACAAGGTTTTGCAGATTCAGAGAAAATTAGAGCCGTTGCTGAGAAAGAGAGAGATATTATCATTACAGAAGCTTATAAAGATGCTCAAAAGATTAAGGGTGAGGGTGATGCAAGTGCGTCTAGAATTTATGCTGATGCATTCTCAAAAAACCAAGATTTTTATGATTTCTTCAGAAGTCTTGAGGCTTACAGAAAAAGCTTTAAAGGGAAGGATGATATTTTAGTTCTCGATCCTAACTCTGACTTTTTCAAATTCCTAAAAAGCCCTGATAGCAAGTAATTGAGTGACTCTATTGTTCTGGCAATTGGTCTTGTTTTAGTTATCGAGGGCTTGTTTCCACTTTTTTTTACACAAAGCTGGAAAGACGCGTTTACTAGAATAACAAATCAAAAAAATGGTCAAATAAAGTTCTATGGACTTTTATCAGTGATTATTGGCATAATGATTATATTTATTGGAACCTACTAAAATGAATCAATGGCTTCTTCCTGAAAATGCTGAAGATATATTCCCAAAAAAAGCAGCTGTTATTGAATCAAAAAAGAGACTTCTTATAGATCTCTATTTAAAAAATGGATATCAACTCATTTTTCCTTCAATGCTTGAATTTTCTGATTCTCTAAATGCATATGGAAGAGATCTTGATCTTGAAACCTATAAAGTTGTTGATCAAATGACAGGAAAGATGATGGGAGTCAGTTCGGACCTTACGACTCAGGCTTTTAGGATTGACTCTCAAATGGCAGAGAAGGGCATTAACAAATTATGTTATGCGGGTTCGGTATTAAGGGCAAACTCCACTAATAAAAAACCTCGTGAGCTATTACAAGTTGGCGCAGAATACTTTGGTGATCCAAGTATTGATGCCGACTTGGAAATACAAAAGCTACTGATCCAATCTTTAAAAGTACTTGATATTAAGGATGTTGTCCTTGATATTAATCATCTTGATGTTTATAACTCATTGAAGAACGAAGTCGACTTGTCACCAAGTGAGAGTTTAAGACTGGGTAATGCGATGATGCTAAAGGATAAAAACGAAATAAATAAAATTCTCTCAGAAAAAAATAATAGCGATATTACAAAAAAACTTGTATCTTTAACAGACCTTTATGGAGACGAGTCAATTTTAAAGGATCTTAATAAATTATTACCAGATCAGGTTGTTGCGAATAATGTGACTAAATCACTTACTAGTATTTGCGAAAATTTAAAGGAAATGAATGTAGAAATTAGCTTTGATTTTTCTGATATAAGAGGTTATCAATACCATACGGGCATTGTGTATTCAGCTTACGCACAAAAATTTAATACAGCAGTTGCACAAGGTGGTCGTTACGATAATATGAATAAGTTTGCAGGTGATATGAGGCCAGCGACTGGGTTTTCTATCGACTTAAGATTTATCATTAACAACCTTTTAAATTAAGAAAGTATCACTATGGCTAAAAATGTAGTTGTCATTGGAACACAATGGGGAGATGAAGGTAAGGGAAAAATTGTTGATTGGTTAACAGACCATGCAGCAGCGGTTACAAGATTTCAAGGAGGCCATAATGCAGGTCACACGCTCGTTATTGGGCAAGGTTCAAATCAAAAGGAATACAAACTTAATTTAGTTCCTTCTGGAATCATTCGAGAAGGAATTGAATGTTACATAGGTAACGGCGTAGTTCTCGATATCAATCATTTAATGAAAGAGGTTGAAGGACTTGAGAAAAATGGTATTACTGTCAAAGGCAGGTTGAATGTAAGTGCTGGTTGCCCTTTGATTCTTGATTATCACGTCGAGCTTGATAGAGCTAGAGAAGCCATTCGGTCGAAGAATAAAAAAATTGGTACGACTGGGAAGGGTATCGGCCCTGCCTATGAGGATAAAGTCGCTAGAAGAGCATTTAAGGTTTACGATTTATTTTTAGACCCAAAGGATATTTTAAGCAGACTTAGAGAAACGCTTGATTACCATAACTTTGTTTTAACAAAATATCTCAATTCATCACTGATTGACATAAATAAACAGTTTGATTCCATGATGAGTCAATCTGAATTTATTAAGCCTTTTGTCTGTGATGTGTCACAAAAACTTTATGAAATAAATAAATTAGGCAAAAGTATTTTATTTGAGGGCGCCCAAGGTGCCTTGCTTGATATCGATCATGGGACATACCCCTTTGTAACTTCTTCTAATTGTGTATCTGGCCAAGCATCAGCTGGAACAGGCGTAGGCCCATCCATGCTCAGCTATGTACTCGGTATAACAAAAGCCTATACCACTAGAGTAGGCGGAGGTCCGTTTCCAAGTGAATTAGACATTGATGATGAAGCCTCACCTGGTTTTCAAATGTCTACAAAAGGGAAGGAATTTGGTACGGTGACTCAAAGAACGAGAAGGTGTGGTTGGTTTGATGCCGCTGCATTGAGGCGATCTGCTATGGTTAATGGTTTAACTGGGCTTTGTATTACAAAACTAGATATACTCGACGGTATTGAGACCCTAAAAATCTGTGTGGGTTACAAAAATGGTAATGATCAAATAGACCTGTTGCCCCTAGGTGCTGATCAAACAGAAAATTGCGAACCAATATTGATTGATATGCCTGGATGGTCAGAAAATACGTTTGGAACTAAGAGTTGGGATGATCTTCCAAAAAATGCGCAAAATTATATTTCTAAGCTTGAAGAGCTATGTGATGTCCCAGTTCATATAATATCTACAGGACCTGAAAGAGACGAAACTATTCTCATTAAGCACCCATTTGATTAGGTCAGTTTTTAATCTATGATTAAAAAAGTTAACTCAATTATTTCAGCAACATGGATTTACACGGCAGATAAAGATAATACACTTCTTGATGATCATGCAATTGTGATCTTGGAGGATGAGATTTTTGATATCCTTCCTACAAAAGATGTCTTTGATAAATATGAAGCAGACGATGTGTTTGCATTATCTGATCACATTATTATCCCAGGCCTTATTAATAACCATACGCATGCGGCAATGTCATTATTAAAAGGCTACGCAAATGACCTCCCATTAAAAACATGGTTAGAGGATCATATTTGGCCAGCAGAAAAGCAGCATGTCTGTGAGAATTTTGTTAAAGATGGCTCATTAATTGCAATAGCTGAAATGATCAAGTCAGGTACAACAACGTTCAATGATATGTACTTTTATCCGAGCCAGACAGCAGAGGCTGCTGTTGAAATGGGAATGCGAGCGAATATTGGGTTGGTGGTAATGGAATTTCCAACAAACTACGCATCTGATCCAGAAGATTATTTAAAAAAAGGCTTTGATTTTAGAGATGAATGGAGGAGTGAAGATTTAATTTCAACTTCTTTAGCACCGCATGCACCATATACAACTTCGGATAAAACATTGAGTCTAGTTGGGACTTATGCAGAACAGCTAAATTTACCTATCCATACCCACCTGCATGAGACTCGGGAGGAAATTGAAAATAGTATTAGCCAATTTAAGGTCAGCCCAATTCAGAGATTTAGTTCTTTAGGCTTATTGGGTCCAAATTTAGTTGCAGCGCATTGCGTTCACGTTGATGAGCAGGATTTACATTTATTAAATCAGAATAATGTTAATGTCGTCCATAATCCTTCATCAAATCTTATCTTGGGAAGTGGAATTGCCGATATATCAAAAATGCTTGATTTGGGTATAAATGTTTCCATTGGAACTGACAGCTCAGCGAGCAATAATAGACTAGATATATTGGAAGAGTTGAGAATGGCAGCGCTTTTAGGAAAAGGTATAAATCAAAAACCTGAAATTTTAGATTCGAATGTTATCTTAAAATTGGCAACTTATAACGCTGCTAAATCTATGAATAAAGGTAACTTGATTGGGTCTATTGAGTTAAAGAAAAAAGCAGATATTGTCGCTATCAATTTAGATTCAATCTTTTCCCAACCTGTATATAAGCCACTCACAAGCCTTCTCTATAACGGTAATCAAGGAGGAGTAGACTATGTTTGGATCAATGGAACATTAAAGCTTAATGAAGGTCAATTAGAAAATATTGATTTGGATAAATTAACTAATATAGCAAAGTCATGGCAAACCAAAATAAAAACAACGTAGATCTCGAAGAAATTGAAAAATTTAACTTGTTAGCCCATAAATGGTGGGATCCAACTAGTGAGTTCAAGCCGCTTCACGAAATAAATCCCTTAAGATTAAATTTTATAAAGTCATCGGTGAGCCTTAAAGGGAAAAAAGTTTTGGATGTTGGTTGTGGCGGCGGAATTCTATCAGAATCTCTTGCTAGTGCAGGTGCCGATGTGACTGGAATAGATCAGGGGGACAAGGTTATTCAAATAGCTAAACTTCATGCAAAGGAAAGTGGCGTTAAAATTAAATATAAACATATAAACATCGAGGACTTTTGTAAGAATACGGACGAAAGATTTGATGTTATTACTTGTTTAGAAATGTTAGAGCATGTCCCTGATCCGAACTCAATAATAAACACGTGTTCAAAGCTCCTCAAACCCGGAGGAAAGATATTCTTTTCAACAATTAATAAGAACTTAAAAGCATTTTTATTTGCAATTATTGGGGCAGAATATATTCTTAATTTATTACCTAAAGGCACGCATGAGTACAAGAAATTTATAAAACCAAGCCAATTGCAGGCTTGGGCAAGCCGAAATAATTTATCATTTGATTCAATTATAGGTATGACATATAACCCCATTACACAGAAATACAAGCTATCTCAGGACACTTCCGTGAATTATATTGTTGAAGCATCTTCAGTAAATGATTAAAAAAGTTTTATTTGACTTAGATGGTACATTAATAGATTCCGCCCATGATTTGGTGCAAAGTGCAAATGATCTATACGCAATACATAACCATCCTCTTATTACATTTGAGGAGGGTCGCGAAGTTGCATCTGATGGAATAAAAGCCTATTTAAACTTACGATTTCATGAAGCAACTGATGATTATTCAGCGCTCACAATTGAGTTTATTAACATCTATAAAAGTAATATTTTAAATAACCCAATCCTTTTTGAAGGCATTCATGACCTCATTAATCTCCTGGGTAAAAACAAAATAGGGTGGGGTATTATCACAAACAAACATCGGTGTTTCGTTGAGATGATCTTGCCATTTATCAACCTTGATCAAAGATGTGAAATTTTAATATGTGGTGATGATGGCATTTCTCCAAAACCATCACCTGATATGTTGATTTCTGCATGTGAATCTCTAAATGTAAAATCTAATGAAGTGGTTTATGTTGGTGATGCACATAAAGATATAAGCGCTTCAAAAACCGCAAATATGTTTGCAATTCTTGCATGCTATGGGTACTTGAAAAAAGAAGACAAAATAGAAAGCTGGGGTGCAGATGCCGTCATCAATCATCCTTCAGAAATTGCAGCTTTAATAAAAATTTAAATTATTTTTTTACGTTCAACAATTGATTGGGCTAGGGTACCAGAATCAACATATTCGATTTCACCTCCCATCGGGAGGCCACGAGCTATTCGGGTGACATTTATTTTGCTTTCTCTAAGAAGTTCAGCTATGTATTGTGCTGTTGTATTACCCTCAGTTGTAAAGTTGGTTGCAAGAATTATTTCATTCATTTCACTTTTTTTAATTCTTTCAAGCAACTTATTAATATGAATTTCTTTAGGTCCAATTCCATCGAGGGGTGAAAGCCTTCCCATTAAAACAAAATACATGCCTTTGTAGGAGCGTGTTTGTTCGAGCATAAGAAGATCAGTTGGCATTTCTACAACGCAGAGAGTGTCTGAAATTCTATTTGGTGAGGCACATATTGAACATACCTCCTTTTCAGAGAAATTGTTACAAAGTTTACAATGACCAAGTTTATTTAGCGATTCTTCAATTGAGCTCGCAAGTTTGTGGGCTCCCTTCCTATCTCTTTGCAGTAAATAATAGGCTAATCTAAGCGCTGACTTAGGTCCAACTCCAGGAAGGCATTTTAATGACTCTATAAGATTTTCTAGTGTGTTATTAGTCTGCATACGACTAAAAAGGCAAATTCATTCCCGGAGGAACTAAGCCTCCCATTTTTTGTGAGGAGGTACTCTCAACCTTGCCTAATGCATCTTTAAAAGCAACCATTATCAAGTCTTCTAGCATCTCCTTATCTTCAAGAAGAGAAGGGTCGATATCAATTTTTTTAATTTCATGTTTGCAGGAGATAGTAATTTTAATCATGCCGTTACCCGCTGCCCCTTCTACATCAATACTTGCAAGTTCTGCCTGGGCTTTTTGGAGATTTGCTTGCATCATTTGTGCTTGTTTCATTATATTACCCATACCACCTTTAGCCATATTATTATCCTTTATTATTTAATGGTTCAATACTTGTTGGAACTACTTTTGCGTCAAAATTTTCAATTAAATCCTTTACAAATCCATCTTTCATCATAGCAGATTCGGTTTCCTTTAATAGCTTAGATTTTTCTTCAGAAGTCTTAATAGCAGGGGTTGTTTTCACTTCATCAACTAAAATTTTTACTTTAATTTTTTTATTAAAATGATTTATTAGTGATTCTTCAAGTTTTTCGACATAGTTACCTTGCATCAAATGACTTTTATTTGAATCTAAGGTAAGTTCAAATATATAATTTTGATAGGCTTTAAATTCACACTCTTGTGCCAATGCATTAGCAATTCCAAGTTTAAGATTTTTAACAAGATTGTGCCAATTACCATCAAATTCTAAATTCTCTTTAACTTCTTTTTTTACTTCAATTTGAGAGCTTTTTTTTTCCTCGATTGGTTGATTCGGGGGCGTTGCTCTTTTTTCTAACAAATTAGATTCTAATTTTTCAGTTTGCAAGGAAGGGAAAAAGGCTAACATTCTTAGCAAAGTCGTATTAAATCCGGTTAACAAGTCAGGCGCTAAATAAATATCTTTTTTTCCATTTATAACAATTTGGTAGAGAAGCTGAAGTGTTTCTGGGGAATACAATTCACTTAGTTGTTTAATTTCATTATTGCTTTGCAAATCTTCGTTACTTTCGGGAGCCACTTGATAAACTGAAATCTCATGAATAAGTTTAGCAAGATCAATTAATGTGCTATCCAGTGCAATATTTTTATCATTCATTCCATGAGCAATTTCAATAAGCTCCCCACCCTTGTTCTCTGATATTTTAAACAAGATATCTATTAGAAAATTATTATCAACGACACCTAGCATTTCGCTTACTTTATTTTCTGATATTTCACTTCCAGAATATGCAATTGCTTGATCAGTTAGTGAAAGCGCATCCCGCATACTCCCTCTTGCTGATTTTGCAATGAGACCTAATGCTTTTTTTTCGGATTTTATTTTTTCGTTCGTCAATATCATATCAAGATGATTAGAAATTTTTTCAATAGTCATTTGTTTTAAATTAAACTGTAAGCATCTTGATAATACGGTGACAGGTACTTTTTTTGGATCAGTTGTTGCCAGGATAAACTTGATGTGTTCAGGAGGCTCTTCAAGTGTCTTTAGCATCGCATTAAAGGCACTATTAGAGAGCATATGTACCTCATCAATAATATAAACTTTAAACCTACCCGAGGTGGGGGCGTATTGTGAGTTCTCTAAAAGCTCTCGCATTTCATCAACTTTTGTATTTGACGCTGCATCTACTTCGATTAGATCTACAAAATTTCCTTTATCTACGGAGATACAGGAAGAACACTCTCCACATGGTTTTGATGAAATGCCTTTTTCACAGTTAAGTGATTTTGCTAAGATTCTTGCTAATGTTGTTTTACCTACACCACGAGTACCAGTAAATAAATAAGCATGGTGCAGCCTTTCTTGGTCAAGTGCGTTAACTAGTGCTTGCACCGTATTTTCTTGACCCACAAGAGTGTCAAAATTTTTAGGACGCCATTTTCTAGCTAATACTTGGTGTGACATTTATACGCTTAATTTTAATTGAAAAAAATGGCGAGCCAGACCCCCGGCACTTGTATCCTTAGTTGTGGCTGCTTGCTTCCGCATCTGACCAGGTTGGCTAAATCGCAATGCGAGGAGGCCCGCCATTTTTGATTTTACCTTACTTTATAATATTTTTTTATTAATTTAGCCACAATGCTTTACAGGGTGATCTTTAAGAAAATCCCACTCTTCATCAGTATAAATTCGGGAGCGAATAATAAAGCGCAAACCTGTCGGTCTTTCCAATGAAAATTGCCCTCCAGTTCCTTTGATAGCATCAAGGGTAATATGTGTGTGCTCCCAATATTCAAATTGTTCAGCACTCATATAAAAGGGTGTATTTCTTACTGTACCAATTTCAACATCAGCATTACCTAAATAGAATTCTCCTTTTGTGTAGCACATAGGAGCGCTTCCATCACAGCAACCACCTGACTGATGAAACATTAGCTCACCATGCTCTGCTGTAAGCTCATCAATAAGTTTATCTGCTGATTCTGTTGTCGATATTCTAGTTATCATTAGTAAATTAAGGCCAAGATATAAACTTGACCTTAAAAATTTTACCTAATATTTCAGTTTAAAAGAATCCTAGTTTGGTTTCTGTATAACTAACTAGTAAATTTTTTGTTTGTTGATAATGGTCAAGCATCATTTTATGTGTCTCTCGACCGATACCGGACGATTTATAGCCACCAAATGCTGCGTGAGCCGGGTATGCGTGGTAACAGTTAGTCCAAACTCGCCCAGCCTGGATACCTTTACCCATTCTAAATGCGGTATTACCATTTCTTGTCCATACGCCCGCACCTAAACCATAAAGCGTATCATTTGCAATCTCTAACGCTTCCGCCTCATCTTTAAAGGTAGTTACAGATACTACTGGGCCAAATATTTCTTCTTGGAAAATGCGCATTTTATTGGTGCCTTTAAATACGGTGGGCTCAATATAGTAACCATCTGCATGCTCACCTTCAAGCATAGTTCTATTACCACCAGTGAGAAGCTCAGCACCTTCTTCTTGACCAAGCTTAATATATGAAAGTATTTTTTCCATTTGCTCGCTAGATGCTTGTGCCCCAATCATTGTTGATGCTTCTAATGGACTCCCTTGGGTAACAGCTTTTACTCGCTCAAGTGCTCTTTCCATAAATTGATCGTATATAGATTCTTGGATGACTGCACGTGATGGACAGGTACATACTTCGCCTTGGTTTAAGGCAAACATCGTAAATCCTTCTAATGCTTTATCAAAGAAGCTATCATCTTTATCCATAATGTCTTCAAAGAAAATGTTTGGTGACTTACCACCTAATTCAAGTGTGACGGGGATAATAT
>Ga0206126_10002165_pt1 | contig 22150 bp, 19 predicted proteins | sample Helgoland_Spring_5_FD_148621 | JGI IMG/M metagenome (GOLD analysis project Ga0206126, IMG submission 148621) | Pelagic subsurface seawater microbial communities from Kabeltonne, Helgoland, North Sea - Helgoland_Spring_Bloom_20160412_1 | ecosystem: Environmental > Aquatic > Marine > Epipelagic ...
CTGTTAAAACCATTGCTGTCGACACAATTACCAGTGGCCGAATTTCCACCAGTGAACGTCGTACAGGTACACGTGCCTTGTTTCCGTACCAATCTACCGAAATAAACATATAATCCATTGTATAATGCAGTTGTACTTACTAAATAATTTTCTGCAGGGTTAAATGACGATTGTAGTTCATACAATCCGTCATATACTACGGGCGAAGTGGGTGTAGAACCAGTCACTCTAATTCTTTCTTCGTCCGAACACAAACTATCACGGTAATCCACACAAGTCCTGCTCTGACTATCAGACCAAGTGTTTCCACTGGCCAACAAATCTGTACATAGTTCACAGCAAACACTGGTTGAGACTGTACAGTCTTCTGTAGTCGAACAAAGTGTATTGGAAGACCCACAATAACAATTGTTATCGCCTTCACCACACACTTTTTTGCATGTTGAATCCGCGCCATTTTTGCATTGTTCCAATGCGTAAGTAACGCTGGCATAACTGATGCCAGAAGTTTCACACAAAATGCGAAGAGCGCGTTTCGTATCCGAGTCTACCGATTCTGCATACCCAGTGACCAGCTTATTGCCATGCACTTTGAAAGTATCAACAGCGTTCGCATTTTTCAAGTGACCGACTAAATTTCTGTTGTATGTGTGAAACATTTGTATTGAACCGTCGTCGTTTTCATGAAGAATTTCTGACGTAACAATTTGAAGAAATGTTAAAATAAAATATAGCATTATAATTTAATAATTTATACTATTTATATGCTGTTTTGTCGAATATACCTATGTTTCTTAAATTATTATTATTTATTGTTACAATCCCATTTACACTATCATTTGATTTGACACAGGAACCAAATGGAGATGTCCATCTCTTCAAATTGGGAAATGCTAATGCGGCTGACAAATTTATAGTAAATGGCAATGAACTTGTTACCGGGTTCTTGGAAAGCAACGATAGTGATGATAAGAGGGCTCTCAGAATACTCGCAATGAGTCTTGGTTATGACTATACGGCATTAGCGAACGGTGTATCCGCGTGTAAAGACAATGACGCCAGTACGTGCCTAAAATTATGTTCTTCTGGTGTGAATGCGGCATCGTGCTACTGTGGAGAGAGTGCAGCGGTGTGTAGCGCAGGGCAAACCTGTACCATATCGAGTAGTTCTTGCAGTTAATCTCGACCATGTATTATTTTTACTTTAGTCATAATACGGAATATGTTAGGAATATTCTGGAATTTTTCGTATATAACAGTAAGGAAAACAAAATATATGCCTTTGCATTGGTCTGAAAAATTTCGAGCCGCTTTCAAAAAAAATGTACATGACATTCTGCAAGGTGAATTGCGCAAGTTGAACGCTGATGAAAAACGCCAATTGTTGGCAGATTTGCGGAAACTCGATGATTGCCCTAAGGGATGGAAAAATACGGACTCAAATAAACAACGAAGCATACTCCGATGTCTGCACAATGCAATCGATAGACTTTTGGACCCCGAGAAAGCAAAAGCTGCCCGCGCCAGAAGCGACAAAAGAAGAGCAGAGAATGGAAAACTAAAAAAAGCCAACGACAGAAACTACAAAAAAAGAAGAGAGAATGGAAAACAAGAAGAATACACAAAAAAATACAATGCCGATCCCATAAACAAGGAGAAAAAAGCAAAATACAGGGCCGATCCCATAAACAAGGAGAAAAAAAATGCAAGACTCCGTGAAAGATATAATACTGACACCAAGTATAGAACAATGAAAATTTTACGTGCAAGACTTTATAAGGCATTAGGAAACAACAAAAAAGACCATACGATTGACTTACTTGGATGCACTGTGGAACAATCGGTTCAACATATCGAAAAGCAGTTTAAACCTGGAATGACTTGGGATAATCAAGGCAAAGCAGACGACGAATGGGAAATTGATCATATTATCCCATTTGTTGCATTCGATACATCGAATCGCGATGAACAATTCATTGTTTGTTGGTACCAAAATCTCCAACCACTGTGGGGACCTGACAATCGGATTAAAGGTGGAAAATATACCGAAGAGGGTAAGCAAGATCTTATTCGTAGATACAATGAACATAAAAAATAAAACACAATATAACTTTAAATTCTATTGTTTCTAAATCAATGGAACTGTACCATATCGAGTAGTTCTTGCAGTTAGTCGATTCGCTTTGCCTCAACGTAGTATTGTTTTGCAGGCTCAAATATGAAAGTATCAAGAATTGTACCTTCCAATGGTTTTTTGACATTTTGATCCAAAAATTGCAGGATACCGTGAAAAACAGATGGTAGTGGCGGAGCATTTCTTGCTATATCTTTTAATTTCTCTGGCATTTGATTGAGGATGTATCCTTTTTATAGGTAAATATGACTATATAGCCATATTCTCTGTAAACTCCGAAGATGTCACGATTGCGTGTTCACACAATGAACCCTTTGTTCAAATTCGAAATGTGTCCAATTTGTTATGAGGATATGGAACATTGTGTTGAATTAAAATGTGGCCATTGTTTCCACTTGAAATGTATTGATATTTGGCTAAATCAATACCAGAGTAATTGTCCATATTGCCGAAGCGAGGTCTCACCTCCTCCTTCGCCGTCAAACACGCCAACAATAGTAATACCACCGCCACCACCACCGCCACCACTTGCGCCTCCACCTCCCCCGCCTTCTTCTCCTTCTGCAATTATAGTTCAACAGCAATACACCTGCTGTCTAATCATGTAAACAGAATATTAGTGTAAATATTCCAGCTAAAACTACACACGGACAGCACAGAAATATAGTCGATGATGAACGCCAGATAGAAAAACTTCTGCCAAAAATCGGCATGGTTCTGTTTCAGAAACACCAACGCAATAGTGAAACAAAACATTCCAAATAACCCAAAAATATCTTTTACGGATGCAATGGTCAAAGGTAATGTATGATAATATCGAAACGAAACAAATAAACAGTCCATCAATGCTCCGAGCGAAAAGAAAAGACATAACATTTCAGAATCACTAAGTAATAGCGGCATGTTTGCTAAAAGGAAAAAGACAAGGCAGGCTGCGCTATCCTTGATGTATTGACCGACTTGAAAACGTAACATTATAGATATGATACAATTACATTTTATACTTTATTTGATTTGATTTTTGTTTATTTGATTTTTGTATTTTATGTTTATGCGACAGTAAACGAAGGTGAATCTCGTTTGTATTGCAGTTGAAAAAGCGTTGTCACTACAAGTTGAACATACCTATCATGGCTTCTTGTTCTTCCTTGTTGTTGAACTCGTTGTCAACCTTTTCAATTTTTCTTTTTTTATTTGCACTGGAAGAGCTGGAAGAGCTGCTGGAAGAGCTGGAAGAGCTGCTGGAAGAGCTGGAAGAGCTACTGGATCTCTTAGTTCCTTTATTGAACGCTCTGGGGTCATGAAATCCACCCTGTACTTGATTTTGCGTTTGGTTTAACGTTTGTTCAATTATTGGGATCATTTCTCTGGAAATTGGGTCGTTTGGTTCCAGTTTCAATAATTTTAAACACCATTTCAATCTTTTTGTTTCTTGTGCGATATCATCTTCTGCTTCAATCTGTGCTTCTCGCAAATCCAACAGCTCTGCGTCCTTCTCTTGCATTTTAGCTAACCACTCTCGTTCTTTTTTGGTTGTTCGTTTTCTTTTTGGGTTATTGTTCTGTTTCGGTTTGTCTTGGGTTTTCGAACGAACCGTAAAGGGTTTGGTTCTTATTGCCAAATCTAAACAGCGCAAACGATCAATAATTGGCACACATATTAAAACAAATCTGGGATAATTGGTGGTGTTATTTACCAAAGATTTAAATGCGTCTGACAATTGTAAAGATGCTTGCACAAATGCAATTTGTTCATCTTCATCGGCGCTGAACTGTCTTTTGCAGACTAAATTACCATTGGTGTGGTAACTGGATTTAGTTTCCCATGCATGTACGATAGTGCGGCAATCTTGAGCAAACTCGGGCATGGTTTCGACTTTGGTATTGACTGTACCGGGTACTCTTTCGTGCGCATACATTTCTAATTCATAGGTAATGTCACACTGTTTCTTTCCTTCTTGATCCTGTTGACGTTTGTGAATAACTTCGTTGTTGTTACACCATTGAGCTGGCAGGGTTATTTTTAAAGGGTTATAGTGGCCACGCATAAAAACTAAGCCATCAATGTTTTGTTCACAGTTACCCATGTCGATTGATTCTGGGAGATTATCTCTGTCATCGAAACGGCTTATGTCAACACATAAATTGTTATTCATAATAGTATTCATACTTAAAATATGGGAAAAGTAATAGGTTAGTATTTATTTGTATATTAATCACTGTTCCTAAAAAAAATCAGAATATGTCTTAAATATTCCAAAATTCGGAGGGGGGGTGGGAATAAGAAATTTATCTCGAAAATTATAAAATTGAAAATCGGCTGAAATATTCCTACAGTCGAGCAGTTTGCAAAAACAGTGTTTAAAATCGATTTAGAGCAGTTTTTGTCAAACTTACTTGTTTTTAGTAATATTTTGTGTTTTCTTGATTTGTAATAATTATAGAAGTTGTTGTTGTCGATATTGAGCACTAAAATATTAAAAAAAACAGAATAATTTGTTTATCTGCGAGCGAACGATATTTTTTTTTTGAAGGTTTTTTTAGCCCGCGAGCGATGGTTTTTTTTGCGATGGTTTTTTTGATATTTTAGTTTGGTTTTGTATTTTGTAGTTGGTGGCGGTGTACTGAACTTAATTTTCTTTTGTTGATTTCTGATTGTTGAAGCAGGCTAAAAAAACAGAATACTTGTTTTTATTAGCCTGCGAAAAAATTATTTGCTTTCTGCCAAGCCTCTGTCTCGTTTTGCCTTTTCGTCGCATACCAATCAAAGAATATCAAGTGGGCTACAAAAATTACAGCTGCTATGCCAGCAAACAAAGCTAAAAATGAAACAATCGTCACCGCTTCGCTTTCACAATTTATAGTCTACTTATTGAAAAAAATCATTTGTTTTGTTTATTATGTTTTATTCGTCTCTACTGCGTTTTTTAGGACGGGTGATTTTCAAACGTTCTTTAGTAGTACTATGAGCGACTTTAAAAGCTTCTAACTCACTTGGGTCTTCGATTATCTCGCTTAAATTCTGCATGTTGATTGATACCGATGTTTTTTCAATTCTTGAGAAAGAAATTCCGCTGATATCCACCTCGCTAATATCGTTTTCCTGCATATATTCCTGGATGGCAAGGGTACGATTTTTCTGTTCTTTGTTCAAAATCTTCAGTTCAGCCTTCAATTCATCAATTTTTGGAATGGCACCAATGTAATCGGTTTTCAACTGTTCAAAATTTTGATTGTTCATGTTTTGTGTTGGTGATGACATTTATTTTTGGTTGTTTGAATCTGGTACATAATTGATAAATTTCAGTATTTTCTTAACATATACCGTTTCGGTTTGGGATCGAAAAAAAGGTGGGGATGAAAATCCAAGGAAAATTCCAAAAAAATCTCTTTCCAACCTTCGGTATATGTTAAAAAAATACTGATTTTTTTTTGATTGTTCCAAAAAATAAATAAAAAAATGAATACTAAAAATGTCAATTAGTGTCATTGAAACGAAATCATCGTTTTTGGCAAGATGCGGCTATTTACGAAAAACGAAACAAGGTTTGTGGACAACGGGGAGTGTCTTTTCTCAGGGTGACACCGATGCTTTCATCGACGGCGTACCAGTTGGATTAGGTCATATAATAAGCATTAGTAACACTGCCGTGTCGCTTACCATCGATCATACTTCACTTGTGAATTTGATCGAAAACATGAAAAGGAATGAAAAAATTATCGAAGAGTACCCGACTGTATTTTGTCAAGATTGTCTAAGTCCATTTCCTGATACGATGAACAACAATATTGAATTCAATTATAATATGTGTACATTTTGTGGATTGACACAATTTATCGGGCCGGAAACACCCAAAAAAATGAAATTGCAATTCTCGTGTCAGAAATCACACCGTCAATACAACTTAATTCATATTGACCTTAAAATACTGGACATAGGATCAAAATTCTCATATCAATTCGTAGGAATTCGAGCTATAATTTCGGCAGCGCGTTTTAAGTTAATCGAATATTACAATTTATTTACAAAATTACCTTATGGTTGCAATGCTTTTGCTGGAGCTTGTTTTTTCGCTGCCGTTTGCGAATTTCGGAATTCGCGGTTTTGTCACGGTGATTTACCAGCAACACTGGAAACTATCGCCCTTTTCGCTTCTGGCGGAGCCGGGATCCCGAAAAAACAAGTAACAAATAAGCGTATCTTAACACTTGTACACAGGTTGGTCATGAATGACTTATGTACTTCAGATATTCCTGAATTAAAACGAATGGAACTGTTCCGCACTTGTACGCAGAAAATAATTTTGTTGAATTTCGCCTCCAAGCCAGTAATTCGTTTGAAAGACAGCGGTCAAGGTGCTATTGTCATTTCGGGCAAAACGGGAGACAATAATGGACTTTTAGTGGGAGATTTTGTCGAAAAATGCAATGGGATCTGTATTGCAGCTAATATGAGTTTAACAGCAGTAACTGAAACAATTCGAAAAGCCAAGGACTATAACAAAATGGTCACACTAACAATACAAAGAAAATCAACAAAAAAAAGGAAAAGATAAAAGTAATGTTTCGGGCCTTGAAATATATGCCGCCTAAAAATCTATTTTTTCTACATTTACTTTTGAGACAAGTGATTTATTTTCACTTTCATCACCCCTTTCGCGTGTATCACAACAACAACAACAAACACTGCTGAAGGTAAAAGCACTCGGTGCTATTTTCTGTGGTGGTTTGTAATTTTTCGCCCAACATGGAAAACAAGAACAGAAAGATTTAACGTTCCCTGTTAAACTTGAACAGCAGCTACCAAGACCATTGGTTATCCCACTACAACTACCAGTAAAACAAGCACAGGGGGCTGTGAACACCCACGGACAATGACCCTGTGTTGTGCAAAGCATAAAGAAACAACAAAATACTACTCCAAATAGTATACCACCAATCAATATAGCATTGTTTAGTGTCAATCCTTCGCCTGGTTCTGGGACGTATATAATACAAGACGTCTGTGCAGTTTCGTTTGTTGTGTAATTACTTGGACAATTGATTTGGAATTCTTCCCAGCCGTCATCGGAATAATATCCAGTTTGTGCGGGATCGCAAACGTATTTGACTCCAACATAACCTAATTGACAAGGCCAGAAATGAGCAAATTGAGTGCTCCCCATTTGCGCAACCCAGTGTTCTGACATACTTGCAAATGCCGTACTGATCGGCTGGTTTTCAACACCGAGCGTATTGTGTGTTTCAAGCAATTGGCCTTCAAAATCTAATCTATAGACCCTATCGTTCTCAGGGTCGGCGATGATCACATTACTACCGACAACTCCGACATTTGCCCCAATGTACTCGTTCTGGAAAGGTGGGGCTGGGATGTAAGGCCACGTCGTTTTTCCATCTAAATAACCTTTGTCGGCTGACGATAAATAAGCCAATGGATTTCCAGGCAGATTATCAATACTAATTCCGTCGATTGGTTCACAATTTGACTGAGAAGCCCACGATCCATTGCAATTGTACAGTAGTACAAACGGATTGTATGTGTCCTCGTACAATGGGTACACCGATATTGCCATTAATTCGTTGCTTGCTGCAACGTTGCGTCCAAATGCCTGATACGTTGCCAATTCCAATGGTAAAATATAAGGTGAATACACGTTCGGCTGCCACCAACTCACAGAATTGGCCCCGGAATCATAAGGCCACACGACCATGTCATAAACGTATACTCTGCCATAGTTTGTACCAGAATTGTCTTCCATGAATCGATCCGTTAGGCCAGGGGCACCGATAACCAACATCGCATTATTTGTTTGAACCGAGCCAGTGATAGCAACAGAATAACCGAATTGCTGGTAGTTCTCCCGATGCTCTTCGTATACCTGCTCGTTCATCGGTCCAAGGGCTTTGGTGTATGGCCTTTCGAGTGGCAGACATAATTTTTGAATCATCGCTATTTCGGAATTGTCGATGTTCGGATTTGTTAAATCATAATCCAAATGTCCGTACGCCGGGATATACGTAGAGGCCCATTGACTTTTCAGTTTACCATAGTAATTTTTCCAATTGTCGATTCCAGACACACAAAGCGTCCCCTCGGGGTAGCAATTCATTTCCAGTGTTGTCCTACAAGAGTGTAATTCATTTCCGTCGAATACGAATGCGTACCCAGGCGTACCGCCGTATCCGAGATTGTCCGTCTGCTCGCCTGGCGAACCGACCACCCAGGTTTGGCCAGAGATATCCAAACTAAACCCAAATCTGCCCACCGTATTAGAGATATTGACACGGATAACGTTATCCAAGCCTGTCACGTTGTAGTCTTTCAAAAAAACGGCGTGAGATTCGCCATTTCTTGGGGCCTCGGTTATGTCCGCAGGCACAATATTTGTGACCGTATCCAGGAATGGACGCCACAGAGCTACTCTATTGGTTTCAGGAAAACCAAACACCACGAGTGAACAATCATTATTAACGACCGCAATTTGACTTGAAATGTCGGTAGAATACGCTGTGAATGCACCCTCTGTTTTCAGCAAGGATGTTACGTTGATAAGTTGTGCCTGATTATGCATTAGGAGATTTGTACCATTTTTATTAATATACATGCTACACCCATCAGAAACCACCAACTGGTCGAATTCTAAATCTGAGATTACATTTTCCTCTAAATAAGCATGTACATTAACACACAAAAATAAGAAAAAAAATAGTCGTAACATCATTTTATTATAGTACGTATTACATGTAAATAGTACATTTTTTTATTAAATAATTCATTATTTGTGTTTTGAAATAAAAGACATAATAGTAAACATTACATTTTGATATACAGTTCATTTCTATTCTACTCTGAAGGCGACATTCTTTGACGTTTGGCAGAGGGTTCTTCTAATTCTTCTTCTAATTCTTGTTCAATTTCTCTTTGCAACGAGTGATTCAGCGGATGCCCTTCGTACATTGCCCTGAGCTCCTCCTCAGATATATTGAACAATGTATCGATGGTTGGCCAACGCTTGTGGTCCAAATCAATCAAGGCGTACATCCATCTGAAATGTCGGGCCCGAAACGCGACGTCCGAATCAATTCGCCCTTCATATGCAAGGTCAACAAAGGGACAGAGATGCAACAACCCTGACAAAAATAAATCACTTTCAAGTTCGCACCGCGGGAGATAACGCAGAAAAATGCTTTTGAGATTGTCGTCACCCCATTTTAAGCGACAGGCGTTCGCAGCTGCGGCAACTATCATCATTCGACTACTGTTCCAAATTTTTTGGCGTTTGTCTTGGTAAAATGTGTTATTGTCATTGTCATAGCAATTGTTTCCTCCAAAATAACAAAAAACCGTATCGGTGATGTATTCGAGAGCATGTGGGTTTTGTGTGACTGCCGTTACGAGCAATGCTTCGTCCACAACGCCAAATTCCGTGTATCCAACCGATGTAAGTGACACGCGCCTGGTATGAAACCGTTTATCTCTGAACGTGGGAGATATACACAAAATAGCCATGCCATTGTTGGAGACCGCTGCTAAATTAATCTCGTAATCCATGCGCAACCTATAAGGCACACATTCAAGCAAAGTGCCCTTGTTGCTCACCGCCGCAAGTGCTATGGCTCTGACATTCTGTAATTCTGGCGGAATGTGTTCGTAAATGCGAGGCCATTGTTCAATCAAGGGCATTAAAAAAGCTTCGGTCTGAATGTCGCGAGGAACGTGAATAATAGCTTGCCAACGGTACTCGACACATCTGCGACAGAAATCCTCCGTTTTTAATTCGTCAATGGCAAATGAGAGTGCGTCCCAATGCTCTTGCGCCGCACGCAATACAATGTCTGGCAATGCACGAAAAGACTCCGGAAGGTTTTCGAATGGGCTGGTCATTGCTTGCGGGAAGAATGCATGATCGTCGGGGTTAAATCGGGGAACAGAGACCAATGCCATCACGACATCCATGTCATTGTTGTCAAGACATCTCACCATAGTAGGACACATAACATCGTCAATATATTCGTGCGTTTCAAACTCCGTCATTACGGAATTATTGGCACGGTCCCATATTTCACGACGGAGGGCCGTGAGTATGAATTGCTTGTAATCCAGGTGATACCAATCACAATAATATAAACTGTCGTGATTGAAATTACGCAAAAGAAGACCCCCATGTGGCCAACTTGCAATTGTCAACATAATTCTTGTGCCGTCTCTCCAAATTTCTGATCCATCGCCATCAGGATTGCAAGATAAAATGTCATTCTCAGTCAAGAAAAAGAAGAAGTCCTCATGATGATTATCACCCCCCCATTCTTCAGGACGATTGTCAGGGTGAGACCCCACGCTGCCGTAGCGTTCATGAATCGGTGAAAACTGTCCGGGAAGATAGTATTTCGTATTATCAAACGCGTCCCGAAGTTGGAAAAACTTGTCACAAAATGTTTGTGCATCTTCTTTGTTGTCTTCAAAATTTTTTTTCTCGTCTTCAAAATCTTCATCGTCACTATCATACTCTGGCTCTTCATCACGAAACACAATATCCATGAACTCATTGGGTGTAATACGAGGTTCGATTGCTGTGGTTGACATTAGAGGTGGGCTAATTTTTTTTTTCTGACAAGTTTGAATTCTTTTTTGTCGTTTTTGTTGTTTAGGATAGATTGATTATTAAAAAATTTCAGTATTTTCCTAACATATACGGTAATTGTGACATAAGGTTGGAATGATTAAAATCAACAAAATCAATCATTCCAACCTTATGTCACAATTACCGTAAATGTTACGAAAATACTGAAATTTTACGATTATGCAACAGATTAACCAAACAAAAAACTTAAAATGTCACAATTCGCAATGACCAAATTCAATATGCTCAATTACCAAAAACAATCTCCACCAAAATTTGTGGAAGCGACTCGTATTTCTCGCAGAACTGGCAAACAAGAAACATACTTTGACATTCAAAACGATGCAGGTTACGGTTTTAAAATGATGACCCCACCGTGCAACGCACTTTTTCCCCATTTGGGTGAAGGTGGCAATTTTGGTGGAAAATTTTCTCAAACCAAAGAAACTTCCAAGATTGTGACCAATTTGGTGCGTACTGGTGCTGATACCCAATTTGAGTCAGCCCGATCCGATTATTTCAACTACATGAATAATTTTAATGATAACGTATTGACGCAAATGTTCAACATGGACGCGGGCGGTACTGCCTCTGCCGTCATGACCAAAATTACCAAACGATACGGTAAAAAAAAAACTGAACCCGAATTGAAAGAGATGGGGTTGAAAGCCTTTAAAAAGGCTGCCATGCTGCCATTGAAAACAAAAGACGGTGAAGAACAACTTGTTATTAAGACTGCGGCATTTAATAAAGATTTGACACCTCGTGCTGTTCGCTACGTACAACCTTCTGGTGGACAATACATTGAAATGGACCAAGCTCCAGATATTAGAAACGGAGCATTGCTTTCAGTTCCATTCATGGTACGACCATTCATCATGTCCAAGGACAAATATGGGTTGACCTACACCATGATTACCGACTTGGTAGTTTATTCCACTGGGACTGGCCGTCCTGTGGCCAGTATGGAAGCCATTGAAATCGTGGGAAGACCCTATCAACTGAGTTTGAGCGAAGGCAAAGACGACCGCACCTATTTGAACATTAACGACGATTCAAATTGCTCTTTCGAAATGCGCACCCCTTCAGTAGAAGTGGTCTTTTCCGATCTGACGGGTGACGGTACCTTTGGTAAAATTCCAGGTGTTACAGAACAAGGAGCCAAATACAATGCTACTACCAAGGAGGATTTATCAAATCCTGCTTCGGTTGCTTTTTTTGATTACGTTGAGAAAATGCAAAACGACATTATTGATTATTCAATCCAGCATCCCAAATTGTTGGTCAAATTGAAAGAAGAAAGCAAAGAAGAGGCAGATGAATTGGTTGCTGAAACTGGTGAGAACTTTGACGCTGCTTTCCGTTCAATCATTACCGATTCGTTCAATGCTCCTATTTCGAAACGTGAAGAGGACGCTTACCGTCAATTGAAATTCAGTCAAAATGTTTACAGCAAGAATGGTACCAAAAACGTGTTACCAATGCAAGATCAGACAGGTACGGCAATTACTGTGGAATCTGTTCTGCGTGGAGCTTTGATTGCTCCAGTTTTAAAACCTTCCGTCTATTTTATGGCGGACGGTAAATTCGGTATGAAATTAAGCATTAGTTTGACTCATGGAATTCGCATTGATTCTAATCCCGAATCCACTGACAGCGGAAACTCTGGATGTTTGTACGAATTGGAAGAACCACCTGCCAAACGTCAACGCATGAGCCCCTCTGAGTAGATAATAACAACAAATATAAATTAAAACAAATATAATTTCAATTTTTGACAGTATAACTATGTGGACATTGTTAACTAAATGTCTTTATTTAAAACATATACCAGTGACTCTCGTCGCATATTCGAAGCTGCTGAAAATAATGGTGAAAATAATGGTGAAAATGATGGAGTGCCTCCTAAACCATCAGGAGAACCAACAGGAACAGTTTCAGAAGAAGAATGGAAACAATGGAGGGATTATTTGACAAAGCAAACAGAAAAACAACGAAAAAAATTAATAAAAATTAAATGGCAAGAATTGGCAGCCTTGCTTAAAAAAAAGGACCATGCACACAAAATAAAGAGATAATAAATTTAAAAAGAGATGATTGTACGAATTAGAAGAACCACCTGCCAAACGTCAACGCGTGAGCCCATCTGAGTAGATCTAAACATAATAAAAAAAGATCTAAACATAATATAATTTATAATTTTACACTATAAGTATGGGGACATTCTAAACAAAATGTCTTTGTTTCAAAAAAATAGTGTCATTTCCAAAAATGTTGACAAAAACAACCGACCGCAACAAAAAACGGGTTCGTCACAATGGGTTACAAGAAGGCTTGGTCCGAGTAAGGGAGTGCGTTCAACCTCCTATATTCATCGGACTTTTGTGGACGCAGAACCATCGGGTGAACAAACATCGGGTGAACAAAACGAACAAACATCGGGTGAACAAAAAACTCCACAAATTATCGCGTGCGCCATTGGTGGCCCTCTTGAAGAGCGAAAGCGGCGGGCGGCATTGGCCCAAGAATTGTTCCCAAAGTTTCGCCATATTGCACAGCGGGTTGGGTCGGACATTGTGGATAACACGGGGTTTATGAAGGTAGTGCCGGGAAAGGTCGCCTTCTATCCCATACCTCTGTCTTCAGCCCCCTGCTTTACGGACGCCGATACTTCGTCCGTGGAGGTCATCGACTACGCACCCGCTGAAAAAGACGACACACTATTGATGATTGGTCATACAAGCTTCGACCCTGTTATCTCCGTAGAAATGTTGAGAGGGGCTGACCGCAATTCAAAAATCTATGTCCAGGGGCCCGGATTTAATATTGGACTGGCCACTGGACACGGCGTTTCAGCTAAATTTAAGTTTAAACCCCAGCCTCAAGAGTGGCCAAAGGGCGGTTGGAAACCTTCCGGTTTTGGTGAGTCTCTGGCTATGTTGAAAGCCATAAAAAAGGACGTCAATTCATTTGACGCAGCGATGTGTCCCAAATACACACAGACTCAATGGGATCAAGTATTGGCGTTGTACAATGGAAAAATTCTCGAGCTACACCAGTTTGGATTGGGCGCTTTTTTCACCTCGCGTTTTGATGGTTCGTTCTATCGTCAATTCGGACTTGCAACATTGTCTGGGGGCGTACGCAAACGATTCGAACAAAAAGTAGTCTCGGAACTTAAAAAAGCCAATTTGTCCGCAGAGAACGAAGCCAAAGTAGTGGCTTTGGCCGATGCCCTTAGCGCTCTTGGAGAAGGTGTTTTCGCTGGCGATGCGGGAAAGAATAAGGATGGAGACAAGGGCAAAGATTTATTGGCCATGTACAGACTATGGCCTGATAATGGTTTGGACGGTGCGCAGGCGGGAGCCGTCATGCCGTTTATCAGTAAGGCCGTTATGTCAGCGCTTAAAGAACTTCCAACATACGCGGGCGAAGCGTTTGATGGTGGCACCAACGAATTTGACGGATACGTGTGTCATTGCATGCTCTCTGACGCTGCTGGAATTTCCCCTCCGACACCAGAGGAACATTTGGAGGTGATGTTGGCCTGTGTCGACGCCGCCAGTAATATATCAGAACATATGCGTTTGCAACAGCTCCAAGTCGGTCTGAACAATTTACTGGCGAACGGCAAGAAAATAACGGTCATGCATGATTTGGGACTCGACCCGATGGTAGACGACTTTATTGCATTGTCTATCTTACACAAATTACTCTGATAAATACACACGATAACTTAAAAAGAGATGATTGTACTATAAAAACAATATATTTTACCTATTGTATGATTATACATATAACACGCAAAGCAGCTAACAAACTACTCAAAAAGAGTCCTCGCATTCTACTTTCATGTAAATCGGGCGGGTGTAATGGCTATGAATATGTATTAGAACCCGTCAACGGTCCAGTGCCGAATGCCGAAAAACAAATTTCACCAAATGGTCTTATATTATACACTTGTAATTTGTCCATTCTGTATTTATTCAATACGAAACTGGACTGGGTAGAAGACATTATGGGTGATAGGTTTGTTTTTGACAACCCAAACGCACAATCGATGTGTGGATGTGGTTCTACTTTCTCTATTCATTAATAGAATGACACTTTCTACAAGCGGGTGCATACGAACTTTCGACTGAAATAACTTCTTCTTCGCTCGAAAGACGCTTTGTAAACGAACGAACCTGTGGAAAATGCCGAAAAACAAATCTCACCTAATGGTCTTGTATTGTACGTCTGCAATTTGTCCATAGACCGCGAGATTTTGGGGCGTGTGTTGGGGGGGTAAATGTCTCGAGGTACCATTTGGTCGTTTCCACTGACATGTTTGAGTTGTATTCCCACATACTGATCTTATTCGGGCAAACTATAATTTTAGAGGTTTAATATTCACCAGACTTGTAATCTCTTCGCCAAAATTATTCACTATTTCCACCCAGTTTTGCTCATTTTTATCAACGTCTAAGTGCTCATTAGTTTTTGGACGATAGACTGTGAACTTCTGACCAACCGATGTAAATTTTATCCAAGCTTCGGCATATTTAGGATAATATGGGCCGAACTTTGTCACTGTGATGTTATGAATGTCCTGCAGTTTTACCCCTGGCACCATTGTTTGACGTGTCCGTTTTACAACGCCTAACCATTTATACGTCTCAGTTTTAGGTACAAGCGTGTTTATTTGCAATTGTCCATCCTTTGTAAAACTGTATACGTCATCAGAGCTTCGGGTTTTAAATTCCATCAGTTTTATTGAATCTATTCCACCACCTATGAGAACATCTATTGTCGAGAATAATTCCATTTAACAACTTGAAATGTATATTTATACGTCATATCTGTTAGTTAATTTCATCAAAGGCATAGTGCCACCGCGTCCGTGTGTTAGGGGTAAATGTCTCAAAGTACTCAAAAAAATAGAAAACAACAAGAATATTCTCGATTTTTTTTTTGAGAATAGTTTACAAATATTTTTTGAAGATCAATTAGTAGCTATTCTTCATTTGTTGAATACGAAACTGGACTGGGTTGAAGACATTATGGGCGACAGATTTGTATTTGACAATCCAAATGCCCAATCGATGTGCGGATGTGGTTCTACTTTCTCTATTAAGGAATAGAATGACACTTTCTACAGGACGGGACATACGAACTTTCGACTGAAATAACTTCTTCTTCGCTCGAAAGACGCTTTGTAAACGATGCTTTTTCGCCGCAGTTATAGCAGTTAGCTTGCAAATAGATAATGTTATCAGCTAAGGGTATCAAATTAATTATTTCTCCGAATTTGTTCATGTTAAAATCACCATTCAAACCAGCAACTAAAACTATTTTGTTTTTTTGTAACATCTTTTCTATTTCAGTTTTTAGATTCGTGAAAAACTGTCCTTCATCTATTAGAATAACATCAAAGTCTTCAACGTCTAACGTTGCGAGGTCATCGGTTTTGATGGCTTCTAACGCGATTTCGTCATGAGAACGCACATAATTTCCACTGACACGGCTATCCAGAACATGATTTACTAACAAGCATTTCTTTCCAATTTTCTGAAAACCCTCCGTTTTTTTTATCAGTGTAGTACTCTTCCCACTGTACATTGAACCCAAAATTATTTCAAGAGACATTATTAATATAAATTTTGAAAGCCTTTATAGAATTTTTTTTAAATTATAAAGTATTCTGTTTTTTTCAGTTTGAGTTTGCTTCAGAAAATATATTCAAGAATACCAATTCCACTCCAATACCCAAAACTACAATATTTAAGAAATACAAGTAAGTTAGCGAAATACCGCTCAAAATCGATTTTAAACACTGTTTCTGCAAGTTTCTCTACTGTAGGATTCTTTGGCGTCGAAAAAAAAATTGAAAAAAAAGAACTTTCTCTTTCCCACCCCCCCCCTTATAATTTGAGAATAATTAAGACATATTCTCAAAATAATCAGGAATAGTGACAAATCACAAACAAAAATTAACATCTTATTTTTATATTTTTTTTCAGAATGCAACCTCAACAATCTTTAACAGCATTGCCATATACAGAGTCTGCCTCGTTGTTAGACTATAAATCCGAAGGTGAATCGGGATTGGAAAGCGAGTCTGAAGACGAATGGACGGAAACTCATTCCAAAAAAAAAAAAAATGCCTATCATGTGGGCCCACCAGTAGTAGGGCCGATCTTCTTACGTGATAAAGGACAGCTCACAAACATACCAGAAAAATTATACCGTATGGAAGTGGGGCTTGCATTGGGTGGGCTAATTCAAAAGGGTACAGATTTCACTTTATACAGGCACGAAACACAATTAGGTAACCACATTGTTGTTACGCCAAAATCGATGCCCCAAAGTCGCTTAGTCTGGGTCGGTCTGTTCCTTTTTGACCCGTCCATTACGAAAATGGTCAGGTTTCCCCCGTCCAAGGCAAACAACAATGAAAGGGCTCACGGGGGTATTATCGGAAATACAGCCGATCTGTTTGCAAACGGTGGTCTTGCTTTATTGAGAAGTTCGCAACGCAATGGATCTCAAGTTGCCTTTCAACTTGGTAGAGATTTCAAGTGTGATATTAAAACAAAACATGCCCAGTTTGTCTTGTGCTTGGTTCCAATGGAAGAGGGCGAATACAGGATCAATGAGGCGGTACGCTCGGAACCATTTTTCGTCAAATCAAAACGCCCATCAAAAACATTGGGAAAAAAAAAAGCTACATCGACAAAAAATAAAGAAATCCAAGCGCTCAAAGCTGATTTTCAAACCAAGATCATCGCTATCAAAAAAGTAAATGATAAACTACAAACATTGAATTACAAACGTAACAGATTAAACAATTGTTGTGAGCACTTTCAAAGAGTATTAAGTGAGAACAGGGGCAGAAGTTCTAAAATGTTGTGTATGGCACTCGATATGGCATTTGTAGTCGATTTTGACGATGAAGAGGAATGCATATAAAAATAAATTTGTATTCGAAATGTATTATATAAAAATTTCTTTCATCTTTAATGTTGTTTTTTTCACAGACAACTCTGCAACGGTTTTGTTATCGTGTATATATGTTGTGGGGCTCCGATCGACGATAGCCCGTTCTATTGGTACGTAAAACTGCAGCATATGAACTATTAACATATAATTATAATCAGATCTTGCAAAATATCGTCGCTCAGTTCCTTTCTTTTCGTATTTCACATTGATTGAATTCGAAGCTCTATTTCTAAACACAAATAAATCTGCATTACTTGTTATGTATTGTCTCTCAAAAAGTCGCGGGTGTTCATGTCCAACGAATGCAATCATCATTTTGTGTGGCGGATACGTATGAACAAAATTACTGTATAGCAGAATGAAACAAATCAAAATAAGTAAAAAGTATTCAATCATTTTCTCTTTATATCTTTAGCATCCACGATCAAAAATATCCGGAATATGTGTAACATATACGGCCTTATCGCAGATAAAATAAAAAGTCCATACAACCTTCCATTATCAAAACGGAATATGTTATACATATTCTGGCTATTTTTGATTATCGATTAAAGTGGATAACAAACAAAACAAATGTCTTCAAAAACATCAGATAAATCCAAAACGGATTCAGTTGTAGAATCACTATTTCGTGACACGAAATTAACACGACAAGCACTCTACAGCTATGACGATTTCATTGGTCGTATAGTGCCCGAAGTGGTCTCTAATCATAAAACAATCATTGTGCGACCATCACTGTCCAACTACGACATTGGTGTCGTACCAAACACTATAAAAATTTCAGATGTCAGATTTGGAGTGCCGTCTTGCATCGAAAAAAATGGTGATATCCGTCAATTAAATCCGATGGAATGCAGAAATCGAGACTTACTGTATAGTTCGCCAATGTACGTCAATGTACACCATACTTTTCCAGGCGGCGAAAAAACATATAACGATGTATTCTTTGCACGAATGCCAGTTATGGTCCGAAGTTCATTGTGCGCCCTCAATCAACCTGGATCCGACGACTACGCCAACAATGAATGTCCCGAAGATCCCGGTGGCTATTTCCTGGTCAATGGAAGGGAGAAAACATTGGTAGTTCAAGAGCGAATTGCTCCCAATACAATTTTCTGTTTCTCCTCGAAAGACTGTGTTTATCACGCCGAGTATGACACAACAGCCCACCGTTGCTCTACTATGAGAATCATCGTCAGAAAATTTGGTAGCTCTCCATTCCGTGTCACACTGCCAGGGATGGAAACCGAGATTCCTATTCTGATTCTGTTGCGTGCTCTTGGCGATGAAACCGCGGGTTGGGAGATGTACATAGACAGCGACGACGCCAGTTCTTCAGAAGAAGATGCCAAATTGATTTTAACACAAGAAGAAGCGTTGAATTGGCTTGACGAATATTGTGATGATCCACAATCTTTGTTGGATTGTCGAGTTTATCCGAATATGTCGACTGAAATGAAAGGGTTACAATTATGTCTTCAATGGCAAAAATATTTAGAATGCTTGCACGGACGTATACCCTTTGATGACAGAGATCATGTCAATGCCAAAAGACTCGATACGGCCGGTGCAATGATCGGCAGTTTATTTTGTCATCTGTTCTACCAGATGTTGGCAAATATAAAGAAATCAGCTATTGTTTTACTAAATAAAAACAAAAAATTACGACCAAATCGTTTGATTCAGCCCCAACATATTACAGACGGCATTAAATATGCATTGGCGACAGGTAATTGGAAAATTAAATCGTCTTCATTTGCAGGCCGTGTTGGTGTTAGTCAAATGCTTAATCGTAATACATACATTTCGTGTATCAGTCAGTTACGTAGAGTTGACACTGGCATCGATTCACAACAAAAGATAATAGCCCCGAGATTGTTGTATGGTAACCAATGGGGTTATTTTTGCCCATCGGAAACCCCTGAAGGTGGTCCCTGTGGGTTAGTGAAACAATTAGCTCTTTCAACGTCCATCACCACCCAATGTGATACAGATACATTGCTTCAAATTGTCAGTGGTCATTTCGTAAATGGTGGGTGTTCCATTGTCTTTCATAACGGTGCACCGATTGGTAAAATCAGCAATGTTGAAACGATTGCATCTGAACTACGTTACGCCAGACGGTGTCGTACAATTCCTTCTGATAGTTGTATTGCAATTGAAAAAAACAACCTGATTCTTTGGACAGATGGCGGCCGTGTTTCTCGTCCAGTTTTTGTTGTTAAAAATGGACAGATTTTAATGACAATGGCGCAAGTTATCGATTTGCAGGCCAATCGCTTAAGGTGGGATGATCTCTTTTCATTAGGAATTGTTGAAAATCTCTCTATTTATGAAGAGCAAAACGCGTTGATTGCGTTGTACCCGAAAGATTTGAGATTTGATCACACCCACTGTGAACTGGACCCTTCCCTTATTCTTGGTACATTGGGTTCAACTATTCCCTATCCAGATCATAACCAATCGCCGCGCAATGTGTATCAATGCGGTAAGTTTATTCTTTTTGTCGGTTGAGCCAATCCATTGAGTGGGTTTTTCTGACATTTTTATTTGTTTTTTTAGCGATGGGAAAACAAGCGATGGGAGTATATTGTACCAACTATGCCAAAAGATTCGACACAAGTGGGCATGTGATGCATTACCCACAAAAACCGCTGGTCACTACAAAGGTTGCAAAGGCATTGAAAGGGGACGATTTGCCCGCTGGGACGCAAGCAATTGTAGCTATCATGTGCTTTGGTGGCTACAATCAGGAAGATTCACTGTTGTTCAATAAATCCGCGGTGGAAAGAGGAATGTTTCGCTCGTCCACGTATCGAACTTACAGCCAATCCAATTCGTCGACACGTCAAGCGCCCCCAAGCGAATTTAAAAAAGAAGAAACGTATGGTGATGTTACTGAAAGTTTGGATGATGACGGTCTCGCGCTTCCGAATACCAAAATAAAAAAGGGGTCAGCCATTTTTTGTAATGTCACGAAAGGTAAAAATCACCCACACATTGTTAAAAATAAAAAATCTTGTGGCGTAGTAGACAAGACAATTTTGTTTCAGAACTCCTCTGGTGGTCAGACCGCTAAAACTCGGATACGAGAACAGCGCATTCCAGAAGTCGGTGATAAATTTTCGTGAGTCCTTTCTACTTGTTTCTTCCTTGTTTCCCAACTAACATTTTTTTCTTCTCCCTACAGCTCAAGACATGGGTAAGTCAATTGTTTATATTTATTGTTGTTTTTTATCATACTAACCACTTTATTTTATTATACTAACCACTTTATTAGCCAAAAAGGGACGATAGGGATGATGTATTCACAGGAAGATCTTCCATTCACTGCCGAAGGAATCGTGCCCGATTTGATAGTGAATCCACATGCCATCCCTTCCAGAATGACTATCGGGCATGTTTTTGAAACGGTCGCGAGTAAATTAGCCGCTCTTACTGGCCAAAGAATCGATGCTACTGCGTTCAGTCATGAACCTGTCAGTGCGATTTGCGATGCTTTGAGAAAAGCTGGCTTTTCAGAAGATGGTAAGGAGGTGATGTTTTGTGGACAGACGGGCAAGCAGCTCAAGGGTCGCATCTTCATAGGGCCGACGTTTTATCAAAGACTTAAGCACATGGTTTCCGACAAAGTCCACGCAAGAGCCAATGGGAAAATTGTCGGGTTGACCAGACAGCCTGTTGACGGGCGTGCAAACGGTGGGGGTTTGCGCTTTGGAGAAATGGAACGCGATTGTGGCCTTGCAAGCGGCGCATCGGCTGTCTTAAACGAAAGAATGTGCACTTCGAGTGATATTTACAAAGGCAAACTTTGTAACCGATGTGGTATACTTGGCACCGTAATAACTGACACTTTCGGTGAATATTACTGTACCGCCTGCTCGGGTCGTGATATCAAAAAAACTACCATGACATATGCATCAAAATTGCTATTTCAGGAGTTAACGTCAATGGGGATTAACCCGCAGCTGGTTACTCGAAAAAAATAAAATAATGAAGTATTACAATAATAATAACAAATAGATTTCAATTTCTACAGAAATTCTCTACATCATCCGCGTCGTACAACATTGTTTTGCTGAAATTCCGTGTGATGTTGGGGTTATTCTCAGAATAAAACATGTAGACTACATGAATCTTGGTGTCCCACTTCGTTGTTAAGCAGGCTTTCATTACTTTTATCATCAATACTTTGCGCATCTCCCAATCGGGCTTGGCTCTACCATCAGGGTGAGCAATTTCTGCGAAGAAATCTAAAACTATTTTCCACAAAATAAAAAGGTCATAATACGGTATTTTTAAGGAAAATACCGAAAAAATCACGGGATTAATTGCGCAATTTTTTCGGTATTTTCCTTAAAAATACCGTATTATGACCTTTTTAATTTTGTCGAAAATAGTTTGAGATTTTT
>Ga0206126_10002167_pt1 | contig 22140 bp, 24 predicted proteins | sample Helgoland_Spring_5_FD_148621 | JGI IMG/M metagenome (GOLD analysis project Ga0206126, IMG submission 148621) | Pelagic subsurface seawater microbial communities from Kabeltonne, Helgoland, North Sea - Helgoland_Spring_Bloom_20160412_1 | ecosystem: Environmental > Aquatic > Marine > Epipelagic ...
TGTAAAACAAAGCTGTGAGGCCTTGTCAATCACGCCGACACATCGCCAAGTAATCGTTTCGATTGAGCGACAGGAACTTGCGCTCATTTTTGACGGCGTGCTACAGCACGTTTTTTCGATCTCGACGTCGAAGAATCCGCCCTCCTGTAAGGCTGATTCCTACGGCACCCCGCTCGGGCTGCACGCACTGGCGGATAAGATCGGGGCCGGCGAACCACTCGGCATGGTGTTTAAAGGGCGACTATCCACGGGGCAGATTTTTTCCGAATGCCCCGAGGACGAACAACAACGCAACCTGATTACCAGCCGCATCATCCGGTTGCGTGGGTTGGAGCCTGACAACAGCAGTGCAGGCTGTGATAGTTATGCGCGCTACATTTACATCCACGGCACCAACCATGAAGACCGGATCGGTGAGCCGTTCAGCGGTGGCTGCGTCGAGATGCTCAATACCGAAGTGGTCGAGCTATTCGAAGCGGTCGCAGAGGGCGACCTAATTTGGATTTGCGCTTAAGCCATAAGAATGGCATAAGAATAACAGCGCTTGAAACTTTCCAAAAATCAGGCGATAGCACTAAGTTCGGTCCTTCGTCGCCTAATATTTTACGTCATCCATTATTATGAAACGCTCGTCACTTGTCCTCTACCTTGCGGTCTGGTTCGCCAGTATCGCCCTCGCCTTTTTCATCGGACGGGCGCTATCATCGACGGACACGAGCACCGAACAAGCCGCATCTGAGGCATTGAGTGCGGCTCAATTACAAGAAGCCGTGCGTAGCGCGACGGTGCGAGTAGATAGCGCAGGCGCAGCTACCGGTGCAGTTGAGGCGGAAGATACGTTCGAGCAGCTACGTAGTCAGAGTAGCGCAATGACACGTCAGTTACTCAATGCGGCCCTGGCAGTCCCGATCTCAGATCCCGGCAGATCAGAGACGATCAACCAGCTACTGGAGCAACTGGCCGCGTCGGATCCATTGGCCGCACTTGAGTTTGCGGATGGCATAGCGTCGCTGCGCGACGCCGAGCGCGCACGCAACAACATCCTCGAAGTATGGGCGAGCAATGAGCCGATGGCCGCATTGGCTTGGGCTGAGTCCGCCTTAGCGGATGTGCCGTACAACCTGCGCAACTCACAGATGGAAGCTATCATCCGGGGTTTTGCTGAGACCAACCCCAAAGGCGCATTCAACTATGCGAATGCCTTGAGCGAAGCAACCACCTCAGAGTTACGCCTAAAAAACCGCCTGCTGAGTGAGGTGATCGAAACACAGATCGGCGGCGGTGGACTGGCGGAGGCGCAAACCACCATCGCACTGATGCCTGATGGCCCGAGTAAAGAAAACTTACAGCGTGAACTGGTCAACGAATGGGCCGCCTTTGACCCTGTGAGCGCTGCGGCCTATGTGCAAGGGCTCGGCAGCGATGCCAGCACTAGCATGAAGACCGCCTTAATCGGTGAATGGGCCGAGAGCGATCCCGCGGCGGCGGCGGCATGGTTGAGCAACTTATCTACAGAGGATCCCGCCTACTCGCACGCGACCACTCAGATCACCCGCGAATGGACCCGCTACGACCTGACCGCCTCTTCGGAATGGCTCAACTCCCTGCCAGCTTCACCAGAACTGGACCGCGCCGTTGCCACCTACACCTATCGTGCGGCCCAAGAAGACCCACCGACCGCAATGAGCTGGGCGGAGTCAATTAACAATGCAAACATGCGCAACCGGATGATGCAACAAGTCGCCGCCAATTGGAAAAACGACGACCCTGAAGGCTTCACCAGCTATCTAGACAATAGCGATTTGAACGAGAAAGAGCGCGAGAAATTAGAAACAGCCAAATCATGGCATTCTTCCGGCCATGGCTGGGGAGGTCGACGGTAGATAACTAATAAGCCGACTTCGGCGGGAAGACCACCTGCACTGCGGTCTTCAGTAAGATCCAAATATCCAGCCAGAACGACCAACCGCGAATATACTCTAAGTCGTAGCGCACACGCTCTTCGATCAGCGCCGGCTCGGTCACCTCGCCACGAAAGCCTTTACATTGTGCCAGCCCCGTGATGCCGGGCTTCACAAAATGACGGGTGCGGTAAATATTCACCTGTTCACTAAATTCACTATCATGCTGGATCATATGTGGGCGCGGCCCCACCACACTCATCTGACCACGCAGCACATTGATAAACTGCGGGAACTCATCGATACTAGTGCGCCGCATGAATTGGCCAAATTTAAAAATACGGGCATCGCTCGCAGACGCCTGTTCACCTTCGCGCGACGGGTCCGAACAGTGCATTGAGCGGAACTTATAGATATTAAACAAGCGTCCCCGTTGGCCTGAGCGCTGTTGCCTGAAAAACATCGGCCCTGGTGACTCACGCAGAATCATCAGTTTTGCAAACAAACACATCCAGGGCAGCACCAATAGTACGACTGGCAGCGACACGCAGATATCCAACACGCGTTTCAGCGCACGGTTAATCGGGTTTTCTAACGGCTCCTGTTGCAGCGTAAAAAAGGTATGTCCGCCTTGCTTGACGGGGATCAGCTCTTGCTCAAAGTATTCCTCCCATGGGTTAAAGATCAAGATTCGACACCCCGCTTTGTTACAAATCTCCATCACAGAATCGATCCACCAATCGGAACCACGCGTCTCCAACAGCACCACTTGATCGATCTTATGCTGCTCAATCAAGTCGGCGAGCTGCATAAACTCGCCGATGATCGGCATCTTCAATTTACTGTTGGCCACGCTTTCGTAAGTGATCAAGCCAAGCAACTCGATACCAAAAAACGGCTGCCGCGCCGCCCAATTCTCCAACTGACGGGCCGATTTCTCACTGCCCAAAAAGACCGTGCGTACCGAATTGCGGCCACGAAATGCAAACTGTGCGATCCACTCTGGAATGTAGCGATTCAGCGGGATCACTGTCAGCCAGAAAACCAGAATAAAGGAGCCGACAAACAGACGACTGATTGCCTTGTCCTTGGTACAGAAAACAATCGCAAAGAGCACCAAGCTCAGCACCCAAGTTTGATAATTCGCAAGTCGCACCGCAGACACCCAGCGAAATGAAGTCAATTCACTGTTCTGCTTCGCATCATGATCACTGCGAAACGAGACCAGCCCCGCCATAAAGACAGCAAGGAAGTACAGGAACAGATTGATTTGCTTCAAATCAATGCGCCCCAGCAACTCAGCGCTCACAAATAACATCCCCCAAAACAGCGCGAGCGTGTAGAGCACCACGAATGCGTGACTCATTATGCGTAGGCCTTGTGTGCGGTTTCCAATCATCTATATATACAATCGTTTGTACTAGACAAGACTATGGAGGTGAACCCTCTGCATTGTAAACAAAAAGAAGGGTGTGTAACTGGCCCGATGCCAATCTTTACCGTTGTCACCCTGTCTCCCTAGCCTAGCGTGAGAACACCCTAAATAATATGACGACTCAGCCGGATAGCCCCGATTCCTCCGATCCTCTCGAATGGTTTTGCCTGCGCACGCAAACCAAGCGAGAGCATATCGCAGCCGCGATTCTCGCAAAAATCGACTCTGTTGAGGTCTTTTGCCCACGGATTAGTCAAATCAAGAAAACCCGCACTGGCAAAAAACGCTTCGTGGAGGCGATGTTTCCGGGCTATATCTTCGCCAAGTTTTCGCTGCGCGATAATTATCGTCGAGTTATCCACACTCAAGGCGTCAGTCAACTTGTACAACAAGGTGAGCGCCGCGCCCTGCCCGAGCAGCTGATCGAAGACCTTCGCGTCAGTGTACCCGAAGGCATCATCGAAGCTCCTGATCCCAGTATCGAACCAGGCGCGCGAGTTGAGTTCTCATCTGGCTCTCTACAAGGCCTCAACGGCAAAGTGCTCGCGCAACTTTCCGCGACCAACCGCATTCAAGTACTACTCGAATTCCTCGGCAACGAAATCACTGTGGCTGTTAGTGCCGACGATATTCTACTCGCACCCGAGGCAGAGTAAGGCGACGTCTAGTTATTTACCCAATGGAGACCGCGATCAAAACCATTCAAATTCTAGGCATTCCCTTCTACAACGACAGCTTAGAGCTGGCCTTGGACATTGCCCATCATGAAGGCGGTTTATTTCTAGCCCCCTCTGGCCCAGGATTGTCAGAACTCAGCAACAATCCGTACTACGATCGCGCGCTGCAAATGGCCGACATCAACTTAATCGACAGCGGTTATCTCACCCTACTGTGGAAAAAACGCACTGGTGAATCACTACAGCGCCATTCAGGCTTGAAGTTCATCCAAGCACTGATCGAGACATCGAGCTTCAAAAAAAACACACGGCAACTCTGGGTCATGCCCGACCAAGCACACAGCGACGCCACCAAGCACTACCTTTCCAAACAGCAGATCAAGCTGGACGATGAGCACTTCTACCTCGCGCCCCATTACACCGAGCCCCCGATCGAAGATCAAGCGCTGCTCGATATGATCCGTGCGCAACGCCCCGACTACGTCATCCTGACCATTGCCGGTGGCAAACAAGAAGTGCTCGGTCATTGGCTGCGCGATCAGCTCGACTACGAGCCAACGATACTCTGCATCGGCGCAGCCATCGCATTTCTAACGGGTAAGCAGGCAAGCATCCCAAAGTGGGCAGACCGTATCTATATCGGCTGGTTACTACGGATCATCGCCGATCGAAAAACCTTCCTCCCCCGCTACTGGAGTGCGCGTAAGCTTCGCTCTCTACTGAAACGCTGGGGAACGCAAATGCCTCAATCACAATGAGCATCCTACTCTCCCACCCCACAGGTAATACTTTCTCACGGGCAGCAGCCGAAGCATTGCATGCGCATGCAATGCTCCGTGAATTCCATACTTGTGTTGCTGTCGGCGACGGCTGTTCAAACCCAGTCGCGAGCAAACTGTTTCGTCAACGTTACTGCCCGATACCAGATCATCTAATTCACACACACTCGACCAGAGAATTCCTGCGCCTACTAACGCAGAAGCAAGGCATCCTCAACTCATTGCGCACGCATGAAACCGGCTCTCTCTCTGTCGATAAAGTCTATCATAGCTTAGACCGAAAAGTCGCAAAGGCATTGCTCAAAGCCGAAACACCTCCCTCCGCGATTTACGCTTACGAAGATGGTGCCTTGCAGAGTTTTTCAGCTGCAAAGGAGCGGAACATCACCTGTATCTACGACCTGCCGATCGGCTATTGGAGAGCGGCTCGAAGCATCCAATCTCAAGAAGCCGAGCTCCTCCCCGAATGGGCAGCCACCATGCCAGCCCTAACGGATAGCGCCCCAAAACTCGAACGTAAAGACGACGAGCTTCGCTTCGCAGACAGCATCATCGTCGCGAGTCAATTTACGGCAAACACACTGAAGGAAACTCCATTCGATCTGCCAAAGCCAATCATCATCCCTTACGGGTGTCCACTCCCCCAGACCACAGTTACCCCTGAAAGCCCTAGCGGCGCGCCGTTAAAAGTGCTGTATGTGGGAGGTCTGACACAGCGAAAGGGAATCGCCTACCTACTCGATGCAGTCGAACAGATGGGTAGTTCGGTGGAGTTGACCATTATCGGTAAACGCGTGGCCGACTGTCAGCCACTGGATGCCGCCTTACAAAAATACAACTGGATCGATAGTCTACCGCATTCAGGCATTCTGGATGCCATGCGCAGTCACGATGTATTAGTCTTCCCGTCTCTCTTTGAAGGCTTCGGGCTGGTGTTAACCGAAGCACTCTCACAAGGCTTACCCATCATCGCGACCGATCACACCTGCGCTCCCGATATCATCGAAAACGGCAAAGAAGGATTCATCATACCAATCCGCGATGCAGACGCCATCGCCGCCGCATTAACAAACCTGCAACAAGACCGGACGCGACTTCAGACGATGAAGACTCACGCACTAAAGCGAGCCGGTGAGATGAGCTGGCAGGTTTACAAAGATCAATTAGTTAAAGCCGTTGGGCACATTATTCCGAAATGAAAATTACATTCATATGCGGCTCACTTAATCCCGGTCAGGATGGCGTCGGTGATTACACCCATCGCCTAGCGGATCAATTGGTTCTGGACGGGCATGAGTGTCAGCTCATGTCAATTAACGATGTCGTGGACGCCGAAGAAACCACGAACGGCACACAGATCATTCGGTTCAAACAACTGCTCTCCACTCCCGAAAAAAGTCAGCAGGCTCAACAGTTGATTGCTCAATGGCAGCCCGAATGGATCAGCCTACAATTCGTCTGTTTCAGCTTTCACCCGAAGGGATTCATCCACCGACTCACGCCGTTCATACAGCACTGCGTGAGCCCTGCGAAGCTCCACATCATGTTCCACGAGCTTTGGGTGGGCGAGCAACCGTCCCTCCCCTTTAAGCATAAAGTTATGGGCGGCATTCAACGCCAACTAATGCTAAAGGCACTCAAGGGCTGGCAAGCGAGTGCGATGCACACCAGCAATGCGCTCTATCAATTCGTCCTGAGCCATCACGGCTACACAGCGTCCATCCTACCGTTATTTGGCAACATACCAATCAACTCCGAAAACGATCCAAACGTGGCACTCAGTTCGGACTCAAAGCAACGCACACTGCTGTTCCCATTTAGCCAACGCCATGACTGGAACGTCACCGAAACAATGGAGCGATTCCGTGACTTAGCCCACGCGACAGGTGTTCAATTAAAGCTGATACAAGCAGGCCAGATAAACTCCGACTCACCACACTGGAGCACCATTCAGGAGTTTTGCAAAACACACGAGTGGGAATGCGAGCTGCTCGGGCCACAATCGGAGCAGAGCATTTCTAAGCTCATGCATGATGCTGATATCGGAGTAAGCTCCGCGCACATTGCTCTAGCAGGAAAAAGCGGTGCCGTGGCTGCGATGCAAGAACATGGCTTACCGGTGATATGCACGATTACAGATCCCATCTCACGGCGCTTCAAACCAGACCTCAATCAGATGGACGAGCTGTATAGTTTATTTGATGATACAACTAGGCTTGAACATCTATTTAGTGCGCCCAAACGATCTGCTCCGAAAGCTCGTCTCTCTTCAGTCGCAAAACAATTAATCGAACGCCTCAGCACTTCCACTACCTGAATGTCGCAACACTCAACAACGCCGATCAGTCGCGCAGCAAGTAAACAACTACGCTACTTATGCTATGCATATATCGTGCTCCTCATCCTTGAAGGAGCACTCCGCAAATGGGCACTCCCGAGCTTATCGAGTCCTCTACTACTGATCCGCGAGCCGATCGTAATACTAGCTTATATCATCGCATGGAAAAACCGCTGCTTCCCGCTAAACCTATACGTTCGAACAGGGCTGATATTAATGATCTTTTGCTCAATCATCGCGATGACAATCGGACATGGAAACCTATTTGTCGTCGCGTATGGATTTAAAGCAAACTTCTGGCACATCCCCTTTGCGTTCATCATCGCCCAAGTATTTAATCGTAATCACGTCATCAACATCGGAAAATGGTGGCTATGGGGCACCATTGTAATGACTGGCTTACTGATATTGCAGTTCTACGCACCACAATCGGCATGGATTAATCAAGCCCCAGGCGGCCTTGAGGGAGGTGGATTCAGCGGTGCACTCGGCAAATTCCGCCCACCCGGAACGTTTAGTTTCATTGTTGGAGTCGTCTGGTTTTATACATTCTCAGCAGGCTTCCTCATCGCTGGACTCACACAACACAAGCGCTACTCGAAAATGCTGCTCGCCCTGAGTTCAATCGCGGTATTCATCGCGATTCCGATATCCATCAGTCGCTCGTTAATACTTGCCGCAGGGTTAACGATCATCACCGGAATATGCGCTTCCGCATTTCAAAAGAATATGCTTCTACGCATGATTCGTATCGCAGTCTTAGCAGGTGTCGGATTAGTGATTGCCAGCCAATTCACTGTTTTCGATGAAGCCAAAGAGGCCTTCACACACCGTTGGGAGCGTTCCACTAGCGAGGACAAAGGTGGTGTGCAAACCATGATCGTTTGGCGTATTGCACGAGAATTTGTGGGGCCATTCATCAACATTGAAGATACACCAATCCTAGGCGAAGGCTTGGGCGCAGGCACGCAGATCGGAGCGAAACTACTAACTGGCGAGAAAGGCTTTAATTTAGGAGAAAGCGAATGGTATCGCCTCATCGGCGAAGGAGGCATCATCCTCGGGTCGTTATATATCCTGTGGCGCCTATGGATCGGCTTCAAACTATCCTACTTCGCGCTGGTCTCATTACGACAAGGCAATGCCTTAGGCATCATTCTACTTTCCACCACGCTCTACAACCTGTGGGTGGGGCAACTCGGTCAGCCCACGATTAATGGATTCACAGTCATCGGAATCGGTCTCACAATCGCGGCAATGCGCATCCCCAGAAAGTCTCCGACAAATCCCCCGACTCATGCTCAAAGCAACACTTAAAACACTACTTGAGCGCCTACCATGGCTCTACTTGTCGCTCCTAAAGCTCAAGCGCACAGGACATTGGTCACAACGCTGGATCGTCAGCCCAGAGACTGGTATTACCATCGAAGGCTTCCCACGTTCTGGTAACAGCTTCGCACGCTCAGCATTTATGGCCGCACAGCCTGCTAAAGTTCGCATCGCCACTCATGTGCATTCAGCGGCACAAGTGCGGCATTCCGTGCATCTGGGGATCCCCACCATGGTTCTGTTACGGCATCCCGCGGATGCATGCCTCTCTTTGGTTGCGCTGGATTATGAAATTTCTGGCAAACGCCCAGAAGAAATTTCTACAACAGAAGCAACTGCAACGCTGATTGAAAATTTGGCAGCGTATGATCGATTCTATCGCGACACTCTAAAAGTCTATGAGTCAGTGGTAATCGGCGACTTCTCCATCGTCACCTCTGATTACGGCAGAATCATTCGACGGATAAACCACAAGTGCGGCACTCAATTTATTCCCTATACGAACAGCTCGGAAAATGATGAAAAACTATTTGATAAAGGAGGCTTCCATCTCTCTCCCAACGAGAATCGGGATGCGATTAAGAGTGCGATTCGCTCAATTCTAGAATCCGCTGCAGTCCGCCCAGCCTTAGAGCAAGCAGAGCAGACCTATCAAGCGATTCAAAAACGTGAGCGGGCGCAGCAACCCCAATCCACCGAAAGCCAATGATGCCAGCAAGTCGCCCAACCAGCCCCCAGCATGTCCTACTGCTGTCGAACTACCCCCCCGACAAACAATTCAGCATGCGCCGCTTCACCGAGCAGCTCGCGGATGGCCTACGGCAGTTAAACATCTCAGTCGAGATCTCCCCAGTGCCTACAGTCATTGGGAAGCTCGGTGCAAAAGGAACAGGACTCGGAAAGTGGATTGGTTATATTGATAAATATCTGCTGTTTCCGTTTATCTTAAAACGAAAACTTCGCCAACTCCCCGGCAACAGTATCATCCATATAATCGATCATTCAAACGCGCCCTACTCCAAATGGATCCAACGTTACCCGCATGTCGTCACCTGCCACGATCTACTCGCCATTCGTTGCGCTCTAGGCGAAATCCCCCAGCACGAGCCGAGATGGACCGGCAAGCAACAACAAGCCATGATCTTGCGTGGGCTCAAAAGCAGCCAATGCATAGCAAGCGTCTCCCTCGCAACCCAACAGGACGTCACTCACTTAGTTGGAGCAGACCCCAAATGGCAGCACCATATTCCAAATGCACTCGATGAGAGCTTCATCAAGGAAGCCAACAAGAAATCCGTCGATGCTCACGGCAACTCAAAACGTTTGCTTCAACTGCCTGACGGCAATCGCTATATCATGCACATCGGCGGCGAGAAGTGGTATAAAAACCGCAAAGCCGTCTTACATGTTTTTGCAAAATTAGCGGCCAAAGATTCTAACTTGCACCTCGTCATCGTCGGCCCGAAATTCAGCACTGAAGCACTCAACGAGAACGCATGCACCGACTTACTGACACGAATCCATTACTTCAGCGGCATCGCAGATGAACAGTTGCGCGAGCTCTACCGAGCAGCGGAGCTATTGATCTTCCCCTCCTACATTGAGGGGTTCGGCTGGCCCATATTAGAGGCTCAAGCCTGCGGCTGTGCCGTAGCCACATTTAGCGTAGAGCCAATGCGCTCGCTCAATGCCATCGAGGAACTGGCCGTCGGCGAAGAGCCACAAGCCAGCACCGCACTCGACAACCTCGCCGCAGCATCTTGGCGCTACATGGAAACGCGCGATGCGTCGAAAACTGAGCAGCGTAAGCAGATGAAACACTTCGCCGCTCAATATACCAATGAGGCCTCCGCAAAAGCTTACGTCCAGCTTTACCAGCAACAGCTTAATCCAGGTTCAAAATGAAACTACTGCGCGTCATCCATACCATAGCCCCACAGTCTGGCGGTCCCATTGAAGGCCTAAAACAGTCTTCAAGGATCATGACTGAGCTGGGCGTGACCGTAGAGATTGCGAGCCCCGACTGCCCTGAAGCTATCCAAGCAGAAGCGCAATCACTGCCATGGCAAGTGCATGCGCTGGGGCCCGGTCGCTTTGGAAGCTATGGTTACTCTAAAAAATTGCGCACTTGGCTAAGCGCTCATGTGTGCGACTACGACGCAGTGATCATCCACGGCAACTGGCAACACCATGGACTCGCCACTGCAAACGCCTGTATTCAGCACAACGTGCCCTACTTCATCTTCCCGCACGGCATGCTTGACCCATGGTTCAACGAAACCTACCCACTCAAAAAGATAAAGAAGCAGTTGTATTGGAGCTACGAATACAAGGTTCTCAAGCACGCAGCCGCAGTCTTGTTTACCTGTGCAGAAGAATGCCGCCTTGCGCGGAAGAGTTTCTCTCCTTACGCAGTCACAGAGCAAGTCGTTGGTTATGGAACCACCGTCCCTGAGCTAAACCGAGAAGAGCTGATTCGCCAATTCCAGAGCGACACCCCGACGTGGGGGCAAAAACCGTTTTTGTTATTCATGTCACGCATCCAGGAAAAGAAGGGTTTGGACTTACTCGTCGAAGCCTATTCCGAGCTAAGGAAGTCAAACCCAAATACCCCCGCCCTCGTCATCGCCGGCCCAGAGCAACAGCCTGAGTATGCAGATCGTATTCGATCTCAATTCGATCAATCCGGCATTCATTGGATCGGTTCACTGTCAGGCATCGATAAATGGAAAACGCTGGCTGCCAGCGAAGCACTTGTTCTGCCTTCCCATCAGGAAAATTTCGGTCTTGTTGTTGCTGAAGCGCTCGCAGTTGGCACACCCACTCTCATCTCCAACAAGGTGAACATCTGGAATGAAATACAATCCGGAAACGCGGGACTCGTGCAGGACGACACCCTAGCAGGCACCGAAGCATTACTGAAGACGTGGCACTCCCTTTCAGCAGAGCAGCGTAGCGCAATGTCACAAGCGGCCTTAGACGTCTTTAAAGCACATTTTGACATCAGTGAATCGACAAAACGACTCGTTGATAGTATTCAAACACACATAAACTAATATGGCCGCAAATAATTCAGAGCAGTATCAAATTGATTTAAGCCAGTGCAAAACGAATTGGAGCACAGGTCTCAAGGTCAGACGGGGCATTTGGCACTATCTAATCAGGCCGCTCTACTTCCTGCTCCCCTGCCGCCATCTTCGCATACTGGTCTTACGCATGTGCGGCGCGCGTATTGGTGACAACTGCAACATTCAGCATGCCGTCGACATTCTAATGCCATGGGAACTCGAACTCGGTGACTACGTCGCTCTGGCGCATCATACACGTATTTTAAATTTCACGACGGTGCGCATTGATTCGATGTCCGTGATTTCACAATACACACACCTGTGCACTGGCACACACGACACCAGCCACCCGCATTTTGAATTAAAGTTTAAGCCGATACATATCGAAGCCGAAAGCTGGATTGCATCCGGAGCCTTTATTGGGCCTGGCGTGAAAATTGGGCGCGGCTGTGTGATCGGTGCGAATGCAGTCGTTACGCGTGACATGCCAGAGTGGAAAATCTGCGCAGGCAATCCCTGTAAAGCACTCAAAGACCGAGTCGTAACAGATCAAGTCTGACGTCGCTCACGCTGCAGACCGACCCACAAAATCGCTAAATTACTCGTAAGTGCGGTGACAGATATAAGCAGTGAAAAGTAGAGCACATTTGATAGGACTCCGAGATCGAAAATCAGAGCACCCGTGATGATCGCGCACAATTGCGGCACCAATATCGCGATCGAGTGCCAGTTAAAAATGTAATTACGTGCATTACGGACAGAGACGATCTGGACATTACAAACACGCGTTAACGCTAGAACAACTACAAGAAAGACTTCAAACCCCAAGTGCCCATAGTCATTACCAAGGAGGAACAACAAAGGATCCGGCCAAACATATGTCACCAGTGATACCGACAACAGTAATGTGCCCATTGCGAGCAACAGCATTCGCAGGCGTGCGGGAACAACGCTGAAATCCAGCTTCGCGAAATAAGGAGTTACCATTACGGATCCAAATCTCTTAAACACGACAAACAGCATAGCCAAACGCGTTAATGCTCCAATCTCAGCAAGTTGCCCCTGCGTCCCCAGAATACTGACAATAAAGACAATCAACTGGCTACTGAACGCCGCAAAAATTGAGGTTGGTATTTTTGGAAGAGACAGCTTTAAAATTTCACTCCTCTCTCGAGCGCATGACTCTGAGGCGAGAGGGACAACAACACGTGATCGCGCCATCACGTATGTCCCAACACTACTCAAAGCGGCTTGAGCAACATTATAGAGCAACACAACTGGCACACTAAAAAGAGACAGCAGATACGTGCCGAGAATTAACAATAGGCGAGAACTGCCACCAGCCAGCCCCAGTAAATACAAACGTCCTATCTGCTGATTTAACAGTAAGATCGGACTATAAACCTGCTCCCACATCTTAAAAAACAGTGACGACACGACAAAGAGCCACAACACACACCACAGCCCTCCCCCCCATTCGAACTTCTCAGAGATTGAATAAAAAAGCGCAAAAAGGATGATTGAGCCAACTGCCAAGAGTGGGTTTCTCAACGATTTTGAGGCCTTGATGTAACGACCTACGACATTCGCGTCATTCACTCGTTTCCCAATTAATCCAGTAAGGCACTGAGACAATCCCAAGCTAAATAGAACAGATGACGTTCCCAAGATCGCCATCACCAGCGTGTAGGTCGCATAGTCTCCTTTATCCAGCCAACGAATCAACAAGAAGCCAGATGCCAACTGTATCAACTGCGCCGCACCTTGCCCTAGAAAATACTTACTAAAGAGACCTCTCCATTTTCTAGATATGATTGTATTGAATTGCATGTATTAGTTGCGACTACTGTAGCTCGCCAATCGATTTCAACAAGTCTTCCATTACATCTTCCATTCCAAAACGAGTGCAAATGGAGGCGATTTTATTGTATTCAGTGGAGTCTAGAAACGTAACAGCCTGACGGCGCACAAACGCATGCTGATCAAACCTAACACCAGCCAGATCAAGAGCGTCGAGCACATCTCCGCCACTACTGAGAATTGATTCATAAGTGAGCACCGTCCCTGAATGTGCTAGCACCGCTTTAACCGCGATGTCATTCGATAGAATCCACCCGACAATAAAGCGCTCAAAAGAGCTTAAAAACAGAGGAGGCTGCAACGAATGCACCTTCATCGATTTTTGATATATCGCATCCGATCCAAAAAACTCCCCTAAGCTACGATTTCGTAACAATCGCCGTATTTGATAACTGAATTCTCCCTGTTGGCGAATCCCTCGCTGAATGGAATCCCATACTTTAAAAGGATTCCTCAACACATGCATGAGCGCACAATCATATTCTGAATGTAACTCTTCCAAAAAATAATGCCAACGATTCGACTGCAGAACGCAGGCTTGATCCAAACATGTAAAACGAGACACACGCTTAGAAATTTGATCATAAGTATCTGGATAAATCTTCGTTTGTGATAATGCATCGTTAAACACACCCTCAGACATATCGAATGCATGGTGATACTCATCGAACAATACATAACCATGCAGGTCATTGACATGCCCTTCGGGGTGCTCGCAAATCAAGTCGCTCAACGAGGGATGGCAAGGCTCATAGAAGCAGAGCATATCTGGATTCGAATCTTTCACGATCTTCCAAAGCATACTAGTCCCACTCCGGAATGATCCGTTCAGCACTAACTTGAGCTCACCCACGTCCCCTCTAGCCTTCATTCGATATATCAGGTTCAACTCGATCAGAAGTCTTGCTCTGGAACATATTGCGACGAATTCGGCCTAGTAAAACCCGCAAATTCCCACTCAACACCTCGAAAGTAAGCGCTGCAAACAAGCGCCATTCCCTCTTCCCTGCAAAAAACACACGAACATTTCGAGAAAACGGATTTGCAACACGCAGCGCGGCACCCAATCGCCCTTCGAAAATCAGATTCAAGGACTTCGGCATTAACCAAACTTTCTTGCCAGAATTCTGTGGCACGGGAACCGAGGGAGCCTGACCGGACAACGCACGATACATCGCATCACCAAAATCGACTCCGTCCATATGAGCAATGACTGCATTCGGAGTCGCACGGCCCAAATGTGGATCGATCAACAGGTAGCGACCGTCTTCGTGCTGCATCCAATCAACTCCAGTTAATCCGTCAACATGCTCAGCCATCGCTTGGGCAATCCTTTCAAACTCAGGATCAACAACAAACTCACAAATTGCGGACGGTCCAATACCTCCGTACATACACACTCGATTCTTCACCGAACAATGAGCATAAAGTCGCCCACCGCGCGCCACAAATATGGTCGTTCCAACTGCACCTGTCAGATATTCTTGAACGATCCATTCTTCCCCCGGGGAACCCTCAACATCATGCAAGAGAGACGCTAAAGTCTTCTCATTTTCAACAATGTGCACCTGTTGCCCTCCAGCGCCATGCGCTCCTTTTAAAACAAAAGGATAGTCAAATTTGGCGACAGCATTTTGGACTTCCTCTCTCGTCGAACAATAAAAGCTCTTGGGGCTGTCAAATCCTAGCTCAGCACACCATTGCTGGAACTTGACCTTGTTCACTGCAGCTTCAAACAGCGGCGATCCCTCTGCAAATGGCAGATAAGGCTTTAGGGTCGGGTGATCCCTGTGCTCCAAGACGATTTCACGAGCTGGCTCATCAAGGCAGATCAACGCGTCATATCCACCCTCTTCCAGTGCTGCGACTAAGCGTTCGACCAACTCACCGTCACTCTCAAAGACCAAGTGCTGATCGACCCATTTGGAATGACGAATCGGATGCGTTTCCGGAGCCATCGTATGCACTTCGATACGCCCGCAACGCCCAAATATCCATGAATACGCTGTAAAACTACTCGCATAACGACGAAAAAAGAGAAGCACTTTTGGCTTAGATACGTTATGAGATTGAGGTAGCGGCATTATTATTCAAAAATCGACCCAACACTGTATACCACAAAGGTATGCTCAACAGTAAAATCCGCGATTAAAATCAAACTCACAATAGTTTTCTCAGCGGATTACCCTGTGCTTGCTCATCGCGTAATAACTCTAAGTATTTACGCACATAGGCATTCCTCCCCACAAAGAAAGCAAGTCGAGAACCCCACCGTGTATTGCCTTCCAATAGCATCGCCCCGTCTTCCGTATAGACAACATCCCAACCAATTGCAAAAACACCAGGAAAGGCTCGGTGCGCCTGAACTGAAAGCTCTGAGAGTGCTGGCCAGACATCGAGATTCTCACCGGTCACTAAAGCACCTGTTTCGGGGTGCTTCGTGAAGACAGACGGAACAGGTTTCTTCGCAAATACCTCAAGAAATTCCTGTTTCTTTAAATCAAACTCAACCACAAGCCCACCATATCCTGCATGGTTCGCAACTTTATTACCCATTGGCATTTCCATGTAGGCAGCAATGACTTCTGCGACTCCATCGCGGTCTGCCACAGTGATCACTCTAAACGTGATTAACCCACCCGAGGAGAACTGCTCAATAGATGGATGGTTATAAATCTTTTGTAAGAAACTAAAAACACATGAGTGAGTATATTCACGCCGCTGTATACGTAAAACCACGTATATCAACTAAGGCATATCCCCCGCCCCCGCATCCTGTATGGACAATACGCTCAAATGCATGCCATGAAAATCACACACCCAAATCACTTACCAACAGTACGTTAATAAACATATAATCCATCCATCGAGTTACGCAATTTCCACCTTGATATGGAAACATTCAACATTTACCCTAACGCCTAAATTGAGCTGAATCATTTCCCCACCTAGAAACTCAACAGTCCTATTGAAACTATCAAACATTCGAAGTTCGAAAGGGGCAGCTGTATCGTGACTCCACGGAGAGAGAGAGAGAGGCACGACGACTCCGACTGACAGTGGGGATTTCTCTGCTACTGCTGCAAGTCATCATGATCGTATATGCGCGCTTCAGTGAAGTGCGCTACTTCTCATGGTCACCACATGACGTCATGTGGGCATTTGAGATCTCGGTCGAACTCGATGATACCCACCTGACAGCAAGTGAAGCCTTCAAGCGTTACCGCCTGAAACGACACAAGTTCCACGAGCACGCCATCGAGCACCTAATCATCGCCATTCGCCAATACGAATCGACCTACGGAATTGACGACGATGCCCACGTGACACTGGTATACTCGAAAAACGGCGGTCAAGAACAGAAATGGAATTGGCCCGAATGAAACTCTCTAGCTTAAACCCTCTGCGTTGCGATGGCACGCCCCTACCACCTCCCATCCTATTGATGTGTAAGCTGATAGTATTCTGCCTAATGCTAAGGGGCTATGTTGAGGGAATCCCCGAGCCCTTCCTCCCTATGCTGCCGATGTTCGATGCCATCCCGCGGCCCGACTTATTTCGACAAGGATCGATCCTAATCTTTCTCTGTGCCTCTGTTGGGTTGCTATTCAATCGCTCAGTTAGAACATGCGCACTGCTGGCGGGAGCCATTTTCTTGCTCCAACCGTTGACCTCGCGAGTCACTTTTTTCTACGGTAATTTTTTCTGCGCATCCATGCTCATTCTGAGCGGGCTCTATGACGATCGAACTGGCACGTTGCTACATCGAGCGCAGTTCTCGATTATGTATTTTGGCGCGGGTCTCGGCAAGCTCCTCGACCCAGACTGGCATAATGGGCAATTCATCGACTTTTGGCTATCAGTAAAGAGACCATCGGCGCTATACGAGTCGCTGGCCTCCGGACTTCCTGAGCGCTGGTTTGCTGGGCTTTTATCCTGGTCAACCATTGTGATCGAATTTGCTCTCGCTATCGGGCTCATGTTTCCAAAAATTTCGCGCACTTTCGTCTGGTGCGCTATCGTCTTTCACACTGGCTCAGTGGTGCTATCACAGCACGACTTCGGCGTGTTTATCGCTGCCCTGCTCGCCGGCATGCTCGTCTTCGCAAGTTGGCCGGAGCGAGGGCAGGTCAAGGTGCTCTACGACCGTGGGAATAGAGTTGCGGGGCTGATGAAGCGCATTTCTGGAGTGGTCCACCATGATGGATTATTCGACTGGAGGCCCACACCTAGCTCCGATGGTGGAATTCGAGCACTCAGAATGGAGTGGCAAGCCAAAATCTACACCGGGTATGCTGTCATCCAGATTTGGTTACTCCTCAACCCTCTTACCTACTTCGTCATTGCGACCCTATTGTGCTCCCCGAATCTGTCAAAGCGGATCCACATTACTCTGGTGCAAATCACCTTAATCGGAGGGGCGTTCTGCTTGTTCCCTTGGGCCGAAGCCTTCAACAACCTACGACTAGGACTTCGATGGATCGAGGCACGTGTTCGCTGCAAGTCACAGCATTGATAACAGTGTGAGCACGCAGCGAATCCAGATCCACCCATACTTTGACGGTCGACAAATCCGTCTCGCGCTCCATAAATCGTCCCCGTGAAACCGACGAACAAAGCAATTGTATTTTTTGATGGCGACTGCGGCCTATGCGACCGGTCTGTTCGTTTTTTGATCAAATGTGACGGTCACCAGCACTTATACTTCGCGCCGCTCCAAGGGACTATCGCACTGACGATCCTGCCAAAGGAATATCGTGATACACTACGCACTATGGTCTATCAGCGCGTGCCAACCGAGGGTGCTCCTATACTACACTTTCGCTCAGACGCAGTATTACTTGCGCTGATCGATACTCGATGTGCGTGGCGCTACCCCGCACACATCATTCGTTGGCTACCTCAGAGCCTCCGTGACTGGGGCTACGATCGAGTTGCTAACAATCGTAAGAAACTCTTCAAATCGGCGAGCTGCCGATTGCCTAGCAAAGAAGAGCCCGCGCGAATTTTGCCGTAGCAGGCAAAACAGTTCCGTCACCCTCAATGCGCGTGGTCGTGACTGTGATCATGCGACTGTTCCAACATCTGAACTTTATCCTCCAAGCTCGCTTCAGTTGGAAAAGTCGGCACTGCCGCCTGTGGCTGAAAGCGCTGCCAGACGGGGATCTTCAATTCGTCCTCTAGCTCGCGAATGCGATCTAGAATGATTGGCTTCTGAGCATAAGGATCGTCTGGTAAATCACGGTGCAACTGCTTTAGGTAGTCATACGCCTTGGCATCTTTCCCCTGGCGGCGTAAGAGTTCGCCATAAATACGGGCGGCGAAATACGGCGCATCGGGTTGCTGCGATGCGAGTAGAAACCACTTCGCGGCATTCGCAGTGTCTTTCAAGCGATTCAGATAAATCTGCCCAGTCTCCAAGTAGAGTTTCGCTTTATTCGGGTGAAACTCGCGGGCGGTCGCCAACATCGCAAACGCTTGCTCGGCCTGCTCATGGTCGAGCGCCTGCTGACGACTCTCTGGCACATCCGTGTAGCCCCCCTCTTCCTGGATACGCCAGTTCGGCACATCGTAAGCAATCATGCGCGCACCATTGATCCAGAAAAACTCAGGTCGTGGGTCGAGGGTCGTCACCAGCCGCACCATCGCATCGAGCTTCACACGATCGCGTCGCTCCCAAATCGTGTTGGTGCGAATCCAGAGAAAGTCGGCCATCACTGCGCGAAACCCACCGAGCACACCGACGATGAGTCCCTGTCCAAGCGCACCTTCGATCGCCTGCAGATTCATCTCTGGCTGGCGTGCCTTCACCACTTGCCATGCCGGCGCTTCGATCGGACGCGTGACCACACCGAGCACGACCATCACGAACAGCACGATACTCACACTGCGCGCGCGCAGAAATAATGGATGCTTGAGACAAGTACTGGCAGTCATCAGCTAGATCTCCCGCTTTTTGAAGTTCACCTGCGCGAGCAGAATGAAGGCAACGGTATAAATCAATCCGTAGCCGACAATCTGCAGCACGATGCCTGTCGGCAGCGGAGTGCTGGAAGCGAACACGAGTTGATCGCCGACATTGAACAATTGAAAATTCGGAAAGATCAGCCCAAGCACACGCACCAACCACGCCCCGACGCCCTGCTCCATCGAGGAATACGCATCCCGTGCGATGTATTGCAGCTGGCAAATAATCAGCATGAAGAACGACACCACCACGGTGTACAGATTCGTATTCGAGAAGCTGGCAATGAACAAAGCGATCGCACTCAATATGCCAAACTTCATCCACTGTAGCAGGCCAAAGATAAACAAATCACCATAACGAATCAAACGCCCATCGACAAACTCTTCGCCGAGACGCGCCATCAGGGTCGTCTCGCGCCAATAGAGGATGCCGCTTAGCACTAGTATAATGACGGTGGTAAAGACCAGCATCAGCATGTGCGCACCAAGAAATTTACCGGCGAGAAACTCCAACTTGTAAATCGGCTTGGCCAGCATCGTCAACGCGGTGCGATTCTCTATCTCGCTAAAGAATAACTGCGTCGTAGCCGCAATCGACAGAATCGAGCCAAAGAAGAACAATGCCCCAAAGCCAAAATCGGTGACGAACTTGAGCTCGCCCGTGCCGAAGTCGAACTGCTGGAAGAAGGTCGAGCTGGCGACCAGCGCCACCGAAATCAGCAGCAGCGAGTTGAAAAACTTCTGCCGCACCGCTTCGAGAAACGTGTTGCCGGCGATCAGCCGAACACGAGATATAGAATCAATTAATCCGCTCATTGTACGCCTCCTTCTGTCTGTGATTCTGCGCTTCGCGTTGTTCGACTTCTTGTAAAAAGAACGAATCTAAGCTCAATCGCGGCTTCTCTACTCGGCAAAGCTGACCGCCCTGCTCGGCAATTGTCTTCTCCACCGCCGCACGCCCCTCGGCGCTCAGGCCTTGTACCACCAGCGACTGCGCATCTTTCTCCTGCACCAGATCGTCCACGCGGCCCTCGCGAACCAATTTGCCACGGTGTAAAATCGCCACGCGGTCACACAGCCCTTCGATTTGAGCCAATAAGTGTGAGCAAAGCAGCACCGTCTTACCACGACGCTTCAGCTCACGAATGATCTCCGCAATCGCCGCCGAACCGAGTGGATCAACGCCCGCAGTGGGCTCATCGAGAATCACCAGTTGCGGATCATGCACCAGTGCTTGTGCCAGTCCGATACGTTGCAACATTCCCTTCGAATACGTGCCAACGCGGCGATGTGCCGCTTCAGTCATGCCAACCAACTCGATCACCTCATCGACTTGTTTGGCGATTTTGCCACGCGAAACACCACAAATCCGAGCGTAGAAGCGCACCAGTTCGCGGCCAGACAGGTAGCGGTAGAAATACGGTGCTTCGGGCAGAAAGCCCACACTATGCCGCGCGGCCACTGTGTGGCTGGGCTTGCCATAAATTTGGCACTCACCCAGCGAAGCATCGAGTAGGCCGAGGACGACCTTGATCGTGGTGCTCTTGCCGGAGCCATTCGGCCCGATCAGACCGAAAATTTCGTTATCGCCGACTTCGAGAGTCAAATCGTCGACCGCACGGAGCTTCACCCCACGCATGCCGACGGAAAAATCCTTGGTCAGGCCCTTAATACTAATCGCTGAGTGACTCATATTATTGTAAAATACGGAAACCTTGGCAGGTACGTGGGCCGCTGTCGGTCTTGATCTCAGCCTGGCGGATGTAGCTTTTTAACTCTTCGGCCACCGCCTCCTGAAAAGCCTGAACTTCGGACTCCTCGCCCTCAGCGCAGAGATGCACACGTCCATCAGTGAGATTTTGCACCGTGCCAGCCACCTCGAAGCCCTTCGCCACGTTCATAGTCTGATAGCGAAACCCGACGCCTTGGACGTGGCCCTCGAACCAACAGTTCATACGGAAAATACTTGAAGTCATACTTAGAAGATCGGGGAGAGCGTGAAGAATTGGCACAACGGATACCATAAAATTTTATAGTATATGCCTGCCTTCGCGATTCAATCAAAGCAAAATCAGCTCAAACTGAAAAGGGAGTTGATTTTTGAAATGAAAAATACAGATTCAGCAGCATCGGATCTGATCCGACAACTATGAGCGATCCAAATTTTGAGCATTCCGACGGTAACTGGGACGAAACACCCAGCGAGCCACATTGGAATGAATACCAATGGCGCAAGTATCTAAAAGGTTCAGACCAAGATACCGCCAAGTTTCTTTCGATCTACAACACTCTCAAGCACAAGCCCAACCATCTCGATGAAGTCGCCGCGTATATGGGCTGGGATGCTGAAGATATCTCGCTGACCGACGAATTTAGCTCGCCGGAATCCGCAGAAGAGGCTGAGGCGCGTTTCGATGCCAACGACAATGCCCCTTACACCTTGCACCGCCACCCAGTGATTGTGGTCACCCGCGCCTTGTACCGCTATCTGCACCAGAGCTGGGAACACTACATGGCGCACAGCCAGAATTATCTCTCGCCGCAGCTCTGCTGGAACTACGCCAACAGCCTGCATCAGGCAGAAATGAACGTTCTATTGTCCATTCAGGCCATCGATCTTGGTGATTTCGGTCTGACCATTTGCCATCTCAAGAATAGCTTGGGTGCGCTTAACCAAACTTTAGCCCTACTTGATCAAGTTACACATCCGGACCCGGAATTCCTCACCAGCTTTCGCCAGGAAAACCAGATCCGGATATTTGACCTGCGCGAGATGTGGATCCGAG
>Ga0206126_10002171_pt1 | contig 22120 bp, 24 predicted proteins | sample Helgoland_Spring_5_FD_148621 | JGI IMG/M metagenome (GOLD analysis project Ga0206126, IMG submission 148621) | Pelagic subsurface seawater microbial communities from Kabeltonne, Helgoland, North Sea - Helgoland_Spring_Bloom_20160412_1 | ecosystem: Environmental > Aquatic > Marine > Epipelagic ...
CTCTGATTAAAAATTAGAGGGTCTTCGGCCTTTCATGGCCCAGGACACGACCATGCGTTATCTCCCCCTGACGCCCGACGACCGCACGGCGATGCTCGCCGCCATCGGCGCGAAATCCATCGATGATCTGTTCGTGGACGTGCCCCAGGCCGCCCGGCTGGACGGCCCCGTCGATCTGCCGCGCGTCGCAGGCGAGTTGGAGGTCGAGCGCGCCCTGTCCGCCATGGCGGCCAAGAACGCCACCGCCGGCGCCGTGCCCTTCTTCTGCGGCGCAGGGGCCTATAAGCACCACGTCCCGGCGACGGTGGATCACGTGATCCAGCGCTCGGAGTTCCTGACCAGCTACACCCCCTACCAGCCGGAAATCGCGCAGGGCACGCTGCAGTATCTGTACGAGTTCCAGACCCAGGTCGCGAACCTGACCGGGATGCCGGTCGCCAACGCCAGCCTGTACGACGGTTCGACCGCCATGGCCGAGGGCGTGCTGATGGCGACCCGCGTGACCCGCCGCAACAAGGCGGTGATCTCGGGCGGCGTGCACCCGCACTACATCAAGGCGACCGAGACGGTGGTTCATGCCGTCGGCGTCGAGACCCTGGCCCTGCCCGCCGCCGTGGACGCCGAGGCCGCCGTGATCGACCAGATCGGTCCCGACACCGCCTGCGTCGTCGTCCAGACCCCCAACGTCTTCGGCACGGCCACCGACGTGACCAAGATCGCCGATGCCGCCCACGCCGCCGGTGCCCTGCTGATCGTCGTGGTCACCGAGGCCGTGTCGATGGGCCTGCTGAAATCACCCGGCGAGATGGGCGCCGACATCGTCGCGGCCGAAGGCCAGTCGATCGGCAACGCCCTGAACTTCGGCGGCCCCTATGTCGGCCTGTTCGCCACGCGCGAGAAGCTGATCCGCCAGATGCCCGGCCGCCTGACCGGCGAGACTGTGGACGCCGACGGCGAGCGCGGCTTCGTCCTGACGCTGTCCACGCGCGAGCAGCACATCCGCCGAGACAAGGCGACCTCGAACATCTGCACCAACTCGGGCCTGTGCACCCTGGCCTTCACCATCCACATGAGCCTGCTGGGCGAGACGGGCCTGCGCAAACTGGCCCTGCTGAACCACGAAAAGGCCGTTGCCACGCGTGACGCCCTGGCCGCAATTCCGGGCGTCGAAATCCTGACCGACCGCTTCTTCAACGAGTTCGCGGTGCGCCTGCCCAAGAACGCGGCCGAGGTCGTGGATCAGTTGGCCGCCCATCACGTCCTGGCTGGCGTGCCCTACAGCCGCCTGGCCCCCGACGCCGGCATGGACGACGTTCTGCTGGTCGCCGCGACCGAGACGACCCTGGATGCCGACATCCAGATCCTCGCCAAATCGCTCTCCAAAGTCCTCGGCGCGTAAGGGATACTGACCATGAGCACCATGAACACCGTCGGCCGCCCGACCGCCCCGAACCAGGTCCAGACCAAACCCGCCACCCTGACCGGCGGCCGCGGCCTGTTGCAGAACGAAGCCCTGATCTTCGAAGGCGACGGCTGGGGCAAGACCGGCGTGGATCTGCCGGAACCCAAGACGGACGGCTCCGACCTGGGCGACCTGGTCCGCAAGGATCCGATCGGCCTGCCCGGTCTGTCCGAGCCGGAAACCATGCGCCACTATGTGCGCCTGAGCCAAAAGAACCACGCCATCGACCTGGCCATCTATCCGCTGGGATCGTGCACGATGAAGCACAACCCGCGCCTGAACGAGAAGATGGCCCGCCTCCCCGGCTTCTCGGACATCCACCCGTTGCAGCCGATCTCGACCGTTCAGGGCGCGCTGGAGCTGATGGACACCCTGGCCCATTGGCTGAAGACCCTGACGGGCATGCCCGCAGTCGCCCTGTCGCCCAAGGCCGGCGCCCACGGCGAACTGTGCGGTCTGATGGCGATCCGCGCCGCCCACGAGGCCTCGGGCCAGCATGAGAAGCGGCGCAAGGTTCTGGTGCCAACCAGCGCCCACGGCACCAACCCCGCCACCGCCGCCTTCGTCGGCTATTCGGTGGTCGAAGTGGCCCAGACCGAAGACGGCCGCGTCGATGTGGCCGATCTGGCCGCAAAGCTGGGCGACGACGTCGCCGCCATCATGGTGACCAACCCCAACACCTGCGGCCTGTTCGAGCGCGACATCCTGGAGATCAGCCGCCTGACGCATGAGGCCGGCGCCTATTTCTACTGCGACGGCGCCAACTTCAACGCCATCGTCGGCCGGGTTCGTCCGGGCGACCTCGGCGTCGATGCGATGCACATCAACCTGCACAAGACCTTCTCGACGCCCCATGGCGGCGGCGGTCCGGGCGCGGGTCCGGTGGTCCTGTCCGAAGCCCTGGCCCCCTTCGCACCCGCCCCCTGGGTCGTGCACGACGACGGCGGCTATCGCCTGATCGAACGCGAGGAGGACGAGGCCGAGCAAGCCTTCGGCCGTCTGTGCGCCTTCCAGGGCCAGATGGGCATGTACACCCGCGCCCTGTCCTACATGATGTCGCACGGTGCCGACGGCCTGCGTCAGGTCGCCGAGGACGCCGTCCTGAACGCCAACTACATCAAGGCCCGGCTCGGTGATTTGATGTCGGCCGCCTTCCCCGACGGCCCCTGCATGCACGAGGCCCTGTTCGACGACGAATGGCTGAAGGGCACGGACATCACCACGCTCGACTTCGCCAAGGCGATGATCGACGAGGGCTTCCATCCGATGACCATGTATTTCCCCCTGGTCGTCCACGGTGCCATGCTGATCGAGCCGACGGAAACCGAGTCCAAGGCCGAACTGGACCGCTTCATCGAAGCGATGCGCGCCCTGGCCGAAGCGGCCAAGGCGGGCGATGTCGATCGCTTCAAGGGCGCACCCTTCCACGCGCCGCTGAAACGTCTGGACGAAACCCGCGCGGCCCGTTCGCCGGTTCTGCGCTGGACCGCGCCGGAAGGCTCCAACAAGGCGGCCTGATCCCGAAGTCGCCCCTTCCTGCGGGAAGGGGCTGACGCGGCGCTGATCCATCGCTAGGTCATGGCCATGACCTGGACGACGAACGACATCCCCGACCTATCCGGCCGACTGGCCATCGTCACCGGCGCGACCGGCGGGCTGGGGCTGGAAACCGCCCTGGTGCTGGCCGGCAAGGGCGCCGAGGTCGTGCTGGCGGCCCGCAATCCCGACAAGGGGGCCGAGGCCGAACGGCTGATCCGGTCTCGTCATCCGAACGCGGCCGTGCGGTTCGAGCTGCTGGACCTCGCCAGCCTAGCCTCTGTCAAGGCCTTCGCCGAGCGGTATCTGGCGACGGGACGCCCCATCGACATCCTGATCGACAACGCGGGCGTCATGGCCCTGCCGACACCCCAGACGACCGTCGATGGCTTCGAGATGCAGTTCGGGACCAACTACCTGTCCCACTTCGCCCTGGTCGGCCGCCTGCTGCCTTTGCTGATTGCGGCAAAGGCCCGGGTGGTCCAGCTGTCGAGCGTCGCCCACCGCAGCGGCCATATCCGCCTGGATGACCTTAACTATCAAAGCCACTACAGCCCATGGCCTGTCTATCAGCAGTCCAAGCTGGCCATGCTGATGTTCGCCTTGGAGCTTCAGCGCCGCAGCGACGCTAACGGCTGGGGCCTGACCAGCGTGGCGGCTCATCCCGGCTTCGCCCGCACCGACCTGATCGCCAACGGCCATGCCGGCAAGCCCGGCCTGTTCGCGCGCGGCGCCCGGCTGCTGGAGGCCGTGCTCAGCCATTCGGCCGCGGACGGCGCCCTGCCCATCCTGATGGCCGCGACCCTGCCGGACCCGACGCCCGGCGGCTATTACGGCCCCACCGGCTTTCAGGAGATGAAGGGGCCGCCCGGCGTTGCGGTGATCAAGCGCCAGGCCAGGGACGCAGACGTGGCCAAGCGTCTCTGGACGGAATCAGAGCGTCTGACGGGGGTCGCCTACGGCTGATGTCGCGAGACGTGTCCGTCGCGCCACGGTGCGGAGCGATCGTCTCTTCATGACCAAAGCTTCACCCGCCGGACATCCATCCGCCATGGACGCAGGGCGTTAAGAGGTCTTGTGGCAAGGTCGTCACGGTCGCCTTTTCCTTTCCCGACGAGGGATCGCGCGTCCGTGGCGATCGTTGTCATGACGATCCTCCTCCCCATCTGGCGTATTCGTGACCTCTCTCCCCGTTCCCTTCGTCCGTTCAGACAAGCCGCGCGCCTCGACGCTGCGGGTCGTCAAGCGCTGGGCGCTGATGATCGGCGGTCTGTTCGTCGTGCTGCTGGGCATTCTGATCGCCCCCCTGCCCGGCCCGGGCGGCATTCCCGTCATCGCCGTCGGCCTGATGCTGATCCTGAAAAGCTCGTTCTGGGCCAAGCGCCAGTTCATTCGCGCCCAATATGCGCGGCCGAAATGGGTCTATCCCTTCCGCCGCCTGATGCGGAAGAAGCCCGAGTTCGCACCGGTCTTCTGGCAACAGGCGCTGCGGGCCGAAAAGATCGTGACCAAGCGGTCCAGCCGTCGCCTCTCGCGCGGCCGCAAGAGCGTTCGGCGCTATTTCCGCAAGCTTTTCCGCTAGTCACCGCCTGATCTCGCGGCTGCGTTGCTGCAGCCGCTAACCACAGGATCGTGAACACCGCTCTCCCAAGTCAGGCGTATTCTGTCTGCGCGTTATCAGAGAACCACTTAGGCGTTGGGAGGCGCTAAGGTCATGATGTCACGCGTACAAAAAGGTCTGATCGCCGGCGTTGCGGCGACCGTGGCCGTCTCACTGCTCGAAATACCCAATATGTTCCTGAACTGGTTCGATCCCTTCCAGGGGGTCATCGCGAGCATGATCGGCATGCCCGGCAATCTGACCGTCGGCTGGGTCGTCCATGTCATCAGCGGCGTCTTCATCCTGGGGCCGCTGTTCGCCATCCTGTGTCCCCGCCTGCCGACGGACATGCCCGAGACCAAGGGTATCGTCTTCGCCGTCGGCGCCTGGATCCTCATGATGGCGGCCATCGTGATGTTCGGGAACTACCGCACCTTCACGGCCGGCGCGGGCTTCGGCACCTTCGCCTGGCTGCTGATCACCCACGCGGTCTTCGGCATCGTGCTGGGCAACGTCTATGCCCGGCTGGTGGCGCGCGACAAGCGGATGGGCGCGACCATCATCGGCGGCGCCCACGCTCACTGATCACGGCTTGATCGCTCAAGAAAAAGGCCCCCGACGGCGACGTCGGGGGCCTTGTTTCATTCAGGATCAGCCCTGATCAGTTCAGGCGATCGCCGATCTGGGCGATGGCGCTGTCCAGCAGCGGATCCTTGGCGCCGCTGGCGAGACGCGCGGCCAGAACCTGTTCCGCCGACTTGGCGGCCAGATCGGCGGCGGCGGCTTTCACTTCGGCCGAGGCCTGGGCTTCGGCTTGGGCGATGCGGGTTTCAGCCATCTTCTGGCGACGGGCCAGGGTCTCTTCCAGCTTGGCCTTGGTCTCGACTTCCAGGCGACGGGCGTCGGCTTCGGCCTGAGCCATCATCTCGGCGGCTTGGGCTTCAGCCTCGGCCTTCTCCTTGCGGATCTGGGCCAGCAGGGCTTCGGCCTCGGCGCGCAGGCGCGCGGCCTCGTCCAGGTCGGCCTGGATCTTGACGGCCTTGGCGTCCAGCGCCTTCCCGGCCATCTTGGGCACGCCGGCGGCGATCAGGATGCCGAAGAAGATGATCAGGCCGATGCCGACCCAGATCTCCGCATTGGCGAAGCTCCAGATGCCGTGTTCGAAGATCAGGTTCATCAGGCGGCTCCCTTGACGGCGGCCAGCTCGGCGGCGGTCGCGGCCTTGCCGGTCAGACGTTCGACCATGGCGGCGGTCGTGTCGGAGGCGATGGTGGAGACATTCGCCATGGCGGCGTCGCGCGTCTGGCCGATCGAGGCTTCCGCCTCGGCGATGCGGGCGTTGACCACGGCTTCTTCGGCGGCCTGACGGGCGTTGGCTTCTTCGGTCACGCGCGCCTTGGCGGCGGCGGCCGTGGCGCGGGCGTCAGCGCGAGCCTTGGCGACTTCCGCCTGAGCTTGGGCGGCCTGATCGGCGGCTTCAGCCTGAACCTGACGCGCGGTCGCAACGGCGGTGGAAATGGTGTCGGCCCGTTCGTCCATCACCTTGCGAAGGCGTGGCGCGAAGACCTTGGAGACCAGAACGTACAGAATGACGAACAGGATCAGCAGATAGCCGATCTGGCCCGCCCAGTGTTCGAACTGGAATTGCGGCAGGCCGCCCGAGCCGTGCTCGGCGGTGGTCGCCGTCTCGGCGTGCAGGTCCGCTTCGACCGAAGGCGGGACCGCGTCGATGGTGTGGGTGCTGGCCATGAACCGTCTACTGCAGGATCAGATGAAGCGGCGCGCGGGCGAACCCCGCGCGCCGTGATCGACTGAAATCAGCCGAAGATCATCAGGATGCCGAGCACGAAGGCCAGGATGCCCAGGGCTTCGGCCAGAGCGGCGCCGACGAACAGGTTGCCGACTTGGCCGGCGGCGGCCGACGGGTTGCGCAGGGCGCCGGCAAGGAAGTTGCCGAAGATGTTGCCCACGCCCAGGGCCGAACCGATCATGCCCAGGGTGGCGAGACCAGCGCCGATGTACTTCGCGGCTTCAGCGTCCATGATTGTATTCCTAGATTAAAGTCGTTGGTGGTTGGGGTGAAGAGACTGGTCCGGCCCTTTAGTGGGCGTGGTCCAGGTTGACCACATCGTTCAGATAGATGCAGGCCAGAACGGCGAAGACGAAGGCCTGGAGGAAGGCCACCAGGAACTCCAGAGCGGTCAGGGCGACGACCATGCCCAGCGACAGGGCCGCGACCGGGAAGGCCAGCAGACCGATGCCGCCGCCCAGGCCCAGAAGACCCAGCGACACGACGAAGCCGGCGAAGATCTTCAGCGCGACGTGGCCGCCCAGCATGTTGCCGAACAGACGCAGCGCCAGGGTGACCGGGCGAAGCAGGAAGGACACGAACTCGATCAGGCCGACCACCGGGCGAAGCGCCAGCGGCGCGCCCATAGGCCAGAACAGCTTGAAGAAGCCCAGACCGTTCTTTGCGAAGCCGACGACCAGCACCAGACCGAAGGTGATCAGGGCGAAGGTGGCGGTGATCGCCAGCTGCGAGGTCGCCGTGAAGGTCAGGAACAGACCCAGGATGTTCATGCCCAGGATCAGGATGAACAGGGTGAAGATGAACGGGAAATATTTGCGGCCTTCGTGACCGATGATGGAATCGGCCAGATTGTCGATCAGGCCGAACAGGCCCTCGCCGGCGGCTTGCAGCCGGCCGGGCACGACCTGGGCGTTCGCGGTCACGGCGGCCAGGAAGCCGACGATCAGCACGAAGGCGACCGTCATGGCGATGTGCGAGTTGGTGATCGCCAGATCGACCGTCCCCAGCACAGGCAGGGTGACGTCGCCAAGGTCGACGACCTTCTGAATCGCAAACTGATGAATCGGATCGGCCATGAAGCCCTATCGTTCCCCGTCTTCGTCGGCCTCGACGTAGGGCTCGGCCGGAGCCGTCGTCCCTTGCGCCTTGGCCTGCGCCATCAGCCGGTTGGCTGTGCGACGCGCCATGTAAATCGACAAGGCGAAGCCCAGAAGGACCCCGCCGATCAAACCCCACGGACGGGTCCCGAGGGCCCAGTCTGCGATCGCTCCGAACGCCAGCCCCACGAAGACGCCGCCGAGAAGCTCGGCGATGATCTTGTAGGCCTGACCCGACACCTGATGGCCGGTCAGTTCGGCGGATTTCTCCGCCGTGGTCCGCGCCTCCAATGCGGATGCGCTGTCTTGGAGGCGTTTGATCGCCTCTTCGCGCGATTCCGACATGGGGGATAGGACCTGTGCGTTCGGCGTCCAGACGGTGCGTCCGGACGGGTCTGAATTCGGCGCGGAAACTAATCGTGAGCGGCCTACAGGTCAAGGCGTCGTGATTATAGCCTAAGGCATTGTAGAATATCGGCTTTCCATTCGCGCCCGCCCGCCGTGACGATGCGCCGCTGCTGCGGGCGACAGAATCCGTCGCATCCGCCCTTCGGCTCCGATGGCGGTCAGCGCCGCAAACGACTAGGTTCGCCGCCATGAATGCGCATGTTCCCGTCCCCAATGCTCCGCTTCGCCCGCTTTCGGTGCGGTTGGCCACTCCGAGGGGCTTTTGCGCCGGGGTCGATCGCGCGATCCAGATCGTCGAGCGCGCGATCGAAAAGTTCGGCGCCCCCGTCTATGTGCGCCACGAGATCGTCCACAACAAACATGTGGTCGAGCGGCTGAAGGCCATGGGTGCCGTCTTCGTCAAGGAACTGGACGAATGCCCCGACGACCGGCCGGTCGTCTTCTCGGCCCACGGGGTGCCGAAGTCCGTGCCGGCGACGGCGCGGGCGCGCGAACTGGTCTTTCTGGACGCGACCTGCCCCCTGGTGTCCAAGGTCCACGTCGAAGCCGAGCGTCATCATGCGGCCGGCCGCCACATCATCCTGATCGGCCACGCAGGCCACCCCGAGGTCGTCGGCACCCTGGGCCAGTTGCCGCCCGGCGCCATCACCCTGGTCGAGACCGAGGCCGACGCCGAATCGTTCGAACGCCCCGGCGACGCGCCCCTCGCCTACGCCACCCAGACCACCCTGTCGGTGGACGACACGGCGGGCATCCTGAAGGTGCTGAAGCGCCGCTTTCCCGAACTGCCCGATCCGCACAAGGAAGACATCTGCTACGCCACGACCAATCGCCAGGACGCCGTCAAGGCGCTGGGCGAGGGCTGCGACCTCGTACTGGTCGTGGGGTCCAAGAACTCATCCAATTCGGTGCGCCTGGTCGAGGTCGCGATGCGCGCCGGCGCTCCGGCCGCCTATCTGGTGGACGATGCGTCCCAGGTGGACTGGTCCTGGTTCGACGGCGTGAACACCGTCGGCGTCACCGCCGGCGCCTCGGCCCCCGAGCCGCTGATCGAGGCACTGGTCGACGCCATCCGGGCGCGCTTCGACGCCACGGTGACCGAAGACGACGGCGCGCGCGAAACCGTCACCTTCAAACTGCCGCGCCTGCTGACAGCCTAGGCGACCGCCTTCAACGGCAAGACGACGCGGAAGGTGCTGCCGGCGCCGGGCGCTGTGACGATTTCGATCTTGCCGCCCATTAGAGCCGCCAGACCGTGCGCCGCCGTCAATCCCAGTCCCAGCCCTTCGGCGGTGCGCGTCGCGCTTTCATCGCCCTGGGTGAAAGCCTCGAACAGGCGCGCCGCTTCCGCCGGCTCCATGCCCGGCCCGGTGTCCTCGACCTCCAAGGCCAGGCCCGCGCCCGCAACGGCGCGCAGCATCACGCCGCCGGTGCGTGTGAACCGCACCGCATTGTCCGTCAGCGCCGCCATCAGCTTTTCGACGTGAACCGGGTCGCCCAGCCACTCGCCTTCGGCCGCCTCGACCGAAATCTTCAGCCCCTTGGCCTCGGCCGCGCCCCGGAAGTCGTTGGCGACCCGCTGCAGCAGGTTGTCGGGCCGGAACGGCCGGGTTTCCAGCGCCACGGCCCCGTCGCGTAGCCGCACCACGTCTAGCAGCTCCTCGACCAGCCTCAGTTGCTGACGCCCCGACGCCTTCAGGATTTCAAGCCGCTCGCGCTGCTGCGGCGTCACCAGATCGGCCCCTATGATCTCGGCCATGCCCAGAACCCCGTTCAGGGGCGTGCGCAGCTCGTGACTGACGTTGGACAGGAACCGCGTCTTGGCCCGGTTCGCCGCCTCGGCCCGCTCCAGCGCCGCCGACAGGGCGACCTCCGAGGCTTTGAGGCGCCGCACGTCGGCCGTCGTGTTCCACAGGAGCGACCCCGTGCCGATCAGCAGCACGATGAAGAGCAGCAGCAGCAGTGGCCCGGCCTTGGTCAGGATCTGATAGCCGGGCTGCTCCGGCGCCCAGACAACACGCCCCAACAGGGCGCCGCCAACGTCGCGAACATCTATGCCGATCATGCCCTTGGGCGGCTCTGCATCGCCGGGCTGGAAGTGAATCCGGTCCAGCGCCAAGCGCGTTCGCAAGAGATTGAGCTCGCCGGCGAACGGTTTGAACGACGCGACGACCGGATCGGACGCCGGCGTCGATCCGCCCGCCGTATGCCGCACGACGGTGGACGCCCCCAGCACATAGACGTCGTCGCCGACGCGAACGAACGCCGCCTTCAGCCGCACCCCGGCATCCGCGGTGACCGATCGGTCGCGCCCGGCGGCCTCGGCCCGGAGCGCGTCGATCAGCGGCCGGGCCGCCTGACCGAATGGCTCGCCGACCTGCGTCTCGGCCGGTCGGCCCAGCGTGCTGATGCGAAACAGCCGCCCGGTCCCGTCATAACCCAGTGTGAACTGATGCTTATGCTGCGCGGCGTAGAAGGCGCCGAAGTTCCGGTCGTACCAGGCTACATCGCCTGCCGTCATCCGATCGACGGCCTCGTCCCAGACCGAGGCGGTGGTCAGGTTTTCGCCGATGGTTTCCAGCGCGCGTGTCAGACGCAGCCGCACCAGACCTTCTTCCTTGCGCGCCTGGTGGGCGTCGATGCCGCGACTGACGATCGCCAGAACCCCAGCCATGCCGATGATGGACGACAGCATCAGGATCAACGCGATCCTGAACGTGCTCCACGCCCGCCAACCCGTCTTCGATGTCACGCCACTCATACGGTCTGGCTTAAGGTGCGCAGACTAAGACGTCATGAACATCATCCAGGTCCGCCGGATTCGCCGACGAAATCTTGGGCGAACTCGGGCGCTTCGTCGTCCAACGGCAGAGTGCCGTCCTCGTCGTCCGCCTCGGAGGCGCGGCTGGGATCCGGCACCTCGAACCCGACGGGCAGCGACAGGTCCAACAGGCCCGCCGCCTTCATCTCCTGCACGCCCGGCAGATCGTACAGGGTCGCCAGGCCGAAATGCTCCAGGAAGCGGTCGGTGGTCGCATAGGTGACGGGCCGTCCCGGCGTGCGTCTGCGTCCGCGCAACCGCACGAACCCCATCTCCAGCAACAGGTCCAGCGTGCCCTTCGAGATGCTGACGCCGCGCACGCTCTCGATCTCGGCGCGGGTGACGGGCTGGTGATAGGCGATGATGGCTAGCGTCTCTAGCGCGGCCTTGGACAGGCGGCGCGGCTCCTCGCGCTCCTGCGTCATCATGAAGGCCAGATCCGGCGCGGTGCGGAAGCGCCAGCGGTCGGCGACGCACTCCAGCTCGACCCCCCGCCCCTCATAGCGGGCGCGCAGACCCGATATGGCGCGGGCGACATTGCAGTTCTCGGGCAGGCGCGCGGCGATCTCGGCCGCTGTCAGCGGCCCGGCGGCGGCGAACAGCAGGGCCTCGACCCGCCGCTCGATCTCGGCCTCGTCGGGCTGGAACGACAGGTCGCTCACGGCGTCAGCTCCAGCGGCTGGCCCGCCCCCCGGCGTTTCAGATACAGGTCCGCAAACGCCTCGCTCTGCCGGATGTCCATCGCCCCCTCCTTCACCAGCTCCAGACTGGCCGACAGGGTCGAGGCCGTAAAGCTGGCCTGACTGGGCCCCCCCTCGTCTTCACGATGGGGCGCGACCTGTTCCAGCGGCGTCCAGTCGGCCAGCTTCGGCATGATTTCGCGCAGCCAGTCGCGCGCGGCTTCCAATGGAAAGGCCTCGACCCGCTGGCCGGGGGCATAGCGCCGAGCCTCCTCGCGCCGACGCTGGACCACATAGGCGCTCATCAGTTCGTACAGGCTGGCGTCGATACGATCAGACGGCACGATCACCGTCGCCTCGGGGTCGCCCCGCGTGAAGACGTCGCGCTTCAGCTGGGGCCGTGCCATCAGCTGTTCGACGGCCTTTCGCATCGCCTCCAGCTTCTGCAGCCGGAACGCCAGGGCGGCGGCCATTTCCTCAGCCGGCGGCTCTTCGGCCTTGCCCTTGTCGGTGCGCGGCAACAGCAGGCGCGACTTCAGATAAGCCAGCCACGACGCCATCACCAGATAGTCCGCCGCCAGGGCGAAGTTGCGCCTGCGCGCCTCATGCACGAAGGCCAGATACTGTTCCGCCAGCTGGGTGATCGACAGTTTCAGCAGATCGACCTTCTGGTTTCGCGCCAGGGCCAGCAGGACGTGCAGCGGTCCCTCATAGCCTTCCAGATCGACGACGAAGGCCTCGCGCTCCTCGACCTCCTGGGCGTTGAAATCCAGATTGGGCTGGAAAGACTCCGTCATAGGTCTTTAGGCCTGCGCCTCACCCACATCCGGCCCCTTGGCGACGTCGATCCGACCGCCCATGGCCTTGAAGAAGCGATCGTGCCCCGCGACGGGATCGAGCGGCTCGGGCGTCCGCACGATCCGGGCCAGAGCGGCTTCCGCCCGGCGGCGCGCCCCGCCCTTCAGCGATCCGACGCCCTCGGCGACCTGGCGCATTTCGTCCATGTCGCCGTTCCAGTGGACGACGAGATCGCACCCCGCCTTCAGCGCCTTGTGAGCGCGCTGGGTCAGCGAGCCCGAAAGGGCTTTCATCACCAGATCGTCGGACAGCAGCAGACCGCCGAATCCCAAGCGCTCGCGGATCAGGCGAATGGCCTTCTTGGACTGCGTCGCCGGATGTTTGCGATCGATCGCGGTGAAGACGATGTGCGCTGTCATGCCGATCGGCATATCCGACAGGGCCTTGAATGGCGCAAAGTCCCAGGCGTCCAGCGTGTCCAGATCGGCGTGAACCGTCGGCAGATCCTTATGCGTGTCTGCAAAGGCGCGGCCATGGCCCGGCATATGTTTGATGCAGGGCAGAACCCCGCCCGCCAGCAGTCCCTCCGCCGCCGCCCGGCCCAACACGGCGACCGTCTCGGGATCGACGCCATAGGCCCGGTCGCCGATGATGTCGTGGGCGCCGGGGACCGGTACGTCCAGCACCGGCAGCAGATCAACGGTCACCCCGACCTCGCGCAGATCGTGCGCCATCAGACGTGCGCCCAGGCGCGTCAGCTCACGCGCCTGAGCCAGCTCGTTCGTCGCCTTCAGATAAGCGTTACCTGGCGGATATTTGGGCCAGTGGGGCGGCCCCATCCGCTGGACCCGACCGCCTTCCTGGTCGATCAGGATCGGCGCTTCGGTATCGCCGATGGACGCCCGCAGTTCGTCGGTCAGGGCCCGCACCTGTTCCGGCGTGTCGATATTGCGCCGGAACAGGATGAAGCCCCAGGGTCGGACCTCGGCGAAGAAGGCCTTTTCGGCCTCCGTCAGCCGATGTCCCAAGCAGCCATAGATGGCGGCGGACGTCACCGGACGATGCAGTCCCGGCCCGCCGCCTTCAGCGCATTGCAGAAGGCCACCGCCCGTTCGCGCGACAGACCCGAAAAGGCCGTGCGGTACAGGGTCGATCCGCTGGACGAGGTCACTTCGGTCACCCGCTTTTCAGCGCCCGAGGCGTACGCGCCGAAACGGCCGGCGACGGCGGCGTACTCACGGTCCGCGATCTCGGTCGAGGAGAAGGCGCCGATCTGCACCGAGGCCGATCCGCCGGTCGCGGCCGGAGCCTTGGTCGCCGGCGCAGCGACGGGCGCAGTCGGAGTCGTCGGACGCGGCGCAGGCGCGGCTGGCGTCGCCGTATTGGCGGGCGGCAGGCCCTGTCCGGTCGGTGCGGCGGTCGGCGGCGCGGCCGGACGCGGCTGGGGCGCCTCGGGCGGCGGGGTGAAGGTCACGGGCGCATCGGTGGTCTCGGTCTCGTCGCGATAGACGCGCACGCCCTCGGCCGGATCAATCGGCTGCGCGTCGATGGGCGCGGCGGTCTTCATCTCGCCGACGGGTTGACCCACGGCCGGCGGCGCGTCGGTGGAGGCGCGCATGCCGGACCGATAGAAGAAGATCACCGCCACGATCAGCAGCAGCAGGACCACCGCGCTGATGATCAGCGTCACCGGCGGCGCCTTGGCCCCGCCCGAGCCGACATTGCGGCCGCTGCGTGGGTCATAGCTGTTGCGGCGGAACGGCAGGTCGTCGTCGGTCGGCGGCGTATAGGCGCCCCGGCCGGGTTTGTTGTCGTCTTCAAAGGACATGGTCGCGCTCCGCCGTCTGTCGGCGCGAATCGGCGCGCCGAACGATCACTCTACGCCCCCGCGTGCATCTTTCGAATCACAGATCGAGGGCGAGGTCGAGGCTGAACAGCTTCTGGTGCACTTCTATGGCGTAACGGTCGGTCATGCCGGCGATGTAGTCGCACACGGCGCGCGCCCGCTGCGTCTTGTCCGGGGTCATCGCCGGCTCTCCCCATTCCGGCGGCATCACCTCGGGCTCGGCCATGAACAGTTCGAACAGCTGCGACAGCACGCGCCGCGCCTGGCTGCGCGTGCGGTTGACCCGGTAGTGGCGATACATCCGCTCGAACAGGAACTTCCTCAGCACCGCCAGATCGACGTGCATGGCGTGCGAGAAATCCACCATCGTGCGCCTGGCCATCCGCACGTCCTCGGTCGTGACGATCCGGTCTTCCTCCAGCCGCCGCGCCGTCTCGGCCAGCACGTCCTCGACCATGACGCCGATCATCCGCCGCACCGCCTCGATCCGCAGCATCCGGTCGTCGATCGTGGGCCAGTCGCGGCGCACCTCGGCCAACATGGGGCCGATCAGCGGCACCTGATCGAGATCGCGCAGGGTGATCAGACCCGCCTGCACCCCGTCATCCACGTCGTGGTTGTTGTAGGCGATGTCGTCGGCGATGGCCGCGCACTGGGCCTCCAGCGAGGCGAACGTCCCCAGCCGCAGGTCCCACCCCGCGTCGCCGCCGGCTGCATAGGGGCGCACGACCGACCAGGCCGGCTCGTCCAGGCGGTGCGACACCGGGCCGTTGTGCTTGATGACGCCCTCGACCGTCTCCCAGCTTAGGTTCAGCCCGTCGAACTGCGGATAGCGGTTCTCCAGCTCGGTCACGACGCGGAAGCTCTGGACGTTGTGGTCGAACCCGCCATAGTCGCGCATCTGCACCACCAGCTCGTCCTCGCCGGCGTGGGCGAAGGGCGGATGGCCCAGGTCGTGGGCCAGAGCGATGGTCTCGGCTAGGTCGTCGTCCAGCCTCAGCGCATGGGCCAGCGACCGGGCGATCTGCGCCACCTCCAGCGAATGGGTCAGGCGAGTGCGGTAGTGATCGCCCTCATGCGCCACGAAGACCTGGGTCTTCTCCTTCAGCCGCCGGAACGCCGTCGCATGGATGATGCGGTCACGGTCCCGCGCAAAGGCGGCGCGCGTGCGGCTGGCGGGCTCGAAAACGCGGCGGCCCTGGGTCAGGTCGGCGCGCTCGGCGTAGGAGGCGAGGTCCATGTGGCTCAAGTCATCAACTTTGAGGCTGCTTTGATGCGGGGGGCCTTTGCGAACGGCCCTGCCCGCCTCATATAGACAGCCGTGAGCACCGTCCAATCCACAGAACCGTCCACACCCGCCTTCACCGTCGCCACGCGCGCGCCGGAAGGCATCGTCCTGGCCGCCAGCGCCGCCAAACGGCTGGCCAAGCTGGGGGCGGCCGAGGGCAAGACACTGATGCTGCGTGTCGCGGTGGACGGCGGCGGCTGCTCGGGCTTCCAGTATCGGTTCGAGCTGGTCGAGACGGCCGAGGACGACGATCTGCGCATCCAGGCCGACGGACAAACCGCCTTGATCGACCCCGTCTCGGTTCCCTTCCTGAAGAACTCCGAGATCGCCTATGTCGATGAACTGGCCGGCGCCCAGTTCGTGGTCAGGAACCCGAACGCCGCCTCCAGCTGCGGCTGCGGCGTCAGCTTCTCGATCTGACGACGGCCCAGCCTGTCGCCAGGATCGGCGTGGCCAGCAAGGCCGCAAAGGCCCAGTCCCACACTCCATCCTGCAACAGTGCGCCCACCAGCCCGATCAGGCTGAGCGCGAACAGGATGATGGGCGCGCGGAAGATGGCCCACAGGCTCAGATCCCTCGGATTGTGACGGCGACGACTCACGCCTTCCGCCTCCCCTTGCCCAGCCACAGATAAAGACCGGACCCCAAAATCACGATGGTGGCGATGTCCAGCAGCGCCCACAGGATCTTCAGCGCCAGCCCGCCATAGTCTCCGAAATGCAGCGGCTGCGACAGCGACAGGGTCTTCACATACCAGGGCATCGGCGCCACCGCCGCCAGTTCGCCCGTCCGCGCGTCGATCAGGGCCGGCGTCGTCATATGCGTCGTCAGCGGCGTGTCGCCGTGGAAGAAGACGGCATAGTGGTGGTCGGTCGAATAGTCGGTCCCCGGAAACGCCACGAACTGCAGCTTCATGCCCGGCAGCGCCGCCTTGGCCCGCTCCACCGCCGCATCCAGCGAGGCCCGGCCCTGCGCGGGCGCCGGCGCATCATAGGCGACGGTCAGCTCCTTCAGCGCCGTCTCTTTCCAATAGGCCAGGATGGGCGTGGCCAGGGTGTTGACCACCCCCGTCAGCCCCACCACCAGCACCCAGGCCGCCGTCACAACGCCCAGCAGATTGTGATAGTCCAGCCACCGCGTCCGCGCCGCCTTCTTGACCCGCACCGTCCCGAACGGCAGCCGACGCATGAAGGGCGCATACAGCACCACGCCTGACACTACGGCCACGACCAGCAACAGCCCCATCGCGCCCAGAAACAGCATTCCCGGCAGCCCCAGGAACATGTCGGTATGCAGCTGAAGCAGGAACTCCATCACCGGATGGCCGGCGACCAGCGGCGCGCCCTCGCCGCTGGTCTGGTCTATGGGCTCGAAACTGTATTTGCCGGCCGGGGCGTCGGGCGCGCGACTGGTGACGTTCACCACCGGCCGGTCCTCGTCGAAGCTCATGAAGGCCGGAACCTCGCCCGGATGTTTGGCCAGACCCGCGGCCAGCACCTCGTCGAGCGTCAGCAGTCGGCCGCCCGGGTTCTTCGGCGCCCACGGCTCATGCAGCAGCGCCTCGTTCAGTTCGTGGCTGAACACCAGCGGCAGCCCCGTGACGCACAGCATCAGCAGGAACAGGGTCGAGATCAGGCTCGACCACTTGTGCGTCCAGGTCCAGGCGCGGATCGTCCGGGCGTGCATCGGCCGACGCGGATCAGAACTCGGTCGAGACCGACAGACGCAAGGTCCGCGGCGCGCCCAGCGTCAGATAGTTCGATCCCGGATAGCCGCCGACCGCGACCCACTGATCCTCGTCCGCGACATTCTCGACCCGCGCCCGCAGCGTCACCGGCTTGTCGCCCGCCACAAAGGCGTAGCGCACCCCGGCGTCGAACCGGGTCCAGCTTTCCAGCTCCAGCGTATTCGTCGCATTGGCCGACTGAGCGCCGGTATGGACCGCCCGGCCCTCGACCGTCAGGCCGCTGACCATCGGCACGTCCCACTCGACGTTCAGATTGGCCTGAAAGTCGGGCACCCCGATCGCCGACTTGCCCGCATTGGCGGCGGTCAGCGACCGATTGATCTCCGCGTCCAGCCATGTCGCGCCGCCGATCAGACGCAAGCCTGCGACCGGTTCGCCATAGACCGTCAGCTCGACGCCCTTGTTCTCCTGCTCGCCGCCGTCCGAGTAGACAGCGGTATTCGGATCGAAGAAGGCGCTGGGCAGGGTCGTGCGGAAGACGCTCAGCGTGCCGCCATATGAACCGGCGTCGTATTTGGCGCCGATCTCGGCCTGCTCGGCGCGGAACGGCGACAGCACTTCGCCGCCGTTCGCCACCGTGACGCCATTGACCACCGCCGGCGCGGTCGCGCCCGGAACCAGGGCTTCGGCATAGTTGGCGTACAGCGAAATCGTGTCGGTGGGCTTGTAGACCACGGCGAAGGCCGGCGTCGTCGCGTCGCTGGAATAGCCCGACGTGAAGGCGCCGTCGGCATAGGCGTAGGATCGGGTTTCGATCTCCTGATAGCGGACGCCGACGGTCGCCAGCAGCCGTCCATCCAGGAAGGACAGCACATCGGCGACGGCGAAACTGGTGTTCTTGACCCGCTCGGTGACGTTGGGATCATCCAGATCGCCCGAGACGCTGCCGATGGCCGGCGCCGGCGACAACAGCGGATTGGTCAGCGTCCCCATCGCATAGCCGGCGAAGCTCGACGCCGCCCAGGCGTTCTTGGACTTGGACTGGATCTGCGAGGCCGAGGCGACCAGACGATGTTCAATCGGGCCGGTCGTCAGGTCGGCGCGCACGCCGATGTCGCCCGACCAGACCGTGTCCTCGCGGATATTGTCGAAGCGATAGCCGCGGATCGCGCCCGCCGCGTCGGCGCGCGGATTGGCCAGGCTGTTGTCTTCCTCGCCCTGACGCCCGCCGAAGGCGGCCCAGGCGCTGATGCTGTCGGTCAGGTCGAGCTCGCCGCGCACGGCACCGAACACCTGCTCCTCGTCGGTGTAGGTCCAGCGCTGGGCGAAGTTCTTTTCGGCCGAGGGCGCCTCAGGGATGGCGGTTCCCGGCGTCACGCTGGGGCGGGGCGCATCGATCCGGTGATCCTGCCAGCCCAGATCGGCCGAAAACCGGGCGCGATCGCCTCGCCGGTCCAGTCCAAGGCCGACGACCCGCAGTTGGCCGGTCTCGTCCTCGACGGCGCTTTCGCCCGCACGGCTGGCGACGTTCAGGCGCGCGCCCCATTCGCCTTCGTCGCCGAAACGGCGAGCTAGGTCGGCGGCGGCGTAGATCTCGTCACGGCCCGACACGCCTCCGGTCAGGCGCGTCAGCGGGGCGTCGCCCGCCCGCTTCGGCGTCAGGTTGAAGGCGCCGCCGACCCCCGTTCCGCCTGGCGCAGCGCCGTTCAGGAAGGTGGAGGCGCCGCGAAACACCTCGACCCGCTCGACCAGTTCGGCCGCCACGAACTGGCGCGGCAAGACGCCATAGAGGCCGTTGTAGCTCATGTCGTCCGAATAGACTGGAAAGCCGCGAACGACATACAGCTCCTGGAAGTTGCCGAAGCCCTTGGACACACGCACCGTCGGGTCGTTCTGCAGCACGTCGCCGATGCCGCGCGCCTGCTGATCACGCACCAGCTTTTCGGTGTAGTTGGCGGTCGAGAACGGCGTGTCCATCACGCCCAGATTGCCCAGCAGACCGATGCGTCCCCCGCGCGCCACCTGACCGCCCGCCGCCGGCGCCGTCAGCCGCACCTGCGATCCCGTCACCACGATCTCGCCCAGCTCCGCCGGGGCCATCGCCTGCTGCGCCAGGGCCGGCGAGGCGAGCGTCATTGCAAGGGCGCTGGCAGTCAAAAGAATGGAGGCACGGCGAAGGCAGGGCATTTTGATACGCATTCTCAAAATCAAGTTGCGCGTCCCTAGCCCGATCGCTCGGTGCAATGCAATCCGCCGCACCCGCGACATATTGCATTTAGCCGTTTTCCTAATTAGGAACGTCGCTATGAACACCCTGTTCAAGGCTCTGTCGCATCCGGTGCGTCGTCGCATCATCGCCATGCTGCGCGGCGGTCCGCTGGCCTCCGGCGATATCGCCGCCGCCTTTGACATGAGCTGGCCCACCATCACCGGCCACCTCAACGCCCTGAAGGAGGCCGGCCTGGTCAGCCCGGAGCGCGAGGGCCAGACCATCCGCTATCGGTTGGAAATCTCGGCGGTCGAGGAGGCCATGGCCTTTCTGATGGACATCGTCGGGACCGGCGAAGCGACCGAACCCCTGCCCCAGCCCTCAAAGGAACCACACCGATGAAGGATCGCCTGTCCCTGCTGGACTATCTGACCCTCGCCGTCTTCGGCGTGCAGGCGGCGTTCGCCCTCGACATCGGCGTCAACGGCCCGACGACGCCCATGCCGATGCACTGGAATGCGGACTGGCAGGTCGATCGCTGGGGCGACCGGGTGGAGTTCGCGACCTTCGCGGGCGGCATGGCGGTGATCGGCTTCATCGCCGCCGCTGGCCTGGGTCTGGCCGCTCTGCGCGCCGAGGATCAAGGCGACGCCTCGCGTCGTCGCTCGATGCGGATCGGCCAAGGGCTAACCGTCTTCATCTTCGCAGCCATCGGACTGATGATCGCCTGGGCCAGCCTGGGACACGCCAGCGTGGACAGCGGCCCCGCCGTGATGACCGGCGCACTGTCGCTGATCCTGCTGGTCGTCGGCACCTTCCTCGGCCGTGTCGCGCCCAATCCCCTGATCGGCGTGCGCACGCCCTGGAGCTACAAGAGCCGCCTGGCCTGGGACCGCTCGAACCGTCTGGCCGGCCGCCTGTTCTGCCTGGTCGGTCTGGCCGGCCTGATCGCTGCGCCGATTGCGCCCCCGCCCTACGGCGTCACGGGCCTGACCGCCGCCGTCATCGTCGTCGCAGGTCTTTCGATCTTCGAAAGCTGGCGCGTGTGGCGCGCCGATCCCGACCGCCAACCCTTCTGATCTCGCCGCCAAGGAGACCGCCATGCCGATGCTGACCCCCGTGCTTCTCGTTGCCAGCCTGCTCGCCGGCCCGGTCTCGACCGAGATCGCCCTGCATGCCGAGCCCGCACCCCTGCACGGAACCCTGCTGACGCCCGACGCCCCCACGGCCGTCGCCGTCATCCTGCCCGGCTCCGGCCCGACGGATCGGGATGGCAACAGCCCGCTGGGCGTCGCCGCCTCCACCTATCGCCTGCTGGCCGAGGGTCTGGCGGCGCAAGGCATCGCCACCGTCCGCATCGACAAGCGCGGCATCGCGGCCAGCGCGGCGGCGGGACCGGCCGAGGCCGATCTGCGCTTCGACGCCTATGCCGCCGACGCCCGCGCCTGGGCGACCGAAGCCGCCGCGCGCGCGAGCCTGCCCTGCGCCTGGCTGATCGGCCACAGCGAAGGCGCCCTGGTCGCCCTGAAGGCGGTCGAGGGCGGAGACGACAAGGTCTGCGGCCTGATCCTGCTGTCCAGCGCCGGTCGCCCGGCGGGCGTGGTGATCCGCGAACAACTTCAGGCCGGCCTGCCCGAACCCCTGAAGGCCCAGGCCTTCGCCGTCCTGACCGAGCTCGAGGCCGGCCGCACCGTCGCCGACACGCCGCCTGCGCTGGCGGCCCTGTTCCGCCCGTCGGTCCAGCCCTATCTGATCTCGTGGCTGCCGCTGGACCCCGCCGCCCTGCTCGCCGCCTACGACGGCCCGGTCTTCATCGGCCAAGGGACCACCGATCTCCAAGTCACCGTCATGGACGCCCAAGCCCTCGCCGCCGCCGACCCCAAGGCCACGCTGAAACTCTGGGACGGCGTCAACCACCTCCTCAAGACCGCCCCCGCCGACCGCGCCGCCAATCTGGCCACCTACGCCGATCCGGCGCTGCCGCTCGCGCCGGGCGTGGCGGAGGATGTGGGGGCGTTCATTGTGAGGGACGGGAAGCGTTAAATTCGGCTTCAGAAACCGACATTCCGAACGTCAGCTAGGGGTGGGAAGCGGCCATTGGCTATGGCTTGCGGTCAGTCCTCCGCTGACCCAGGGCATTCATTCAATGTGCGGCACATTATGGAGGTAAGGGCTCGATCTAGGCCGGAAGCGGCTTTTTTCTTAGAACTCCTCCCAACTCGACGCCACGACCGCCAGCGCCGGGCCATTACGCCCTGACGCCATACGGGCGCGCGCAGGGGCGGCGTGGGCGCGGGCGAAGCTTTCGACCCGGGCCTGAGCCTTGTGGACGGCTGTCGGCGCCGCGGCGACCTGGCTGGTCTCGAAGCGGCCGACCAGATCGGCCAGTTCGGCGGCTTCGCGGCTCAGGCTCAGGCTGGCGGCGGTCGACTGCTCGACCATGGCCGCGTTCTGTTGAGTGACCTGATCCATCTGGTTCACGGCGGTGTTGACCTCGGCCAGACCCACCGCCTGTTCCTGGGTCGAGGCGCGGATCTCGCTCATCAGGGTCGTGATCTCTTCGATCCGCCCCGCAATGCCGGTCAGGGCCTCGCCCGACTGACGCACCAGAACCACCCCGTCCTTGACTTGGCTGGAACTGGCCGAGATCAGCGTCTCGATCTCCTTGGCCGATTCCGCCGAACGCTGGGCCAGGGCCCGCACTTCGGACGCGACGACGGCGAAGCCACGACCGGCCTCGCCCGCACGGGCGGCCTCGACCCCGGCGTTCAGGGCCAGGAGGTTGGTCTGGAAGGCGATCTCGTCGATCACGCCGATGATCTGGCTGATCTCGTTGGAGGACCGTTCGATCTCGCCCATGGCGGCGACGGCCTTCTGG
>Ga0206126_10002177_pt1 | contig 22082 bp, 38 predicted proteins | sample Helgoland_Spring_5_FD_148621 | JGI IMG/M metagenome (GOLD analysis project Ga0206126, IMG submission 148621) | Pelagic subsurface seawater microbial communities from Kabeltonne, Helgoland, North Sea - Helgoland_Spring_Bloom_20160412_1 | ecosystem: Environmental > Aquatic > Marine > Epipelagic ...
TAAATGAACATCAATATAAAGCTAATTTTAGAATAGATAAAGAGATTAATATGATCTCACTTTTACAACAAATTATAAACATAAAAATAAAATGAAAGCACCTCAACAACAACCCGAGCTGAATATTGATTTAAAAGCTACTACTGGTATGAAAAATGACGCTGGTGGAAGCATATTTAAATCAGGAGTGATTTTAAGGAAAATAAGTAAATTCGTAGCAGGTACAGATAATGATGCTATTATGCCTATACCAGTATTTTATGATCCTAATACAAATAAAATTTTAGGAGATGGTATTCCTGTTGAACTTAGAGAAGAACTCAAGGACGAATTAGTATGATAAAAAATACTTTCGGTTGGATGCCGCATATTAATACAAAAAAGACACCAATCGATGAGTTTAGTGACGAGGATTGGGATATGTTTAACTCATACGTTATTCACCGAGTATTAAGCATGAATCCCGATTACTTGGAACTAGTAAATGAGGTACAAACAATATTACCTCAAAATAAAAAAGAAATATACTCAATCTATAAAGAGTTTATACCTAAAAATAATAAGTGGAGTAAATACATAAAATCCACTACTAAAACAAAAAGTAAAGAACTCATCAGTTATTTAAAGGGTTATTGGGAATGTTCCAATAAGGAAGCACTAGAATATTATAATCTTTTGGATAAGAGTGAGATTGTTAGTATATTGAATAGTATAGGATTAAATAAAAAGGATATTAAACAACTATTGAAATGAAAGGCGAATTATTTACTATGTTAAGAACATCTGCTGAGGCAGATAAATCAAAAGCAATGCTTACACTAAATCTACTATCAGAACATCCTGCTGGAATAGGTGATCACTCCACTAAGGATTTTTATGAAAATGCTGAGGAAGCTTTAATGATGTTAGTAGATGCAGATGATAGATTGAAAGCGTTAAAAAAATATTTTAATATTAAATCAATATTATGAGTGATATATTAACATCTTACCACAAGAAATCATCTACACCTACAACTAAAAAATCTAATACTGATCCTTCACCTGCAGTACAGGAGTTTGAAACCGAGTATAGAGAGTTAGCTAATGAATTTAAAGCTATTATGGGTGAGATGTATGAATTATTTGCCGCCAAACATATGGATTACGGTTTGAATAATATTTCACTAGGTGGTGATATTCTTAATAGTAAAGAGGATAAAAAATTCTCACTCACTGGTTTAGCTATTAGATTAACTGATAAAATCTCACGTTTAAAGAATTTACTAATTAATGGTAAAAACTTTGTAAAAGGTGAGGGTATGGAAGATACATTTATTGATATAGCCAATTATGGCATCATAGGTCTACTTGTTGGAAGAGACAAGTGGAAAAAATAAAACACTGTGGCTAAAAAAATCCCAAAAATAATTAAGGAGATTTTAAAAAATCCTCCCCAAGAGATTAACTATGCATTTCAAAAGAATATTAGTTACTCTCAAATGAGTATATTTAGGGGATGTCCTCATAGATGGAAACTCCAATATAAAGATAAAATCAAAAGATTTACATCTAGTATTCATACTGTATTTGGTACAGCAATCCACGAAACTATGCAAGCCTATTTGGATGTAATGTATACTGAAACAGGAGCAGCTGCTGATAGATTGGATTTAGAAGATGACTTCCATTACCATTTTACTGAGGAATATAAAAAACAGTATAAAGCAAATAATAATCAACATTTTTCCTCTGCTGAGGAAATGAGAGAATTCTTTAATGATGGTATTGGTATTTTAAATTGGTTTAAAAAGAAAAAAAGTGCATACTTTTCTAAAAGAGGATGGCATTTAGTTGGATGTGAGATACCTATTACAGTAGCTCCTAATAAAATGTATAATAACGTATTATATTTAGGATATCTTGATGTAGTAATGTACCATGAACCAACTAATACTTTTAAAATCATGGATATTAAAACTAGCACTAGAGGTTGGAGAGAACAAGATAAGAATAATGAAGACAAACAATTTCAGTTATTATTATACAAACAATTTTTTTCTGAACAATATAGTATTCCTTTAGATAGTATTGAAATAGAATTCTTTATATTAAAAAGAAAGGTATTAGATGCTGATGATGCTAAATTAATGTCTCCATATCAAGCACATAGGGTACAAAGATTTACTCCTCCAAGTGGTAAAATAAAATTGGGTAGAGCGACAAATGCTGTTAATAGTTTTATACAAGAATGTTTTAATTATGAAGGTAAAATAAAAGATACAACGTTTATTAAACAACCATCTAAATACACGTGTAATTTTTGTCCTTACAGTAAGGATAAAGAAAACTGTGGAGAAGGTATATATTGAATACCTTATATATATGTATAGTATATAAACATATACGAACTATATAAATTAAAATTATGAGCCAATTTAAAAAAGAAATGACTTTAACTTCGGTCAAGATCCAGAAGGATTTATTTCATGAATTCAAAATTTCTTGTGTTAAGAATAAGTTCAGTTTTCAAAAACTAGCTGAAAGGTGTATACATTCTTATTTACATGATGAGGATTTTAGAAGAAGTGTTACCAATATGAAGATTGAGTTTTAAATTAACAAATATATGAATAAAAGTTTTAAACATATTCCTAAAGAGCAAAGGAAAAAAATAATGCTCATATGTGATGACATTAGAGTTCATAGTGGGGTAGCTACAGTAGCTAAAGAAATAGTTGTTGGTACTTGTCATCACTTTAACTGGGTTAATGTCGCTGGAGCAATTAAACACCCTGAACAAGGTAAAAGAATTGATCTCAGTGCAGCAACTAGTAAAGAAGCAAATATAGAAGATGCATCTGTATTTTCATACCCAGTAAATGGATATGGTGATTCAATGCACTTACAACAATTATTAGCTATTGAAAATCCTGATGCAATAATGTTGATTACTGATCCTAGATATTTTCAACACATATTCAATATGGAAGATACTATTAGACAAAAATGTCCTATAGCTTATCTTAATATTTGGGATGATTATCCAGCTCCAAGATATAATCAACCATATTATGAAGCATGTGATTTATTAATGGGCATATCAAAACAAACTGTTAATATTAATAAACTAGTATTAGCTGATTGTGATAATAGTAAAAGAGTATTTAAATATGTACCTCATGGTTTAAATCATAACCAATTTTTTCCAATAGGTAAAGATCATGAACATTATCAAGAGTTTATTGATTTTAGAAAAAAGTTATTTAATAATAAAGAAGTAAACTTTACTATGTTCTTTAACTCTAGAAACATTAGGAGAAAACAAATACCTGATGCTATGCTTGCTTTTAGATCATTCTTAGATTCACTTCCACGTGAAGAGGCCTTAAAATGTAGATTTGTTTTACATACTGAAATGGTATCTGATCATGGAACTGATTTGAATAAAGTAAAAGAATATCTATTTGGTGAAGATTATGATGATGTAATAGTATTTTCAAATTCTAAAATAGATAGAAAAGGCTTAAACTTCCTATATAATACAGCAGATGTTCAAATATTATTAACTTCAAATGAAGGATGGGGATTAACATTAACTGAAGCTATATTATCAGGAACACCTATTATTGCTAATACAACAGGTGGAATGCAAGATCAAATGAGATTTGAGGATAATAAAGGTAAATGGTTTGAACCTGATGCTGATATTCCTTCTAATCATAAAAAGACATTTACTAAACATGGTGAATGGGCATTTCCAGTATACCCTACTTCTAGATCGATTCAAGGTTCACCTCCCACACCTTACATTTATGATGATAGATGTTCTTGGGAAGATGCTTGTGATAGAATAAAAGAAGTATATTCTTTATCTAATGAAGAACGTAAAGCTAGAGGATTAAAAGGTAGAGAGTGGGCTATAGGTAATGAAGCAGGTTTTACTGCTGAAAACCAAGGTCAAAGAGTAATAGAGGCATTTGAAGAGTTATTTGAAATATGGGAACCTAGAGACAAATACGAAATAGTAAATGCTACTGAATATAAAGGTAAATTTTTAAATCATAAAATAGTATACTAAAATGAGTAAACCAGTTTTTGTAATATCATCACCATTTGATACCTATTCGGGATATGGTGCACGTAGTCGTGATTTAATTAAGGTTCTTATTGAACTCGACAAATATGACATAAAATTATTACCACAACGATGGGGTGATACACCATTAGATTTCTGTAAAGATCATGCTGAATGGGAATATTTACTTAAGTATTCTATCCCAATGCCTTTAAGGTCTAAACCTGATATTTGGATGCAAATTACTATACCACCAGAATATCAAGCTGTAGGTAAATATAATATAGGATGTACAGCAGGTATTGAAAGTACAGGTTGTGATGGAGGTTGGATTGATGGTATGAATCGTATGGATATGAACTTTGTTTCTTCAAACCATAGTAAAGAGATATTTACTAATGCTAAGTTTGAAAAAAAGGATAAAAATACCCAACAAAATCTTGGTATATTAGAACTAACTAAACCTATAGAGGTAATATTTGAAGGAGTTGATACTAATGTTTATAAACATCTTCCAAGTAAAGATATTACCCTTGATTTGAAACAAATCAAAGAATCATTTTGTTTTCTATTTGTAGGACATTGGATGAATGGTGATATAGGACATGATAGAAAAAATGTTGGATTAATGATTAAATATTTCTTTGATGCCTTTAAAGGTAAAAAGAATAGTCCTGCTTTAATACTAAAAGTATCTAACGGTAGAAATAGCTATATGAGTAGAGAGATAATATTAGATAGAATATTAGCTATTAAAAAACATTATAAAGGTGTTACATTACCAAATGTATACATCTTAAATGGTGGATTAAGTGATGATGAGATGAATCAGTTATATAATCATCCTAAAGTTAAAGCTATGGTATCATTTACTAAAGGTGAAGGATATGGTAGACCATTAGCTGAGTTTGGTATGAGTAAAAAACCTATTATAGCTTCTGGATGGTCAGGACATAGAGATTTTTTAGTATCTGAAAATACTATATTATTACCTGGTAGCTTAGAAAATGTTCATGCTTCAGCTGCTAATAAATGGTTATTAAAGGAATCGAAATGGTTTCAAGTTAGTCCTAAACATGCTATTGGGGCATTTACTGATGTTCATAAAAAATATAAAACTTTTACTGAACGAAGTAGAAAACAATCCCACCACATTAAAACTAGTTTTAGTTGGGAAAATATGAAGGATTTAATTGAGAAAGTATTAAATAAAAATATACCTGATTTTCCTAAACAAATAGAATTAAAATTACCAGAATTAAAACTACCTAAATTAAAATAATATGCAGTACGATGAAATAATAGATTGTCCTAAAAGTGGTGGAGATCTATGTTATAGAGTAGAAATAACCAAAGATATAACAAACTATTTTAGTTTATCTTGTGGATTTATGACTAATAGTCTTATGACCTCTGGTAGTGAGTTTTTAGAGGAAACTAATATAGGTTTACCTGAGTTACATAAGGATATTGCTTGGACTGATCCTGATACAGGTTTAGTTTGGGTACCAAATACTATTAATAATCCTGATCAAGGGATGGTATTTGCTGATGGAACTAATAAAGATGAGTGGAGCTGGGCAGCAGTTAAATCTAAAAAAGTTGAAGATAGAAAAGAAGGTGACCCTGAGTATAAAATGGATATGAGTACTAAGAAAAACTTTAAAGAACGTGATTATATGGATGCCTTATCATTTATAGGTATACTACCAGATTAATATGAAAATTAGTTATGCTATAACCGTATGTAATGAGTTTCTTGAAATACAGAAACTTATTCCTATTCTTTTTAAAAATAAAGGGATGAAAGATAACATAGTTGTACTTTTTGACCAAAAAAATGGTTCTGAAGAGGTATCTAACTATTTAAGAACATTTTCCAAATTTCCTGGCTTTCAATTTTGGAGAGGATTAGATTTTGATGGTCATTTTGCTAATTGGAAAAATCAACTAACTGAATATTGTGATGGAGATTACATCTTTCAGATTGATGCTGATGAGATCCCTAATGAGATTTTATTACAAAACTTACCTTCAATATTAGAATCAAATCCTAATAATGAGGTTTACTTAGTTCCTAGAGTTAATACAGTAGAGGGATTAACAGAAGAACATATTAATAAATGGGGATGGAAGGTAGATGATAAAGGTTGGGTTAACTACCCAGATTATCAATGGCGTATTTGGAAAAATAAACCTGAGATAAAGTGGGTAAATAAGGTACATGAGAAGTTAGATGGATTTAAAACTTATACTACTTTACCTAGTCAAGAAGAGTTATCGATTTACCATCCAAAAGATATAAAACGACAAGAAAAACAAAACAATTATTACGATACATTATGATACATGATTTAAATAAAAAAGTAGATGAGTTATTTTTAACTCCTTCTGATATAAACGAACACTTCCCAGCTATTATAAAGTATGGCCAACAATGTGATTCAATCATTGAAATGGGTGTTAGAAGTATTAATAGTACTTGGGCATGGCTAGCTTGTAATGCTAAAGACGGTTTACATTCATATGATTTACATCATCCATCAACTTGGGATGGTGATCTTCAATCAGTATATGATACCGCAGAGGCATATGATATAAAGTTTAAGTTTACTGAGGCTAATGTTTTAAATATAGATATTGAACCAACAGATTTACTATTTTTAGATACATGGCATGTGTATGATCAACTAAAAGCAGAGTTAGCTAAACATCATAAACAAGTAAAAAAATACATTTGTTTTCATGATACAACTAGTTTTGCACATCATGGTGAGGCTACAACTTCACATCATGATTTTCATGGTGAACTCACTCAAGGTAAAGGATTATGGGATGCTGTAAGTGAGTTTTTAGAAGAACACTCTAATGAGTGGGAGTTAGTAGAAAGATTTACTAATAATAATGGTTTTACTATTATCAAAAGAAAATGAAAGCAATATACCGAATTTCAGACGCAGGATATTCTAAGGTAAAACCAGAATATATAGATAATGATAAATGCTTAAATAACTTTACTAGTATCTTTAATGATACCCAAATCATTGCAGACAACTGCTGTGATGAAACTTTGCTGATGATAAGAAAACATGTTTTAAAGAAACAAATAACTGAAGTTAGTATTGGAAGTGGTGCAGGCACATTTAACTTAGCTTTAGACATAGCTTTAAAGTATGATGATGATGAAATAGTATATTTTGTGGAAAATGACTATTTACACCTTAGAGGAAGTGATAGAATATTAAAGGAAGCATTTACTTTAGGAGCTAGTTTTGCTACTCTGTATGACCACATAGATAAATACATTGACCCAAGTGAGGGAGGTAATCCATATTGTCAAGGTGGAGCTGAAGACACAAGGGTATATTTAACTAAAAGTTGTCATTGGAAGTTAACTAATAGCACTACAATGACTTTTGCAGCAAAAGTTTCAACACTTAAAAGAGTAGAACCTATACTTAGGAAACATACAAGTGAATCATACCCTAAAGACTTTGATATGTTTATGGAGCTTAGAAATAACAATGAGTTATTAGTAAGTTCAATACCAGCATACTCTACACATGGTGAAACAAAATGGTTAGCACCTCTTATTAACTGGAGTACAGTATCAGCTATAGTTAGCCCACAAAAATACTTTCCTTATGTGCATAAAGATGTGGAGAAGTGAGATATTTTATGTATATTAAAAAATAAAACGTTATGATTAGTTTAGTAATACCAAGTTATCGTAATCCAAAATATTTGGACATTTGTTTAAAATCCGCTATAGCAGGACAAAGCGAAACAAATGAAATAATAGTTGCAGTTGATGGTTTTATTGAGGAAAGTCAAGCTGTATTAGACAAGTATAAAGATGACATTAAAACATTAGATTTAGGTCAAAATGCGGGTATGCAACAAGCTTTAAATCTTGGTGTATTTAACTCTAGTTTTGAAACCATTTGTATCATTAATGATGATAATGTTTTAAGTAAAGGATGGGATATAACTATAAGAGAAAATCTAAATAAAGGTGAGGTACTTACCATTAACCAAATAGAACCTAAAGGTCCTGGTGTATTTAACTTCCCCGTAAAAGATTTTGGAACAGTTGATAACTTTGATTATGAAGGTTATTTAAAATATGAAGACCAAATTAGTAAAGATAAATCTACAGATGATGGAGGTATATTTCCATTTGCTCTATCTAAAAAAGATTATATGATAGTAGGTGGGTTCGATACATTATACCAGTCACCGTTTATTTGTGATTGGGATTTCTTTTTAAAGTTAGATTTAAATGGTTTGAAGTTTATTAGAACTCATAAATCACATTTTTACCACTTTGGTTCTACAGCTACTAAAAACGGCAATGAAGGGATTAGATTTAAAGCAACTGAACAACCAGCTGCTGAAATATTTGAATACAAATGGGGAATAACACCATCTATGTATAAACACCATTCACATAACCCTAAAAATGGGGAAATAATAAAAGGAATAAGATATGAGTAAAACAGTATTAATAACAGGAGTAGCAGGTCTATTAGGTAGTAGGTTAGCAGATTGGATTATAGAAAACAAACCTGAGTATAAAGTAGTAGGCATAGATGACTTAAGTGGTGGATACGAAAGTAATGTCCACCCTAAAGTAGATTTATGGCAAGTAGATTTAGTAAAACATCCTATTAGTGTTTGTTTTGAAAAAAATAAATTTGATTATGTATTTCATTTTGCTGCTTATGCTGCTGAAGGGCTTAGCCCTTTTATACGTTGTTTTAACTATGATAACAACTTAAAAGTAACAGCACGCATAGTTAATGAGTGTATTAAGAACGACGTTAAACGACTGGTATTTACGTCAACACTTGCAGTATACGGACATGGCTATGGAGGCATATTTGATGAAATACAAATACCCAAACCTATTGACCCATATGGTGTTGCAAAATATGCTTGTGAAATGGATATTCAAATTGCAAATGAACAACATGGTTTAGATTATTGTATTATTAGACCTCATAATGTTTATGGTATTAAACAAAATATTTGGGACAAATATAGAAATGTATTAGGTATTTGGATGTATCAGTACCTTAATGATGAGCCAATGACAATATTTGGAGATGGTGAACAAACTAGAGCATTTAGTTTCATAGATGACATACTAGAACCACTATGGAATTCAGCTATAAGAGAAGAAGCATCAAAGCAAATTATTAATTTAGGTGGTGTTGAAGAAATATCAATAAAGGAAGCTGCTAATACTCTTAGAGCAGTAATAGATACTAAAGATGAATTTAGGTATTTAGAAGCAAGACATGAGGTAAAACATTCAATACCTACATTCCAAAAATCTATTGATTTATTAGATTTTAAATCTACTACTACATTATATGATGGATTAGAGCAAATGTGGGATTGGGCAGAAGACCAACCAATGAGAAAACGATTTGTGTGGGATGAATATGAGTTGGATAAAGGTATTTACAGTTTTTGGAAGTAATCCGCAAAACATTTGGAGAAGCGAAAGAGTGTTCGTATATTTACGGAAATAAAAGAGTAAATAGAAAACTAAAATGTTATATTTATGAGTTATGTAAATGAAAGTACTGTATTAAATATGAGTAAATCACCATTAAAAATGATACCTTGCACTAAGTGTAGTGGTAATATGCCTGAGTTAAGGCTAACTGAATACGGTTATAACTTCTGTATTAATTGTTCTGAATCAGGTAATTATGTTAAACCTAAACAAGGTATTAATGTGCTTATGGGTGAAGGAGATCATACATGGGTTGAAACCATCATTATGGATGCTGAAGAATATGATCAGTATTTATTTGATACAGGTCAACTTGTAGGGGATGATGTACCCACCCCTCAAGTAAAAATAGATAAATCTTCTGAGATCATAGATTTTGATGAGGAAGATAATAAAACCTTACCTTCTAAAAACGGTAATGTATCTATTATGGATCAACTTGATTCAGAATAATGCGTAAAAAATTTCTTAGTAAGGAACAAGTAATAGCTGCACAAGGTAAGACATTATCTAATATGGCTGCTGCAAGGTATTTGCATGTTTCTTATCAACATTACAAGAAATATGCTAAAATGTACAATCTCTTTGATAGTCATTTAAATCAAAGTGGTAAAGGTGTACCTAAATATTTAAAAGGCTCTAAAAAAATGCCGGCAATGATTGAGATAATAGAGGGCAGAATTTCTGCATCTCATTTCTCTCCTGCCAAAATTAAGTATTCTTTAATAGAGCAGGCATATTTATCGGAAGAATGTGCAGTATGCAAGTTTAAAGAAAGAAGGGTATTGGATTATAAAATCCCCCTACTATTGCATTTCAAAGATAAAAACTGCAACAACTACAGCTTAAACAATATTGAACTGCTGTGTTATAATCACTACTTCTTACAAGTAGGTGATATTTTCAATAAAAATGATGTAAAACAATTAGAATCAAACACTGAACAGTTTAAGACTACTGAGAACGTTGAATTTGAAGTCGATGATTATCACTTACAACGCTTAAAAGAATTAGGATTAGACACAGATGAGGATGATGGTACTGATCAATATATTTCAAGAATATGAAAAACATAAACAGCAATAAACATAATTCTATAGTCAAGGACTATGGCAAACAAAAAAGTAAACATCTAGAACGTTTAGCTAATAAAATGCTAAAAAATGATGAAGTTTCTCAAAAACTTAAATCACACCATATCAAAGGGGAATTCTTAAAGGAATTTTAAGTAGTTTTCACTATAACCTTTTATTAACCAAAACTAAAAATATGAAATCAATTTTAAAAATAATGGTATGCATACCTTTATATCTTTTATCCTCTTCTATTTCCCAAAGTTCAGAAGTGGGAACAATAAGAGAACACATTAATCCTATAGAGGCTGAAACAGCAATTGAGGAGGAAGTAAAAATAGACCCTAAATCACATAATCATTTTCTAAATGCAATAGGGCATATGGAATCTGGTAACAGATACAATATTGTAAACAAATGGGGATATATGGGCAAATATCAATTTGGTAGATCAACCCTACAAACTTTAGGGTATAATATAACTCGTACAGAATTTTTATCAAACCCACAAATACAGGAAGAAGCAATGTATAAACTTCTTAAATATAATAAATACACATTAAAATACTATATAAGCAATTATGATGGTAAAAAAGTATGGGGTGTAAATATAACAGAATCAGGATTACTAGCAGCTGCTCACTTAGCAGGATCAGGCAATGTTAAAAGATTTTTCCAAAAAGGATTAGATTTTAAAGATGCTAATGGAACTAAAATGACATCTTATATGAAACAATTTGGAGGATATAAACTGAATATTTAAATTTAAACAAACAATAGATTATGGCAAGACAAACAGCAGGTGGTGGTTATGAAGGCAAAAGTAAAATAAAACGCCCTGGAGTTCATTCTAAGACAAAAACGTCTAATACTAAGACATCTAAAAATTATAAAAAAACATATAGAGGACAAGGTAAATAAAGTTATGACACATAAATTTGAAGTAGGAGATAAAGCATTTAAACCCAAGGGGTATAAATTTCCTTGTACAATAGTATCTATTTTTGAAACTACTAAAGGTAAAGTAAGAATAGTAGCTGAAATGGAGGATAATGGAATGTTGCATGTTTTTAATGAGGACCAGTTAGAAAAACAAGATCCTAGATTATGACTTTAGATAAACAATATCAAAACTTATTAAGTCTTATATTGGAAAGTGGTAGTAAAAAGGATGATAGAACTGGAACAGGTACTTTATCCTTATTTGGGCAACAAATTAGACATAATATGAGTGAGGGATTTCCCTTACTCACTACTAAAAAACTATCTCTTAAAACTATAGTTACTGAATTAAAATGGTTTTTAAAAGGTGATACTAACATTAAGTATTTACAAGATAATAATTGTAAAATATGGGATGGTGACTATAATAAATCTAAAAGAACAGATGGTGAGTTAGGTCCTATATATGGTAAACAATGGAGAGATTGGGGTGGTATTAAATCTACTAGAATAAGTCAAAATAGAGATAAAGATGGATATTTAGGTTTTGAAGAAGATCATACTTTAGGTGTTGACCAAATCAAAAACCTAATCTCAGATATTAAATCGAATCCTAATAGTAGAAGATTAATGATATCAGCTTGGAATGTAGGTGAGTTAAAATATATGACTTTACCACCTTGTCATTATGGGTTTCAATGTTATGTAAGTGATAGTAAGTTATCTCTAATGTGGAATCAAAGAAGTGTAGATACATTCTTAGGTTTACCTTTTAACATAGCATCTTATGGTTTATTATTGTTATTACTATGTGATGAAACAGGATTACAACCTGGTGATTTAATAGGTAACTTGGGTGATACACATTTATATTTAAATCATATTGAACAAGCTAAAGAGCAAATAAATAGATATGAGTTTACTCTTCCAACTATTAAACTTAGCAATATAAATATTTTAGATGGAGAGTTTGATTATGAGTTAATAAACTACCAAGCACACCCTAATATTAAAGCACCTTTATCAAACTAGTTATGAATCAAAATAAGTACCTATTAATAATAGGTCATCCTGATAAAAAATCTTTTTGTTATAATGGTATATTCAAAACCATATTAAGAGAGATGAAAAAACATACACAACACTATGAGATTATTGATTTGTATGAAGATAAATTACATAGAGACAAAGACGAGTTGATTCAAAGCTATAAAGATTTAGTTACTTGGTCAACACATCTTTATTTTATATCCCCAGTTTGGTGGTTTAGATTAACACCTAAAATGGAAATATTCTTTGATGAGGTATTTACACCTGGTTTTGCTTATAAGTTTGTACCTTTATTTGGCAAGTATGCTTATCCAAAACCCTTTCTTAGTGATAAAAAAGTAAGAACTTACATAACACATGGTGCACCTAAACTACCAGTTATTACTTTATATCTTAATTCTGTTAAGTTAAGATTAGTGATGGGAGTGTACACCTTTGTATTTGGTTGGAACATTAATAGATGGAGAAAAACTAAACAATTTTGGTCTATACCTTTTGTTGATAAAAATAAAAGAAAAAAATACTTATCAATAGTAAAAAAGGATACTCTAAAAGATTTAAAATCATGAAAAAAGTAAAAAAGATTTTAAAAGCATATTGGGAACTTATGTTAAGTGGATATAAACCTACAAAAATATGACTAAAATAATCTATATGCAAGATACTGTAAATCATATGATAAAAACTGATAAAAACTTAGTTATGCAGTTAGATATGATGGGTAAACCTGAGATTAAATCTGTTGAAGGTGTTCAATACTATGTTTTTGAAGTAGAGTAAAAACAAATGCGAAAAAACTTGGAGAAGCAAAATTTTGTTCGTATATTTACGGCATAAGAGTTAAGTATAAAAAAAAAATAAAGGTTATGAAAAAAGAAGATAGAGTAAAACACCAAGAAAAAGTAATTAAGTGGTATGCTGATGGAATCATTACAGATGATGAATGTAATGAATTATTAGATCTTTATTCTGATGAAGTAATAACAGAAGAGGAAGATACCTATAACTGGGATATAGATAATCCCTCAGAATGTAATTGGGTGGATGACAACTGGGAACAACAATATGAATAAAAGACAAGCACATAAGTGCTTGGCTCCCCAAAATATTGTATGTAGATTTACAGAATATTAAAATAAATAAAATAAAGGTTATGAATTGGAGATATGATCACAGAGAATTTTTGCCCCCAAATTTAGTACAATTCAATGGTAAAACGTATATTGTTCCTGGATGGCGTAGGGTGGCGAAGGACACAAGGCTGTCGAATATACGCCACGTAAAACCGCAAATAAGCGAAGTACCTGTACCAACATCGAAATACAAAACAATATATTATCCTGAAAGTGGTAAGTACCATTGTTCATGTATGGGTTATTGGAGGTCAAAAGGAAATTGTAAGCATGTTAAAGCTTTAAAATTAGAAAATAATGGAAAATAGAGGTAGAAAAAAGGAAAGTACAGAAGTTACTAAGGTTTACACTCAAGAAATGAAAAATTCTGAGGGTGGTAAAATGATTTATAAGTTTGATTTAAATAAGTTTCCAAACGGAGCATATTCAGTAGAATATATTCCTCCAAAACAATATACACCTAAACCTGTATTTGATTTAAATCAAAGGACATATTCTAAAGCACCAACAGTTATGGTATTTAAATCATCAGATCGTTCAAATGCTAAAGTTAAAATGAAGATATTTAATAAAAATGTTGATTTTGTTAATATGGCTAAGAAATTACCAGGTGTACCTAATAATGCTGTAATATTAGAGTTAGGCGTTGGTGAAAGTTTTATTACAATGTGGAAAAAACAATACAATTTAAATTAAATTTTATATATTTATAAACAAATCTATTATGTGGTTAGTGATATTATATTTAGTACTATTATTAATAATTTTTACTATAGTACATTTTGTTGTAAAAAACAATGAAAAAAAGAAAGAAATATTAAAAGCTGAATTAGCTAAAAAATCTAAAAAACGAGGACGTAAACCAAAGAAGAAATGAGTAAATACAATTTAACTGAAATTTTTAATGAGTCTTTTGATTCATTAGCTAAAAAATTAGATAAGCAAAAAGGTATTGATAAGGATGAAGCTGCTAAAATAGCAGGTTCAATTGCAGCTAAGAAAATGAAAGGCGCAGGTTCAGGTCCTACAGCTAAACAAAAAGCTAGAGTAAAAGAAGAAGAAGTATCTGATACAGAACAAGTATTTGATATCATATATGCTGCTGGAGGAAAAGACAAAGCTCCTGATTTTATGGATGCCATTGGAGAAGAATTTGGTATCGATTTCGAATATGGTAGAGTAAATGAACAATCCAAACCTATAAATGAATTAGCACCTGATGTTAGAAATAGGATTGAAGGTTTAATTAGTCAAAGATCCAAAATGACTTTTTTATTGGATTTTATTAAGATGTATGCTGATGTAACACAGGATGATCCATTTGATTCTGAAGATATATTAGAGTATTTTAGAGAAATAATGAGAAGAAAGTTAAAAGAACAAGATATGTATGAGGATAGCTTCAATCCGGATGATATGAAGGAATCTATAAAAGAAGATGAGGAAGAGGATGAAGAGGAAGTTATTAAATATGAACCATTTGTAGAAGGTGAGACAACTTTAATAAGATCTTTATTGTATGAAGAAAGATATGATTTAGGTTATAGGTTAGAAAATCAGGAAGAATATGATTTCCTTTTAAAATTTGGTGTTGCTGCTTTTGAAACAGAATATTTAGATGGAGAAGAAGTAGGTGACTTTGTTAAAGAAAATAGATTTAATGAAAGAGAAGAATATAGTCTAGGAAACGATATGGATTCTTATAACCTTACCCCAATTAAAGAAGATTTATTCAGCAAAGATGGTGATACTGAAGACAATGTAGACAACATTGATAAAGTATCTTCCCCAAGTACTAAAGGAGTGGGTTACGACCAAGTATCTAAAGCAAACACAGCTGAGGATGATATGGAAAGTAAAGAAACACTTAACCCTAAACCAATGTACGAAGATTTGAAAAAACACTTCAAAAGGTTTATATAATAACATTTGTCTACCCAATATGCTTTGTGTATATTGGGTAATATGGAAAGTATGGAAACAGTAGTTTTGATAATAGACATAGCAACACTTATATTTGTGATTTATTGTATGGCTATGATTAGTAGTATTAAAGATAATATTAATAAAAGATAGTTATGAAAGATGAACCCATAATATGGCAATGTGAAAAATGTGGTGCCTTCAATAATATCCAAAACGAACAGTGTGGTAAATGTTATGAAATAAAAAAAGTTATAAGACATCTATGAAAATAGAAACAATCCCAGTAGATAATCAATTATATGAGATATTAAGAACGTTTCATAAATCATATTTTACTACTAAAAAAAAAGAAACCAATAAAAAACTAATAGGTTTATGGGTTAATCACTTAGAAGGTAATAGAGTAATTCAAACTGAAGGTAATTTTCACATATGTAGATTAATAGAGGAGGCTAAAATAGATGGATGAAGCTAAAACTTGTGCTTGGTGTCATAAACCAACTGATATGGTAGCGATATTCGCTCCTGATATTCCAATATTAGAGTGGATGGAGGAAAAGATTATAGACTACTGTGATAAAAATAACATTGACAGAGAAAAGTTATGGGGGTATGATAGTAATTGGAATGATCTACAAATACCTGAGTATTTAGAAGCTGAACTGTCAGTTTATGATGAACTTATTGAAACCGTATCTAGAAAAACTATATGTAGTGAATGTTTAAAAGAGGATGATAAACTTTGGAAAAAGTATTATAGTAAAGAAGAAGATTTTGATGTATTATTTGAATTTGATGTTGACGATTTAAAATAAATAAAATGAAAATAGATTTTTGTTATGTAGTCAATCTAAACTCTGAAGATTGTGTAAGTAGAATAGAACAAATACCATTTCATACCTTAACTAAGTATTATGTTATGGATGCCATTAATGGTTGGGATATAGTAAATAAACCTTCTAAATCTCCCTTTAAATATAAGGCTGCTGATTGGTGGAAAATTAATAGTAATGTTGATTTTTGGAATAGAGAAGTTACACCTGGAGAAATAGGTTGTTCTTTATCACATTATAAAGTTATTAAAACAGCTTATGCTGAGGGTTTTTCAGGTATTTTAATATTAGAAGAAGATTTTGTACCACAAGGTGCATTTCCAACAATAGAAATGCTTGAAAGTGTCCCTAAAGATGCTAGCATAGTTTACTTAGATAGAAACAAGGTATTATCTGATTTTAATGAGGAAAGAATAAATGAACACTTAACTAGAGCAAGTTACAGTTATAATACTCATGCTTACTTAATTACTAGAAAAGGTATGAAAGAAGTAATTAGTAGTAACTTTTTAGATAACATAATACCCTTAGATGAATATTATTCAGCCGCAAACGGTATTTCAGATAGAGCAGATGCAATAGCAAAAGTAGGCATAAAAGGATTTAAATCATATGCCTTTAATGGAGGTTTTTTTAATCAATCATCTAATACAAGGTCTAATTCATTAACAGAGTTCCCACCTGAGGTATTAAATGCAGCAAAACAACCAAATACACCATCTAATATTCAAAATGCTAATGATTTTGAAGCATGGAGTAAAAAATATATTCATCCTATGGTGAGAAATCAGGAATGGGATTTATTAACTGATGAACCTGGTCCTAATATTTATACTTTCCCATTTTTTACTAAACAATTCTGTGAAGAATTAATAGAGTTAAGTGAAAAATATAAATGGACAACTGATAGACATGAGTTTTATCCTACTACTGATAATTTATTAAAGGTATTAGGTATGGATAAAATTTATAATAAATTAATAAACACATATGTTAGACCTTTAGCAATGTGGGTTTATCGTTTAGAAGGTAAAGTTTGGGACCATTTAAGAGATGAATCTTTTATTATTAAATACCCCCATGACCAACAATCACATTTAAGTTTACATCATGATTTTTCTAATATTACTACTCTAGTTAACTTAAACCCAGGTGAGTTTAAAGGTGGTGGAACATACTTTCCTAAATATAAGTTAAATGTAAATCCTGATGAGATAGGAGTTATGACTTTACATCCAGGTAATATTACTCATAAGCATGGAGCAAGGCCAGTAACTGAAGGTATAAGATATGTAGTTGTTTCATTTATTAAAGGAGCTAGTCATACATAAGATATGAAAATATTAATATGGGCAGGGTATCAAACCCCACATTGGAATAAAAGCACTTGGGATAATAGAGGTATAGGTGGAAGTGAATATTGTATTTTAAAACTAGCGGAATATTTTACTAAACAAAACCATAATGTAATAGTAAGTGGAGATGTAGTTGATGGTAAATTTAATGGTGTACAATATCTTCACTATGATAAATTTTTAGAATGGAGAGGACCAGTTAGTCATACTAACCCAAATGCTTTAAAAGTATTTTCCCACTTTGATGTAGTAATAGGTTCTAATTATATTCATTACCTAAGGCATCTTAAAGATAATCATATTACTTTTGATAAATCCTATTTTTGGATGCATAATGAGGATTATTACAGGTGGTATAAAGGTAGTACATTAACTAATACTGATGAATATTTTCAATCCCCTAAACTAAATAAAATAATAGGTGTAAGTAAACTCCATGAAAAGTTATTAGTAGATAATTCAGAATCATTATTTAATTATAATATATCTAAGGCTTTAGATACAATTTATCATGTAGAAAATGCTATTGATGTAAACGATTATACTAACCCCTTAGATAATAAAGTTAAAGGTAGAATTATATGGTCATCAGCTCCTGATAGAGGATTAGATTTTATAGTACAAAATTGGGATAAATGGAAAGAACAACGACCAGATTTATCATTAGTGGTATGTTTACCTCCATATGCTAAAGATTGGGATAAAGCTGATGTATCAAACTTAAAGGATGTTGAATACAAAGGTGCTTTAAATCCAACTCAATTAAGAGAGGAACAATCAAAAGCCGAATATTGGATTTATGTTTCAAATTATACTGAAACATATTGCATTACAGCTTTAGAGATGATGTTACAAAAGGTAAAAATAATAACTAACGGACCAGGAAATATAAAAAACTTAATAGAAAATGGTGGAAGTGGTATTTTGATTGATGATATTGACCCTAATATTGTTATTAAAAAACTACTTAATAAGTATAACAATAAGATGATTGAAAAGGCATATAAATATGCTCTTGAACAATCTTGGGAAAATAGAACTATGGAGTGGTTAAACTTAATAGAAGATGAAGAGTAAAAAATATAAATACATAGATGAAAACCAAGAAGAATACTTGGATAGCCAAAAAATAGCTAAGCTTATTAAAAAGAATAAAGCGGTTAAAAAGAAAAGAAAACTTAAAGATGATTTCACAGATTCAAATGATTGGGAATATGAAGGGTAAAAACATAAATAAACTACTACTTTTACTACTACTTTTTATAAACTGTAGTGAAAAAGAAATAATAGCTCAAGATAAAGATATTGACTTACAGTTAAGGGATGAGGTAATTGTAGAAAATCCTGTATTTAAAGTATGGTATTCTGAAGTGAAAGAACAACCTATAAAGTTAATCTATACCTCTACTAATAGGGTTAAAAATGTGGACAGAGGAAGTATGAATTTTCGTACTGAATCTAATATTCATACTTCAGACAATGCTGATTATTATCGTAATGTTTGGGATAAAGGTCACTTAGCACCAGCAGCTACTTATTCTGATTCAATGGTTAATCTTAAACAAACATTCTCATTTTTAAACTGCGCTTTACAAAACCAGTATTTAAATAGAGGTGAATGGAGATTATTAGAGGAGCAAGAACGAGTTTGGGATGATGAGCAAAATTTAACTATAACAGTTGAATTAATTTGGGAAGATGGGTTTCAAATTTTACCAACTGGTGGTCATATCCCTACTCATATGTCTAAACACATTTATTTTGAAAAAGGAGATACTTGTAAAACATTTATATTCCCAAATGAAAAACCAACTCAAGGTTGGGAAGAATATGAAGTAAAATGTAATTAAATCTAAAATTGTTATGAAAAAAGTTATAGTAGTAAGTGGTTATTTTAACCCAATCCATAAAGGACATATAGAGTTGTTCAACAGAGCAAAAGAATATGGTAATGAACTTTGGGTTATAGTTAACAATGACATTCAACGTGAACTTAAGGGTTCTAAAAAATTTATGAAGGAGGATGAAAGATTACTTATAGTTAGTAGTTTATCAGTTGTTGACTTTAGTATAGTATCTATTGATGAAGATAGTACTGTAAGTGAATCATTAAGATATTTAAATTCAAAAGTGCTTACAAGTGACCCTAAAGGCAAAATGGTATTTGCTAATGGGGGTGACCAAACAAATGAATCAATACCCGAATCTAAGATTTGTGATATGCTAAGTATAGAGTTAATAGATGGTATAGGTAATAAAATTCAATCAAGTAGTTGGTTAATAAATGATGATTAATAAAATATATTATGGAACAAAAACAAATAAATATAAAGAAAGAGTTAGATTTAGTAATCCACCAAGCAAATGCTTATATTGATTATCTTAACACTGAATGTACATACTCAGAATTTGGAGATAGATTCTTAAAGATTAGTAATAAAAGTGATATGAAACAGGATATGAATCAGTTGAAATCATATTTGTGGAACAAACAAAAAGCTGATAGTGAAGATTTTCTCCAATCTATACTTGACTTTGAAGGTATTATGAAGGCTATAGATACTCATGGCACTCAAATTACAAATGAAATATATAGAAATTCTAGAGAATACTGGAACGAGGCACAAAACCATTTAAAAGCAAGAAATAATAATAACTATTTAGCTTAGTTGTCATATTTATTATCACACCAATTTATCTAAATAATGATTTTCTCACAACAAGATCCTGGACACTGGTTAACTTTCTCAAAAAGGGCAGATAATGTTAACTTACCCATTCAAGAGTTAACAAGAAAATATAATAAAGAAAAATTATTATTTGAGAATTATGTAACTAATTTCCAACAAATGGAAATAGCATTACGTTCGCAACAATCATTAGGTTTTGGTGGTGCGGGGATTATTAATGATTCTAATATATATCGAATAGTTGATGCATGGTTTGTGAATAAAATAAGAACTGAAGCACAATATGGTCCTATTGGTAGTTGGGATGTGTCTAGAGTTACTGATATGTATCAATTGTTTGAACCAAGTACTTTCTATACTATTGGAAAAAATGTAGTAGATGGTTTTAATGAAGATATTAGTGCTTGGGATGTAAGTAATGTGAGTGAGATGAGTGAGATGTTTAGTAATCAAACTATATTTAATCAACCTTTAGATAGTTGGGATGTGAGTAATGTTAGGAATATGACTTATATGTTTAGTGGTGCCACAGCCTTCGACCAACCCTTAAATTCTTGGGATGTTAGTAATGCGGTGAATATGGAAGTGATGTTTGAAGGTGCAACATCTTTCAATCAAGATTTAAATTCTTGGAATGTAAGTAATGTTACTGATATGGGTGGGATGTTTTGGGGTGCAACTTTATTTGACGGGAATATTACAAGTTGGAACGTTAGTAATGCTGTTGGTGTTGAAGTGCCAGGGTATGGTATGTCTAGGATGTTTAACAATGCTGCTAATTTTAACCAAAATATCAGTGGATGGATTATTAATAGTGGAGTTACAAGCTTTTTGAAGATGTTTGAGGGTGCAACTTCATTTGACCAAAACTTAGGAAATTGGAATATTGCAGGAATAGATACTGCTGAAGATATGTTTTTAGGTGTTACATTATCTACTGCAAATTATAGTTCATTATTAATAGGATGGGCAGCAGATGCACCTATTACAGGTCCAGTTAAATTTAGTGGTGGTAATTCACAATATTCAACAGGTGCAGCCGCAGCAGCAAGAGCAGAATTAGTACTTGAAGGTTGGATAATTACAGATGGTGGTCAAGCTTAAAAAATAATCATAATATTTTAAAAATACCCACAAAATAACTTGGCTTTTGTCAAGTTTTTTTTTATCTTTACCGTCTAAATAAAAATCTAAATATGCCATTAAATAAATTAATGATTGTAGCACATCCTGATGATGAAACATTATTTGGAGGTGGAGAATTAATAAAACATAAGGGTGAATATAAAGTAGTAGTTTTAGACTACGGAAACCATCTTATTAGACATAAAGAATTTTTATGTGCCATGGAAAAACTTGGTGTTACAAAGTGGGAACATTGGGATGGTGAATTACATAAATCATCTTTAGCCTATAATGAATCAGTTTTAATACCTAGAATACAAAGAGTATTAGATGAACGAGATTGGGAAAAAGTAGTAACACATAACCAAGGAG
>Ga0206126_10002179_pt1 | contig 22075 bp, 20 predicted proteins | sample Helgoland_Spring_5_FD_148621 | JGI IMG/M metagenome (GOLD analysis project Ga0206126, IMG submission 148621) | Pelagic subsurface seawater microbial communities from Kabeltonne, Helgoland, North Sea - Helgoland_Spring_Bloom_20160412_1 | ecosystem: Environmental > Aquatic > Marine > Epipelagic ...
TATTGTTGGCGACCGTACTAAAGTTCAATCACATTCCTTTGTTTGTTCGTTGGTTTCAATTGGCCTTGATTGTTTTATTGGGCATGGGGTCATGTTTGTAAATGACACATTGACTGGTGGTGGTCCTGCTAAAGGTGATAGATCTAAGTGGAAAGAAACCCTAGTTGGTAACAATGTTTCTATAGGTAGTAATGCAACCATCCTGCCGGTAAGCATATGTGACCGTGTAGTAATAGGAGCTGGTGCGGTGGTGACAAAAAATATAGAAAAATCAGGTATTTATATGGGTAATCCAGCAAAATTTGTGAGAGCGTTCTAATGATAAAGTTTTTAGATTTAGGTAGACAATACCGATCCATAAAACCGGAAATTGATAAGGCAATAAGTGATGTAATAGCCGAAACGGCTTTTATCGGCGGTAAATATGTTAAATACTTTGAGCAGGAGTTTGCGAGCTATATCGGGGTGAATCATTGTATTGGAGTGGGCAATGGTACCGACGCTCTCGAAATAGCTATTGAAGCTCTCGACTTGCCACCAAATTCTGAAATAATAGTCCCAGCTAATTCGTTTATCGCTAGTTCTGAAGCTGTTACGAGATGCGGTCATAGCGTGGTTTTCGCAGATGTCTGTGAAGATTCCTATGTACTAAGTATTTCTGACGTCGCTAACCGGATAACGACGCGTACAGCCGCCATTATTGCAGTCCATTTATATGGTCATCCATGTGATATGGCTGCGCTGGCTGGGCTGGCTAAAAAACATAATTTACGTCTTATTGAAGATTGCGCCCAAGCGCATGGGGCTAAATATAGAGATATGGTAGTTGGTGGGATTGGAGATATTGCTGCATTTAGTTTCTATCCTGGGAAAAACTTGGGTGCTTATGGTGATGGCGGAGGGGTGACTACTAACGATTCCGATTTAGCCGTAAAAGTTAAGATGATAGCGAATCATGGTCGTATTGCGAAGTACGACCATGCCCTTGAGGGAAGGAATTCACGACTTGACGGGCTGCAAGCGGCAATATTGAGTGTTAAATTGAAATTTTTAGATGTTTGGACCGACCAACGCATTTTGGTGGCCGATTGTTATCTAAAAGCCCTTGAAAACCAAGTCGGTGTTGTGTTGCCTGTAAGGCAAGATTGGGCAAAGCAGGTGTACCACTTATTTGTTATTCGGGTTGCGCAAAGGGATAAGCTAAAAAAATACCTCTATGATAACGGCGTTGAGACTGGCATCCATTATCCGACAGCATTACCTAAGCTCGAAGCGTACGATTATGTTAATCAAAAAAAAGAAGATATTTTTTCCAACCGGTCCGATGAATCTCTCTTAAGTTTACCGATTGGTGAGCACATAACATTCGAGCAGGTTTATCAAATTGCTAGATTGATCGAGAAATTTTTTGAATCAGAGAACGTATAGGGCGACTCGCGCCGAAGCTATTTAAAATATTGAGTAAAAAAAGGAATATATTTCATGAGAAAAAAAGTTTATGTCGGTATGAGTGCTGATCTGGTTCATCCAGGACACTTAAATGTTTTATCTGAAGCGGCACAATTAGGAGAAGTAACGGTAGGGGTCCTAACAGATTCTGCAATTGCAAGCTATAAGAGGCTTCCTTATATGACCTTTGAGCAGAGGGCCATGATTGTCGCAAGCCTTAAACAGGTTCAGAATGTTATTCCTCAAAATACCCTAGATTATACTGAAAATTTGAAGAGTTTTAAGCCTGACTACGTTGTTCATGGCGATGATTGGAAAGAGGGTGCCCAGAGAGAAACTAGGCAAGCGGTTATTGATACGCTTACAGAATGGGGCGGGCAGTTAATAGAAATTCCTTATACTGTTGGCATCTCTTCTACACAGTTGAACAAGGCGATTAAAGAAGTTGGTACAACACCACAGCTCAGGTTAGGCAGTTTACGAAGATTGTTGGCCGCAAAACCTTTGGTAACCTTCTTAGATGTCCATCACGCATTAAGCGGACTTATTATAGAGCACACTGAAGTTGTGGTGAATGGAAAGAGTCGTCAATTTGATGGTATGTGGGGCAGTAGTCTCACCGATTCAACGGCTAAAGGGAAGCCAGACATTGAAGCTGTCGATGTTAGCTCACGAATGTCTACGTTGAGTGAAATCATCGAGGTTACAACTAAGCCGATTATCTATGATGCCGATACAGGCGGGCAAATTGAGCATTTTAAGTTCACCGTTAAAACTTTAGAGCGACTTGGTGTATCTGCGGCGATTATTGAAGATAAAACTGGCTTAAAGAAGAACTCTTTGTTTGGGAATGATGTTCCGCAAACTCAGGACACTATTGAAAATTTTTGCGATAAAATTAGTTCCGCTAAGAGTGTGCAGGTAACGGAGGATTTTATGGTTATAGCGCGTATTGAAAGTCTTATCTTAGAGGCAGGAATGGACGACGCCATTACGCGAGCAGGGGCGTACTTAAACGCAGGCGCTGATGGAATCATGATTCATAGCCGACAGAAAGATCCTGCAGAGATACTTGAATTTTGTCGACGATATGGTGAATTTGAAAACCGTAAGCCTTTGGTAGTAGTTCCTTCGAGTTACAATAGTATTACGGAGGATGAATTGGAAAAGGCTGGTGCTAACATCGTTATATATGCCAATCAGCTACTCAGAAGTGCGTTCCCTGCGATGCAGGATACTGCTCGATCAATTCTGAGACATTCACGATCGGCTGAGTGTGACCACCAAATGATGTCGATTAAAGAAATTTTAGAGCTTATACCGGGAACGAAATAATGATTAAGCCAGCTTATTATCTGGATAGATTGAATGAGTCAGGTGTTAATTTTTTTGCTGGAGTGCCCGACTCTTTGTTAAAAGAATTCTGTGCATGTGTGTCAGAAAAATGTGGTCAAGATACGCACCTGATAACTGCTAATGAAGGCGCTGCGATTGGTTTGGGTATAGGTTATTATCTAGGTACCGGCAATATTCCGATGATATACCTCCAAAACTCCGGTCTAGGAAATATCATCAATCCAGTCTTGTCTTTAGCCAGTGAGAAGGTTTATGGAATACCAATGCTAATAATGGTTGGCTGGAGGGGCGAACCTGGCGTTAAAGATGAGCCCCAGCATGTTCATCAAGGAAAGGTGATGATTGGGAGCTTAGAAGGAATGGAGCTACCGTACGTTGTCCTATCCCTCGACGAAAAAACCGCTGTAGAGCAAACCCAAAATGCGTTGGGTTTGGCTAGAGAAAAAATGTCACCGGTTGTAATAGTAGTTCGGAAAAATTCTTTCGAGAGTTTCCCCGTAGAGCGGCCGTTGTGTGATCTAGAGTTAAGTCGAGAGGATGCTGTCATAGCCGTTGCTGAAATGTTGCCTGAAGACGGCGTGGTTGTCTGCACAACTGGGATGCCTTCGAGAGAATTATTTGAGTTTAGGGCCAACAACGATCAAGGCCATCATCGAGATTTTCTAACTGTGGGAGGAATGGGCCACGCAAGTCAAATAGCGTTGGGTTTGTGTAAGGCGCAGCCAGAAAGGCCAACCTACTGCTTTGACGGCGATGGGGCGGCATTAATGCATATGGGCTCGCTGGCAATCATTGGGCAGTCATCTGCAGTCAATTTGATCCATATTGTATTTAATAACGGTGTTCATGATTCTGTTGGGGGTCAGGCCACTGTGGGCTTTGGTGTAAATTTCTGTGGAATTGCTAATGCATGTGGGTATGTATCAGCAGTTGAAGTGCACTCTCGGGAAGGTATTATTAAAGCATTAGCGTATGCCAGTGAGCATGCAGGTCCTCATTTTATAGACATTCACGTACGCCCGGGAAATCGGTCGGGTATTGGGCGCCCAACTACCACTCCCGAGCAAAACAAAAATGCAATCATGCAGTATTTAGGCGTATAGAGGCTTTATTATGACTATTTATAGTGATTTTGGCGGGTTAAGTAATTTGGGCGATATTGTCAAGTCTTATAATGTACGTAGAGTGCTTGTAGTAACTGGGGGTAAGTCTTTTCAAAGTAGTGAGGCTAAAGCGATTCTAAGTGAGTGTTTAAAAGGTTATCACGTTACTTATTTTAGTGATTTTGAGGTCAATCCGAGGCTGATCGACGCACAAAGGGGTGTCAAGCTAGCCATTGAAAACACTATTGAGCTTATAATTAGTATTGGTGGTGGTAGTGTGTTGGATATGGGCAAATTGATTAAAGCCTTATACTCGAATCCTGATGAGGCTGTTAATTTGGCCACAGGGGTTAAAAAAGTGACCGACCCAAATATCCCCTTAGTCGCGATTCCGACTACGGCTGGATCAGGTAGTGAGTCAACGCATTTCGCAGTTGTATATGTTGAAGGTGAAAAATATTCACTAGCTGACAAATGCTTGCTTCCTGCTGATATTATTTTAGACGGCAATCTAACCTTGTCGTCGTCAAGATATCAAAAAGCATGTAATGTATTAGACGCGTTATCTCAATCCATTGAAAGTGCTTGGGCGGTTGGGTCAACTACGGAAAGTCAGATATTGTCTTTTGCCGCTTTAGAGTTGTGTATTGAAAACTTCTTGGAGTTCGTTAATACAAAAGACAATTGTATAGCCGCACAAGGTATGATTGTAGCTGCAAACTTAGCTGGTCAAGCGATTAATATTACGAAGACTACCGCTGCTCATGCTTGGTCTTATGGCATAACTAAGAACCATGAAGTCCCGCATGGGCATGCTGTTTGGTTGACCCTTCCAAAGATATTTGCTTCATGTGCTAACAGCTGTCCTGAAATTGTAGTCGACTCTCGGGGTCATGCACATTTGTTAGGTGTGATGGATAGATTAAAGGGGATCTTGAAAATATCTTCCGATATGGAAATCGAGGAATACTTTACAAGCCTTCTATCCTCCATCGGTGTCAAGGGCGATATGAAAAATGAGCTTAAAATTGGTTTAGAACATAGAGTTGTATTGTCCAAACAGATTAACATGCAAAGAATGGCAAATAACCCGATCAGTTTGGATCAAAAGCAAGTTAATATGATTTTCCAGCTATGTTGAACGAACTCTATCGAATATGGGGCATGACGTTCTTACAATGGTGAATATTTGCTTAAATATCAAAGGTGTAGTTGATGCTTAATGTATTAACGGTTTCTTTATATACTTTTTTTACAGTGTTAGCGTGCCGTTTATTTTGGCATTCAAAGCGTGCTAATCCAGTTTTTTGGTTTATTGTGTTTCAGTGGATAATCGCTGCAGGAACCCTGGCTTTTGTTAACTTTAAGAATGATGTTGAGATTCTTTACGGTCTTTTATTTTTTTTGTCACTTTTTTCATTTGTTGTAGGAGCTCAAATCAAGGCGTCACGACATGATTTTGCAAGTCTTTCAAGTACCTTTTTTCTTAAGAGCATAGAGATAGATAGAAAATTACCGCATATAATATTTATATTCTTAAGTTTACTGTCGTTGCTGGTTACCATTTATTATTACAAAGTAGTTGGATATAACTTATTTGTTGATGTACTTTTAGGCGCGGAGATGTCTGATTTTGTTTCGCTTCGATTAGCCATGTATTCGGGAGAGGAGTATTTTGCACCTGGCTATGTTAATCAGTTTAAAAATGCTTTATTGCCGCTCGCTTTAGGTTTTGTTATTTGTTATTTGTATTTAGTTGCTAAGCATCCACTTAGATTCCTGGGCCTCATCGTAGTAGTTTTTATTTTCATGGCAGCTTTATTAGGAACTGGGCAGCGAGGACCATTCTTATTTGCTTTGGCGGCTATTGTATTTAGTTTCAGTCTGATAAAGCGAATAAACCTGATTAAAATGGCGATATTAACTGTTCCGGTTATTTTGTTATTTGGGGTATTCGCCGTGTTAAATTTGCGAACAGAGGATGTGACACTATTAGAATCTTTACTGGCGTTACTCGTTCGTCTTTTTATGGTAGAGCAGACTGAGGGTATTGAAAGTTTTAAATACATTGCATCAATAAAAAGTGTTTATGGTTACGAGTGGTTAGAAGGTTTTATGGGTATATCACCTTGGCATCCAGGCAGTTATCTGGAGCACCAGACGTTTTGGGAGTTACATCGCAGTGATCGAGGTACCTCAGGTGTTTCATTGGTCGCTAATACATACCACAATGGACGCATTCCACTAGTTGTAATGGCATATTTACTAATGGGATATGGATATATGAGCGCATACTATCGATTTCTGTCCGGTAGAAGGACTTACTTAAGAATTTTTGGATATGGCCACATATTTTTTATCCTTGCTGTTTTGGTAGGTGGATCTCCGGTCGTTCTTGTAAATAAAGGACTTATTGTATTTATGTTTATCCTAATCATTCGGAAAGTTCGATTTTCTGCGGGTTCGCAGTTGAATACTGCGGTCGTGGTTTAACTTGAGAATACTTGTAATAACACACTATTTTTATCCTGAAAATTTTAGAATCAATGATGTTGTAGGTGCTTTAGTAGGCAGAGGACATGATGTTACAGTTCTCACAGGCATTCCTAATTACCCTCAGGGAAAGCTTTTTGGAGAATACAAGTTATTTCGTTCTGAAAAAATTTTCGGGGCAAGGGTTATTAGAGTTCCTCTAATTCCAAGAGGGTCGGGGTCGGCTTTTAGGCTGCTTCTTAACTACTTCTCATTTCTGTTTTCCGCTGTATTTGTCGGCCCGATGTTACTTTTAGGAAAAAATTTTGATGTTGTTCTATCTACTGCATACTCTCCACCTACAGGAGGATTAGTAGGTGTTATTTTTGCAAAAATAAAGTCCGCCAGAAGTCTCTTGATGGTTCAGGACTTATGGCCGGCGAGCCTTGAATTTACTGGCTTTGTAAAGAATAAGCTTCTGTTAGGTATGGTCGGTAAGGTCATAGCTTGGATGTATAATCAAACAGATTACTTACTGGTGCAATCTCAAAGTTTCGTTTCCGTTATTAACTCTCAGGGCATAGAAACTGAAAAAATGGTTTATTTTCCCGATTGGGCAGAAGATATCTATAAACCGGCAATAGACAGCTCTGATTGCTGTTTACGACACTTGTTTCCGCGGGCCAATTTTACAATTGTTTTTGCGGGAAATTTAGGAACCGCGCAATCATTAGAGACAATTATTGATGCGGCAGATTTATTGAGGTCCTCTAATATTCATTGGCTAATTTTAGGAGACGGTTCTCGGAAAAACTGGCTTGAAAGCGAGGTAAAAAGTAGAAAGTTAGAATCTTCGATAACACTTTTAGGGCAAGTGCCCATGGAACATACGCCTAGCTACTTTTACCTAGGTGACGTTATGCTTGTTACTCTATCTAACGATATTACTCTGAATACTACTCTACCAGGAAAGGTGCAGTCTTATATGGCTTGCGGTCGACCTATTTTATCTGCTCTTGGTGGTGAAGGTAAAAAAGTCATTGAGTCTAGCGGTTGTGGTATCAATGTTGATCCCGGTAATGCTAAAGATTTAGCGATGGCTGCGCTTAAATTAAGCACCCTGCCGAGAGAAGAGCTTGAAGAGATGGGAGATCGAAGTAGAGAGTATTGTCTTGATGTCTTTAATAAGGATATTCTTTTAGACAAATTTGAACAGTTAATTAATTTTGAAAACCGAAGGCAACGTTAATATTTGATTTAGAAACAGTTTTTCTAATGGAGTGGATGATGATTTTGGAGAGGATTGTGAGGATGAGTTTATGATAGAAGGAAAAGTTTTTCTGATTACGGGAGGTACTGGGTCTTTTGGCAAGACTATGACGAGGCATCTTTTAAGTAATGGAGCAAAACAGGTTTCGATATTCAGTCGAGATGAGAAAAAACAAGAAGATATGAGAATCGACTTTAATGATAGTAGGCTTAAGTTGCATATTGGTGATGTCCGTGACTATGCGGCGATCAATGATGCTTTGATCGGAGTGGATAATGTTTTTCATGCTGCTGCGTTAAAGCAGGTCCCGTCATGCGAATTTTTCCCTATGGAAGCTGTTAAAACTAATGTATTAGGAACTGAAAATGTTATTAATGGTTGTATAAAAAATAAGGTAAGTAGAATTGTTGTACTTAGCACAGACAAGGCTGTCTATCCCATAAATGCAATGGGAATCTCAAAGGCTATGGGTGAGAAAGTAGCTGTTGCCATGAGTAGAGGCGCGAGCGCATCTGGTTTAATAGTTTGCTGTACCCGTTATGGGAATGTTATGGCCTCTCGAGGGTCAGTAATTCCTCTTTTTGTAGATCAAATTAGGTCAGGAAAAGATATCACGATAACTGACCCTGAGATGACTCGTTTTTTGATGTCATTAGACCAATCTGTTGATCTTGTCTTACATGCGTTCGATCATGGCAAAACTGGAGATATTTTTGTGCAGAAGGCCCCGGCCTCGACTGTTCGCGATTTAGCTCAAGCGCTGCTTAGTTTATTCTCCGCTACAAACACAATTAGAACAATAGGCACACGCCATGGAGAGAAACTATACGAAACATTGATTTCTCGGGAGGAGATGGCTAAAGCTTCGGATATGGGCTTATTTTACCGTATACCTGCTGACAATCGAGATCTTAACTATGGGCAATTTACAAATGAAGGTGAAGAAAAAGTTTCTACTGCAGATGACTATACGTCCCACAACACTGAGCAGCTCGACATTAATGGTATTAAGAGCGCCCTATTGAAACTCTCTTTTATAAAGGACAGTCTAGATGACTAAAATAATGACAATCGTTGGCACGCGACCTGAAATAATAAAAATGAGCAGGGTTATAAGCCAATTCGATAAATATACTGAACATGTCTTGGTGCATACGGGCCAAAATTATGATTATGAGCTTAATGAAATATTTTTTGAAGATATGCAAGTCCGAAAACCAGATTATTTTCTAGAGGCAGTTGGAGCTAATGCTGCGCAGACGATTGGGCGAGTAATAGAGAAATCTGATGCGCTAATGGCCGAAGTTAATCCAGACGCCGTTCTCTTATACGGAGATACAAATTCATGTTTGGCGGTTATAGCTGCTAAGCGTAGGAAAATACCAGTTTTCCATATGGAAGCTGGTAATCGCAGTTTTGATCAGCGTGTTCCTGAGGAATTAAATAGGAAGGTGGTAGATCATTTGAGTGATGTTAACTTCGTTCTGACAGAGCATGCTCGTCGGTATCTTTTAGATGAGGGGATTAAAGGAGAAATGATCATTAAAACAGGGTCTCATATGAAAGAGGTGCTAGATTATTATGAGTTGCCTATTCGCGATTCGTTAATTCTAAAAAAATTGTCTCTGGTCAAAAATAAGTTTTTTGTAGTCAGCGCCCACAGAGAGGAAAACATAGATGATCCTTTAAATTTGAAAAATCTTTTATTATCACTCAATGCTATTGCTCAAAAATATGGAATGCCCGTAATTGTCTCGACTCACCCGAGAACAAGGAAAAAAATTGAAGAGATGGAAGGGATAAAACTAGATGAACGTGTCAGATTTTTAAAACCCTTTGGATTTACAGACTATATAAAGTTACAAAAATATGCTTATTGTGTAGTTTCCGATAGTGGAACTATTTTTGAGGAAAGTTCATTGCTTGGATTTCCTGCAATTACTATACGCAATGCCCATGAGCGGCCTGAGGCGATGGATGTAGGTACCTTAATAATGTCAGGGCTTGAAGCTAAAAAGGTTATCGATGCTATTGACATTGTAGTTAACCAGATCAATTCAGGAGATTTCCGTCCAGTTAAAGTTTACGACTATGACATAGATTATCCGTCGGCGAAAATTTTGAGAGCAGTTCTAAGTAATATTGACTATATAAATAGAACTGTTTGGTCCAAATAAATATGACCTGTACAAACTCTAACTTTATGTTTAAGGATTTTGATTTTAATGAGTGACAATCAAAACATAGTATCCGTTTCAGGAATGTACTGGTCGGGATCAAGTGCAGTTATAGATATATTGTCTGAACATCCAAGCTGCAATGTATGTCCTGAAGAGTTTTCTTTTTTTTCATTTGGCCAATTTTTCGAAGATATTTATCGTCCTATTTCTCAAGAAACGCTTGTAACGCAAGATCAGTATATGAGCTTGATTAGAAGTTTAAAGTTTAATGAGAGTGAGCCGCGTTATTTATATTCAGCTTTGCGAGTATTGTTTCGAAATGTAGGTTATTTCCCTAAAAACTTATTTTATAGACGGGTCGGTATGGAAAAATTGTTGGGCACAGATTACAGTCGGGCATCTGCAGAATTTCATGACTATCTTGAGAGCTGTAACAAAACGATTAGTGATATCGATTTGGATACCTTGAATTCAAGGATTGTAAGAGTATTAGCAGCAGCAGCGAGTGGGTGCCGCTCCCCGGATCTAAATAATTCTGGTCAAAAAAAATTAGATGTTTTTGATCAGTTAATAGCTCCTCCGTATCTGCAGTATTCACTAGATTCTCTGTCTTCATTAAAAATAGTAGCAGTTGATAGGTGCTGGAAGGATCAATATGTTGAGGTTAGGCATACTCTCAAGAATATGTTGAATATCCATAGAAATATGAACACGCGGCCATGTGGCGAAACAGAGCAGATGCAAACATTAAGCCCGCAAGATTATTTTGTTGAGTTAAGGAAATTAACTGATGAAACTCGTAAGCAACAAGAAGCATTTTCTGAGAAGAACGTATTATGGATCGATTTTGAAGAGTTAGTTCATAATACTTTCGAATGTGTAACTAAGATTTTTCGTTTTTTAGATTTGGATCCACAAACGTGGAAACCCAACAGCATATTTCTTCCTGACCAGTCTAGGGAAAATGTTGGAATTTGGCGATGCTCAAAATGGCAAAATGAAATTTCATATATCGAAGAAAAACTAAAAAGTTAGGTCTCGTTATATCGCTTCAATTTAACATGCACAATTATTTTTTCACCCCAACAATATTTTTTTAAATTTTTGATATTTCCTTAAATAGTTCTGATGGAGTACAGGTTCCTAGATGTTTAATAGAGTAATTCCCACCATCTTGCTGAGACACGGCGGGGTAGTTAAAGGTCAGAGATTTCGAAATCATAAATATGTGGGTGACCCCATAAATATAATTAAAATTTTTAATGATAAAGAGGTTGATGAATTAATTATTTTAGATATTGCAGCCACACGATCAGGTGTAGGACCTGATTTTGATTTAATTCAAAGCTTCGCAAGTGAGTGCTTCATGCCTCTGTGCTATGGCGGCGGCATTACTACTCTAGAGCAAGCTAGGCAACTGTTTTCTGTAGGAGTTGAAAAAATATCCTTACAATCCTCGGCTATAAAAAACCCGGCACTCATTACTGAAATTGCCCAGGAATTTGGAAGTCAAAGTGTAATAATATCTGTAGATATTACACGTAATATTTTCGGAAAATATAAGGTTTATCATGCTGCTAATCAGTCTACGATAAGTCAAAATTGGTTGGAATATATAACAAAGTGCGTCAGATTAGGTGCGGGGGAGCTAATGATTACGTCGGTTCAGATGGAAGGTTTACTTGATGGATTGGATCTGTCTTTGATTAAAACCGCGACTGATAGAGTGCCTGTTCCAATAATTGCTGGTGGTGGTGTTTCTAGCATAGAAGATATTAAGTTGGCAGTTCGAAACGGAGCAAGTGCGGTTTCTGTGGGTTCTTTTTTTGTGTTTCACGGTCCTCATAGAGCTGTTTTGGTGACGGTTCCCAAAAGGGAAAAAATTGAACTTGCGTTGGGTAAATTATGAATAAAAGTCAAGAGAAAGTATGCGCAAGGTGTGTTATGGACACTTCTGCTAAAGAGATTACCTTTGATGCTAGAGGGTATTGTAATTTTTGTGAGGAGTTTTTGAGCCGATTTAGCCATATACAAGAGAGTACTGGTGGGGCTAGAGAAGTTGAGTTTCATGAATTTGTTTCAAAGGTTAAAAGGCAAGGTTTTGGTAAAAAGTATGATTGTGTGGTCGGTGTTTCTGGCGGTGTTGATAGTTCATGGGTATTGGTGAAGGCTATTGAATTGGGTTTGCGCCCTCTAGCGGTTCATATGGACAATGGATGGAATTCTGAACTTGCGCAGAATAACATTTCTAATTTGGTCAAAGGGCTTAACGTAGATTTGGTTACGCACGTTATTGACTGGACTGAATATCGCAATATGATGCAAGCTTTTTTTGATTCTGACGTGGTAGATGTCGAATTACTATATGACAACGCGATGTTAGGCGTCAATTACCAGCAAGCGGCTAAGTTCAACATAAAGTACATACTAGGAGGAACGAATTTAGCTACAGAAGGGATGAAAATGCCCATGGAATGGAATCATCTAAAGTTTGACAAGAGAAATATAAAAGCTATTGTCAACAGATTTGGGGGGTACAAGCTTGATACTTTTCCGATAATCGGGGTATTACAGTTTGTATACTACGAGTTTATAGCTAAAAGAAAGTGGATTCATTTTCTTGACAAAATGGATTACGATAAAGAAAAAGCACTCACAGTGTTGGAGGCTGAATATGGGTATAAACGCTACCCTTACAAGCACTACGAGTCGATTTTCACTCGATTTTATCAAGGGTATCTATTGCCTAAAAAGTTTAATATTGACAAACGAAAAATTCATTTTTCAACGTTAATAGCTAGTGAGCAGATGTCCAGAGACGAGGCATTACTTGATCTTGAAGAAGATTTAGCTTATCCAAGTCAAAGGGCTCTGGATTTAGATAGAGAATATTTCCTCAAAAAAATGAAATGGGACATCAAAGAACTTGATGATTACTTATATAGAGATTCAAGACCCCACTCATATTACCCCTCCGAAGAAAAACTATACAAACTTCTAATTAAGGCATATCGAGGTATCGGATCATTGGGAACGAAATTAAAATCTAAGATACGAGCGAGTTGATTTTGGGAGAAGGAAAATTATATAAAAGTGGGTTGAAAAAAGCTGTTCGTTATTCTGTTGGTGGTAGTGCGATATCGCAGGCTATTATGCTGTTGGTAGCTCCTATTATTACTAGACTTTATGGTCCGGAAGATTTAGGTACTTTTGCGGTTTATATGGCTCTAGGCACTTTTATTTCTATGTCAATTTTTTTCAGGTATGAGTTAGCGATTGCGCTCAGTCGCTCTCTGACGACTACTCTGTCTGTATTGAAACTGTGCTTAAGTATTGGCGTTATTTACTGTGTTTCTCTTACAGTGGTATTTTATGCTGCAGGGGAGGTTGTCCTTGATGCCATAGGGTTATCCACATTTTCGTCATTTATAATGTTGATTCCATTTTTAGCCTTTACACTTGGATTAATGTGTCTGATACAGTTTTGGTTAGTCAAGGCTGCTAGATTTGATATTTTAGGGAGCTGTAAAATAGCCTTGAGCGCATTGCTTTCGCTAATCCAGGTGTTGCTTGGTTTTTTGAAAGTTGGAGGGGTTGGGTTAATAATCGGACACTTTATCGGCCTTACTATCGTCGTTTTTGGGTTGATATGGTTTGTGTTCAGGCGCTATTTTTTTGCTCTGCCACGAATTAAATTAGGAAAAATCAAGCAAGCGGCAATAAGATTTAATAACTTCCCTAAATATACAATACTTTCCGATAGTTTAATGACTCTGGGTGGTCAAGCGCCACCAATTATCATAGCAAGTTTATTCTCGTTGAACTTAGCTGGTTTTTTTGCATTGGCATATCGGATCGTATTAGCTCCGGTCGCTCTGGTGGCTGAAGGTGTAGGTAAGGTTTTTATGGCGAAAGCACTAATGGTCAAGGATGATGGGGATTTCCCCTTATTTGTGGGTTCAGTTTATTCATCTTTGCTAGGAGTGAGCTTGGTTCCGTTCGTTCTTCTCGGTCTTGTTGCCACTGATTTGGTTTCGCTCATATTTGGAGCTAAATGGATGGAGAGCGGCATCTATATCTCTCTTCTTATACCAATAGCGTTTGCAATGTTCGTTTATATACCCATGATGACTCTATACCTAGTGCTTGAGAAGCAAAAGTATGAACTTCGTCTTCAAACTGTAATTTTAATCTTTCGGGTAACAGGGCTTCTCGTCGGTGGGTATTTTGGGGGAATTTTCTGGGCTGTTCTACTTTATTCCTTGCTTGCTTGTATTGGATATCTAATAGCTGGATTTTGGATCATGGGACAAAGCGGGATAAAATTTGGTCAGCTTTTTAAAATTACCTTAATGGAAGTTCTCATATCTCTAGTTTTATTAGCTCCAATTACACTATTTAAGCTATATATTTCATCTTATTATGAACTTTTTTTCGAGAGTTCTAAGATGGGTTTTTACACATTGTTTTTATTAACTTTGCTTGCAGTTTTTTATAGGGCGAGAAGATCGATTCAGTTGTTAGTTGAACCAGATCTAGCAAACTTAACGACTACAAGAAAATAAATGCTTTAAGTATTTAAATTGTTGGGAATTATAGCTGGGAATGTGAGTGTCATCGGTATATTTTCTTCTAGCTTATGTATGTTTTACTTAGGGCTATATTAATGAACGATAAAATAATGATAGTTAATGTTGGTATAGGTAACGTGGGCGCAGTGGCTAATATGTTGAAGCATATCGGCGCAAATTGCTTTCTTTCTGATCAACCATCTGATCTTCATCTATGCACTAAAGTTATTCTTCCTGGAGTCGGAGCGTTTGATGCCGGTATGAATGCATTAAATAATACAGGTTTTTCCGATGCGTTAAAGAAAGCGAGCTTAAATGATGGGTTTAGTTTGTTGGGAATTTGTCTAGGAATGCATCTTCTGCTGGATTCAAGTGAGGAAGGCACGCTGCCAGGATTAGGGCTTATAAAGGGTAGTGTGAGGCGCTTCTCACTAAGTGATGACCGCATTAAAGTCCCTCACATGGGTTGGAGTTATGTTGATTTTTTAGATGAGCTGTCGCCGTTTAATACCCAGTTAGACCCAAGGTTTTATTTCACTCACTCCTATCACGCTGAATGTGAGGATGAAGCCAGTGTAGTAGGGATGACTCAGTATGGTTACCGGTTTCCAAGTATAATCAAAAACAAAAATATTTTTGGTATGCAGTTTCATCCCGAAAAAAGTCACAGTTATGGAATGAGCGTCTTACGGAATTTTAATGATTTATAAAAATGCAAGAACGTTACCTACCATCATTACCACACGCAACTGCGCAAACCAAAAAATCAAGGAAATTTATATGTTCAAATCTTTATTAAAAAAGTTTTTACCTAGTATCTTGAGGGCTAAATATGCTTTGAAGGATGTGAGTCGTAGGTATGATATGGAGCTGCACTCGGCTATAAGTACTCGACAGTCACAGCACCCCAACACCTTTATGCGGTACGGTAAAAAATGTTTTTCACAGAATGATGAAGATGGCCTGACACTTGAAATACTTAATAGATTAGGTATTGAAAATGGTGTTTTTGTTGAATATGGTGTGGGAGACGGTTTCGAAAATAATACTTTAATTTTATTGTCTCTGGGTTGGAAGGGTATTTGGATTGGAGGAGAAAGTCTGAGTTTTGAAACGTCAAAATCAAAAAGACTTAGCTTTTATAAAGAATGGGTTACAAAAGAAAACGTAGCGTCTCTGGCTCTTAATGGTTTGCGAGATATACAATACTCTAATCCGGATGTAATTTCGTTTGATCTAGATGGGAATGATTTATATTTTTGTAAAGAATTACTCGATGCAGGTTTAAGTCCCTCATTATTTATCGTAGAAATTAATGCTAAATTTCCTATTCCAGTAAGATTTTCGATCGACTACAATCCTGCGCACAACTGGGATGATGATGATTATCATGGTGCTTCATTAATGAGTTTCGTCGATTTGTTTACAAAGTTTGGATATTCACTTGTTTGCGTGAATGCGGCTTCAGGCCATAATGCATTCTTTGTTAAAAGTGAGAATATAGACAAATTCCCGGAAATACCTGAAAAGTTGGAAGATCTGTGGATTGAACCATACTTTTATCAATTTAGACGTCACGGAGAAAAAAAGTCAATTAAATTAATTCAAAATATTATTAATCGTTCTTGACCTTTTTTAGAATACTACACTTGGAGAAAATAAATGATGACATTGACTAATACCCAATCTTTCAGAAATAGTTGGGACAAGGACGGATATTTTGTTGTTGACAATTTTTTTGCTTTGGATTTTGTTCAAGATTTGAAAAAAAACTGTCTAACCGTAGCCAAAGACAATAGAAGCCATACCTATACTGATAAACAGGGCCTGTTACGGAGAGTCGAGTATTTTACTAAAAGAAATAAAACCATAAGCTCTGCTGATGAATTAGTAAAATCTTTTTTAGCCGAGTTGTTCAGCGAAGAATATACCCTTTTTAAAGATAAAATCAATTACAAACCGGCCGGTGGGGAAGGTTTTTTCGCTCACTATGATGGCGTATTTAATTTTACTGACCATAGTGGCGTTGAAACCAATGGATGGTATAAGTATGCAGATCAGTTTGTAAATGCCTTAGTTGTTCTTGATGATTTCACTATACAAAATGGCGCTCTAGAGGTAAGTTCTGCTCACTCAGGTGACTTCTCTACTTTGATGGAAAATACTAAACAAAACGGCACCCCAGATCTTCGTCAAGAAATTGAAAAAGCATGCACTTTTTCCCCTATATGTTCACCAGCAGGTTCTCTTGTTATTTTTAGCAATACTTGTCCTCATCGATCTTCGGCAAACAGATCTAAATCTAGCAGAGGGTCAGTTTACCTAACATATAATCGTTCTAGAGATGGAGATTTTTATGAACAGTATTTTGCAGATAAAGTTGGTTCGAAAAATACAGCATCTAAGAGTCTATCAGGAGAAGAGGTTTAGGTTGCTTGTATTTTAGCGTATCGGTCGACTACTAGGTATGGTCGTATTTTTATTTAGTAAAAACTGGAGTCTAAAAGGGATTTGAAAATACTATATACGGGACCACGAGATATCCATGCAACGCCTGCTTTAAAAAGGACTCGATATGCCACTCAAAGGCTAAAGTCTCAGGAGATCATCGTAGATTGGAATGACAAAGATGATGTGATTTCTGAGGATTATTCTGAATGTCACTTCAAGCCAAAAAAGTCAATTTTTACATTGATCTTATGGCAGTTTTACTTGTTTCAAAAGTTACTGAAATACAGGCCCGGCGTCATTTTCAACATGTCGAGCCTTTCAATATTTCCAATTTTCATTTATGGATTATTTTCAAATGTAAAGGTGGTTTACGATTGCAGAGATTATTTGGCGGTATCATATAAATTTAGACCTTGGTTACAACGTTCTATTCAGTTTTTTGACAACCTGTCGGCGATGTGGGCGCATGTGGTTGTGGTGCCTGATGAATATGGGTATGAATATTTCTACATGTTGAAACGTTCAAAGCTGTATGTGGTTCACAATACGGTCGAGGATTTGGGCGTTCGTAAAATAGCGGTATCTGGACCTATTCGTATTGCGTACTTTGGATATTTAAGTCTTGACAGAAATATTAGAACAATTTTCGAATTTGTAAAAAAAAATAGAGACTTAATTGAGCTACATATAGCTTGCAATTATATTCCAGACCGATTGAAGGACGAGATTCTTGATTTAGAAAATATCATTTTCTATGGTAATCTAGCTCGTTTTGAAGCTCATCAAGTATTGTCTGAGATGGATTATTGTCTGATTATGTATGATCCTACGCTCGGGAATTATAAAAACATTAGGCCTACTAAGTTTTATGATTGCTTGGCTTTAGGACTGCCTTTTATTTGTTCAAATGGCATGACCAATCTAGAAAATCATGTAGGCGATAGCTCTAATATTGCAGTTGAATATGGGTGCTTGGATTTTGGAGTACTATCAAAAACTGAGTTCTCACAATATAACCGGGACTTGTATCCGGATTTTTCCTATGAAAAAGTAGTTGCCGATTATAGAGATTTTTTCGAAGGTATGATTCACTCAGATGTCTAAAAAAGACGAAAGAAGTACATGTCGATCAATTAGAATCTAATTAAGGTAAACATATGAGAGTATTAGTTTTAGGGTGTTCAGGCCTCATTGGACATAAGTTGTTTGATGAGCTGTCTTGTCAACTTGAAATGTTTGGGACATTGAGACGGTCTAAAGAGGAATATGGCAATGTGGATTTATTCCAAACAGATAATGTAATTGAGAAAGTGGATATAAATGACTTTGACTTACTTACTAGCTATCTTGAATCCATTAATCCACAGGTGATCCTAAACTGTATAGGAATAACCAAACGAAAAATAGGTGCTAACGACATATTGGAAGCTCTGTTAACTAATTCGGTTTTTCCTCATCGGCTTGCTGATTGGGCCGCTGAAAATGGAAAGCGTGTTATTCATTTTAGTACCGATTGTGTATTCGATGGTAGCGTTGGGAATTATTCGGAGGGAAGCTTGACCACCGCTGAAGACGTTTATGGACGCACAAAAGCCTTAGGGGAAATAGACTATCCTCATACATTGACAATCAGATCGTCTTTTGTCGGACGCGAGCTGTTTTCACATACTGAAATTTTAGATTGGTTTTTATCAACTAAAGATGATCCTATTCGTGGCTTTAGTAAAGCCCTTTACTCTGGCGTTTCTACTATTTATATGTGTCGAGTAATATTACGCCTTATTCTTGAATATCCTAACTTGAGTGGGCTAAGACAACTCAGCATAGGTAATCCAATTACTAAGTTTGAGTTATTGAGCTATGCAAAACGAGCATTCGAAACAAACGCGGAAATTATCCCTGATAATAATTTCAGTATCCGTCCGACTCTGAATGGTAAATTATTATCAGCAGAAATGGGCCTTTGCCCACCCGATTGGCAATCAATGATGACGGAACTCGCTTCTGATCCATTTGTATATCCTGACCTCGTTAATAATAACAAACCAAATGGACTTTCTTAATGAAAATACCACAATTCAAATCCTTTGTTGATTTAGATGACTACGCTGCGCTAAAAGGAGTATTCGAGAATAACTATATTGCTGAGGGGCCGTTTTGTAAAGAATTCCAAGACCAATTACTAAGCCTGATAGGTTCAAAATATGGTGTGTTTGCACCTAATGGTACCTTGGCTTTGTACTTGGGAATGTTAGCTCTAGGAATAGGGCCGGGCGATGAAGTGGTTGTACAAAATACAACATTTATTGCCTCGGCAAATTCCGTCACCATGACTGGCGCTACTCCAGTTTTCGTCGATGTGGTATCTCATTGTGATCTCAGCATAGATATCAGTAAAATTGTTATTACTTCCAAGACAAAGGCTATCATGGTCGCACACTTATTTGGAACGGTGTGCTCTAATATGAATGAATTGGTAGAATTTTGTAATAGTAACGAAATTTTATTGATTGAAGACGCAGCGCAAACTATTGGAATTACCAATCATGAGGGTAAACATTGCGGTACGTTTGGTGATGTTGGGACATTCTCATTCTATGCAGATAAAACAATAACTACCGCCGAAGGTGGCTTCGTAGTTGCCAAAGATCCAAAAGTTTATGAAAAGATGCTATTTTTACGTAATCAAGGAAGAAAAAATAGTGGTACGTTTATCCATCCAGAGATTGGGTACAACTTTAGAATTACTGATTTGCAAGGGGCTCTGGGGTTGTCACAATTGAGAAAATTACCCTCTATCATTAACTCAAAGATTAGTGTCTACAGAGATTATCAAACTCAACTAGATGGTCATGTCGAATTTTTAAAGGTGAACGAAGATTTTGCACATATACCATTTAGGGTGGTAGTATTTGTTGACGATGCCGAGTCTACTATCGCATATATGGCTAAATATGGTATCGAAGGCCGTTCAGTTTTTTATCCTTTGAACCGTCAACCATGCTACAGCTGTTTTGACTCTTCAAAAATCTCCTTTTCCAAGTCTGACGAATGCTATAAAAGGGGAATTTGTCTTCCTACTTGGGTTGGCTTATCTCAAGAGCAAGTTGAATATGTCTGCCTGAACTTAAAGCGAGGAATATAAGTTCGCTGACTGGAAAGTTAGAACGGCCAAATAATTATTGGCTTGGCTTTTGGCCTTACGATTTTCGTGGGCGTTCTTTAAGGTAACTAAGTGCTTTGAGGATTATATGTTCCGAATCCGCGACATTCTTATTGTTATTTTGTTTATTCCATTTGCGCTTTTTATTGTGTGTGTGTGTGCAATTTTTATCAAAGTTGAATCCTCTGGTCCCATAATTTTTCGGTCAGAAAGGCTAGGAATTAATAAGCGAATTTTTTCAATTTATAAGTTAAGGACTATGACCTCAGATGCTCCTTTAGTTCCAACTTCTAATTATTTAGTTACTAGTTACATTACCAGAGTTGGTGGATTCTTGCGTCGCTATAGTCTTGATGAATTGCCACAGTTGTTAAATGTGCTCAAAGGTGACATGAGTATCATAGGTCCACGGCCTTGTCTTCAGAGCGAAAAGGAACTTGTCAGTATGAGACAAGAACTTGGTATCTTCTCCGTCCTTCCCGGTTTAACAGGGCTCGCTCAAGTTAAAGGTGGGGATTATTTGACTGTGAAAAATAAATTAAGGTATGAGTATTTTTATTCAATCCATCGGTGTTTACCTCTCGATATGGAAATAGCCTTATTAACATTGGCAGTTATAACAAGGGTTAATAAGTTTAGAAAATAAAGGAATTATTATGACTTATCTAAAGTTGATAGGGCGAGATGGTGAGCTTTTATAGTGATCTAGAAATTGGTAATAGTAAGGCAAAAAGGTTAACTGGCTGGACATCAAGAGAATTTTACCGATGTTTTTAACAGCTTATAACTCAATAGATTTTGATACTTCATCATAATAATTTGTTTTTTATAAGATGGTAGTTTGAGCGGTTTTTTGGTGCTCATATGCAGTGATTAAAGCTTGCTGATTTTGTGATATTTTTTTAAGTGCTCGTTTTTGTATATCATTTAGAGTGTTCTTATTTTTATTATGGTCTGTAATTAAACTAATAAAATGAAACTTGATAAGATGGGGGGATAGCAGAGGCAACTGTAGTTTTTAGAGGTGTTCCAGCATGCTCAGCGCTAATTGTAAAAGCCTTAGCCGTGATCTCTTTAGACCAGAGATAGCGGCAGCTCAAGTTGAGGCTGCTTTAGGCGACTGAGGGAAACTCTACGCTGGATTTTTAATGTATCTATCTATTTCTTAAATAATAAGCAGTTAAAAGTTTTAAATCGGTAACTTGACTCTCAAGTGAGACATATGTGAACAGTTCTATTTGAAACAGTTTATGTGCAGTAAATTAACCCCCGATAACAGTGAGAAAGTAGGGCTATAAAATGGCGATATCCAAAAATCCAATTACATTAAAGACGTACACTATCCCCGCCGATTTGGATGACTCAAAAAATATTCAAGGATTTATTTCTAGAAATAGCGGTAAGAACATTATTGTGGTCCAAGGTCTTGGATTTGTAGGCGCAGTTATGTCGCTTGTATGCGCAAATGCATTGACTGAAGAATATGCGGTTATTGGCGTAGACTTAGCTAATGAAAATACTTATTGGAAAATCAAATCTATTAACGATGGCGTTTTTCCACTAATTGCAGAAGACCCAAAAATAAGTGACTTTTTTGATAATGCTAAAGCCAAAGGAAACTTGTTAGCGACTTATGACCCAGTAGCGTATCAATATGCTGATGTAATAATCGTAGATATTAATTTAGACGTTCAAAAAGAGTCTAATGAGAAAGGTGGCTTAAAGGGGTTTGATGTTAATTTAAACGGTTTTAAAGCAGCGATTCAATCTATTGGTGCGAACTGCCGAGATGATGTCCTGGTTTTGGTTGAGACTACAGTTCCACCAGGGACATGTGAGCAGGTTGTGAAGCCTCTACTTGAACATGAGCTGGTCAAACGAGATCTTACTTTAGAAAAATATCGACTTGGACATTCGTATGAGAGGGTGATGCCGGGACCTCAGTATATCGACTCCATCCGAGAATTTCCCCGCGTGTATGCAGGAGTTAGTGAAATTAGCGCGGATGCGGTTGAAGAGTTTTTAAAAACTATTATAGATATATCGAAGTGTGAGCTTAC
>Ga0206126_10002184_pt1 | contig 22039 bp, 12 predicted proteins | sample Helgoland_Spring_5_FD_148621 | JGI IMG/M metagenome (GOLD analysis project Ga0206126, IMG submission 148621) | Pelagic subsurface seawater microbial communities from Kabeltonne, Helgoland, North Sea - Helgoland_Spring_Bloom_20160412_1 | ecosystem: Environmental > Aquatic > Marine > Epipelagic ...
GGCCCTGTTCGTAGACGTGCACATCGAGGGCGACGAACAGGTGGTGCAGCAGTACGCGCGCACCGTTCGACGGGTGCGCAGCAAACCAATGGGTCGATACAAGCACTGGTCAATTGATAACCTCAACACGCAATGCGAGCTCGTTCGTGACATTCAGCTTGTCAGCGCGGACACGGTCGTGCGGACGCCTTTCAGCGAGTACCTAGTCGCTGCCAAGGTGCTGGTGCTGGATATGATTGGGCAGCGCGTCGGGCGGTTGTACGCAACCGACGGGAAACCGAAGACGACCGTGCTGCACGAAGACTCGTGCATTGCGGAGGTGTTTGACATTTCGTACCATAAGCCAACCCAGTCGTTTCGGATGCGCGTCGTGCCATTCAAACCGAAGGTCGAGACTGGTTCGCGCACCAGAAAAAATGTGTTGGCAACGGAGGATGCGACCAACCCTTTGTTCGGGTCGTGGATGCACTTGTTTATGGAAAGTGGTGCTACGATTCACGGCAAAGTGGTGTTCAGTGACGAACGCGTGATCGAGCTGATGGTGAAAGACACTTCCCAGCAAAAGGAATGGTGTGTTCTGAAACAAGGTGTGAGCAAAAGCAAATTCGAACGCCCATCGGTTACGATTCACAGACTGACACAAGACATATCAGAAGATGGTCAGTTCGTGTGGAAACACTCCCAGACGGAGGTCGAAGATGATTCGGTTGACCGTATGAACTACACGACCGAAACATCTCCGCAGCACACACGCTCTGTGCTGGGTCGCTTTCTGGAGCGTGTCGCACCCAACGGCGTGAGCCATTTGAAGATGTTGTGGACGACCGACGCGACACACGACACTGGTCGGACCCAACACACAGGCGACGTGTCCGAACATGTCTCGCTCACGCAACACCCCGGTGGGGTGACGATTGACGGTACGAAGCGTGTCGTACAAACCAAGTACCCTTTCTCGGTAACAGAACAATTTCGTTCGTTGCAAAAATCAAAGTACGTATCTATTGGATTGCAGTTGACGGAAGAGTGCTACCAGTCCTTTTTGTACGAGCACATTTCAGTTGCCACGGGGGACGAATATGTTGCGACAGCGAATGCAAGTGCGGCCACAACCAACCTGGTATTGCTGCCCACGACGCAAGAATTGGTGTATGCCCAATCGCTGAGTAGCGATAATGTCGGCATACGACACCAGGTCCAAATCACCCTCCGCGTAGACAAACAGACGGAGGCTGATCATTTGCTTCGGTGTGTCGCCTTCTGTCAACTTGCGCAACGTAGCGTGGAACGCCAAAGAGGGTGGCCAACGTTTCAAGCGCCATTGCAGTTTGTAGACACAACCGAGAAGGAGTTCTACGCGACTCCACCGACGAAGGTACTATTAAAACTGAACGAGTCTGATGCGAACACGTTAATGGAGCACCTGTTGGGTCAAGTTCATATGGAGTACGACAGAGACGAGTTTTTGCAAACTCCCGAAATGGTTGCTTCCAGCCGTGTGGTTGCGAACCATCTAGGAAAGATGAGCCAGTCGTTCGTCTACCATCGGTTGCACTACAGTCCTATGTGGGGGGCAAGTTCATCCGAGTACACAATGCTACACTTTCGACCGATGGTATCCATACAGGAAGCACGTTCCCATCTGCCTGTACCGCTGTTGCACAATGTTTCGTACACCACACAAAAGACTGTGTTATTGCCATTGAATCGCGAGGTGTATTTTCCTCAACCCGACGACGAAGCATCCGACGAGGTGATCTGCTTTCAATCGGTTCATAGAGCGCTTCCCTCCATGGAGCAAAATAAGAATATTTCTCAAAAGATACTATCAAAAAAGTTACTAAAGAGGGGTGCGAGAGCGTTATATGATATGGAGCAGTCCTTTGAACCACAGTGGTTCAATGTCCAGTCGGAGAAAAAGTGCGCCGATCCGATCCACATACTGAACACCCACTTTTTGGAGCATTCCAACATGCCGGAACATTTCGTGTTGAAAAAGAATGTACATTTCGCTCTGTGTGACAGTCTCGCACACGTGCACCGATTGCACTATGACAAGAAACCGTCAGAAGACCGAACCCACGTGGAAGAAGCGCTGGATGCCCACCACCCAGTGTCCATTTCGCCAAAAGAGGCGGAATCGTCGATGAACACATTCGGTGCAAGTTTCTCCAATCAGGCACGCTTGTCTCAGTTGTCGCACGTGTTGTATGGGGCAGCCCATGCGTACCCGCGAGCGAGCATGCGAACGTACCAAACCAAACATACCCGGCAATACAGACACATTGAGGGACACTCGTACGACAGTCTGAATTTGAACGGTGTGATCTCTGTTCCACGCTGGTCGGCACACACCCCATCGTTCGATCCGAAGGCGTTTCAGTTTACCATCGAAGTCGGTGGGAAATCGGTACACATCCAACCAGCACAGCAGCCCGACCTGGACCTGGACCTGAACCACAGCACTCGTCCCCTGAATGTATCCAGCGCATGTCGCATGCTGCGGTCTCTGCTGAACGCACACACAAAGCAACCATTTGAGGTGCACTACGTCACCCGCACCAATGTCCTGGTTATCGATACGACTGCGGCAGCATTCCACATCGTGGAGAGTGGTGGTTTATCGCAGTATGGTATCCAAAACAAAGAATCGGCATACAACGTCTTGCTACAGAAGCACGTTGTGACGTATGTCCTCACACCGACATTCGCAATGTACGAACCGAATACAGTGTTACAATCTTATTTACCGCAGTTTGCAGTTCTATTTGATTATAGTGTTGTTGAGAACGACGACGCCAGCGTGTCAGATGCAGACGACTATTCAGAGATGGATCCCGACGACCAACCCGTCCGACGTGAGGCAAGCACTATCAAATACGAAATATTGGAAGACCCGCGTGATAACACGCCGTTTGACAAACCCAGCGATAATAAGTTGTCCATCAGGGAAGGGCGTGACGGGCGGACGAAGTACGTGTCGTTGCCGCTGCAAGTCTGCTCACAGAGCGTGTTTGCAATGGAGGATGCATCCATTCTGTTGGTAACGGCAACCAGTTGTGTGCGTATGCGTGTGACGGTGAATGATCCGTCGCACCCGCATCAACAGATTGTCGATACACATCCTTTTCAGACGCTCGCACAAAGAGACGAACACATCACGCACTCTGCCTTAGACCAGAAAGGCGATACGCTTCATTTGCAGACGAACGGAAACAAGCAGTATGCGTATTCGTTGCAAAACAAGACACTCGTAGAACGAACCGACGCCATATGGTTTCGACACTCGCGAACCAACACACAGTGTGATTCGTACACCTATCACCACACATCTAATTCGATTCTGGAAGCGTGTGTCTATCGCGCATCGTCTGATGGTGCGACACGCATCAGTATCCACCAGAACAGCGGGGTGTCCAGCACACCCTTAGTGTCGGCAGTGGAACACCCTGCCTCCCAACTAACAATCTGTTGTTGTGTATCCCACACTGCGAAAGGGTTGCACTTGCACATCTTAGATGATACCCACATCGTCCACGCGTACACGTGGGTGCAAGACACGACCACCACCCAGCTACGGTTTGAGAAGCAGGTCGTCTACCGAACGATTCGCATCGCTTCCAAGGAGACGAACCTGCACACCCAGTGGAATGCGATTCGGGTGACTGACGATTGGGTCTACGTTGGCGACACGTTCGGCACCGTGCACCGTTTCGGTCGGGAAGATACGTACGCCTATCCGGATGCTTCGGTCGAATGTGTATCCCAATCAGAAGACACGCGTTGGTTTTGGAAACGGTTGCAGCAGCAACCCTTGCGGGCGCTGCGCGTCGTGCTTCGGTCCACCGAACAACTCGAAAATGTGACTCTGTCGGGATCGCCGTTTTCAGATGCGTTGCAAACATCTATCCGCAGTTGGTTTGCAAATGTATTTTTGGAAACGAAACTGTTTGCCTACGTGTTCCGTACCGTTCCGTTGCAGCGAAATATCCCGCTGTCCAATTATCTGCTACAGAATGTAGTCGGTCTGGACCGTGGGAAGCACTCACCCGAATTGCGATTCTGTATGCAGCAGTCTGCCCACCAAAAGGATTGTGTGTACGATGCACATTCGATGTGTAAAATGTACGTGGGTGGTTCTGCAGAGTATGCGGCATTGCCTGCTTCCAGCAGTCGGGAGTTTGCTACCGAAGAAGAGTCGTTTTCAGATGCTCTGTCAGACAAACTGTTGGTGGTGGCACCCGTGCAAGCGTCGGAGCAAGCGTTGGATGACCCACCTGTGCCGCCCGTGCGAGGCAGCAACCGACTTCCGATTAAGGCGCGGAACACGTTGTTCTATTTCAAAATGAGTCGGTTGCTGAGGAGCAAACAAGGGGGCGAATATGTGAAGCAACAGTATGCGGAACGGCCCGTCTTTCGGCACCAATTTCACAAATGCAAAGGTCATTGCTACTACAAATTGTTGTACAAATGCAAACTGCTACGAGTCAATGGCGGGCGGTTCTCTTCAAAAAAATGGACCGATGCGATTCGGGACACCTTCACCACGCTGCATGCCGGCGACGTGAATCATATATGTAACCGGTGTGGTGATTCGGTGTGTCCTCAAGATGCCGGGTTGCGCAAAGAGTTCGGTGCTTTTGGTATGAGCACCACCCATTCTGAAATGGAATCTGATGACAGTCCACACACGAGCAGCACCAGTAACACCCCCCCGGCAGAATTGACATTCACACAACGAGATTGTTTGCAAAAGGTCACCGAACTAATTGCCGACAAGCAACTGAGTGTGTACAGCAATCTGTTGTTCGCACTGCCTGTCACGAATGGTATGCGAGTCTTCTTGAAATCATTCAAACTTGCTGAGAATATGAAAACCATATATGCTTTCATATTACAAGTATCGTATAATGAAAAAGTTGTATTAAAAGTTATTTCGTGTGCATTGGGTGCGATTAAAGAAAAGATTGATACGTTGATGCAACTCGATAGAAAGATTATGATCCCACGAAAACAAAACGAAGCCGAGTTGGTCCGGTCGTTTCTGCCACACATTCAATTGACCCGTGAAAATGTGACACGCGGTATAATGCCTCGTTCGGATTTCCGCCCGAAACTGAACACACACACCTCGCCCCTGAGCACACCCGAATTGCAACGGGTCTTCCGCTTGGTCAACGAACGTAAGATGCACATTCATAACATGTTTGATTGGACAACGTTCCAGAATACGAGCGAATTGTACGAACGCAACGACGTATATCTGTGTGTAAACAAACTGGTGGTGGATGCGACATCGTACACGACGCTTTCGGAAATGATACTACCACAATTGCAATTCAACACCAGACCGAAAACGGTGTCCGATAGAGTGTGTGTGGCAAAAGCGTTCGCAGCTGTTTCCCGGAACATATACGTCGGCGGAAAATACCCTTTGCATATACACGGCACACACCATACACAACAGCAACCGGAAAAGCAAATGCAAATACAACTCCAAAGCGGCAGAACGCTCGCTGATAATCTGCGCCGACAAGTGATTTACAAGCACGTTCGCCCGTCGCAGATGAAGAGTCACTACCCCCACGTATTGCAAACCGTGTTGCAGCAACAGCAGATTGGCGAACACGACTATGTCAAGCAGTTGCAATGTCTACTGGGTATTGTACAAAAGCAAAAGGCACGGTTGTCTACGAATCCCGCAATGTTCACCTATTTGCCCTGGGTGCAGTATTACAACCAGTTGGACGGGGGCAAAGGCAACGAAAAGATTGCTCAGTTAATGAAAACAATGCAATTCAGATTTGAATCCGAATTTGAAAAGAATGTGACGCATGGTTCGTATGCGAAGTTTGTTGAGCAATGAAGCAGATACGTGCCACGAATCTCACCACGAATCTCACCACGAATCGAAATTTGACTCTGACTCTGACTCTGACTCTGACTCTGACTCTGACTCTGACTCTGACTCTGACTCTGACTCTTACTCTTACAACGATGAACCGGTTTTATTTATTTACGCACCGGTTTTGGCCGTTTCGGAATATTGCTGTGCATCTGGGAAACCGGTAGTAAGCAGCGTAACCAAATCATAATACGTTCCTGCCGACGCAGACGCAGTTGGGGGCAATCCGGCATTAAGCAATTCGGATGCGAAGTCGGCAGGGGTTTGCAGGGTTGTAATCACTTTGGGAGGTGCGGCAGGCGCGGCAGGCGGTTTCGTGTCGGTGGACGAATCTGCCGGTTCAATATAAAACGTTTTCGGATACACATTTGCGATGCGCATTGCTTGCATTGCCGCATTGACGAAAATCTGCAGCGGGTTGGTGTGATTTGCCTTCATATTTGTATCATACAGTCCGAGGATCAGCAACATATTGTTAATATTTGCGGTGGACGGATTCGGGTCATACGTGGGGACAGTGCCGGAGCTGGGTTTCCCAAAGTGAAACGCGGAAGGCATTGTGTTATATTCCATAAATTGGGGGGTGGTCGGTGGTGAGGTGCTGCTGCTTGTCGCAGCGGTCGGGTTGCCCCGCTGTGGATTATAAAAATCCGGCGGGATTTGAACAAATAAGGTATCACCCCCTGTATTTGTGCTGCTGCCAATCGACCTGTAATCCAGATTGTATCCGGCAAAATTAATACTGATCGATGCCTTCACGCCAATATAGAAGGTCGGGTTTATCGGATTCGTTGCGACATCCGTGTAGTAATAGCTGTAGGTCGACCGGATCTGGCCGTTGAGGTTGAACATCGGGTTCAACAGAACCGAACTCAGACCGGATAGTAAAATGAGTGCGTACGGTCCGAAACTGCAGCAAGCCATTAGTACACCCATCGCTTTGTACGCTGGTCCATGGTTAAACATATTATACATATATGTATTTATCCTGGGCATTGCGAAGGACGTCCAACCCACCAAACAAGCGGTCCAAAAAAGCATCGCAAATAGCTGTGCCCCAACCATCCACGAGGCAGTCGCAAAAGACATACCATACAACACAAACAGACCGATACACAACAACGCAATCATACTCTGCTGCATAGTCGTGATTCCATCGGCCGATTTGGATTGCGTGGACGCATCGACCCAACTGGCCGATGCGAACATCGCGAAAAACACCAAGCTGAACACTACGCAGAACACCAGACCCGACGTCGGTGAGACAGGCGGTTGGTAGGTGGTGAACATCGACCCTGCCGAAGCATGATCCGACAACTCTTGGAGTTGGTGGATCTCTTCCTCTTGGGTGAACGATTTGACGAACTCTTGACTTTCTTTGCTGACACATTTCACATAGAATTTATCTTGGTCGGCATTCCCACCGACCAGTTCGCCATCGTTGTACATAATATTACCGCTGTTTTGTATGCACGGCGTTGGGTAGTTGGCACTGTGATTCAGTGCGAACTCTTCGCCCTGAAATAAATGTTGCAAAATGCTGTATTCGCCATTGTACATAGATACCGGGTTTTTCATAAGAAGCCACGTGAAGGTGTTGTGGCTGGCATAGTTCGGAGTTGCAAGCGACGCACTGTACGGAAATGTGCCGGTGTAACTGTAGAAGGCCTTGTTTGCCGGAAGCACTTGGTAGGGACTCCAGAATTGACCGACTTGTATTTGGATCGCTGGCGACACGCCACTCGTTGCCGATGCACCCGTCTTTGGTCGGTTGACAACCGCTTGGGTTATGTTGGTTGGTTGACTCCACGAAACATTCATTACAGATGGGGACGTGTCGCTTAATATATTGCTGTTGACGGCATAGTTGCTGCCACTCGCGTCGGTGGTTGTGCTCGGGACGACCAGCGTGGTGTTAAGGAGTTGGTAAAAAAACGTGTTCGACAAACTGTACGAATTCTGAGGCAAGGCGAACACCGACACGGCCAACCAATCGGTCGACGGTGCGACGACTGGACCACCCGGTGTGGTTGAACCATTCTGAGAAGAATGATACATCACCATCTCAACCGGGTACTGGTACGAACTCGTTTCGCCTTCCACGGGGATTTTGTGAATCGACTGTTCGTAGAACTCTATGAACTCGAGTTGATAGTCGCGACCATTGAACACCACATCCTTCTTAACAGGTTCGTTCATATTGGACACATAAAAACGCAATAACTGCTGGGTCGTGCCTTTCGCATCCGGTTTAGGGTTTGTGATGTTGACGGCAGACATTCGCCAGCGTGGTCGGGCATAATCAAAACTCACCTGACACGTCAACGAGCATTGCAGCCCGTTTGCCGGCAACGATTTGCCAGTCGCATTCTGTATGGCAATCGGTGTGTGGTTTATTGCGGCACAAACTGTCATTATATTGCACCACTGATATTATTATTATAATGTAGTCTACCTATAATCTATTATTTTTTGGAAATGATCACTTGTCTGGTTTGAACGCTTTCAACAACTCTGACGAACTGCTCGGACCGAAGTAATCTTTGAACGTGTCCATCATTTCTTTGCCTTGCGCAATAACCGGTGTCATACTTTTAACGGTAGTCATCAACGCCTGTTGGGTGCTGATTAAATCTTGGGTGTCCGTCGTCATCGTTTCAATCTGGTCAGGCGTGAGAGACTTGTAGGTCTCCATAAAAGTGGAAAAGTTATCCACCTCTTCCGTTGGTTCTTTGCGGTTGGCAGGTTTGGCAGGTTTGGGATGAGTATTATTCTTCTTGTCCGTGTTCTTCTTCTTATTCTTATCCTTCTTGTGATGCGTGCTATCACTTTCGTCATCCGACGCGTCGTCATCTGCTGCTGCGTCATCGTCAACCTCATCCGACGCGTCGTTATTTGCGAACGATTCAACCGTATGCTGAGAAGTTGCCATAGACGTTTGTGGGAGTGCCACCACATTTGAACCGACGATCGCGACTAACACACATACACAACACATTTGGTGTGTCATGGATGTGAATCCACGAAGGGTGCCGACCGCAACCAGAATGACTATAAACGAAACGATTGCCGACCACCGCTTTCGGTACACATTAAACGCAAGGTAGAGGACGGTTAATAGGCCAACCAAAACGGATAGCAGTAGATCACAAGTTGAAAGCATTGTATAATTAGAGTGGATGTTTTGTTGATAGTATAGAACTATAAAAAAAAAAAAGAAACGGTTGCAAAGTATACATAAAAGTAAACATCATATACTGTGTACTTTTGTGCAAACCCGAATGTGTATTGCGTGCTCAAAAATAATGGAAAAATAATGGAAAAGTTATTATAGATATAAATACATATAATGAACATTTGTAACAACCCACCGTATCAACACCCTTTAGTATGTGTGGGGCATAACTGACACATTATATTCACTGAGAAACACATCCTTCGGAACATCCCACACGAATTCTGGATTCTGCAGAAGTCTCTCTTTTGATTCTGCCCATATTGTGTCAATCTCTTCAACCGACAGTCGTGGAGCAGTGGACGTTTGAATTGTCTGAACATACACGATAACATCACTGTGATCCGTGAATGCTGTGCGACACGACAGTGTGAAACGATGTTCAAAGTGTTCTGACAGTTTCTTTACACGGTATTGTTTGTCTTCAAGAAGTTCTCCATTTTTTAGTTGACGATACGTATCTTCCAGAATCATTGGGATCGAACAGACTGTGTTCCGATTTGTGTCGTGTAATCCGCGAGAGTGAATAATATTTTCCCAGAAAAGGGTCGAACCCTTGTATGGCAGAGTAAGCGCTTCCAAAATCTCATATTCGTGTACATCTGCGACATCTGTTACACGTTCACCATCTTCCATCGGAAAGATTTCAGCAACAATCGGATAAGTCGAGTGTCTCTCTCTTGCAAGATGTCTCAAGGTCGACTCGTACACCGGACGACTGCAAGGCATATCCAATTCGTGTCGGGTTCGCGCTGACCCTTTCACTGCTCCGTAATGGACAAAGTGTTTGGTTCCATGTACCGTGTGATTAAAACACACCGCAATCGGAGTCTGGTTTGCAGTTTCAAACGTGATTTGCATTGGTTGTGCGCAACTGGTCATACGGGATTGGAAATAGGTGTGAAATAAAGACGGTTTCGGATGGTGGTCAATGCTAGTTATGGTTGACACACACGCACTTACAAATTCGCAGTCATTTTTTTTCCATTAAATAAATAAAAGAAATAAGATAACACACCCACACACACACACACACACCGAGACGCTGCATCACAATCTCATTAATATATCTGAAGTGTCAAATCGTCCTAGATGGATACGATTATTTCAGATTCGCACATAATGGAACTGTTTGACACTGGGAAAACCGATTTATTTTTAGAATCGGTGAAGGATCGCAGTGTAGACATCTGGTGCGACGAAGTACTGTTTTATCTCGTGGAAGAAAAATGTGTGAGTGCAACAAACCAGAGATGTGCCCAACACTATGATATGATCAAACAGATTATTGATGAATCCATTGAAGAACATCACACTTTGTGGCAAGATGACGATCTCCTCAAAAGGTGGATTTATCACCTGGTCGAATGCAAATACCCGTGGTTTGTGTGTTCTTCGTGGAATCATTTACGCCCCGTTGCGATTTCTTTTTTACACCAAGCCAGTTTAATGTATACACATTTCGGTGTGTTACACCAACTTCTACGCCATTGCTACATTGAACATATGTGGGAGTGTGATTTTGTAGGTTCAATCATGGACCAATCGGAGTTGTTTTGTGCGATAACAAAACCTGCCCACAAATCGTTTTTGAAGCAATTTACACAACAACTGAATTATTACCCGTTTGATGACCACGACGCGGTCGCAACCACTATCGAAGCCCTGTATTTGCAGAATTGCGCCAAAGTGTTGAAACTCTTTTTACAGCATTCCAATTCTGCGTCGTTTTGGAATCACAACCGTCTGATACATAGAGCATGCAAGATGTGCGATTCCGATTTATTTGATGCTGTGTACGAAAAACGATATACGCAAGTGTCCCCAAGTATTGATATCTGGTGGCAATGTTTCTCTGCTATTTTTAGCGATTTCCAAGTGTATGTATCCAAACCGAAAGAAGCAAAACAAAAATGTTTCGAAATGTTCTCACACGTTATGGACGTATTTGAAGCGAGAATGGATGTCCGGAACTGGTGTTCACTCGTACTGTACGGAGAGGTATTATTCCTACAATTATTTGTTCGGTCTTCGTTTTGTTACACACTCACCCAACGCGTGTGGGCATATTTCATACAATCGATTGAAGCAAATAATGCTGCCACACCAGAAGATACAATTACGTATTTCTCATACGACCGAGAATATGAGATACCCTACTCAACTCTATTCACTTTGCATCAGAATAAAACGTTATTGACCACACTCAACGTGCGATTTACGGATAAACAAAAGTGGACATTCGTTGCAAACGTCATTCGGTGGTGCGATTTCAAAATGGTAGAATGGGTTCGTCAAGAGAGCAACAGTCAAATGATCACCAATTCTGATATATACTGTGTGAGTGGTTGTACGAAACGTCAGGACAATCCACTTACACTTTCTTTGTATAATACAGATTCTCGTATTTTAAACTATATCATCTCTGCTCTACAGACGGATAAGAAGGATGACACGCTCCGGGATTGGATCTCTGCGCAATCGGGAACAAGTATGATCACTGCATTGGTTCGGTTGTCGCTGTTCCACCCACAACAAGCACACGAACGATTCGCACAAATGTATGCACTGTGCCCACAATTGCTCACGTATAAGAGCAATCTGATCAACATCGTAGTGGAAGAATGGTCGTGTCATCTCCATATGGACACACCGTTCAGTCGGTCACACAACCCATTTGAATCGTTTGCTTCAAACACGCTGTTAGCGACGTTGTTTGAATTACCATATCAACTGAAAGCGAAGAGTATGTGCGGCATTTTGGCAAATTGTGAAAACGAAACGGTTTTCACCCACACGCTGCAAACTGCCTTCACACACTATCGTCTGGTTGAACCGATTGATGCGTACCTCGAATTTGTGGAAAACCGCAATTTTCCACATTCCTATTTAGTGGCGTTTGAAACCCACCCAGAGATGGAGACACGCCTGCGGTCTATGCGCACACACCAAACACTGGTTATCCATCACTGGTTGATACGTAGTGACCCGACCGAGTTCGACGCCTTCTTATACCGAGCAAAGCACAAGTGGCGTTGGAATGTGCACAAAATCGTATCTTCCGATTTGAAAAACCTGATGGTTGAAGGCACACAATATAATGTGTGTAACTTAATGTACGACGAATGGTATAGTCTTATTTCGAATGGATTACTACCTCTGTGCGTATACCACCCATATGTCTCACGATTGACGTTCCTTCAACGAATGCTGTCCGCATTTCGTCTTATGCGAAGATGTCTGCAACGGCGTTTCAAGCGTTTGCGCGCACACACTACACGGTCGCGAAAACGACTGCATTTCATTATTAAGTGCCAACCAGAGTACTCCACTGCACACAAGATACAAAGAACGGGTGTTCACTATTCAGATCATTTCACATAAGCGACGTTGTGCGGGTATGATAAAAGTCTCGTGTCGATTCGTATCGTGTCTATTTTATCAATCTCAAACAAATATACCAACACATATATTAGAATATATCTCTGTGCATTGTGTACGGTACAACTACGTGTTGTTCACTTAATTTATAATTATACATATAAATAAAATGTGCATCATACACTATCCATTCGTTGTGTTGGGGTTCGTTGCGCAACTGCGAATGCGCATCAAAGAGTGCTGCTAACGGTTCGTACACGACCAACGTTACAACGGGTTCGTTTTTACATTCGGTTTGTAGGTACATCAAGAGGTGTGGGACAATATTTTCCAATTCATTGCTGCGAAACGAAAACCCTTGCAAAATAACACGGCAGTCGGAGATTGCGCGTGTCTCGTCACTTGCTTCGGTGGGTGGATTTTGGTTGAGATGTGTCAAGTGTATCCAATCTGTCCCGCCAACCGACAGCACCACGTGCTGGGGCTGCTGCAGCACGTACTGCCAATACTTGGCGTGGTCCTGTGTCTCGGTGCTCAGTTCGAGTGTGGCACCTCCGGCAATGTGCGAATCGCTGCTTTCAAATGCACGCGTTGGCAGTTCTGCAGGAGCGCGCACTCGCGTGTGACTGACCTCGGTCTCGGGATCCAACAGCAAACTGGGTCGGTAGTTGTGGTAGACGCGCATCGACTTAGACACGTGTGCAAACGGCAAACGGTTTTGACTGGGAATGCTTTCTACCCACGGGACAGAGAACAGCACCACGGGTTCGCACTGGTGGCGCTGTCTGGCAACATCGATGGCGCGGTTCATCAGGCACGGGGCGAGACGGTTGCCCCGATGCTCCGGGTGCACGAACAACTGCTGTGCGATGTACGCGTGCTTGCTATTCTCAACGGGGGTGTCCAAAATAGTGGGGGCGCACACCAGCGTCCCAACGAGTTGGTTCTGCCTCAGCAAGAGGAACAGTTCGCAGTACGGTTGTTGCAAACGCGACGACACGTCTTGGGGGGTGCACGCAAAAGGCAATCGACTGTATGCGTGCGTCGGGTGTCCACTTGGTCGGGTGTTCCAGAGTGCCGACAGTACGCCAGTGTACGCTGGGTTTGTTGCGATTGCGGACGCGCTTTTGATGTGTCTGATTTCGTACTCATCTGGAAGTGTATCGTTGTGTGCCGATTCGCCGGTCGCTGGGGTGTCGTCGTCGTCGTCGCGATGCGTTATCACCCCTGCCGGTATTGGTAGAACCGACGCAAACGCCACCGGTTTGTTGACCCAGAAACGGTGCTGGTGTCTGGACAATTTTATCACGGACACAATCAATAGTAGAAGAAGCATTAAAAGTATGAGCATCACCGACCGCACGACACTCGCATTTGGCAAGCGCCCCTGCACCGACAAATATAAATCTTTCAAACCCATTCGTATACTCTAAATACAGTTTGGTTTTACAATTACTGCGTACACACCAGATTATTTCCGGTGTTGTTGCGCACATTTTTTTTTGATATCGGCATTATTATAATAATAAAATATAAGAAGACACCCCTACCCCCACCACCTCAACCATCTTGCCCGACATAAAGCATTCGACCATTCGTTTATTTTCGGGTTTGATCGGTTGTACACCTGCATTAGATTGACCATCAGATTGAACGTCATCTTGACCATGGAACACCACTCCGACATCTCTATCCGCTGCAGCGACACACCATTTGCGAAAGACACCGAATCGTCATTTGATGCGCAGATATGGGAAAATGCGGTCACCATCATATCTAATGGGGAACATAACATACACGAATTGCAGATTAACAACGAGTTACAAACGCTGAAAAAGGATGGATTCTTACACAAACCGGTGATGGTATATTCGTATCATACGTATGCTGGCACGAAACAGATTTGCGTAGAATGCCGCCTTCTCTTTTTAAAAAACTGGACATTTCGCACGATACACAACATGCAAGTTGCGTATACTGATAATTGGGTTATCAATCACGAGAACATTTACAAGTATGTACTACGAACAGATACCACCAGATGTAGAGAAATGTGTGAGTGTGTCCACGAGTTCCACCGAGTGTACGTGAACTTTCAAAATGATACAATGCTACAAAAATCGGTCCAGAATACTGATCGTCTTCTTCTGTGTTATCAAGCGGATGCAAACACGAACCAGAACGACACACACAATGAAATGCAGAAGATGAAAGGGACGCTCACCGAATGGACGGACGATTGTGATGCTCGGTTTGCCGGGTTATACACAACCGCCGATATCTTCCAGAAAGAGTGTGCATTTATTAACAAAAAAGTGTTTTATATTACGAGTCAGATTGAAAACATGAGCGAATCCGTTTTAAACTGCGCACGGCAATCGAAAGCAGATACAGAGACGTGCGACCAAAAGTACCAGCAGGTTGTGGATAATTTACAATTGCAGATTTCCGAACTCACCACCCAACAATGGAAACAACACAAAGAGATACAAAATGAAAAGTGGATGACGATGTATCTATTTGTGTGTATGTTGTCTATGATGCTGTATTACGCGTAGTAATATAGTGTAATATGTATGCAAAAAACTAAAACTAAAACTAAAACTAAAACTAAAACTAAAATGTAATATAATTACCACGTGACTGTTGCAACTCGTTTCCAAGTGTTGGTTGCTATACATACATATATATAATTGCTGTCTGTCCTGATTTCACCTGTTTCCCCCGTATCGCCGGCGGATGTGGGGGAAGGTTGATTAATAATCACGAGTGATGCAACTGTGGTTACACCAGATAGTGTCGTATCCCCTGCGGTGACTTGCAGTGCAGTCTGCCCAGTTGTCCCATTGATCTGAACAAGTTGGTCACTTGTCTGTGCGGTGCTGTTTGAAATGGTTAATCCGCCACCCCCGACACTGTCTGGGTCGATAACAATGGATCTCACACCGGTGTACTGACCACCAGTTTGATATGCTGTGCCGTCTGTCAGCGTGGCAACCGTCGTCGTCCCCGTGTTCAAGTCCGTATCCCCTGATGCGACTTGCAGTGCAGTCTGCCCAACGGTCCCAGTAATCCGAACAAGTTGACCACCCGTCTGTATGGTGCTGTTGCGTATGCTGACACCGGTGGTTGTATCTGCCAGATCTTCATTCGGGTCAATCTGTACTTTGCCGTTCTCAACGTTCAATGCGATTTGCCCTGACTCACCACAGATGTGTGCGAGATTGCCACTCGTTTGGGTGCAGCAACCATTCTGCACGAGTAATGCGCCACCGGCAGCCGTGTACGTGCGCAGGATGGTTTCGTTACCGACACACAACTGGTTGTCAACCGTCACATTTTGAACGTGGCAGCACGTGCACGACGCTGCCACCGTGTTACACGTAGTGGATGTAGTTGTACTGCAAGACATTTGGTGTAAACGATTCTAGCGGTTTACGGTAAAAAGAAATATTTGATATCAATTGCAGTCTTTTAAAAAGCGCCTATAAATAAATAAATAAACAACACAAATGGGTAGTACGAATACTTTAAAAAGAAATACTGATAGCAAATCTGTATGTCGTCCGACCCACCAAACACTGCGGTGAACCCTGCTACACCATCACCATCCACAACTGTTGGTAAAATTGAAACTGAAACGGAAACGACCAGTAGAAGTATCGCACACGTACCGTATCAGCGTGCGTACTTGAAAAGTTTTTATATGCGTTGCGTACGAAAGCAACTCCACTGTGGAGGTTCGTACGACGCATTTCAAGCGTGTATCGCCACGTACCAGAAATGATTCAACCAAATCCTACGCATACCATTTATTATTATACGAAATATACACAGATGTGTTATTATATATCTTTGGGATACTGATATACTGACGTGAAATATTGAAGCACGTCGTCCCGTTCTGAGTGTGCATACAGTGTGATCCAATCCAGATGTGTACACATTTACTCAAACATAATCCGCAAGTTGATGTAATCCACCCGTGTCATATCATAATGACACCCGACGTCGTTTTCGTACAAAAAAAAGGTTTTCTTTGTGTTGTCCCACCACGCACCCTTCGAACGGGCGTATGTGTACTCGTATGGTGGGACGTCTAGATATATGATCGGTCCATCGTCGTACATACACGGTCCGAAATCACTGTTCATATCGTAGTATTTGCGTCGTGCGCCCTCGTCCCCGTCGTGTGCTCGCTGGACTGCATTCTTCGCGTGTCGCTTGGCCAACTGAGTGCCTTCGTAATCGGTTTTGAACCTTTCCGGTTGGGAGTGCACCACGCGCAGCACGCCTGACGCGCGCAAGGGTTTCACTAGGGTGTACACCCGCTTGATGGTGTCAATACTTGCGCGTGGTGGGAACCCTTCTTTCTCCAGTTGCTCGCCTTTTCCGGTGCACATCTCGGCTGTCAGCTGTGTGTCAACGTGCAGTACCACTCGGTGGGAAGGATTGTTAAAATACGGATACATTATATGTGTGCGCTTCTTTGCAGATTCAACGACCTTCTCGACAGCCAACAAACTGGCCACCTCACTGGTTTGTTTTTCTTCTAGTATGGTCAGTTTACTGCGATTCTGCGCATCGTCGACCGATGTGTCCCGGACGTAAATACCCATTCCTGCCCGGGCACCACGCTTGTTGTAGTTCGAACAGTACCCGTACGTGTAAATGTGAATAGTAGCGGGTGGTGTTGGGGTGCTCTTTGTTTGTTTACCTGTCATGTTGAATATGATTGTAACCTACTATAATGTAAATTATAAAAAAATATAGTATATTCGTATATACAACATCTGATTCAAACGATATGAGTACCAATACGTTAACGTATCAGTCAACCACTCATATGGAAATGTGTGTCATACATAATCCGGATTAGATTAGTATATATTTATGATACGTATATTATTATTACTATACTTATACAAAATCAGTTGATATATAACGAATGATATCATTCACTACCGCAATCAGCATTTGTGCAATTGGTGTCTTTTCCGGGTACTTTATTGGTTTAGTTGGCATCGGGGCAGGCGTTGTGATGATACCACTGCTGTTGTACAATGGTTTCACGATCCAGCAAGCAGTGGCGTCTGGGTTGTTTCTACAGTTGGTACCACAGACACTGCCTTCGCTATATATGTATTACAAAACGAACCACTTCTTGTTATGGGAGTCAGTTGCACTTGCGGTGGGTTCGCTCATCGGGACATGCATCGGTTCGTATTGTGCAACAAAGGGGTATATCACACAGAAACAACTATACATTATACTGTGTGCATTATTGATGATAACTGTTGTGTACATTTATTGCACACACGTAATGGGTAAGTAGTGCCCGAACAACTACTATGTGGTGTGTGGTGTGGGGTGTGGGTACGCACACATTATTGATATAGTTGAGATATGGAGCTGTCTGATTAAAAGAATGTGTCTGGAATAACTTCTTCTGTCATATGCGTTCGTGCTGCGAATGCAGGTGAAGACAAGGTGTATGACTGATCAAAGCACACGTTCCGAACACCTTCGATTGCTCCGGAGGATACTCCGTTCAGCGCAACAATACCAAAATAGATGTGCAACAGATTCTGAACCGTTATGTCTTCGGGTGTGTCTTTTCCGAACATGTATTTGGACACCTTCTTCGAACCCGCTTGATATATTTTTTTTATTTTTCGTTGTATGTCTTTTGATGCCACCTTGGTCGGAACGGTGGGCGCTTTGGCGGTTCGGGTAAACCAATACGTGTGTTTGTATGTGCGAAAGAGAGACAACGGTTCGGCAGTTAACTGGTTGACCGCCTTTCGCAAGGTGAGCGTGCGGACATCCGTGTACTCGTCTGCCGGCACATTTCCATTTATGTATTTGGACACTGCATGATTTGTTGTGTTAGACACATCATGGGTGATATCCAACCACACGTCTTTCATTTTTTGACGAGACTCTGCATCCAACTTTAAAGAATTTGTCGCGTCTGTGAGTTTGATTGTCTTCTGTGCGATTGTTTGTAAGCCAGACACATCGTTGATGTTATTCACCCATGCGTCTTTCATTTTTTGATGAGACGCTGCATCCAACTTTGAAGACCGTGCTGTGGCGGTGAGTTGGGTTGTCTTCTTTGCGATTGTTTGCAAGGCAGACACGTACGATTGCAATAAGGGGTCGGTCGTTCTTTGTTTGGAACGACTTTGGGCAAGTCGAGTGGACAACGAGGCAGACTCTAACGCTTGCCATTGCATGCACGACTGAAGGGACTCCGGTAGGAGCGATTTTGCAAAGCGCAAACTGGACACAAACATATCCACGAAAGAGGTTGCTCCATCTGCTAATACAAAATGCCAGATGCGTAACATTTCGTACGTCAATTGGGGCAACCCGATCGTTACAAAAGTGAGTAACGGAACATACAAATCGTGTAACATCGTGTGTTGCAACGCTTTGGTTTTTTGTTGCATCGTTCGATGGTGGTGCACCGTTTTGGGCGGTTGCTGTTGGTGCGCACCGTCCATTGTAGACTCGCCAGACTCTCGTCCTCCCGTCGGTTCTGGTTCGGGTTCGGGTTCGGTAACCAACGATGTGAACCTGGTTTCATCCAGTGTCATGGTGGTCGCAAACACAATGAAGAGTACGCCGATTACGCGCTTCCATTGCGTAATGAAGAACGTTGCGACACTCTTGGTGACGTAGTGAATTGAGCGGGTTACCAACAATAACGGATAGAACAACACTTTAAATAGGGTTACGAAAGCGTTGTAAAACGTTTTCACCGCATACACGAGCGCTCGTTCGAATGCTGTCCCGGTAAGCGTGAAAGCGTATCTTACATAGTTATAAAAGGTCTTCCACGCCCTGGAAACCGTGGCAGACACGCTGGATGCCTTCTTGATTTTAGGTGCAGATACTTTCCGTTTGGGTCGCTTTGCCGTTTTTGTTTTGGAGGAAGAAGGTCTCATTGCGAAACTTTACATTGTATCTTAGATATTTATCGGTGCACAATTATGTAGAACTCACTCTTTTCCTAAAAATCATTTAAAAAAAAATGATTTATTCTAAATAACTGGTGTTAAATAGTATTACCAACCGACTCTCACATAAATCGACACCGAGTCATTTCCAGACAAAAATCAAGACTCTCGCTACTCAATGAACACACAGTCTCTATCCCAAGATAAGATCAATCAACTCAGACGACAAAGACGGAGTCAACAGACGACCAGTCTTCCGTTGCCCAAGGGGTACTGCATCGCACAACGAATGGGTGATACCGCCAATGGCAAAAACTCAAAGTTTAAGGTTTGGTCAAAATCTGGGGCAATTGGTCGTCCAGACCCGAAAAACCCGAAACTTTCCTTTCTGTGTGCGAGACACCGTGTACCCGATGAGGTGTTGTGTGACAACAACCGCAAATTGTGTATTGTGTGGGTACAAGAAGGACAATACCACGCCTTTGTGAAGGTCTTTGCCATTCCAGAAAGCACGCCACCTGCCGTTGCGACTACACGGAAGATGAACACCCGTGCCCGTTCTCGGAAAACGACCGTTTCTGCTTCCATTCCGACAAACAATCAGTGGGCACAACTTTTGCCAGCGGTGCGAACAACTGCTCCTCCGGTGCGAACAACTGCTCCTCCGGTGCGACGACCAACCGGTGCGAATCACGGTGTTGTTCCGACTGACGATGAACACGTGCAAAGTTACAAGGACACACCCTTTTACGCGTCACTCAAGCAAAAATGTAAGACTTCGGGCATCATTGACGACGCCACTGTATTGCGAATCTTTGGCAGTGTGTTTTATCCACAAGAAGCGGCGCTTGCTTGGGGAGACAGAGACAAGTGTCTTAACGATGGCATTCAGTGTTGGTTGAAGAAGTGCCGAATCCCCGAGATTACTTGCAACGAAACGGAAATGCAAGCAAACGCTCTAACCGGTAAGCGACACGTAACCCGGACGACACCTCCGCCACCGGTTGCCAAGACCCGGACGACACCTCCGCCACCGGTTGCCAAGACCTTTAAGATTGGTGTCCCTTCTGCGCCAACGAAGACACCGAAACTGCCACTCGCAGTCGTACACAAAGACGACGACGAGACCGACGGTGGGTGGGGGAGTGACACCGAAGAGATTGGAAGTAATACGATTGTCCATATCTTTAACGCATCATCCGTGTCGTCATCTTGGGAAGATGTTGCTGACAATGATTCACTGATGACTTGTGCGCCAGTTGCATAACCACCTACCATAACATCACGGACAGCCCCCGTTCAGTCAGATTGCAGATGATTACACCATCGCTCTTTTTTATTATTAAAATCGGGTTTGTAGACGAAACCTCTTACTTCGAATTCTTATTGTGATACCCCATTGCATTCATATCCTATATATACTCAGATACTACTCCGAATGCGCTTACTGCAAGGTATGCTCGTTGCGCACTACCAAGGCACCGGCAAATCGAATGCACTCGAGGTCTTTTGTATTCCAGAAACCGAACACGATTCTTTCTTCAAATGGTTGAAAGAGTATGATGCGACGATGTTTCGAAAGATGAAACACACGTCCGGATTCGTGCCGCTGGGAAATCGCAAAACGCTCACAACCCTTACGACCCAGTATCGACTGAGTCATACACAAACCAACGTGGGTTGGAAAACAGTTCCGATGCAACCCAACTCGGTTGTCTTCTGGGTCGGACCACATCGTGTACGCCACGCCCGAGGAAAGACAGACACAGATAGTTATCGCTCTGTCTTGTATTTGAATATACAAGACACACCGCTCTGTGACGAACTGCCGAGCACACCGTACGACGAATGCTTCGCCAACCACACGCAAGGAAAACAAGTGAATCGCAGTCTCGAAACTGCTCTGAAAGACTATATGGCAAAATACGGTCAATTATATGGGTGGAACAAGCAGACGATCCCATCCGCCTTTCACAACTTGTTTGAAGCACCGTTCGGTGAAACGAACCACACCGAACGTGACCAACAACACGAAGACACACCCATTGCCGACCCGTGCACAGAACATCCGCACCTGATGCATCTGCGGGAAAACGGATACGTCGTCATTCCGAATGCACTGCCTGCCTGCACCGCACTTCAATTGCACACGGTTATTACGGAATGTGTACGAACGGTCTTGTTTCGCATTCCACGCAAAGGAATGTCTGTCGATGTGCAAACCGGTGTGCTTGAATGGTCAACGGAGACATTCGCAAAACGGTTGAATACGATTGAACTCAACAAAGCACGTTATTTTAAGCGTCATTCTACCGAACTCTTTTGTGCGTACACCAAAGATGAAAAAGATGAAACGGCAGATGACAGTCGTAAAAGGATACCGTTACAGGGAGTGCAAGGCATCACACTGTCAAGTCAAATGCTTGGTATCTATTCGCATCCTTTTTTTGCACAGTGTTTGATACAGATACACCCTCTTGTTCAACGTGCACTCGGTACACGAACCTTTTATTTTGGCAAGGAACGCTGTAGCATACGTAGTCACGGTTCGGC
>Ga0206126_10002188_pt1 | contig 22008 bp, 17 predicted proteins | sample Helgoland_Spring_5_FD_148621 | JGI IMG/M metagenome (GOLD analysis project Ga0206126, IMG submission 148621) | Pelagic subsurface seawater microbial communities from Kabeltonne, Helgoland, North Sea - Helgoland_Spring_Bloom_20160412_1 | ecosystem: Environmental > Aquatic > Marine > Epipelagic ...
AAGCGGTGCTGAATCGACTGCATAGGATAGCTCCTCGATGACTAGTTGACGCATTAAAAGATGCCTTGAGCACGTGGCTGACTGCAGAAAGAGGGAGGCATAACGGTGTGATCTGCCCCCGTTTTGAACAGCGCTAATTGTACGGGCTGTGAGTCGCGCAGGCCAGTATTAATGTGGTTTTGACCGTTCAATCGTCAGTGTTTCTGGGCGCTTTTCAGATTGACATTTTGTCTTCAGACAATTATTGTAGGCCCCGATTTGACTGGACTAAGGTGTATATTTTACCCAGTTATTGTGTTGTATTTCACGGTGTCATGCGTCGGATTAGCGTCTTTACATAATGGCCGAACTAGCATGAGCTGCAGCATCCCGACGAAAGTGTTTTCTGAGTGTACAAGCTATTGGCGCTGTTGTTACCTGTTGTCATCGTTGTAAGTCACACTTGAAGCTTCATTATCGGTTTAAATAGTATCTGAGACAGAATAACTATGACTAAATACGCCCATCTAAATCCATCCTTGGAAAACCCCTTTGTAGAAGCCAGAGAACGTGAGTTTGTTGTTCCAGGGCAGATCAACTATAAGCCCGGCCTCTACGAAGAGTCGCTAAAATCCGGTCAAGCATTAATTGATCGGCCTCGCGTTGCCGCCGGTGTTGTTAATATTGAGAAGCAGCACCTGAAAAATCGAATGACGGTTTGGGAGCGATTAGACGTTCTTGCCGATGTTGGCACTGAGCCAACCGTGCTGTTTCAGAACTGGGGTCCCAATCTTGACGGAGCTTCCATTGTAACAGCCATTGTTAAAATTAATGGCCGTGACGTTGCAGTGTACGGCCATGATTTTACGGTTAGAGCTGGGTCTATGGATGCGACCAATGGTAAAAAACTAGCGCGTCTGTTTCAGCTGGCAGGAAAACGAAAAATTCCGCTAGTAGGGATGAACGACAGTGCTGGAGCGTTTATTCCCGCCGGTGTCGGTGGTTTGGAGGGCTATGCGGAGGCGTTTACCGCACTGCGAAAAATTAGCGGCGTGGTGCCGTCAATTATGTGTATGTTTGGCTTCAATGCCGGAGGCGGCTCCTATCTGCCGCGGCAAGGTAGCTTTGTCATTCAACCAAACGATACCTTTTTTGGCCTAACCGGCCCCGGAGTGGTGAAATCCGTTTTGGGAGAAGATGTTACGGCGGATGAACTCGGTGGTCCCAGTGTTCACAGTCAAACAGGTGTCGCCGATTTTGTCGTACCTGACGAAGTTTCAGCACTGTTGACAGCCAAGCAGCTGCTTAACTATTTACCGGCAAACAATAACGAACAAGCACCTTTTCAGCCGACTTCAGACCCGATAGATAGAAAAACCTGGGATATTGATATTTTACTAAGGAAAGCGTTTAACTCGCCTACGGGTTATAACACACCATTAGACATTAGCATCTTGATTCAGCAGTTATGTGACCATGGTGATTACTTTGAAATTCAACCTGATAGAGCGCGCAATACTATTTGCGCATTGGGTCGAATGGGTGGCAACGTTATTGGCTTTGTCGCTAATAATTCGGCGGTCGGCTCCGGCCAAATTGATATCGATGCAGCCTATAAAAATGCACGCTTTATCCGATTCTGCAATCTTTACAATATTCCCGTTATCTTTATGGAAGACACCACTGGGTTTCGTCCCGGCAAAGATCAAGAGAGTAATGGTATCGTGCAGGCGGGACGAGCGATGCTCGACGCAATTGTTGATCTGCGAACCCCGCGATTCTTACTGCTAGTCCGTAATGCCTATGGCGGCGCATATGCGTCATACAATAATTACCCGACCGGAGCCGATCTGGTTGTGGCACTGCCTACGACGCGGGTTGCTGTTATGGGCCCTGCTGGTGTCGACTTTGTTTATAAAAAGGAACTGCGACAAATTCGCTCGTCCTCGATTGAGCGAGTTGCGGTAGCCACGGAAGAGCAAATTAACAACGGGTTGTCGGAAAAGGAAGCAAAAATTGCAGCGCAAGCTGCTGTCGCCGATTGGTCAAAGCGCGAAGAAGCGCTGTTGGCAATTCGTTACGAAAAAGAATTGTTGAATCCTAATGAGGCACTGAGCTTGGGGTCTATTTCACAAATAGTTATGCCCAGTGATTTGCGTAAGGTGCTCGGCGAGAACATGGCCTTTCATTTAGACCATTATCAGGCAGAACCACTAAATGCTGTGCAGCGTGAGTTTTTCTAGCAGGCAGATATATAAAGCCTTTTTTATGAGCTGTCGATTACGGTCGCCAAACAAAAAGAATGAGAGCAAAGGTTAACTACAGTGAAAGCAAGTAATGACAACTACCTCAATAACCCGCTGATCCACGCCGACCGAATGTTGAAGCGAAAGTCCTCAGAATGGGTGCGCAGTTTTAGTTGCGAAGATATGAAGCCGCTGATTATCTGCCGGGGGCCAATTCGTAAGGAAGCAATGGATGTTTTCGATGAAATGGGTGTCCATGGCTACGGTATTTTATTGTCAGAAAAAGACTCTATTACCTATGCCAACGCTCTAGCGCCTGAATTACGAAAACTGACAGACCCAAGTCGCGTGCATCGTGTGCCCGATTACAGTGGCGCTACCAGGGAAGAGCGTGGACAGCGCATTCAGCAGATCATCCAGATAGCAAAAGATAATGGTTATGACTCTATCTTTACCGGCTATGGATTTATGGCTGAAGATGAAGAAATGGTTAAGTCGATGGAAGATGCCGGGCTTAATTTTATTGGGCCTTGTTCGAAAACCGTTCATGATGCAGGACTCAAGGATGAGGCGAAGAGGACAGCGCTTAATGTCGGCGTCAGTGTTACTCCTGGCGTGGATAACGCAACCACGTTGACGGTGTTATCTAAATATCCCGATCAGCAAGCCTTGGAAAATCTCTGCAGAGAAAAGTCTTTGGACATTAATTCCGCAGTGCTTGAGAATATGGAGCTGACCCTAGAGGCCAAAGCTGAAGCAGTGCTAAATGCCTCTTTGCAGAAGGGTATTGATTTATTTTCTATTGCTGAGCTCGGAGAGGTGCTAAAAAATAGCATTGTTGAGATGTATAGAGGATGGCCAGAAAATCGGATTCGTCTAAAAGCAATCTCTGGCGGCGGAGGTAAAGGTCAGCGAATTTTGCAGGCTCCCAGTAGTTTTGAAGGAACGAAAGAAGAAAAGATTGCCCTAGCAGCCGCTAAAGTGCCCGAGCTAGTATTGGAGATTCTCAACGAAGTAAAATGTAATGGCATTGGCGACAACAAAAATGTTCTCGGCGAGCTGAATATAGAAACGACTCGACATCAGGAGATACAGGTCGTTGGCAATGGTGCCTGGTGTATAACCATGGGTGGTCGCGATTGTTCACTGCAAATGCATGAACAAAAATTGTTAGAAGTCTCTGTAACAACGGAGGAGCTTTTAACAGCGATAAAAAAAGCAGAAGCCGATGGGAAAAATGCTGAGTTGGAGACGCTGCGAAAAGATTTAGATATTCTTGACCAGATGGAAACCGAAGCGGCAAAATTTGGGCAAGCAGTAGGACTTGATTCTGTTTCAACGTTTGAGTGTATCGTCGATGGCAGTAGCCATTTCTTCATGGAAATGAACACGCGGATTCAGGTCGAGCACCGAGTGACTGAGCTTTGTTATAAATTGCAATTTTCTAACCCTGAAGATCACAGTGATAGCTTTGTGGTTGAATCGCTGGTAGAGGCAATGGTGCTTTTAGCTCGTCACGGAAAGCGACTGCCGAAGCCAGAACGTCTCCCTAGGGAACATGCATCGGTGGAAGCTCGTTTGAATGCCACTAATCACGCCTTACAGCCGCATGCGGGCGGTATTATCGAGCAGTGGTCAAATTGCACTGATGGCGAGATTCGCGACGACCAGGGAATCAGTTTACATAACCCCGATACTGATGTTTTTATGAAATATCATCTGGCGGGCGCTTATGATTCCAACATTGCGTTACTGTTAACGACTGGAGAAACTCGACTAACAAGTTACCAGCGGCTGTCAGAAATTATCCGGTGCACAACGTTGCGCGGAAAAGATCTAGCAACCAATCTAGAGTTTCATTACGGTCTGCTCAATTGGTTTATTGGTAATAACATTAATGCGCGGCCTAGTACCGGATTTATTGTGCCTTATCTGACGGCTGTTGGTCAGTTGAAGGAAGCGGCGAGTCAAATCGACCTGAGTTTTGCTTATGGTCTGTTGCGCAGCCGTCATCTTGAGCCTATTGATGATGATCGCAAGTCGCTGTTCGTTAGTGTTTTGGATCGGAAATCAGGGTTGCTTAGACGGCCAATCGATATTATGTTTCAAGAGCCACACCAACTTGCGGGTTGGCTTAGTATCAATCAACATAATTTTAAGGAAGACGCTGGAAGTATTATTTGGCTGAAAAATCCTATTGATGTTTTGGTTGATTTATACCACTTTCTCAATATGGATTATGTGGAGGGGAACCCCGCTGCCAATATGATTTGGAGTCACGATAATGAATTGCTGCAGAAAGCGGTGATGTTTTATCAAACTTTAAAGCAGCGCCTTGGCGTGTTCAATTATTCTGAGTTGGATAGGGCGGTTGCAAAAGATACGGCGGTTGGTTTCGATGCAGAACAATGGACGGCAATACAATCTGCCCACGCTGGCTACCAAATGGGTACGGAGATTCTGTCAGTGCTGCCTTACATCGCGGGGAAGACCGGGTTTTTTGATTTGTCTGTAAACGCTGACTTAAGTATTCACATACCTTCTGCATTGACCGATAGCGCTTTACAAGAGCGGATGGCTAAGATGCTAGCGCCACCACCGGTTGCCAGCTCAGACGAAATACTCTCTGAAAGTGGTGGCATGTTTTACCCCAGAGAGGCTCCAGGAATGGAAACCTTTGTCGAAGTAGGCTCCCATTTTAATGAAGGCGACGCTTTGTATATTGTCGAAGTCATGAAAATGTTTAACAAGGTCTATGCGCCTTTTGCAGGAACCGTTGAGCAAATATTGATGGAAGGCGATGGTGTCATTATTAAGAAGGGACAGCCCCTGTTTAAAATTACACCTGATGAAGACTTTGCTGTGGAATCCCCAGAAGATGTTAGCGCTCGACGGCACAGCGCGACTGCTCAGTTTCTCGATACGCTAAAGTAGAAGCTGCGATCATTGACTTTTAACTCCGAAGAAAGGAACGAATATGATAACCGCACTTGACCATATTGCCATCGCTGTGCCGGACCTCGAAGCCGGTATTAAGCGATTTTTGGAAGACTTTGGTCTTACGTTTGAGGGCCGGGAAGATGTTGCAGCTGCTAAAACGTCAACAGCATTTTTCCCATTGCCACCGACCAGTATCGAGTTAGTTCATCCACTTAACGGCGAAGGCCCCATTGCAGGTTATTTGGAAAAAAAGGGCGGCGGCATTCATCATTTATGTTTTCGCTCGGATAATATCGAAGAAGATATTGATCGGTTGAAAGGAAAGGGCTACCAGTTTTTATCGGATGGTCCTTCTATAGGCGCGCACAACGCCAAAGTTATCTTCATTCATCCTAAATCCTGTGACGGTGTGTTAATTGAGTTGAATCAGCCGAGTGATGAGCAGCATTAATCCCGTTTATTAGCGTTCCGTGTAACAGTGAACTGATGCTGAAGACGGCTAAATTGAGTTAAAGGCTTTCCCGATGTCCGATTACAACCCAAAGCATACCAGTATTGAAGAATGGCAAAAGCTTGCCACCCAGCAGATGAAAGGCAAAACACCTGACGAATTGAGTTGGGCGACAGCAGAGGGTATTGATGTTAAATGTCTGTATACGGCCGAAGATATAGCCGGACAGGACTATTTAAACACCATGCCCGGCGCGGCTCCTTATATACGTGGGCCACAAGCTACGATGTATGCCGGAAGGCCTTGGACCATACGGCAATATGCGGGGTTTTCAACGGCGGAAGAATCGAATCGATTTTATCGCAATGCACTAGCTGCGGGTGGCCAGGGTGTTTCGGTCGCTTTCGATTTGGCAACACACCGGGGCTATGATTCAGATCATCCGCGCGTGACCGGAGATGTTGGTAAGGCCGGTGTTGCGATTGACTCTGTTGAAGATATGAAAGTGCTTTTTGATGGGATTCCGTTGGATAAAGTATCTGTTTCAATGACCATGAATGGCGCGGTTCTGCCGATACTAGCGGGTTATATTGTTGCTGCAGAAGAGCAGGGAGTCAGTCATGAACAGCTGGCGGGTACCATCCAAAATGATATCTTAAAAGAATTTATGGTCCGCAATACGTATATTTATCCGCCCAAACCGTCGATGAAAATCATTGGCGATATTATTGCTTATGCTTCTGAGCATATGCCAAAATTTAATACAATTTCTATCTCAGGTTATCATATCCAAGAGGCTGGAGCCGATGCAGCGTTGGAATTAGCTTATACACTGGCCGACGGTAAAGAATATATTCGCACGGCGATTGCAGCCGGTCTTGATATTGATCAGTTTGCGCCGCGGCTATCATTCTTTTGGGGCATTGGCATGAATTTCTATATGGAAATTGCCAAAATGCGCGCGGCTCGTTTACTGTGGGCTGAGATTGTTAATGAATTCAATCCAACCAACCCAAAATCTTCGATGCTGCGGACCCACAGCCAAACGTCGGGTTGGTCGCTAACCGAGCAAGACCCCTATAACAATGTCGTGCGCACGACCATTGAAGCGATGGCTGCAGTTTTTGGTGGTACTCAGTCGTTACATACCAATGCTCTCGACGAAGCAATTGCTTTACCGACCGAGTTTTCTTCTCGGATTGCTCGCAATACGCAGTTGATTATTCAGGAAGAGACGGGCATCACCAAAGTTGTTGATCCATGGGGAGGCTCCTACATGATGGAAAGCCTGACCAAGGAAATGGCTGATAAAGCACGACAATTGATTGAGGAAGTTGAAGAGAAAGGCGGGATGGCCAAGGCTATCGAGACGGGTATGCCAAAACTTCGGATTGAAGAGTCCGCAGCTCGAAAACAAGCGCGCATTGACCGTGGAGACGATGTCATAGTTGGGGTTAATAAGTACACCCTCGATGCAGAAGATGATGTTGATATCTTAGAAATTGACGACAATGCCGTGCGGGATTCTCAGCTACAACGCTTAGCCGAAATTCGTTCTAGTCGAGATGAGCAGGCGGTAGAGGACGCATTGGACGCTATCTATCAATCTGCGCATAGCGGTGCCGGTAATCTGTTGGAATTGTCGATACAAGCGACCCGTGTACGAGCGACTGTCGGAGAAATCTCATACGCTATGGAGCGCGAATTTGGGCGATTTAAAGCCAACTCGCAAACGGTTTCTGGTGTGTACGGTAGTGCTTATCAAGACGATGAGGGCTGGCAGGGTATCAGTAGTGATATTGAGGGCTTTGTAGAGAAGCATGGCAGGCGCCCAAGGATGCTAGTATGTAAGATGGGACAGGACGGACATGACCGCGGCGCAAAAGTCATTGCAACGGCATTTGCCGATGTCGGTTTTGATATCGATTTGTCACCGATGTTTTCCACTCCCGAGGAGGTGGCCAAGCAAGCTATTGAAAACGACGTTCATGTCGTCGGAGTATCCTCACAGGCAGCGGGTCACAAAACATTAATACCGACGCTCATTAGGGAGCTCAATAAGCAAGGTGCCGACGATATTATTGTAGTAGCAGGTGGGGTTATACCAAAGCAGGATTATGAGTTTCTATCCGACATTGGGGTGAAAGGTATATTCGGACCGGGAACCAAGATTCCGCTGGCTGCCAGAGATGTGTTAGAGGCTATAAATTCGGCTTATCAGCGATAACCCTAAGTGATTTTTAGTCTGCCTACCAGCGTTAGTGATTGCCTTGTTTTGAGACATTAGTGTCAACTATGGATATTGAAAAAATTAGACAGGGTAATCGTCGTGCATTGGCAAAGGCGATTACGCTTGTCGAAAGTAAGCTTGACAGTGATAGAGTGAAAGCTCAGGCGGTACTAGAGCAGGCACTACCTTATTCGGGTAATAGTATACGTATTGGTATTACCGGTATTCCTGGCGTTGGAAAATCGACATTTATAGAAACATTCGGTCTGTATTTAATCGCACAGGGGAAAAAAGTCGCTGTGCTGGCCGTCGATCCGAGTTCGCCGTTAGCCGGTGGTTCGATTCTTGGTGATAAGACTCGAATGGAAGAGTTGTCGAGGAACGAGGCCGCATTTATCCGTCCATCACCTTCAGAAGGTGCTTTGGGAGGTGTTGCACAAAAAACTCGTGAAACCATGCTGCTCTGTGAGACCGCCGGCTACGACGTCATACTTGTGGAAACGGTCGGTGTCGGGCAGAGCGAATATGAAGTCGCCGGCATGGTAGATTTTTTCATGGTGCTTATGTTGCCCAATGCGGGAGACGAACTCCAGGGTATTAAGAAAGGTATTATGGAATTGGCTGATGCGCTCGTTGTCAATAAAGCCGACGGTGAATCTTTAAACCTTGCGTCTCAAACTAAACGCCACTACAGCAATGCAATGACTCTGCTGCGTCATTCATCGTTTTGGACTCCGCAGGTGTTAACGTGCTCTGCTCAGGAGAACAATAATATTGACGCTATCTGGGGAATGATTTCAGACTATTATATTGACGCCAATAAAAATAATGACTTCCAGAAAAAGCGGACTAATCAAAATCAGGAATGGATGAATAAGCTGTTGTTTGAAATGCTTGAGCTTAAACTTAAACAAAACCCGGAAGTTAAGCGACAAATGCCGGAACTGCACAAAAAAGTTACCCAAGGTGAGGTAACTCCCTATAATGCTGCGAAAACGCTGATCGATTTGCTATAAGATGCATCGGCCTTAGATTTCAGTGCTCGATTTTTTAATTCAACCTTGACGACTATCATGACCTTATTTGTATACAACAGTTATACTGGAATAAAAGAAGCCTTCGAACCGATCAAGCCCGATACGGTCACAATGTATGTGTGCGGCCCTACCGTTTATAATCGTGTCCATATTGGTAATGCGCGTCCGGTTGTTGTTTTTGACACCTTGTATCGAGTATTAAAAACCCTGTATAGCTCGGTTATCTACGCACGTAACATAACGGATATCGATGACAAAATAATGGCCGCTGCTAAAGCAGGCGGTGAGACTATTGCCGCTATCTCGTCGCGCTATGCTACGGCCTATTTCGACGACATGGCGGAATTGAACAACCTTCCCCCTGATATCATTCCCTATGCTACAGATCATGTTGGTGAAATGGTTGCTATGATCCAAACACTGATCGATAAGGGGCATGCCTATGAAGCTGAAAGTCACATATTGTTTGATGTAAAATCAATGTCTGGCTATGGCAAATTGGCAAAAAGATCACTGGAAGATATGCTCGCTGGTGCGAGAGTTGATGTTGCTGACTATAAAAAATATGCTGGTGATTTTGTTCTTTGGAAGCCCTCAACGGATGAAGAGCCCGGATGGGATAGTCCTTGGGGTCGGGGTCGGCCGGGTTGGCATTTGGAATGTTCCGCGATGATTGAAAAACATTTGGGTAACACGATTGATATTCATGGTGGTGGTATTGATTTGCAGTTTCCTCACCACGAAAATGAACTAGCTCAGAGCACCTGTGCACATGATGGAGAGCCATTTGTCCGATATTGGATGCATAACGCCTACATCAACATTGATGGCGAAAAAATGTCCAAATCTTTGGGCAACTTTAGAATGGTCAAAGATCTACTGGATCATTATCCGGGCGAGGTTTTGAGGTTTTCGATTTTGTCAGCGCATTATCGTTCGGAACTGAATTTCAGCGCAGACGCACTGGATTCAGCTCAGAAAACGCTTGATAACCTATACGGTGTTTTGCGATCTGTAGAGACCACCGATGTCGATCCAGTTATTGAACTCAGCGATAGTAAAGTCTACAAAGCGCTGCTTGATGATTTGAACACGCCGATAGCTATTCGTGAAATACATGCTCTGGCGAAAGCAATGAAGTCTGCTTCAGGTGAAACTCAGCAGCGATTAAAGTCTGAGTTGCTAAAAAGCGCTGCTCTGATGGGGATATTGCAACAGGATCCCGACGAGTGGTTAATGGTGAAGGCCGGCGAGGGCGACTTATCCGATATCGAAGTGGAAAATCAAGTCGTTGAAATGCAACAAGCCAGACAGCAAAAAGATTATAAGCATGCAGATGATATTCGAGACCGCTTACAGCAGCGGGGGATAATTCTTACCAGAGACGGTTGGAAACGCGGTTAAGCGCCGAAAAGTGAGGGGTAGCCGGTAAAAAATGTTACCTAGTCGACCACTATCGCTGTTCTAACGACCGACAACCGCCTTGTTACAAACGCCCAGGCTATTTGTTAAGCTTGCGATGGTTTCTAATGGTATCTTCGGTGAGCAAGTTTGCTGTTCCTCTCAGACTATGCCGCTATCCTAATGAGAGTTTAAATGGTTTATAAATGGGACTATCCCGCGCCCTATGTGACTCCTATCACAGTTATCGCTGATAATATCGATGCCCTTGGCCACACCAATAATGGTGTTTATATAGATTGGTGTCAGCAAACCGCGTGGCGGCATTCGTCGAGTTTGGGCTTAGGCGCTGCCCATTATTCTGAATTAAAAAGGGCAATGGCTATTCATGAAGCAAGCTACAAATATCTTGCACCATGCTTTGTTGACGAGGAGGTGTTGGTTGCGACTTGGCTAACAGCATGCGACGGACGATTAACCATGGAACGTAGTTTTCAAATCCTCCAGGCGAAGTCCGGCGACTGCCTCTTTCGCGGTAAATGGCAGCTAGTTTGCATCAATTTGACCAGCAATAAACCGTCAAGAATGCCTAAAGAATTTAAAGAAATTTATATCCCCCATGTGACACCAAAAACTGGCAAAACACCTTGAGCAAAGCAGAACTACTGTGGAAGTTTCCAGCCGAGTTTGTCGATCACATCACTAAACGTATTATCTAACGATGCTCTGAGGGTCATCATGTCTCCGGTGGTTGGGTGAGTTAATGTCATCTCGGTGCATGCGAGCATTAGGCGATGACAATTAAACTGTGATTGAAAAAAACCGTTATGGGAGCTTTTACCATGTTTCGCGTCACCAATGATTGGGTGTGAAATATGCTTAAAATGTCGGCGAATTTGGTGTTTTCTGCCAGTGACTGGACGTGCTTCAACTAGGCTATACCGGCTGCTTGGGTAACGGTCCACTGCAAAAGGTAGTTCGACTTTTGCTAAACGCGTAAAGTGAGTGACGGCATCTTTAGCCTGAATAGCTTGCTTTTTTGGCTTCCCGGACATCTTGTCGAACTGCTCTTTCAGCGAATGATCAATCGTTCCTTGTTCTGCACACCAGCCTCTGACCAAAGCGAGATATTTTTTTTTGATGGTCTGGTTTGAAAATTCCAACGATACAGTTTTAGCAACATCTGATGACAGAGCAAACAACAAGAGCCCTGATGTCGGTTTATCAAGCCGATGGACCGGATAGACATGTTGCCCTAACTGATCTCGAAGTAACTGCAACGCAAACTGTGTTTCATGGCGATCTATATTGCTGCGATGGACCAGTAGTCCGCTCGGTTTATTGATTGCAACCAAATAGTCATCACGATAGATAATAGATAAGGGTTCAAGCATTAAGATAACCAGGTTTGTCTGCGATAGTCGTAAACGGACTCTATTGTAAGTGGGGTGCTATCTATGGTGCTTAACATTTATTGTTTGAATAATGACCATTGACATTGATGAATATCAAAGAATCATACATCGTCAGATTGAATTTTCTCGCTCGGTAGCCATTGTAGACTAAACAAGAGAGAATACTTGGCGTTTGTAGTAGTTTACTTTGCAGCCAGATCGACAGATTATTATGAAACTGAAATATACCAGTCCTGCGGCTCTATTGGCAGTTGCCATTCTTTTCTCCGGATGTGGCGTCTTGGCTAAAAAATATTTTAACGGGTTTTATGGCCCGGCATCGGTTGTTGAGCGCACAACCATGTTGGAACCCTATTACGAACCAGAATTTCATCAAGATATTAAGCCTATAGTGGATAGTCGCTGCGTCGTTTGTCACGGTTGCTACGATGCTCCTTGTCAATTGAAAATGACGAGTTTTGAAAATTTAGATCGTGGTGCTAATGCTTCCAAAGTGTATGACGGCACGCGCTTATTAGCTGCGAATTTAACGCGGGCGTCGATTGGCGGAGGTACAACAGAAGAGTGGCGGGAGTCGGGTTTTTTTCCGGTGCTTAATGAACACGAACAAACGTCTGAGGCCAATACCCGGGCCAGTCTTATTTATAGAATGCTGGAACTGAAGAAAGACCACCCATTACCCCCCGGCCGAATTCTTCCGGACAGTTTTGATTTTGCGCTGAACCGGAGTCAGCAATGTAAAAAAATTGAAGAATTTGATCGGTTTGAAAAAAAATTCCCCCTCTGGGGAATGCCTTATGGTTTGCCTGCAATCGACAAAGAGCAGCATGAAACTTTCGTCCGATGGCTAAAAAGTGGCGCAAAAGCGCGCTTCCCCGGAAAGAGGCCTTCTCGCCATCAAGCTCAGATTAATCAATGGGAAGTATTTTTCAACGGCATATCAATGAAAGAACAATTGATGAGTCGATACATTTACGAGCATCTCTTTCTGGCCAATATGTATTTTTCTTCATCCACTGCTGCGGTGGGTGAAGACAGAGAATTCTTTAAACTCGTTCGCTCATCCAAGCCTCCAGGGCATGCCATGGACGTCATTGCCACTAGACGTCCGTTTGACGACCCTGGGGGAGAGTTTTACTATCGGCTTAAGCGCGTAGAAAGCACGGTGCTAGCAAAGCAACATATGCCCTATCTGTTAGATGAAACTCGCTTAAAGTATTGGAATCAACTGTTTCTCAAAACTCAATATACGGTCAAAAAACTGCCCAGTTATCAGTCTTTACTCGCGGCTAACCCATTTGAGACATTCAAAGATATACCGACGGATGTTCGCTATAAGTTTATGCTCGACGAAGCCCAGTTTACCATTATGGGGTTCATCAAAGGTCCCGTATGTCGAGGTCAGGTAGCACTAAATGTAATACATGATCACTTTTGGGTTTTATTTGTAGATCCTGAAGCGCAACAACAATTTATGCCTGATGAACTTTTGACCAGGGAAGTCAAAAATCTTCGCCTTCCTGCCGAAAAAGAAAGTAACGTGTTTACACCGTTGTCGTCTTGGATGAAATATTCGAGGCTGGAAAAAAAATACTTGGCAGCAAAAGAAGATCAACTCTACAAGGAACTATTAAAAGGAGAGGGGTTTGGTCTGGAATCACTATGGAATGGTAACGGCAGTAATAAAAATGCGGCGCTTACTATTTTTAGACACTTTGATAGCTCGACCGTAATGAAAGGTCTTGTTGGCGATACCCCCAAAACTGCTTGGGTTATTGGGTATCCCTTATTAGAGCGCATTCACTATCTGTTAGTAGCTGGTTTTGATGTTTACGGCAATGTAGGCCATCAGCTATTAACCCGTCTTTATATGGATTTTTTGAGGATGGAAGGTGAGTCTAATTTCCTTCGTTTGTTGCCAAACGACGCAGCCCTGAAGGCACTAGATTTTTGGTATCGAGGGGAAGAAGATCGTGTTGATAACTACATTAAAGAAATGAACACCAGGCGATTGGAAGCTACAGCTATTCAATTTAAAACGGAAAATCCGAAGAAGGAGCTGTTTGACCTAGTGAGGACCTATATGGGCGAAAAAGTGGTCGCCAAAGACCTTTTAAATAGTCGGCCATCTCCGTCGGTGACCGAAGAATACCAGCGTCAGCTACAGGAGCTTTCAAAAATTGAAGGAGCTCCGCTGGGGTTTCTTCCAGAACAAACGATTATTAAGCTGGCGTTAGTCAATGGTAAGCAGAGGCTTATCAGTCTGGTTAGAAATAAATCTCACAGTAATGTATCCCATCTCTTTGGTGAGCAATATCGTCTGATTCCCGAGGAGCAAACGCTGTCGGTCGTAGAAGGGATAGTTGGTGTTTATCCGAATGTATTTTTCGATCTTTACGAATTGGATTTAGAAAACTTTGTAGAAATGATTGAGGGATTACGATCGGAAAACGATTATCAAAAGTTACTCACACGCTACGGCGTAAGACGAACCAATAGCAACTTCTGGACATACAGCGATACCATTCACGATATTTATAGGCAGCAATATCCGGTGGACGCAGGGTTTCTCGATTACAATCGAATTGAAAATCGCTAAAACAGGTTATCACAGCGATAGAGAGCTAACTGAGCGCTCAATGACCCGCTGCGAGAAGGTGGTGTTTTAGCGAGCTAATCGATGCTTTTAGTAACCATTTGAAAAGTGGTGTGAGGAAAGAGTTACCTAAGAGGTGGTATCCGTTAAATGTTAGATTTCAGGCGTCTAAAAAAGAGGCTTTGCAACTGACAACAAGGTGAGAGTGTTTGCGGGGCGGAGCTGCGATAGAGTCGGCGGTGGAGCTCAGCTGCTACTGACCGTTATTGGGTGTTGAAAGGCTTGAAAAGCAAGACAAGCAGAATATATGATTGACAGAAGTGTGCTGAGATGTGGAATTCATTGGCTTTGTTTGATCTACTGCAGACTTAGTTATAATTGTTGCGTCTTTTACCCAGTGTGCGCCCTGTGTGTTCCATGTGTCGGCGGTGCCGGCGAGGTAAAGCAGCATCAATCATCATGTTGGGTAGTACCGTGTTTAAAATATTGGCTCAGCGGCAGCAATTGGTCCACAAGAGGTGTTAAAGTAGCCTCTTACCTTATAGTAAAAGGCTTGACGTAATTTCAAATAGGCTATCCTGGTCTATTTTTACCCACTAGGGTTTTAAGTATGGCAATAAACGACGACAAAGGAACACCATGGGGTGGAAAACAACCTTCACCTCCCGATATTGATCAGATCATCAAGCAGGGGCTCGACCGATTCAAATCAGGTCTACCCGGCGGGGGCGCTTCTGGCCCGCTGAGTATTGTTGCTATTGTGTTGCTGATTGTCAGCATATGGTCAGCCTACTACACGGTGCCCAGTGATTCTGTTGCCGTGGTACAGCGATTTGGTATGTACTTAAAAGAAGTACCTCCTGGCTTGCATTTCAAATTACCGTTAAGCATTGATCAAGCCACGATAGTCCCGGTCAAAAGACAGCTAAAGCAAGAGTTTGGTTTTTCAACGCCCGGAGCTAGGGATCAATATCAAACACCGCGCAGTCGAGATGGTGGTCGGGAAACTCAAATGGTGACCGGTGATCTTAATGCGGCGCTAGTGGAGTGGGTTGTGCAGTATCGCATATCGGACCCCTCCAAGTTCTTGTTTGCAGTGCGTGAGCCTGCAGAAACGCTTCGCTACGTTTCGGAATCCGTGATGCGCGAAGTGGTCGGTGACCGTACAGTGGACGAAGTGATTACTATTGGGCGACAGGAAATCGAAACGGAAGCTTTGTTAAAAATGCAGGAGCTGTCGACTAAATATGAGATGGGTATCAGTATCGACCAAGTGCAACTTAAAAATATTAATCCGCCCAAACCTGTGCAGGAGTCTTTTAATGAGGTAAACCAGGCGCAACAGGAAAAAGAAAAGCTGATAAATGAAGCGCGAAGAGACTACAACAAGGTTATTCCTTTGGCCGAAGGCGAAAAAGATCAGCGAATTCGAGAGGCTGATGGTTATAGACTCAAACGGATTAACGAGGCTGAGGGTGATGTGGCACGTTTTAATGCTCTATTTACCGAGTACAGCAAAGCGCCTGAGGTAACTCGCCGTCGCATGTATATAGAAACGATGCAGGAAGTGATGCCGCAGATTGAATCAAAAATACTTGTCGACGACGAGATGGGTGGTTTGTTGCCGCTACTCAATATAGGCGCAATGAAAGGTGGTAAAGAATGAAAAATACAATGGGATTGGTACTCTTAGTCATACTAGGTTTGGCCGCATTTGTTGTTGGAAACTCAATTTATACCGTTGATGAAGTTGAGCAAGTCATCATTACGCAGTTTGGGAAACCCGTAGGTGAGCCGGTTACGGCGGCGGGTTTGAAGTTTAAGCTACCATTCATTCAGGAAGTTAACCCCATCGACAAGCGAGTGTTGGAGTGGGACGGTGCGCCGTCAGATATGCCGACTAAAGATAAGTTGTATATTTCCGTCGACTTGTTTGCTAGGTGGCGAATTGTTGATCCGCTGCAATATTTTTTACGCTTACGTGATGAGCGCAGCGCGCAGTCGCGTCTTGATGACATTCTTGGCAGTGAAACGCGTAATGCTGTGGCGAAACACGAATTGATAGAAATTATTCGTACCACTAAAGATCGTATACCTTTGCGGGATGCAATTCTGGCGTCGACCGCGCAAGGGACCAATATGGGTGCTTTGGTACCGATAGAAAAGGGCCGTGCGCAGGTGGAGCTTGAGATCTTTACTGAAGCGGCAGAAAAGGTTGGGGTCTTTGGTATTGAATTACTCGATATACGGTTTAAGCGTATCAATTATAACGAAAGCGTCAGGCCAAAAATTTACGACAGGATGATCAGCGAGCGGCGACAGATTGCTGAGAGGTTTCTTTCTGAAGGTAATGGTGAGGCGGCACGGATAAGGGGAAATCGGGTTCGCGATCTTAACAAGATACAATCAGAGGCTTATCGTGAAGTTGAAGAAATTCGAGGAGTTGCTGACGCAAAAGCCACTGAAATATATGCGGAGGCCTATAGTCAGAGTAAAAAGGCTTCTGAGTTTTATGAATTCACTCGCACGATGGCGGCCTATCCATCTATTATTGGGAAAAGTACAACATTGGTACTCTCTACAGATAGTGACCTGTTTAAATTTATGAAAGGAATGTCGGCTGAACCGGATAGCGGCAGATAATCAAGAAAATCGATAGCAATAAGGGCCACCCTCATCGGGCAGTAAACGATGGGTAAGTGGCCCTTTTTTGTACTCAATATTGTGCAGTGGCGTTGTAAGAAAGCTATAGATGTAGGCAATTAAAAGCAGGGCTGCCGGAATTAATTGATTGGGTGTTTAACGATCCTGAAGACAAAGCTTGTTCAAATGCCGGGAATACACCTCTTTAAGGTTTTTGAGCAGTACCACTCGTTCTTTAGTAATTAGCAGAGTTCGTCTGCGATCAAGTCGTTCTGTTGGGTTCAGGGGTACTTCTGCATTGGCGCTATCAAGACCAGATGCATGCATAGTCTCAGAAAAAGTTTCCACCATGATTAATTTATCCAAACCATCTAATCCCTCCTCGAGATTAGCGATTGTTATCGTGACATCCATAATGCACCCTAGAAACTGATTGATAGGTACGTGCTGAAGATCCAGCAACCCCTCATAGTTGATCGGTACCCCTGAGTTTATTCATCGTGCAGATATCTTTCATGTGCTCGATCAAGTTTTCATCATTCTCTAAGCATTCATTACTGTTTTCTTTCTTAACGGCCAGCGCAGTCTGCAAGGTCGAGAGCAGCGGGGCTTTGCAGCTTTTTCAATGGGTGTTTCGACGTGTATTTCAGTCTAAGTTTCAAAGCGATCATTATCTCGGCCCAATGTACCGGAGAGCCGCTGAGCTGTGAGTTAACTACGTCCTTACTGGTTTGGCTGGGGTCTACCTTGAAAAGTATGCGGTGTGGTAGTTTTGGCTAACAAGCAATCAGAGTTAAATAAGGCGGTTAAATGAGCATGAGGAGGAAAGTCTCAGATAGGTCTGAAAATGCTTTAGTAACTTAGCCTGTCTCTAGTATAACTCTGTTTCTTCCGCCTTTTTTGGCTTCATACATTGCCTCATCGGCTCTTTGTATCACCATATCCAGATTACCGTCTGTTTCCCTGAATGTCGTTGCTCCAATACTAACGGTGTAATTTATTAGGTCACCCTTGTCAGTTTTGACTTCAGAGTTTTGCAGCACATGTCGAATTTTCTCCGAGATCAACAGTAGTTCGTCGGCATTGATCTGTGGAAAAATGATAATGAACTCTTCACCGCCAAACCGAGCAAAGCAATCGGTTGTGCGGATTGAATGACGAACCTCATTGGCTAGGGTTTTTAAAACAACATCACCGTAACGGTGTCCATAGACATCATTGATCTTCTTAAAGTTATCAACGTCAAATAGTAGAAGGCTAAGAGGTAGCTTATTTCTCTTAAAACCACTAAGCAGTTTGCCCGCCACTTCATAGAATGCTCTGCGATTACTAATATTTGTGAGTGGGTCTATGCGGGTCAAAATCTCCAACTCATGCTCTCTTAGAGCGATTTCTTTATTATAAATAGCTAGGAACTTATAAAAGCTAACAAATACGAGAGCAACAGTTAAAATCATCATAAAATCAAGGTTTATAGGGGGTATAGATGTTAGTAGATATCGATCTCCCAGCAGCTCGCTAGCTATGAGTAAGAAGGCTGAAGAGCCATAAGTGAGCAGTTGGAGAGAAATGTTTAGCTTATTGAAAAACAAGTGGGTGAGAGGCCCCATGCAAAAAAAACAAAATTGAAGGCCGCTTCTGCTAGAAAGGAAAAAGACAGTCATGACAAATAGATTGGTCATCAAGAGGCATAATGAGAAAATGAAAGCTCGTTTTATTTGATTCTTGGATAAGAAAAAATAATAGAGCAAATAACCCAGTGCAAAACTTTGGTTGACAGCACTAGCGATCAGCGAGTCGAACAAAAAGTAATATACCAAGCTGTAGATGGTGCTTATGCTGACGGCAATTAAGGTAAAAATATTGCCTAATTGGATAGTGCTGGTGAAGGAAGGTTCAAATTCCAGCACCTTATAGTTGCGTAGTTTATTAAAGATATTCACTGAAAAAGCACATGCCCAGATTGACTTGATTTTTGGTGGATTAGTATAGCGTTTAATGCCGTTTGAATCAGTCATATCAAAAATAAAAGCGTCGACTTAGGAAATAACCGAATAAGAGCATAACAAAGTCCATCACCCTCACACCGGCCGCGGCAATGGGGCCCTTTATAGCAAATGACACCGTGGTGTAGCGCGTGGTGGCGTTGTTTTGCACATGGCGTACAGACTGGCCTAAATCAAAGGTGAGCTTTTTGAGTCGCGCTTTCGGGGGTAAACCGGACACGCGGCAGGTGATACTAGTATTGTATTGGCTAGGATAGCCTTGGTAGTGAGGGGCTCGCATGCGACGACGGCCTGACTTAGCCGATTCTTGCCCTTCGGGATTATCGCCAATGCCCTGACGCATTGTAAGAGCATTACGTTGTGAGAGGCCGGCGAATATGAACTCGGCTGTACGCTACGACCCGGTCCAATCAGCGCAGCGAATAAGTGGGGTAACACTTTGGAACTCCACCGAAGCGATATTATTTTTGATGCTCCTTAGTACTCGATCAAAACAGCATGGAAAAGAGCTGCCCTCGAAGATTGGTCGGGTCTCTATCCCGAGCTCCCAAGCTGAATTTTTTCCTGCGCTCTGGTGCTGACAGTCCCGGCCTTGACCTGTATCAATGCCCATGTTGCCAAGCAGTTGATAATGATCTCCGGCAGCCGCTCCGTTAATTATACGTGGGTACTAACGTTCCTTGTGTCGCTCTGGGCGGCCGCCAACCAATTAATGGTGTCGCTAGAAATCCTTGCGACTCTTCCTCTGAATGGGCATTGGCCACACGCTTAAATCCATTATTTCTTCGGGAAAGGCATGGTTGTAAAGACGGTTAATGAAAAGATAACTCAAACAGCATCCCCTCTCCAGTGGGTAAGAGTAGTGCTAGTGTATCTCTTAATCCCGCTGATTTTATTCATGTGCGCGGGGGATCTCAGCTGGTGGCAAGCTTGGCTATATACCCTGATGATTTTGGCCGCGGGTATTGGGGGGCGCATGTGGGCGGAGCAACGACATCCGGGTTTAACAGCCGAAAGACAAAATATTGAATACATCCAAAGCGCAAAAGTCTGGGACAAAGTACTTGCTCCACTGATGGCGGTGAGTCTGGTATTTCCTGTAGTGATAGTTGCAGGGCTGGACCACCGCTATGACCGGTCCTTCGAATTTCAGCTGTGGCTCACCGTCAGTGGCTTTGTTGTTATCTTGTTCGGATACGCTTTCGCGGCATGGGCATTGGCAGAGAACCGGTTTTTCTATAGCGTGGTGTGCATTCAGACAGATCGAGGGCATGTGGTGTGTGACAGCGGCCCCTACCAGTTTGTGCGGCACCCGGGTTATGCTGGAAATATTCTTGCACTGTTCGGTATTGTGCTTGCTCTGGGCTCGTTATGGTCACTGATCCCCGTGGCGATAGCATCAATGATCACAGTGATTAGAACCGTACTTGAAGATCAGACTTTACAGGAAGAGTTACCGGGCTATCGAGATTATGCACAACGCGTGCGCTATCGGTTGATTCCCGGTATATATTGAGAGACGGCTACCAGCGAATGTCCCGCGTCAACTCGATGTCACCGTCGAACAACTGTGCTAGCAAGGGAAAGACACTGAATCTGTCAGTGCTCATTTGGTGTTAATCCAACTCGGATCTTTTGAATGCGGTCTGCCTCTGATGCAATCGCCGCCAGCGGAATCGTTCGAGTTAAGTTATTCATCAAATATGCTACACATTTGTCAGAGACAAGGGTCCAGTTATAGACTTATTTTTAAACTAACGTATGCTTTGGCCCGTCAAATATGCTCTAAGTAACTGATCCGTTGTTAGGTTATTTATAGCTGCAGTTTCAGCGTCAGTTTCTTACCGAGGATAAAACGCCTATTCATGATTTAGCGGTAGATGAATGGGTATGCCATAAAAACCTAGGTGCTTAAATCCAGCCTCTGCATGGCACGGGCATCAAATGGTGTTGAAAGATACAAAACACGATGTCCTGATTAGACTCGCTGACCCTAGACAGTTCCGCCTTAGTTGACGATGGCTTATAAGAGAACCACATTCAATTTAGATAACGAGGGCGCGGGTAGAAATGACTAAAAAAGCGGTTTTAATTACAGGCGCATCCTCTGGTTTTGGAGAGGCTATCGCGCAGCATTTTTCTGAGCAGGGCGATTGTGTCATCGGCACAAGTCGTAAAACTGAATGGCCTGAAAACCTAGCTGACATTGGGCTTAATAGGTTGCCACTGGATGTCTGCGAGGACACCTCAGTTGCGGCTTTGGGTGACTGGTGTGACACGCATAATTTTATCCCCGATGTTTTAATTTTAAACGCCGGCTATGGTTTTTCTGGTCCTATCGAAGAGACAACCATTGAGCAGGCGAAAGCGCAGTTTGACACTAATTTTTTTGGTGTGCACCGAGTGGTACGTCAATTTTTACCTAAAATGCGCGCTCGAAAATCCGGTCATATTATTATTATTAGCTCTATTGGTGGCTTTATTTCTGTCCCATTTCAGGCGTTTTATTGTGCCTCTAAGTTTGCCGTGGAAAGCTATGGCGAGGCTCTGCGACGAGAGCTGATGGTGTTTGGAATAAACGTTAGCATGGTTGAGCCCGGCGATTACAAGACTAATTTTGGGCAAGCCAATGAAGCCAACCCAATACAAGCAAACAGCCCCTATGAGCCGCAATCATCACGGGCAATAGGGATTATGAGAAAGAGTGAAGATAGCGGTAGTGACCCTAAAGATATTGCAAGACTAGTGGGTCGGATTGCCGATACAAACGCTCCTCGCCTGCGCTACGTATCGGGTTCTCTTATTGAGCGTATTATTGTCTATGCCAATAATTTATTACCCAATAAAGTCATAGAGCACTTGGTGATGGCGGCTTACAAAGTCCCTAGAAAATAAGACCCTAGACGGCAACGCTGACTAATTTCCCAACGTATCGCCAACGACCGCCGTTTTTGGCGACGTTAATGCCCAGCATCCTCTCAAATCAGCGACTTACTCAGCGTTTGTAAAGGAATACGAGGCGCGGGTAAGCCTCTGAATCGGGGTTTTTCATCGCGCAACGAAA
>Ga0206126_10002191_pt1 | contig 21994 bp, 17 predicted proteins | sample Helgoland_Spring_5_FD_148621 | JGI IMG/M metagenome (GOLD analysis project Ga0206126, IMG submission 148621) | Pelagic subsurface seawater microbial communities from Kabeltonne, Helgoland, North Sea - Helgoland_Spring_Bloom_20160412_1 | ecosystem: Environmental > Aquatic > Marine > Epipelagic ...
CAGATAAAACATCTGTGTGCGATAGCCGGTAAAACCATGGGATAAGAGGATTAGCGGGAAACTGCCCTCACTGAGAGCCGGTGCATCGCGGTACGCCTGGCCCTGGAGTTCAAAAGGGTTGTGCAGGCGGGTAACGTTTTTATAGGTAGCTAATTTGCGCTGCTCTTGAGGCTTGGCTTGAGCCGTTGGATACCAGACTTCCAGTACCAGCTGGCGTTCAGTGTTGAGAATAAAATTGGCGGTATTTAAGCGCTTGGGGTCGGTGGCGGTGATAGTGGTCACGCCCACAGTGTAGGTGCCGGGGAAGGCGAGTTCTGGGGTTACTGGAGGTTGATCAGTATAAAGTTGCTCGGCGTTTTTCACTTCCTCGCTGACGGCATTGCCAGTTAGCGCTCCAGAAAGCAATACGACGATTCCCAGCCATTTAATCGACAAGCTGTTCCCCTTTTATCATTTTTATTTTCGTGCTTTTTATCAGCGTTGTTGTTGCTGCCGAATCACGTTATGGTTGCGACATATTAAAACACAGAAAGGCCGGTATACAGGCCAACGTCGGCGCCAGTTGGCGAAAATAATAATCCTTCTAATAATATGCGAGGTCGTCCAATGGGCGAATGTGCAAATTACCCCAGTCTCTCGGGACGCTGTGTCTTTATTACTGGCGGTGCCACCGGTATTGGTGCGGCAATGGTAGAGGCTTTTGCGCTGCAGGATTCGAAAGTGGCTTTTGTCGATCTGGATTTAGCCGCGGCACAAACCCTCTGTGATCGCCTTGAGTCAGAGATCGGAGTGCGCCCTTGGTTTCAGCAGGTCGACGTTACCGATTCGTCAGCACTGCAGGGTTCCATAAAACAGGCTGTCGATGACCTGGGCCCACTGCAGGCACTGGTCAATAATGCCGCCAACGATCGTCGTCATTCTGCTGCAGAAGTGACGCCTGAGAGCTGGCGTGAGTGCATGGCAATCAATCTGGATGCGACCTTTTTCGGCGCTCAGGCGGCGGCTAAAGTTATGACTGCGGCTAATACTCAGACTCAGACTCAGAGCCAGGGCGGCTCAATTATTAATTTCAGCTCTATCAATGCTTTGCTAGGCCCAGCCAATATGCCTGGTTACGTGGCAGCTAAGGCGGGCATTGTCGGCTTGAGTAAAGCGTTGGCGGCGGACTACGGCGAGGCGGATATTCGCGTCAATGCGATTTTACCCGGCTGGGTAGTGACCGAACGCCAGCTTGATACTTGGCTAACACCAGAGGCGGAAGCGGATTGGATGGAGCAGGTCTCCCTTAAAAAACGACTGTTACCGAAAGAAGTGGCCAATCTGGCATTGTTTTTGGCGGCGGACGACAGTCGCATGATCACCGGCCAGGCCTTCACCATTGACGGCGGCAGGACCTAAGCTAATGACTGAAGCATTATTTATTGCTGGGGACTGGGGCACGACTCATCTGCGTCTCTATCTTTGCCAACATAATTCCAGCCAAGCGCTGAATATTGTAGCCACCCAGATGGGACCGGGGGTGAGCCGGGTGGAAGGTAATTTTGAACAAATCTTCTTTGATTTAGCCGGCCAGTGGTTTGAGGATCATGGGCCTATGCCGGTGATTTTATCCGGTATGGTGGGGTCCAATATTGGCTGGCATGCCGCCCCTTATATAGATTGCCCCGCCAGTGCCGAACAGATTGTCGCTGGCCGCACAGGGTTCCAAGCTAGGGGTATAGATTTTTCGATTATCTCGGGACTGCGCACCACCAACCCACTGGGAACGCCCGATCTGATGCGCGGAGAAGAGCTGCAGTTATTAGGGTGGATGGGCGCAGCCGCGGGCCCCACAAATAAAAGCACCAGCGCAGAGTTAGTTGTATTGCCGGGGACCCACAATAAATGGGCGCTGGTGAGGGGTGGCAAGATTGAGACCTTTGTTACCGCACTGACCGGTGAGCTCTATTCGTTACTGCAAAATCACAGTGTCCTTATTGCCAATGGGGAATCTGCAGACTTCTCAGATGATATCTTTCTACAGGGGGTCAAAGTGGCGACAACATTGGAGTCGGGTCAGCTGCTACAGGCGCTATTTGCCACACGCAGTCGTCAGATCTTGGGTGAGTTGTCAGAGTCCTATGCCTCTTCCTATTTGTCCGGTCTATTAATCGCCTCCGATGTGGTTGGCTCTGTTGCTCTGATGGAAAAACAGATGGGCAGGATTTCATCCGTTGAGCTAATTGGGGAGTCAGCTCTGAGTCGCTGTTATCAACTGGCGTTGGAATCTGTGGATATCAAAGCCGAACTGCGGGATGCAACTCAGATTAGTATTTCTGGTTATCAAGCTGTTTATGCGGCTGTTTATGAGGCGGCTCAATCATAACTTTAATCCTCTCTCTAAAACTCTTTACTCAACTCTTTTCACAATTCTCAAGAGACATAGTGCTATGAACGAAAAGCTTGAAAACTGGTTTTCTAAAATGCCTGTGATAGCTATCTTGCGCGGCGTAAAACCAGATGAAGTCGTAGCTATTGGAGAGTCTCTCTACAAAGCTGGGATAGGCATTATTGAAGTGCCTTTGAATTCCCCAGAGCCACTGGCGAGCATAAAAAACTTAGCTGAGGCCTTGGGCGATCGCTGTGTCATCGGCGCCGGAACTGTATTGACCGAAGCCGAGGCCGAAGGGGTTGCCGCTGCCGGCGGTGAGATCGCTGTGAGCCCCAACACCAACCCAACTGTAATCGCCCGTAGTCTTGTATTGGGTATGGTGCCAATGCCCGGTTGGGCAACGGTGACTGAAGCCTTGCTTGCCTATCAGGCCGGCGCCCGCTATTTAAAATTATTCCCTGCAGCAACCTATGGCCCGGAGCACATTAAAGGGGCTAGTGCTGTATTGCCGACGGACTGCAAGGTGCTGGCGGTCGGTGGCGTAGGCGCAGAGTCGGCCGCTGCTTGGTTGAGTGCTGGTGTCGATGGTTTTGGTATTGGCTCTGAACTGTATAAGCCGGGCGATAGTGCCGAGCAGGTTTATCAGCGAGCAGTGGCTGTGGTGGCCGCACTTAAGACTGCTAGAGAGGGTTGAAAAGAATGGCCAAATCGGCAGTGAGTGCGACATTAATTGAAAGCCTCAAGGTTAAAAATACGTTGGGGGAGGGCATTATCTGGGACGCCGCCAGCGCCTGCATTTGGTGGACCGATATAGATGGCAGCAAACTTTATCGCTATCAGCCCATGGATAAACAGCTCGATCATTGGACTACACCTGAGCGCTTAGGGTCTTTTGCCCTGATCAGTGACAGCGATTTTTTGATCTGTGGCTTTGCCAGTGGCTTCGCCTTTTTCAATCCTTACAGCGGACAGCTGCAGTTGTTGAAAAAAATAGAGCAAAATAACCCGGGTACCCGACTCAATGATGGCCGCGCCGATCGACAGGGACGCTTTTGGGCAGGGAGCATGGTTGAGTCCGGTGATCAGGACGCCGGCGCTCTGTATTGCCTAGATCAGCAATTGCAGGTAACCCGTAAAGTCTCTGGGTTAAATATTTCAAATGGGCTCTGCTGGAGTCCAGACTCGACGGTTATGTATCACACGGATACGCCATCTCGTCTGATTCATGCCTACGATTTTGACGCTGCTACTGGCGCCATTGCCAATCAACGCTGCTTAGTGCGCACCGAGAAAGGCTGTTTCCCAGATGGTTCTACTGTGGATGCCGAGGGCTATATTTGGAATGCTCAGTGGGGCGCGAGTCAGGTTGTGCGCTATAGCCCTGCAGGAGAGATTGATTTTGTGCTGCGGCTGCCAGTGAGTCAGCCAACCTGCGTCGCCTTTGGTGGGCCGCAGTTAGATAGATTCTTTATTACCAGTGCAACTCAGGGGTTCGATGAGCAGGCGCTGTTAGCCGAGCCAGAGTCGGGTAATGTCTTGGTCTTTCAAACCAACATTACAGGTACTCCAGATTCGCGGTTTATCGCGGGTTAAAAAACGCAATAATAACCCTAGCTAAAGACTGCCTACATAGGTTAGTGCTGCTAACGACTAGCGATAAAAACAGGATAATAAGCTCATGAATTACTTCCGACCTCTGTATCCATTCCTAATGGGATGGGCCCTGATTCTCTATACCTCAACATTTTCCGAGATAGGTCTTATCAATGGGCTCGGTCAGTTAGTGCTTTTCGGCCTAGTGGTCTGCCTGCCAATCTGGCGCACTGGGCGTATGAGTTATGTGGATATAGGCTGGCCCTGGGGGCTGGTTTTGCTCGGTGTGATTAGCTATTGGTTCAGTGATGGGCACTGGCTGCGCTCTCTGGTGGTCAGTGGAGTGGTGGTTTTGATTGGTCTACGGATGGGCATGGGCGCACTCAAAATGTGGCGCATGGGGCTGTTGAAAAAAGAGTTTCCCCGCTATCAATATCAGCGCCGACGCTGGGAGAGGGATGGCAAAACCAACGTTCAGCTAGCGCTGCAGGTGGATGCCATTTCTCAGGGGCTGGCCAATGCATCCTTTTTAGCGCTGCCGATTTTTATTATTGCCTCGAATAATAGTCAGACATTGTCGATGTTTGAGTTGGCTGGATTACTGATTTGGCTGCTGGCATTTGCCATGGAAACTGTGGCGGATATGCAAAAATTAACGTTTTTACAAAAGATGAAAAAACAGGGCAAACAGCGTCAGGTTTGCGATGTGGGTCTCTGGCGCTACTGTCGGCATCCGAATTATTTTGCTGAATGGATGGTATGGAATGGCCTGGTGATCGCGGCTATACCCTCTTGGTTAGCACTGCAGGGCAGTGAAACGACTCTGGTGTGGGTATTGCTTGGTTTCGGATTGCTGTTTACCTCGCGAATGATGTACAGCACCTTGGTGTATGTCACTGGCGCGGTGCCGTCTGAGTATTACTCAGTGCAGAAACGTCCTGGCTATGCAGAGTATCAGCAACGCACTAATCGCTTTTTTCCTGGACCGCGCTCCGAGGGTTAGTCTGATTGTCTTGTTGGTAAAAGAAAAATTGTCACTGTTAAAGGCTCTTCTATAGTTAGCTCTTTCTGCCCAGTGATGACTTGACTGAGGCGTGCACCCCGCGGCTCAGAACTTTAATGCGGTCCTCCATAAAGTCTACGCCGTAGAGAATTATTACCACTAAAACCGCGAGTTTAATGGCTGGCAGAAGATGATCGGATGAGATCATCACCCCTAGCGCCGCCAGTACCCAGATGGTTGCCGCTGAGGTCACTCCGACTACAGCACCGTCTTTGGCAAGCATTACGCCGGCGCCGAGAAAGCCGATGCCAGTAATAACCTGGCCAACCACTCGAGATGGGTCGACAATATTGCCCTGCAATAAAAAGGTTGTCGCCAAAAATAGATAGGTGCCCAGTGTAATTAGGCAGGAGGTTCGTATACCCACTGGCTTGCCACGCAGCTGGCGTTCAAGTCCGATTATGGTGGCGCAAAACATTGCCGTGCCTATGGCGGGCCACTGATAGGGTGCTATGTCGAAAAGCTGGTTAAAGTCCATATGTTGCTTACCAAGTGTTTTAGTTATTTTTTATAGTTTGAGCAATCATCCTGTAGCTACTACTCGTTTCTTCTGTCGAATAATATTGGCAATCATTTTTTAATTACCAGTGAGTTGCTAGTGAGCTGCTAGCCATCAAGGTAGATGGCGGACCTAGTTATCAGGGGCTCTGCGGCCGCCCGAATATCCTCAGCATTGTCCATGGTCAGTGCCTGCGCCAAAAAGGCTTCGGCATCACTGACGCTGGTGGCTCGCAGCAGCCATTTGATTAACGGCAGTTTTGATGAGCTCATACTTAACTGACGGATACCCATGCCGATCAGCAGCAGTACTGCGATTGGATCAGACGCCATTTCACCGCACAGACTGACCGGTAGTTGACACTCTTGGGCAGAGCGAACTATGCGCAGTATTTCGTGGATGATAGCTGGGTGCAGCGGGTCATAAAGCTTGCCGACCAGCGGGTTGTTGCGATCTAGGGCCAGAAGATATTGACTCAAATCGTTACTGCCGATGGAGATAAAATCCAGTTTGTTGCGCCATAGTGGCAGCAGCGAAATACTGCTTGGTACTTCCACCATGATACCCAGGCGCGGGCGGCAAACGCTTTTACCCTCGGCTAACAATTGCTTGAGCGACTCATCAAGCAATTCTATGGCTTGGTTCAACTCACCTGTTGAACCAACCATGGGTAGCAGTAAGTAGACATTATCCCGTCCCGCCGCAGCCACCATCACGGCTCGAAATTGGGTGATCAACAATTGTAGGTTGTCTAGAGTAAAGCGGATGCCACGCCAGCCCAAAGCCGGGTTGTCCTCTTCGACTATAGGCAAATAGGGCAGCGGTTTGTCGGCACCAATGTCGAGGGTGCGGATATACACCGGCTTGTTTTTATAGGCCTCAATGACGTCCCGATAGACTGCGACTTGGTCTGCTTCAGAGGGCAAACTCTGACACACCATAAAAGGTATTTCGCTGCGATAGAGGCCAATACCCTCGGCCCCATTCTTGAGTCCGGGTAATAAGTCAGCTTGTAGACCAGAGTTAGCCATCAGGGTGATCTTTGTGCCATCGGTGGTTATGGCGGCAAGATCTCGGTTTTCCGCAAAGCGGCGAGCAACGTCTTGTTGGCTCTTGATAATGCTCTGATATTCCGTGATCAGGGCCTCGCTGGGGGCAATAATAATCTGTCCATTGTCGCCATCAACAATCAGCGGTTGACCCATACTCAGCGACAGTTCACCCACACCCATTAAGGCTGGAATACCCAGGGCGTTGGCAAAGATCGAAATATGCGAGAGTGCGGCGCCAGCAGAACAGACTATGCCCACCATAAGGTCAATGGGCAGGCTGACAATGTCGGAAACGCTTAATTGATCGCCGACCAGTATTATCGGCGAGTCATCCTCCGGCTCCACAATCTCTGCCTCATAGCCACACCAGGCAAGGTAGAGTTTGTCTCCGAGCTGTTCTATATCCTCATGGCGAGCACGCAAATAGGGGTCTTGCATGGCTTTAAACAGTTCGGAAAAATAACTTACTGCCAGCTTTAATGCCCAAGGCAAGGCTTTTCCGGTTTTGATGGCATCAGTGATGTGGGCGCCGAAGCCCGGGTCATCCAACAGCATCTGATAGGCGTCGACTACCGCCGCAAGATTGTCGCCGAGGGTTTTTTCGACGATATTCCGCTCCTGTCTTAGCTCAGCCATAACCTTGGATTTTAAGGCGAGCCAAGCCTCAAGTTCCTCTTCGGTATGCTCAATTGTCGATTCCGCTGCCTTAGTCAGCCCCGCGACACGCTGTACTCGTGCTTTACCTATGGCAATGCCTGGGGCACCACTGATGCCATTGCGATAATCATTGAGCAGCGGCCTTAGTGGTTGGTATAACTGCGCAGGTAACGATGCCATGAGCAGTGCTAGGTGAGTCGCCAACGTGATTAAAAATGCCTCCTGCTCAGGGGCGAGGGCTTGAGGGCGACGACTCTGCACCACCAGCACACCAATTACATCACCGCGTTGCACCAGTGGCACGCCACAAAAGCTGTGAAACTGTTCCTCATTGGAACCCGCAACATAGTAGTAGTCAGCCAATTCGTCCGGATTAATAAGATTAATACTTTGGCGTGACTGTGCCACACGGCCGACCAATCCTTGATTGGCAGGAATAATAAAAGGGTGCCCCTTAGCCAGTCCATGGCTGGCAATCAGTGCCATGTCCTTATTCGCATTTTGTCGGTACAGACTGCAGACATCTGTGGCAACCACTTCACTTATGGCATCGACTATCAGCTGTACCTGCTGTTCAGGGCTGTCTGCTAGAGCAGCTCCTTGAATAATGCGATTGAACTCTAGCATTGAAATATTGGTCATTGAGTATGGCTTCCACAGGCCACCTAAATGGGGCTAAGCCTGTTGTTTTATCAAACAGCATTACAGCCAATGGCGGCATATAAGTCAGTCTTGGAGTTTAGACGGCGATGCCTGATACATCCTTGGCTGACAGTTCCTGCATCCCAGATAGATTGGGCGCGAGATCGCGATATTTAGATCCTGATTGAGGCTGGTTGCAAGCATTTTTTTATTTAGATTTACGCTGTTTTATGAGCTCCGTTCTAGCTTAAAAATGGACATAAAAAAACCGCGGCCTGAGCCGCGGTTTTTCGTTTCACTTCTTAGTATTGATTGCTTATTGGTACCTAGAAGTTTAAGCGAGCTGCAATTTCAACAGTGCGCGGTGGATCGATCAGCTTAAAGTAAGAACCATTGAATCCCTGCGGCCCCAGTGGAATGTCGTTACCCCACATAAAGGTCGCTTCGTCAGTGAGGTTTTTGCCGGTTAAGGAAACCTGCCACTGGTCATTGCCAGCAATGGCGATGCGCGCGTTGAGCTTACCAAAGCTCTCTTGGACCAGAGTCTCATCCAAGTCGGCGCTGACAACAACATCGTCGGTCCAGTTGTAGTCCAAACCGGCACTCAGGAGTAAACCTGAAGACAGTTCAGTCTCATAGCTGATACCAATATTCGCCGTGTACTCAGGAGCAAACTGCAATGGCTTACCACTCAAGTCTTGAACACATCCTCGACTGACGAGCAAACTTTGGGCTAGGTTACAGCCGGCACCAGGGAAAGACTTATAAGTGGCGTCCAGATAGGCAAAGGCACCGTTGAGAGTGAACTCTTCGGTCAAACGGAACAGTACATCAGTTTCGATACCCTGAACCTCAGACTCTGCTGCGTTACCTACTACAAAGCCGGCATTGCCATCAAAAGTAGAGACCTGAACATCTTCATAAGTGCTCATAAAGGCAGCAATATTCAGACGACCACGGCCATCGGCAAGATTGATTTTGGCGCCGAGTTCAACTGTTTCAACTGACTCGTCTTCAAAGTCGGCCAGATCATCGGTAACGCCAGCGACGGTCTCGATTTCTCGACCCATGCCGTTATCTTCGTCAAATCCGCCTGCTTTATAGCCATTGCCAATTTCTAGATAGACCATTGCGTCATTGTTCATGTCCCACTGAAAATTAACATGGCCAGTGACATGGTCTTCTTTTCGCTCGCGGGTATAGTCATGAACCGCTACTAAATTAAGGGCATTTTTGTAAACTGCCGCTACGAAAGGCAGAGGTATAGTCGCTGTGTTCTTGACCTTATCTGCATATCCGTTAGCCACTAGCCAGTCGTTGATATAGAGCACTTGAGAGCTCTTAGACATGTCTTTTTCGTCTTCCGAATAACGTAGGCCTGCAGTAATGCGGAAGCTGTCACTGACGTGATAGGTACCTTCGGCAAAGACCGACCAGCTATCGGAATCTTGGTTAAAGAAGTTCTCGGCTGTCGCATCGAAAATACCATTGTGATCAGCTGTATTTAGCAGCATATCCGCTGGAAGAGCGCCGGGGAAAAGTGGGTTAAGAACCGCCTGAGTAAAACTTGCACCACCGAGTTCTGGGTTTGATGCGTTCAACAGGCCGAAAATATTAGCCTGTAGCGGCCCAACTGCCGACATATCAACATGGGTAAAGCGCTCGTTGGATAACTCTTCAGTTTGATAAAAAGCACCGGCGAGGTACTCGAACTTGTCATCGAGCGGCGAGCTGATTATCAACTCGGCGCTGAACTGCTCGTGCTGCTCATTGCGGCCGCGATTGAGTAATCTTAAGGGGCTGTAGTCTGAGTCCAAGCTGTTATTAAACTCGTAGTCGGTGTATCCCATAACCGCTTTAACACCGTGTCCAGCATAGGTGCCATCCAGAGTGACCTGGAAGATATTTGACTCGGTGTCATCATAGAGCGGCATATTGCGAACGTTTTGTTCGTAAGTAGTATAACCAAAGCCGGCTTCAAAGTTAGTTGAGCCAAAAGGTGTGCCATAGAGCGCTGCAGCTCCGCCAGTCGCCAGACTGGTATCAGTATTGGAAATTAGCTCCTGACGACCGAGAACATCCACATAGCCATGTTCAGCTTTAATCGTGGCAGTCCAGTCTTCGTTGACATCTATAGCCAGGGTAGCGCGAGCATAGACGCTTTCATTTTGTGGGCCATCGACGCCATCGGCGGCGAGGTTGCGGACATAACCTTCATCTTCATAGGCGCGCACTGCCAGACGACCGCGAACGGAATCGCTCAGTGGGCCGGAGATGACGCTAGTGATGGTCATGGCTTCTAGCTCAGTGGTGTAACCGGCACTGACATAGCCTTCGAACTCTTCGGTGGGCTGGGCAGTTGTGATGTTCAATGCACCGGCGATCGTATTTTTGCCAAACAGCGTTGACTGGGGTCCCTTCAGGACTTCAACACGCTCAATGTCGAGGAATTTGCCGCGAGCACTGCGGCCGCGACCGAAGTAAACGCCATCGACAAAAGTACCAACCGACTGTTCAAAACCGTAGTTAACACCTGAACCAATACCGCGAATAAACATCTGCGTACCGGCACTGGCTTCGGCCACATGTACGTTAGGCATGTACATGGACAGATCTTCCATCTTGGTGAGGCCTTTAGCACTCATCTCTTGGCCACTCATTACTGAGATGGCGATGGGAACTTCTTGCAGTCCTTCGGCACGTTTAGTTGCCGTGACTATGATTTCTTCGAGTGTTAAATCTTGTGACAGCGCGGGTGCAGTGAAGGCCATCGCCAGCGTCGCCGCAGCTGTGTACAAGCTGAGAGTGCGTTTTTCCCTTATTATTGTATGGTGCTAGATTGCTTATTTTATTTTTATAATAACTAACGATGCTCTGCCCAGAGGGTCAACAACAATGTATCACTAAGAAGACAATTTTGTCAGCATCCAAAAGCGACAGTTTGGTCACATTTATATCGCGTTTTGACAGTATCGCCAACCGGTTTAGATAAAACGCTAAGTTACGACGTCGAGTAACTAAACCGCCCCCCTAGATCAGAGTGCAGGTTGTTGTGCGGTTGCTAAGAAACTATCAACAAAAGCTGCTATAGATAAGCTACCGATTTGCCCTGCAGCAAGCCAGATTGGTGGGCAGGGCTAGATTGATTGGCCTGTTGTCGTGATTGGCAATATAATCCTATTTAAATTCTGTCACTGCTTCCCTTACTATCAGAGTCTTAATGGGGCCGTGCAATTTAACCAATGAGGTGGACAAGTAGTGATTCAGCAAAGGGTAATAAGCGAAACGGATAGCCGCGGTGTTGCCACCGTGACCCTCAATAATCCCGATAAGCACAATGCCTTTGACGATCAGCTGATTGCCCAGATAAGCGCTACTTTTGAAACTCTTGAAGCTGATTCTGCGGTGCGCTTAGTTATTTTGCAGGCCGCTGGCCGCAGCTTTTCCGCTGGTGCGGATCTGGCTTGGATGCGGCGTATGGCTGACTATAGCTATGAAGAAAATCATCGCGACGCGAGTTTGATGGGGGCGATGTTTCGGCGTATCAATACCCTGTCTAAGCCGACTATTGCGCGAGTTCATGGCGCCGCCTTTGGTGGCGGTGTGGGTCTAGCGGCGGTCTGTGATCTGGTGTTTGCCACGCCCGCTGCAAGTTTCTGTTTATCTGAGGTTAAACTGGGTCTGATTCCAGCAGTAATTAGCCCCTTTGTTAGCGCGGCGATCGGCCCTCGCGCGGCGCGCCGCTACTGCATGACCGCAGAGTGTTTTTCCGCTGCTACGGCATTGGAATTGGGGTTGGTTAGTGAACTCTGTGAAAACGCCGAGTTGGACAGTTGTATTCAGATAGTGGTTGAGACATTACTGGCTAATGGCCCAGCGGCCATGGCAGCGGCCAAGCAGCTAGTAGCTGATGTAGCGGCTGCGCCTATAACCGATGAATTGGTCGCGGATACCAGCCGCCGCATTGCTGAGATTCGCGGCAGTGAAGAGGGTCGTGAAGGGTTAAATGCTTTTCTCGAAAAACGCAGCGCAGCTTGGATAGGCGACTAATTAGATGACCACTCCAAAGTCAGTAAAGCTGGTTGAAGTGGGCCCCCGAGATGGCCTGCAGAACGAATCGGCACCGGTTACAACAGCGGAAAAAATCCATCTTATTGAGAGTCTTATCGATGCCGGCGTCAGCTATATTGAAGCAGGCAGTTTTGTTAATCCCCGTAGCGTGCCGCAAATGGCCGACAGCGATCAGGTCTTTGCGGGCTTAAAAAAGCTTCGGAGATTGAACTTGCCAGCACTGACATTGGCGGCATTGACCCCCAATCTCAAAGGTTTCGAGCGAGCTATGGAGGCTGGTGTCAGCGAGGTAGCAGTTTTTGCTTCGGCTTCTGAGGGGTTTTCCGCGAAAAATATCAACTGCACCATCGCCGAAAGTTTGACCCGTTTTGAGCCAGTGATGCAGGCTGCTCTAGATCAGGGCGTGGCGGTGCGCGGCTATATATCTTGCGTGGTTGGTTGCCCCTACGATGGTGAGGTGACGCCTCAGCAAGTGGATCTGGTGTCGCGGGCGCTATTTGATATGGGTTGTTATGAAGTCTCGCTTGGTGACACTATTGGTGTCGGCACGGCGGGGCATTTTAAGCGCCTGCTGGATTATCTGTTGTTACAAAACTCGGTGGATAAACTCGCCGTGCACTGCCATGACACCTATGGTCAGGCTCTGGCCAATATCTGCGCCTCTCTGGAATACGGCATTGCCACAGTGGATGCCTCAGTGGCGGGCTTGGGTGGCTGCCCCTACGCACTGAATGCCAGCGGTAATGTGGCCAGTGAAGATGTGGTATATATGCTTGAGGGCATGAATATTTCCACGGGCATAGATCTGGATAAGCTGGTTGCTGTAGGCCAGTCTATTTCTACTCTGCTGGGTAAGCCCACCAATTCAAATATTGGGCGGGCAAGATTAACTAGATAGTGGCTGATTTAATTAAAACCTTTTTAATTAAAGCCTTTTTGTTTAAAACCTTGCAAAACACCACGGAATTATCGATAAAGAACGGGCTTTAAAAAAGCTTAGTTTAAAACACACATTACAAAAATAAGAGAGAGATTATGTTCAGTCATATTATGATCGGTGCCAATAACATCGATGAGTCAAAAAAATTCTACGATGCCGTCCTCGGTGAATTGGGCTTTGGCCCTGGTACGGTTGATCCAAAGGGTCGCTGTTTTTATATGAGCGAGACCGGCATTTTTGCCTTGAGTGTGCCAATTGATGGGCAGCCTGCCACTCACGGCAATGGCAGTACCGTTGGTTTTAATGTTACCAGCACAGAGCAGGGCGATGCCTGGCATGCGGCTGGACTGGCGAATGGCGGCACTGACTGTGAAGACGCTCCAGGTGTTCGCGCTGGCGGTGCTATGGGTGATATGTACTTGGCCTATCTGCGTGATCCCGCCGGCAATAAAATCTGTGCTCTGATGCGTATGTAATTTGCCGCAATACCAACAAGTGGTGCGCTGTGCCTTTTGGGTTTTTAGCTCCCTGGTGTTTTAGGCTAGGAGATAAGAGTTTTAGACTGTCTATTAGGTACTTCGCGCACCAATTTCGGCACCAAAAATCCTGGCAGCAAGCACTGCAACTCTGAGTAGATCTGCTTGGCAACACTGTCGTCGAGATCAAAATGCTGCGCTCCGGCCACCGGATCGCAGAGATGCAAATAGTAGGGCGACACGCCGCAGTCAAATAATCGTTCACTCAATTCCGCTAGGGTCACGGCACTGTCATTAATTCCGCGCAACAGCACCGACTGGTTTAACACCTGCATACCAGCGTCGATTAATTTTTTGATTGCCTTGGCAACCTCGGCATCGATCTCATTGGCGTGGTTGATATGCAGCACCACAATGGGTTTGAGTCTGGTGGCTGTGGCCCAGTTTAAAAATTCTTGATCTATACGCGCGGGAATAACTACCGGGAGTCTGGTGTGTATGCGCAGTCTTTTAATATGGTCTATTTTGGCAATTTCTGTGGTTAGCCAGCTGAGAAAATTATCGTTGGCGGCCAATGGATCGCCACCACTATAAATCACCTCATTAATGTTTATATCACTGCGAATATAGTCCAGTGCGGTCTGCCACTGCTGTTTGCTCTGACGGTTTTCATCGTAGGGAAAGTGGCGGCGAAAACAGTAGCGACAGTTGATTGCACAGGCTGGGCTAATAACCAGCAGCAGTCGATTGGCGTATTTATGTACAATGCCCGCTATAGGATTGTGCTTGCTCTCTTCCAGGGGATCTTGATTGTAGTCTGGGCTGGGTACCATTTCGGCGGCGACTGGCAGCACTTGAAGTAGCAGTGGATCCTTAGGATTGCCCGGCTCCATGCGATCGATAAATGGCTGCGGCACCTTGAGGGCAAATTCTGAGGCCGCCTGTTGGCTAGTGGAGAGCTGCTCTGGGAGCAGATCTAAACGGCTCAGCAAAGTATCTATGGAGGTGACTGCTTGGCTCAGTTGTACTTTCCAGTCAGGGCTAATGCTGATCGGCTGCACGGGACTTAGGTTGCTATTGTTTGTCGGCATGCTTGTGATGGGTCCTTGAGCTATACATTTGAATTACAGCTTTTTATAAAGAGTGCGAGTTTACGCGATTGGTGCGTGGCTACATAGTGAGTTTCCAGTAAAGGTGTTGATGTGTCTTTAGATGAAGGGTTTATGGGCCGTGCGATGGCGCTTGCAGAACAAGCTGCGGCAGTGGGTGAAGTGCCGGTTGGCGCTTTGGTTGTCAAAGATGGCCTGGTGATTGGTGAGGGTTACAATCAGCCTATCACTAGCTGTGATCCCACCGGCCATGCTGAAATTATCGCGATGCGCAATGCGGCAAAAACCCTCGGTAACTATCGCCTGAGTGGCTGTGATCTCTACGTGACTATTGAGCCCTGCACCATGTGTGTTGGCGCTATGGTCCACGCTCGTATAAAGCGTATTATTTTTGGTGCCAAAGAGCCTCGCGCTGGAGCATTGGAAAGTCAGCTGCGACTGATGGATGAATCTCACTACAATCATTCAATCGAATGGCAGGGGGGTGTTTTGGCGGAGCAGTGTGGGGCGATTATGAGCGGCTTCTTTCGTGCTAAGCGAGCGGCGGAAAAGGCACTCAAGTCCTGAGGGCTTTCGAGTAAACAAGCTCTCTCGTAAACAAGCTTTCTAGTAAACAAGCTCTCGGCTAAAAAAGCGCTAAAGTGATGAGGGCGCGGAGTCTTCCCATGCAGTGCTTGGCTGCAGTTCTTCTAGACCTTGTTCTTCGAGCTGCTGAGACAGTTCACGCAACTCTAAATAGCGCCTGTAGTAGCGAATATTATCGACATAGATGACCGGCTCATTGCCTCTAGCATAGCCATGCTTGAGTGACGGGTAATACTGTTTGTTACTCAGCTTGGGCAACTGCTGACGCACATGCTCCCACTGATCCGGATCCTGCCCATTGCGCTGAGTGAGAATGCGCGCATCTTCCATATGCCCAAAGCCAACATTGTAGGCAGCAAGCGCCAGCAGTGTGCGGTTCGGTTCGCCGATGCGATCCGGTAGCCGCGATCTGAGTTTTGACAGGTAGGCGGCGCCACCGGTCAAACTCTGCTGTGGATCGAGACGATTTTTTATTTTCATTTCTCGGGCTGTATTTAAGGTCAGCATCATTAAACCGCGCACCCCGGTTGGCGAGCGGGCTTTTGGATTCCAGTGAGATTCTTGATAGGCCACGGCGGCCAGCAGATGCCAGTCGAAACCAAACTGCTCCGCGGCTTTTTTAAACAGCGGCTCATAGGTTGGCAGCCTGCTATTAACTAACTCGCCAAAGCGCTGAGAGCCAGCCACAGAGAAATTGTCGGACTGCTCCAACAGGTCATTTTTCAATGCGGTCAATTCGCCACTGGCACTGTAGTCACTGAGAAAGCGATTGGCCGCCGCCAGCAAGGTGCCATCGCCATGGCGAGGGAACGCCCAGGCTACAGACTGGGGATCGGAAATGTCGATTGCTCGGCGCACCTGGGGGTAGATATGGCGACTCACCAAATAGGCCAGCGAGTCCACCACTGTGTAGTCGATCTCACGATCGTGAACCATGCGCAGTAACTCGCTCATTTCGCTGTTCTGATCTTCACGCCAGCTTAATTGTGGATATTGTTTGGCCCAGTGTTTGAGCTGCTCACTGTGAGAGGAGCCTTTGACTATAAGCAGGTCGCCGTCGATCTCTTCTAGGGAGCGTGGGCGCGCGGAGCCGCGGCGATAAACCAGATATTGCGTAACCTGCAGATAGGGGTCGCTAAAGTGCAGGGACTTGCTGCGGCTTTCGGTAATGGTGATGTTGGAGGCGGCAAAATTGCCTTCAGGGCCACCCACTGAGAGCAGCAGAGCTTGCAGGTTAGGCTTTGAGTGCACTACCAGTTCTACCCCGAGGCTGTCAGCAAAGGCTTTGGCGAGAAGGTACTCAAGGCCGTTTTTGCCCCTGCCGTCTTCATAGTAAGTAGTTGGGCCATCGACGGTGAGCATCTGCAGAGTGCCGCTGAGCTGAACCTGTTGCAGGTCGCTGACACGGGCGCTGCTGCTAAAATAGAGAACAAATAATAGCCCGATAGCAGCCAATATAATGCGTTTGCCAGTGCGTCTTGCACTGACAGGAAAGCGGATTAAAAGCTTTTTCAGAAGTCCGAGCAAAGCGCTCTCCAAAAGATCTCTAGGTTGCTGCTTTACATAGCTGCCTTCGATAGCTGCTCTAGAAGGCTGCTCTCGAGAGCTGTCCTCGAGAGCGAGACATTACCGGCGTTAATAACTGCAAAATACTTGTCGCTCAAAGAATTGTACAGACTTTACTCAATTCTATCTGCCTACCGACAGATTTTTCAGCTAGAATACCGCGCTTTCTCATTCGAAAGTTTTGCGAGCACTGCATCTATGATGATCCTCACCGGCGCACCTTCTCTGTCTGCGTTTAGACGTAAAAAACTCCTTTCAACCCTGCAGCAAACTGTGCCCTCTACGGTGTCAGTTTACGCCGAATATGTGCACTTTGCCGAGCTCACTCAGCCGCTCTCTGAGAGCGCAGTGGAAACCCTGCAGGCGCTGCTGACCTATGGTCCACGAGAGGAAAAGACTTCCACTAAGGGACAGCTGATTTTAGTCGTGCCAAGACCTGGAACTATTTCACCCTGGTCGAGCAAGGCCACGGATATAGCCCACAACTGCGGCCTGGATCAGGTTGTTAGGGTCGAGCGCGGCACGGCCTATTATGTGCAGGGCGAAGATAGCTTCACGACTCAGCAGCTGGCTGACCTAGGTGCTGAACTCCATGACCGTATGGTTGAAACAGTGCTCGATGAGTTGCAGCAAGCGGAGATATTGTTTACTCATCAAGAGCCTGCGCCAGTCACCAGTGTCGACACATTGGGCGGTGGCGTCGATGCGCTGCGCAAAGCCAATTCTGAGTTGGGTCTGGCACTGGCGGAAGATGAAATAGACTATCTGGTGGAGAGCTTTAACGGCCTCAAGCGCAATCCCACCGATGTAGAGCTGATGATGTTTGCTCAGGCCAACTCAGAGCACTGCCGTCACAAAATATTCAATGCCAGCTGGACCCTCGATGGTGAAGACCAAGAGCACAGTCTGTTTGGCATGATTCGTAACACCTACAAGGTCAATGGTGAAAATGTTCTCTCCGCTTACTCGGATAACGCCGCCGTAGTAGCTGGCACCGAGGGTGGTCGCTTCTATCCGGATCCGGCGACCAAGCTCTATGGCTACAGCCAAGAGCCAGTGCATCTGCTGATGAAAGTAGAGACCCATAATCACCCTACAGCTATCTCTCCCTACGCTGGTGCCGGCACCGGTTCCGGTGGCGAGATTCGCGATGAAGGTGCAGTGGGTCGCGGCTCAAAACCGAAAGTCGGGCTGGTGGGCTTTAGTGTCTCCAATCTCAATATTCCCGACTACAAGCAGTCTTGGGAAGAAGAGTACGGCAAGCCGGGGCGCATTGTCTCGGCACTGGATATTATGCTCGAGGGCCCAATTGGTGGCGCCGCCTTTAATAATGAATTTGGTCGACCCAATATCTGCGGCTATATGCGTAGCTTTGAAGTGGATTTTGACAACCAGCGTCGTGGCTATCACAAGCCGATTATGATCGCTGGCGGTTACGGCAATATTCGCGCTGATCATGTGGACAAGCCGGAATTTAAACCCGGTGCGCAGTTGATTGTGCTTGGCGGTCCAGCCATGTTGATTGGTCTTGGGGGTGGTGCTGCGTCGTCTATGGCCACAGGCTCCAGCTCCGCGGATCTCGACTTTGCCTCAGTGCAGCGTATGAATCCAGAAGTGGAGCGGCGCTGTCAGGAAGTGATCGATCAGTGCTGGCAGCAGGGTGACAACAACCCCATCGCCTTTATTCACGATGTAGGTGCTGGCGGGCTTTCCAACGCGTTGCCCGAATTGGTTAAAGATGGTGGCACTGGCGGTCATTTTCAGCTGCGTAAAGTGCCCAATGATGAGCCCGGTATGGCACCTGTAGCCATCTGGTGCAACGAAGCTCAAGAGCGTTATGTGCTGGCTATCGAGCCTCGCGACTTGACGCGCTTTATGGAAATCTGTCACCGCGAGCGCTGCCCAGTAGCTGTAGTGGGTGAAGCAGTTGAAGATAAAACTATTACCGTCAGCGATAGCTATTTCAAAAATGATCCGGTGGATCTACCCATGTCTGTGCTCTTTGGCAAGGCGCCAAAGATGCACCGCGTCGCCGAGCGTGACCAAGCCGAGGGCAAGCCCTTCGCCACCGCTAAACTCAATATTGATGACGCTGTATTTCAGGTGCTGCGCCACCCCACGGTAGCGAGTAAAAATTACTTAATCACCATTGGCGATCGCACTGTGGGCGGTATGGTCGCCCGGGATCAGATGGTTGGTCCCTGGCAGATTCCCGTAGCTGACTGTGCTGTGACTACAGTGACTTATGACAGCACTGCCGGTGAAGCCATGGCCATGGGCGAACGTACGCCGCTGGCGCTGATTAATGCGCCAGCTTCAGGGCGTATGGCAATTGGTGAGGCGATTACCAATATAGCCGCGGCACGAATTGGTCAGATGCAGGATATCAAGCTCTCGGCCAACTGGATGAGCGCTGCCGGTCACCCCGGCGAAGATGAAAAGCTTTATCGCGCAGTGCAGGCGGTGGGCATGGAACTCTGTCCAGCTCTGGGCATCACCATTCCGGTGGGCAAGGACTCCATGTCCATGCGCACCACTTGGACTGATGGCGATGAAGACAAGGCCGTGACTTCACCTATGTCACTGATTATTACCGCCTTTGCGCCGGTTCTCGATGTGCGTAAAACAGTCACACCGCAACTGCGCACTGATGTTGGTGAAACTCAGCTGTTACTGCTCGATTTGGGTGCTGGTGCCATGCGTATGGGCGGCTCGATTCTCGCTCAAGTGAATCAGCAGATGGGCGATACAGCACCGGATTTAGATAATCCTGCGCTGATGAAAAATTTCTTTGATGCGATGCAGATTTCACTCGAACAGGGCGATATTCTCGCCTATCACGATCGCTCTGATGGCGGACTATTAGCCACTCTGGTCGAGATGGCATTTGCCGGTCGTGTGGGTATCTCCGTAGATGTCTTTGGTCTCGGTGACGATCCTATTGCCGCACTGTTTAATGAAGAGTTGGGTGCCGTGATTCAGGTGTCTGCTGAGCACACCAATGCGGTGGCTGAGCGCTTTAGCGATGCAGGTGTCGACGTGCATCTGCTGGGTGGTTTAAACAATCATCAGTCGGTTGAGATCATCAATAAAAAACTGCCACTGTTTAAGCGCGCGCGGGCGGATCTCCAGCGCACCTGGAGCGAGACCTCCTATCGTATGGCGGCACTGCGTGACAATGCCGACTGCGCCTGGGAAGAGTTCGATAATATTGCCAGCGATGATCCGGGCCTGTCGGTGAATCTGACTTACGATCCCAGCGACGATATAGCCGCACCCTATTTCAATTCCGGTGTAAGACCTGCTGTGGCGATTCTGCGCGAGCAGGGGGTTAACAGTCATCTGGAAATGGCTGCGGCATTTGATCGGGCAGGCTTTGATGCAGTCGATGTGCATATGAGCGATCTGCTCGCCGGTCGTCGCGTGCTGAGCGACTTTGGTGGCGTTATTGCCTGCGGCGGTTTCTCCTATGGTGATGTGCTTGGTGCCGGCGAAGGCTGGGCCAAGACCGTGCTGTTTAATGAACAGATTCGCGATCAGTTTCAGAGCTTCTTTCAGCGTTCCGATAGCTTTAGTCTCGGGGTTTGCAATGGCTGTCAGATGCTCAGCAATCTCAAAACCCTAATCCCCGGTGCCGAGCTGTGGCCGCGTTTTGTGCGCAATCACTCTGAACAGTTTGAAGCGCGTTTCTCCCTGGTAAGGGTTGAAGAATCGCCGTCTATATTCTTGCAGGGTATGGCGGGGTCGCATATGCCGATTGCAATTTCCCACGGTGAGGGTCGCGCGGAGTTCTCCTCTCAAAAAGCTATGGATCGATTGCTTTCAAGCAACCAAGTGGCCATGCGTTTCCTTAATAATCAGGGTCAGGTCGCCGTCAACTATCCGGCCAATCCCAATGGTTCGCCAGAGGGTATTACCGGTGTTTCCAGCAGCGACGGTCGTGCTACATTGATGATGCCGCACCCAGAGCGGGTTTATCGCACAGTGCAGAATTCCTGGCACCCAGATGACTGGGGTGAAGATGGAGCATGGATGCGTATCTTTAGGAACGCACGGAAATTTGTCGACTAATTTTATAGACGAGCCAAACTAGATAGCCAGGAGGCTGTGCCATGTCAAAGCTACCCAATGAAGCAGAGTTGTTTAAAAAGGCACTTCAGGTTGGTGCTGTGTATGCCAAGAAGCGTGCCTATGGCGAGATTGAAGAGACTGACTCAGTCAAGCTCAAAGTCGAATTTATCTACAAGGTGCTGGTGGAAGACAAACTGATTCAGCCGCTGGCGAAGAAGGATATTAGCGACCCGAATATGCGCCATAAGCTGGCACTGTGGTTGTCGAGGCAGTTGCCACCGGGGCATGCACTGTTAAAAGAATGATTCCAGGGGCTGTTTATTTGTCATCCCGACAGAGCGTAGCGACGAGGGATCTCTTGGTTGAGAGCAGGCAAATCCATGCAGGCCCTTTGCGATCGGTCCCATAAGTTTGTTCTTTTCAGCGTTCGCGCAACTCGCTATCGCTCAAACAGGGCGCTCTCTCAATCTGAAAAGAACAAACTTATAAGCGGGCCCTGATTGATCGTAAAGGGCCTGTATGGCTTCGCTGGGAGATTGATGGCGCTGATGGTAGATCCTTCGGCTTCGCTCAGGATGACATTGTTGGGGGGGGGTGCGTCCTTTTTGGTAGTGCCCTTTTTTCGACCCAACAGATAATGACCCCGGCCAAATATCTTGTCATCCCGACCGCAGTGGAGGGATCTTTTAAACTTGGCAGCGAGCTTTCGAGTTGGTAGGGTCAGATTTCCAGCGCAGGTGCAATATTTCAAAGAGATCCTTCGGTTTCGCTCAGGATGACAGTGTTGGGGGGGGGTGCGTCCTTTTTGGTAGCGCTCTTTTCGACCCAACAGATAATGACCCCGGACAAATATCTTGTCATCCCGACCGCAGTGGAGGGATCTCCTGCAATCGGCAGCGAGCTTTCGACTTGGTGGGGGTAGATTTCTAGCGCAGGTGCAATATTTCAAGGAGATCCTTCGACTTCGCTCAGGATGACAGTGTTGGGAGCGTCATTCCGACCGCAGTGGAGGGATCTTCTAAACTTGGCAGCGAGTTTTCGACTTGGTGGGGGGCTTTTCAGCGCAACCCAGCGATCAACAAACGCCCATAACATCCCCATAGCTGTGCTATGATCCCGCCCGAGTTGACCAGGCAGTCGCTGTGTTGATTTCTCTGATGTTCGCTTGCGATCATTAAGGGTGCAACGCGGAGGAAAGTCCGGGCTCCACAGGGTAGAGTGCCAGGTAACACCTGGGAGGCGAAAGCCTACGGCCAGTGCAGCAGAGAGAAGACCGCCGATGGTTCGTTCGCGAACACA
>Ga0206126_10002193_pt1 | contig 21990 bp, 16 predicted proteins | sample Helgoland_Spring_5_FD_148621 | JGI IMG/M metagenome (GOLD analysis project Ga0206126, IMG submission 148621) | Pelagic subsurface seawater microbial communities from Kabeltonne, Helgoland, North Sea - Helgoland_Spring_Bloom_20160412_1 | ecosystem: Environmental > Aquatic > Marine > Epipelagic ...
TTCGGACGCGTCGGCGACGAACTTCTCGATCTTCCGGAGAAACTCATGCTGCACGTATTTGCCTTGCAGCGCTCTGGCCAGTTTGTCGTTTTCAATCAGCTCAATGAGCCCTGAATTCTGGAGCGTCCGATACTCTTCTTGGTTGTCCATAAATATGGTCTGCGCCATCAGGCACATGGAGCAGTGTTTGCCTACGGAGTCGGGGTGCTCTGCGGCGATGTTGTCACGGCGCTCAAACATCCAAGCACAGGATTCGGCTGCGGGCTTGTGCACGGACATGTTGAACACATAGTCAGCGCTGTCCTGTCGGATGTTCGTCAAGATGCGCGAGAGGCTCTGATCTTTGACGCTTTCCTTGTAGTCGCGGGCATTGTTCTTCTCGATGAACACCGACACGGAGATGCCCAAGAGGATGACCGCAAATTCTACCACGTAATGGAATGCGCTCCGCATCCCCCCTTTCTGTTGCTTCGACATGGCCCCAAAATAGCATTTCAGCAGTTTGAAGCGCCACGATGGGCCCGCAATTACCGCGACTGCACGGTCGGCATCATCTGGCCCGGCAAGAATTACGTCTGCGTCGTCAACTTCGTCCGTAAAGACCTCTGGTAAATCGGTGACAGAGTTCAGGTGATTGCTGCGAGTATGGTTCGTCCCGAAAATGAGGCGCCTTAAATTGAGGCATGGCCGAAACCAATCCTAGCCTGACCGTCGCGGAGCTTGTTGACTTCATCGAAAACAAGATGCGGATGAGCCACATTTACCAGCCGTTGCTGATTCAGTCGCTCGTGGAATCCGGTGGCCAGGCGACGCTTCGTGAGCTCGCTGTGAAGTTCCTGACCGAGGAGGAAGCGGAGATTCGGGAGATGATGAAGACCATCAAGAAGATGCCGGTCCATGTGCTGTCGGCGAAGAATAAGAGCCGCAAGACGCCTTTTGTGGAGGAGCGAGATGGTGTGGTGCGTTTGCTCGTCAAGCCCGCTGACCTCAAGGAGCGGGCAGAAATCCTGGGCGCCTGTTCGAGGCGTGTACACGACTATGTGGCCAAGCGCGGAGAAGGCATCTGGGACCACAAATGGCTGGACTCCCCTGCGGGCGGTTCGATGCGGTTCAAGGTGCTCGAGGCCGGTGGCCGTCGGTGCGCCTTGTGCGGCATCACCAGTGAGGATCGAGCGCTGGACGTGGACCACATCGTCCCACATTCCAAGGGAGGCCCCAGCACTTTCGAAAACCTTCAAATCCTCTGCAGCAAGTGCAACCGCGCCAAAGGCAACCGCAGCCAAACCGACTTCCGCGCCGCCGAACCACCCGCTCCCGGCCTCGCCGATTGCGCACTCTGTAAGCTCCCCCCACTCACGGACTTCCCTTCAGAAAATGACCTCGCCCGCGCCGTCTGGGCCACCACCGAGGGCGCCAAGATCATCCACATCCTCCCCAAGCGCCACGTCACCCGCTACCTCGACCTCACTTCCCACGAAGTCCTCGCCATGCACGATCTGCTGCGCGTTGCACTTCCCTCGATTTCGAACTACGAGAAGTCTGTTTCGATGAGCGAAAACGGGCATTTGAACTGGATGATTTCTATCTTTCCGAAGTGAGTTGGAGCAAAGTTCAAGTCGGACAATTCTACGCGAAGAAGGAGCTCGCCGAGATTCTCGGGGAGACCACCTTGCCTCCGGTTAGAGAAGGAGTGTTCACGTGCAGAAAATCAGATGGATATATTCTCTTTGTCAACTTGGACAAAGCCACGGCCAAGCCCGAGCACAAGTTCAATGACTTCTTCAATGGCGATCGATTTGAGTGGGATTCTCAACCGCGTCAACATATGGAAACCAAGGCCATCGTAGATGTAGTCAGTGGCGTCCGGCAGGTGCACTTGATGGCCAGAGTGCACCCAAAAATCAAGTCAAAGTCTCAGCCATTTGTGTATTGCGGTCGAATGGCTTTTGAAGGCCATGATCCGACGACCACTCGGCCCGTGCACATGACCTTCAAGGCCCTCGATTACCGCTGGGACCTTGCACCATCCCATCCACTTCAGGTCGTTTACGACTGGACGCCGGGTCAAGTTGGCAGGCAATCGCCTTATCTGGCGGCGGAGCCCGGTCCAATTTGGGAGCGATCAAAGTCCACTGCTCCGCCGGAAGAAACCGAGCGGACTGCTGAGGTGACCCAGCGCGTAGGCCAAGATTGGTTTCGCAAAGAGCAATTGAGAAAGTGGGGCGGACGATGCGTGGTCACCGGGTGCACAGTTGAATCCATTTTGGAAGCGGCCCACATCGTGAAGTGGGCGGACAGCGATGAAGACAGGCTCAACCTCAACAACGGGTTGCTCTTGTCCGTGCACGTGCATCGGCTGTTTGACGCCCATTTGATCGCCTTCACGGATGAGGGAAAAATGGTGCGAAGTCGGGAGCTGGACGTCACACAATTACAAGCTCTGGGTATTCCGGTCGATACCACCATCCAAGTGTCGTCGGGCATGGTTCCATTTCTCCGGCAGCACAGACTCAAATTGAAATGATACAAGTCGTATGCGCCATTATACAGGACGAGCGAGGTCTGTATCTAGCCGCCCAACGGGCCTCCGGATCCATGGCTGGCAAATGGGAGTTTCCTGGAGGTAAAATCGAAGTAGGGGAGACCCCTCAACAGGCATGCGAGCGTGAGTTGCAGGAAGAGCTGGGAATCCAAGTATCCGCAGGCGAAGTGGTGCTATCCCACTTGATTGAGATTGCTGAAAAGGCATTTGAATTGCTCTTTATCGAGGCCGACTGGAAAGGAGGTAAAATGACTCCTGCGGAGCATTCAGCTGTGCGCTGGATTCGGCCTGAGGATCTTCGAGTCTTAGACTGGCTGGAAGGAGACCTTCCAATGGTCGAGAGAATCCAACAACATTCTTCAAGTTGATGGACCGCAATACAGAATTCAAGGACCGTCCCAATTGCTGTAATGGGTGCGCCACATTCCAAACTGAAAGGTGATGATCCAGAATGTAAGCGCATGCGTGCAACTTGACTGGCTCTTTCCCCGTAGGAGCGGTGCATGCCCTTTATTACACAGTTCAACGCAAGCCGAATCTCGCGTCAAATTGATGTGAATCAGTTTGACCTCGAGCAAGCCTTGTTCAAGCGGCGGATTTACTTTTTGAGTAAGTACGAAAGGGCCGAGCTTCTCGCCTTTCGGACATTGGTCAAGGAGCAAGAGTTTTTCGTTGAGCATGTTTACACCCCCATTCCCATGGAGGCCAGTGGGAAATATGTGTTTGAGTATGATGGGCAGAAGCCTTCCTATCATGAGCTGCCTACTTGCATTTTGCTGCATCGGGACTTTCAGAATATTCAGATCTCCGCTGCGTTGCGCGAGCGTTTGATTGAGCGGAACGTGAGTTTGAAGGAGTTTAGGGCCTGGGCTTACGAGGAACTTTTACACCTCTTTCACAAGCGGGACTGGGCCGCCATCGTTTTTAGGATTGAATCGAAGTTTCGGGTATCGGTTTCTCCCAATGATGTGGTTCAATACGACAATTCCGATGCGATGAGTGTCGAGAATATGGACCTGCATGAGCTTGAGCACAAGATTGACCGGCTTATTGCCAATGCCGGTCGCTACTACTATGACCACCCGGATATTTTAAGACGGTTCTCTAAGATCAGTTTCGTGTACAAAAAGACCGAACCTATCGAAGGCAATGACACGGAGCTTGACGATCAGCAGCTCAAGGCTTTTCTAAAGGATTATCATGAGCGCTTCAAGCGCCCTTTGATACACATGCTCAAGCAGTGGTATATGGTGTCTTTCAATCCAGACTTGGAGTTTCAGGGTAAGTTGTTGGAGCAACTCAACTTCAAGCCTTGCAGCAAATGCCAGGATTCTATTGCCGATCCCAATGAGGCTTTCAACTCGGCTTCCCCTGCAGGCGATTCGCCATCGCCCCCGACCGCGCCAGAAGACGCCGACGACTTGCCATTTTGAGGCTTGATGGGTTTTTAGATATTCAGGAGTCCCCCCTCAATCTTTCACCGCAAGTGCCGCTTGAGCGGCCTTCCAGTTCTCCCTCGCGATCGGGCGTTCCACGGTGGTTTTGCCTCCTGTCGCTTCGCCACTGAAATGGCAGTACTTCATCGGCGCCTTGGGGTCGCCCGAAGTTTCTGACATCCATGCCTTGTAAGCTGGGTAAGCCATGGGCCTCGCTACGTTCAATGGGATGGGTTCAGCAGTAGCAATGCAGTATCCGTCTTTTGCTTTCGAACCCGCCTTCTTGATGGGCATCACGGTTTGGGCATCCAGAGGCGGAGGAGCGCTGCGCTCTCGCCTTGCCCTTGGTTTACGTTTCACGGTGGCTGGCTCCCCATCACTGGGGTTTCCAGTCTCGTCCAAGACATCCAAGGTGACTTCAGAGCCCGTGTACTTTTTGCTCAGCCCCAAAAGACGCGACTCGAACTGGGCCTCTTTGTCGAACATCGCATCGGCACCCTCGAAGATGGTATAGAAATGTTCTTGGGCATCTTTTTGCGCGTCTACTGCTTGATTTTTACTGTCGTAATAATCCACGCTGTATCCGGTTTCGATGTTCACGTCTTGGCTGTACGCGTAAAGGTTCATCGAGGTCATGACCGAGCTCTTCTCGTTGGCGTAGAACTTGGCGTGCAGGTTTTTCCGGTGTGCGATTTCGATGTTGGGCAGCGACTTAAAGAATGCAATTGAATCTTTATGGAACGTGACTGTTTTGTCGCCGTGGGCTTTTCCAAAGAGCAACGTCACCCTTACCTCTGGTTTGTCACGCAGCGTCTTGAGGGCCTCTTTATAGCGCTCATGCAACTTGATGTAGGGAGAAACAATGAGCAATTCCACCTCTGCCGTTCGAATCACGTCTTCGATGGCGGCATTCAACTTATGTCCGGTCAGAAATTCCATGTACGGCTAAGTTCATGAATTGTACGCATTGCCATTGGGTGTGCTCTGATGGGTATTACTTTGAACGTATGCGCTTCCTTCTTCTTACCCTCGGTTTCACGGTCTTTTCCCTGCACGCACAGGACTGCTCTTTTCTTGCAGAGAAGCAGTTGGCACTCGAAAAGGAATACGATGTGCTGGAGCAAAAGCTCGCAGCAGCAGATGACCGTGCGGAGAAAAAAGCTTTGCGCAACGCGAAGATTGAGATTGAATTGAGTTACGCCGATGTATCAAGAGAATTGAATGTGTGCATTCAATCTGGCGGTGTGATTGGTGATGAGGTAATGCCCATTGACCGAAACTCCGCAGGGACTACTGAAGCCGAAGTGCGGATGTCTTCATCCAATGTGATGGAAGTTGATTTGTTTCGTCAGGGGGTCGTCAAAAAGAGCAAGGGTGCTATTAAAGTGGTCATAGGAACCCTAGTAGGCGTTGCATTGGCCCCTGTGATGCTTGAGCTCGCTGCCGTTGGGGCCGTCATCCAAGTCACAGGGATGGTAGAAATCATTTCGGGCTCGATGGATGTGATCGAATCGGCCAACTGACAACTTCACGATGTCCTTAGAATGAAGCCGGTGCTTTCATCCAGCTTTCCGAAGCTCAACGGATGAGCGTCACGTGGCCGCAGAATTGGCGGGGTCCGTTGCAGAATGGGTTGGAGGTTCCAACCAAGTCGTCCGCTTCTTCACCGCTCAGGATGAGGGTGACCTTCCAATTGTAGACGTCGTTTTGGGCGAAGTAGTCAAAGTTATCTCCGCTGCTTCTGAGCACATCGCCCTTCCAATACTCGTCATAATCGTTGGTCTCAAAAATCAGTGTGCCCCAGCGGTCAAATATTTGGAAGGTGTATTTCTGAATGAGATTGACCCCTCGGATGTATGGTTTAAAAGCGTCGTTGATGCCGTCGCCAATGCCATCGCTTGCCGGGGTAAAGGCGTTGGGCACGAACACAGTGATTTTGTCGTCGATCACCAGCAGTTCTGCCGTTAAGTCAGAGCAGCCGAACTCGTTTTGAACCGACAGGGTCACAGTGTACTCGCCGGGCTCGTCATAGCGGTGCAAGGGGTCGGGAATAAAGCTGCCATTGCCGTCACCAAAAGTCCAATTGGTGGCAAAAGCGGTGTTGCTTTCGTTGGTGAATTGGAAAGAGGTGTTCTCCGGAGCAGCGGTGAGCGGATCGAAAGTGAAATCTGCAAAGGGAACGGGATGAACCGTAAAATCCTCGGCGAGGAAGAGGGTGTCGGTGCACCCTTCTGGACTCGTGGCCACAATGTGAGATTCAAAAGTACCCACCTGATCGATCAACAGTCCCTCAATGGGCAGCGGGCCATCATAAATGCCATCGATAAACAAGGAAGTGGACTGGCTGTACGAGCTCAGGTCTTGAAAGTCCACCGAAAGCGGGTTGCAACCTATGCGGGGGTTGGCGTTCAGGTTGGCGGTGGGGGCCAGGTGCACGGTGAATTCGCCTTCGGCCGTGTCCTCGCATCCGTAGCTGTTGGCGGCGGTGAGCTCTACGGCATAGGAGCCTACGGCGTCCGCGGTGAAGATGGGTTGCAGTCCGGTGGCAGGGACGTTTCCATTCACCGACCAGCTGTGGTTGATGGAGCCTGTACTTTGGTTTTCGGGGACAATGTCGACAGGGAAAGTGCAGCTTTCGATGCCCGCCAAGGCAAACGCGGCCTGGGGCGTGGGGAGAACCGTGACCACAATGCTGGTGCTGTCTGCGCAAAGCTGCGGACTCTCAGCGACCAGGGTGACCGTGTACTGCACGGGCTCAGTGCCTCCATTTGCAAACACATGGGAAGGACCACTTTGGAAACCGGGTTCGCTTCCATCGCCAAAATCCCACGTTTGGAACTGCCCGCCAGACGAGGTGTTGGTGAATGTCACGGTCAATGGCGCACAGCCCAGTCCGTCGTCTATCGCGATGGCCGCCACAGGATTGGCAAATACCTGGATATCGATACTCTCCTGGGCAGAGCATCCGGTGAGGGGAGCTTCCGTGGCAAAGGTTGCTGTGAAGGTGCCGGGGGTGTCGTATTGGTGCGTGGCGGTCAGGCCCGATCCCACGTTGCCATCCCCCCAATTCCAATCCGCGTTGCCGGGGATATCCGTGATGCTTACAAAAGTGAAATCGGATCCCTCGCAGCCACTCGATTCAGACACCGAAAGGGACACCTCGGGAACAGGGTGCACCACCACCGGTAGGATCAAGGTGTCGTAACTGCATCCATTGGTCACGAATTGCGTGACGGTGTAGGTGCCAGGATTTAAATAAGTGGTCGAAGCCACCGGTGTGGCCGCAAAATCACCGTTGTCAAAGGCATAGCTCACCTCGGTGGTGGAGCTGCTGAAGTCCTCCACGGTGAGCGCAAATGGCGCGCAGCCATCGGGCGTGCTCAGGGTGAAAAAGGCTTCCACCTGGTTGGGGACCACCAGTACATCACCAGTGGTGGTATCGGCACCGCATTGGTTCTGTCCAATCAGGGTTACGGTGAAGACTTGCGCCACAGTGTCCACCGCGTACCAGTGGTCGGGCGGGTCTGCCCCGGCATAGCCTGTGCCGTCTCCAAAATCCCAAGTCACATTGTCGGGCAGGCCCACCGACGCATTCATGATGTTCATCTCGAAAGGAGAGCACACCGTGTCTTCTTCAAAGGCAAACACCATAACCGGTGTAGGGTAAACGAAAATGGCATCGCTGACGGCATCTGAACCGCACAGGTTGGAGGCCAACAAACTGACACTGTAATTCAAGACACTGTCTCCCTGCGGAAAGCTGAGCTCAGGAGGGGCTTCTTGGTTGTACTCGTCGCCATTCACAGTCCACAGGTAGCTGCCGAAAGGGGCATCGCTCAAGTTGGCAAATTCCACGTCTACAGGAGCGCAACCCGAGTCCGGGGTGAGCACCAGATCAGCTACAGGAGGGTGGGTGATGTCTACACTGCTGGTGGCCACATCGACGCACCCAAATGCATTGGCGGCCTGCAGGGTGATGACATAGGTGCCGTCTCCAGGGAAGGTGTATTCGGGGTCGAAATCTGCAGAGGATGCCAGCCCGCCGAAGTCCCAATCTTGACTGTTGTTTCCGGTGCTGAGGTTGGTGAGGGGCAGGTCCAAGTTGGAGCAGCCCAAAGTGTCGTGCTCAAAGCTCGCCACGGGAACGGGGTGAACAGTGACGGCGTGGTCCACGGTGTCTCGGCATCCGGAAGTGGGGTCTTCGTACCAATAAGCCGGGGCATAGTCACCCGGTGCGATTCCACTCAAGAAGGTGCCCGCTTCAGGGTCCACAATGCCCGTACCGTACCAAGTGCCTCCGGTTGGGGTGGCGGTGGACAGGTCAACCGTTCCCAAATTGGCGCAAAACGTGTCGGGTCCGTTCACAGTTACTGTGGGCAAGGTCTGAATGGTGATTTCCATCTCATCTGAGGTGTAGCACGTGCCAGTGCCGTATGCGATGAGGAAGGTGTGGTTGCCCGGAGGGAGGTTTGTTGGAGAAACCGTTCCAGTGGTATTGTCAACCAGGCCAATCTCGGAGCCAGCAGACGTTGCTGACCAGCTGCTGCCAGCGGCAGGAATTCCGTTGAGTTCAATGGGGAAGTCGTTGTCGCACAAGGTCAGGTCTGGCCCTGCATCGGCCACGAGGGGCAATTGGATTTCGATGTCAATGTTGTCGCTGTTGCTGCAGCCGTTTCCATCGAGGTAGGTGTAAGTCACTGTGGTACTCCCGGTACCGGCAGCGGAAGGCAGGAATTCGCCGAGTTCGGCATCCATGATGCCTGCCCCGGACCACGTGCCACCTATGGGGGTGAAGCTGGTCAGGATTTCGGGGATGGCCTGGTTGCAAAGGATGAGGTCACTTCCGGCGTCTACTGCTGGGAGTGCCCATACTGTGACGTCTAGGGTGGTGGATTCCGTGCAGCCCCTGTCGTCCGTCACGGTCAGTGCAATGGTCAGGGTTCCCGGATTCAGGGCCGCAGCGGATGCGGTCGCGCTGGCTGGTTCCGAGCTGACTTGGGTGGCACCAGTCCAAGTGTAGGTATAGGGTGGCAGCCCACCGGAAATGATGCCAGTGAAGAGAAAGTCGTCTCCTTCACAAAGGGCTGGGGTGGAGGAGGTGAGGCTGATGACCGGCCGATCGTGGACCGTCAGTGTCCTTGAGTCAGTATTCTGACAAGTGCCTGTGCCATAGGTATAGTTGAGGATGTAAACGTCCGGGACCAATGGCCCGGCATCGACATTGCCTGCGGCATCCACATTGACGGTGGGACTCGACCAGGTGCCACCTGTTACTGGGGTGAAACCATCTAGGGCAAAGGAGCTGTCCTCATCACAGATGGCGATGTCGTTCCCGGCTTCCGCTTCGACGGGGTCGTCGATGGTCACTGTGGTCGTGTCTGTGTTTGTGCAGGCGTTGGCGTCTTGGAAGGTGTAGGTGAGGTTCACCGTGCCGGTTCCAACCTCGAATGGGATGAAGGTGCCGAGGCTGCCATCTTGAATGCCAGCCCCAGCCCATGTGCCCCCCGCCGGAGTGGCACCCGTCAACGTCGTCTCGATGGGCAGGTTGCACAGGATGCCCTGATCAGGGATGGTGATGGTGGGCAACAGGTTGACCTCAACGGTTGCAGAAACGGTCGCTTCGCAGCCTTCCGCTGTAATTGCTGCACCCTCAAGCGTGATGGGCGTGTTTCCAGCCAGCGCTGTCCTCGTCAGCTCTAAGCTGGGGTCATCGGTCCAGAAAAGGTCCGGTGCGTTAGGCTCAGCGAGTGTTACATTGAACATGTCACCTTCACAAACAGCCGATGGAGCTGTGATGGTTGGAGTAGGGAGCGGATGGATAGTAAAGGTGCTGGTGGCGCTGGACAAGCAACTTCCGACGCCGTTTTCAAGAGTGAGGGTATAGGTGTTTGGCGTGAGGTTGGGGTCAAGCGCGCCATCAGTGGCAACACCGGTCCCTGTCCATGTAGCCGTTGCAGGAGAAAAGCCCGGTATGGTGAAGGACGCATCCCCCTGGCAAACTTCAGTGGGCAAACCTGGATTGACCTCGATGAAGGGGGCCACGTTGATGGTGAGCTCGTCTTCCGCAGTGCACCCATTCAAATCCGTGAAGGTGTAAGTGAGCACCGAAGGGCCAGCTCCATCGGTGGTAAACCCGTCCACTCCGGTGAGTCCTGCTCCGCTCCAGACACCGTTTCCGCCATCTGTCAGTCCAGGACTGTAACCGATTAGGGGCGTGGTGTATGTCCCGTTGTCGCAGAGGTTGAGGGGATCGCCGGCCTCCACGGTGGGGTTATTGAGCGATGTGAGGCTGACCGGGATACTGTCGATGCAGCCGAGGGCGTCCTCCACGGTCAGGATCGACGACAGTGTAACGGCATTGGGAGGCGCCGTCCAATCCACGTAAGGTTGGTTCGAAGCGCTCAAGTCGCCGGACCAGTTGAAGCTGGAGTACGGCAGTGTTCCTCCGGTGGCAGTGCCGTTGATGGTGACGGATTGTCCAGGACATGGCGCTGCAGGCAAGGTGACACCTGCCTCAGGAAGAGGGGTGTAGACCACATCTAGATCGTCGGAGCTGACGCAGCCATTTGCTCCCGTTGCAGTGACCTCAATGGTGGTTGTGGTCAAGGCATTCACGGTCACCAAGGACCCCAGAGGAGTCTCGACAAAATAGGGGCTGGTTGTCCATTGGAAGGTGGCGCCTCCTGTTCCCGTTGCGGTGATGTCGACATCGGTTCCAGCGCAGGCTGAGGGCGCAGTCAAGTTGAAGTTGATTATGGGTGCAGCTTCCACGTTGAAGGTGACTTGGTCCGCGGCGGAGCCGCAGAGGTTAGAGGCTGTTCCTATGAGGGAGTGGCTTCCAGACGACAGTGCACCCAGGTTGATGTCACTTTGAGCGCTGCCTTGGGTCATGCCATCGAGGGTCCATTCCCAGGTGTCTACCGGAGTGAAGGTGGTTGGAAAGGTCAGGTATTCGCCTATAACGTTCTCTCCTTCGCAGGCGATGGGCGTGACATCGATGTTGGCCGGCGGTGGGGCTAACACATCGATGCTCCAGGAGATCGTACTGGCAGGACAGGCATCCTTATTCGGGATGCCCACTTTCAATTCGACGATGTGCGAGCCGGGCTGGGTGAGTTCAATGGAAGAATTCACATCATTCGGACCACCGGTCAGCCAACTCACTCCACCTGGCCCACTGATGGTCCATGTCGTCGTAGGGTCCCCGCATAGGACAGGGTCTCCCGTCAAGTCTTCGAGGTCCACCAAAAGCGGAGCGCATCCGCCCAACGGTGAAACCTGGCCCACCGCTTGTAGCTCGGGATACACGCACACCGTCATTGCTGTTGTCTCCGTCCCGCAAGAAGTGTGCATTGCGTTAAATATCACGTTGTATTCGCCAGGCTCAGGAAAGCTCAAGGACCAAATGCTGTCGAATCCGAAACTGGGTGATGTGTTCTGTTGCCCATTTAAAGCTTGCACATTCCATTCGACATTGCTCGGGTTGCAATCATTCAATGTTACCACCTGTCCAAAGTCCGAAGCAGAATAATGTCCCGTGAAATCGACGCAGATATCAGAGGGGCCGGTCAGCTGTGGGTCAGGAGAGGCGTGAAGGGTAATGGGGCCAACAGTATTCGAAGAACTGAAACAGTCATTTACCGCTTCAATCGTGAAGGCCAGTGCATTGGAATAAGTGGTGTTGTTGTTGGGGGAGTACTCGTTGCCACAGCTGCTTTCATTGTACGAGTGAAAAACAGAGTCTGGAAAATCGGGAGAAACAAGAAAATCATGGGTGACCCATTCTGATGAGCCATCCCCGAAATCGAGCAGATACATCGTTTCTGGTGCATTGTTTTCAAAATTGAAAATGGGGAACCCTAACTCAAAAGGGCTGCATAAGCCGACAGTATTGCCTGGATTGGCAGCTCCAATTTGGGGATTGTTACCTACAAAGAGAGAGTCTGAATAAACAGAAGCACACCCATTAGCGGCTGTTGCGGTGACTGTGACATTGTAGTATCCGAAATTGGAGTAGGTAGTGCCAATGTATCCCCCATCGCTGGAAGGTAGGATCTCGGTGATGACTGTGTCGCTTCCGTTGCCCCAGTCGATGGTGATGCTCGTTATTCCATTGACGGGATTAAAGGTTGGGTTGAAGTCCGAAGGGAGAAGTGGGTAAGGTTCGCTGTCTACTTCGGGAACGCAGAGGGGATCCAAGCTGCCAAGACCTGGATTCGGTACTTCCAGTACGGTGATGGTCTCGCTCGCGGTGGCACTGCAACCCTCTTCGTTCGTCGTGGTCAAGGTGACGTTGACATTTTGACTGCCTCCTCCATCTAGAAAGTAAGCGTGGGTTGGCTGTGGTTGCATGGATGTAGCACCATCCCCGAAGGTCCAGAAATAATCAAGAGCAGGGTCAACATTGTCCAGGTCGAATTGAATGCCTTGGTCGCCGCAGATGTTTTGTTGGACTACGTTGAAGGCGGCATCAGGTGAGGTGGCGGTGATCAGCTCGACGGTGTATGTGCAAGTATCATTCCCACCGGTTAGTGCCACTTCTAATTCCCAATCGCCTGACAATACGGGTTGTGGTGGGCTGAAAGCAGAGCCCGCCGTGAGCGCGACTTCATTGCCATCTGGATCTGTCCAAGTGGCTTCAGTGGCAAAGGGACCACCGGTTTCGTTGAACCATGCCGTCCAATTGTAGCTGTTGGTTCCTTCGCTGCAAACGACCAATGTTTCAGGAACGTCGCCATCATCGCATGACTGTGCCCAGCTGGCCGATAACGGGGCAAGCACAAGAGTGAGACGTAGGAACCATTTGATCACTGGGCGCAGAGTGTGGGGGTTGCAAATTTACTTCATGGCTCTTCGGGCTTGTTAAGAAGCTGAGGTTGAGCGGTTAGAAGGCCTTTTCTGCGATGAAAAACCCGGCTCAGGCCGGGTTTTTCGATGGCCGCACGCTCGCGCGCAGGCCGTTATGTCAGCTCCCAATCACCAACAATACTTCCCCTCCTCAATCAGCTTCACCGCGACTTCTTGCCGGGCAGCGGTGGTGTTGAAGGGCTCCGTCTTGGTGGAGCGCTTCAGGCCCATCAGCATGCCCTTCAATTCGTCGCCGGCGGCGAAGGCTAGGAGGGCTTCCTTGCCGGCGGAGTGCATGCGCCCGGCGACCTCGTAGCAGTAGACCTTCATCATGGCCATCTCGTGGGCGACAGCGTCCTCGCCGCGCTGGCCGGCGAGCTTCTGCACGCGCAGCACGAGGGACTCGGCTTCTGGCGAGCGGCTCGTTCAACGAGCGTGCGCAGAATGGGGCAGAAGCGGTCGTTAGCGAGCGGCGTGTGCTGTGCGGCAGCCGGCAGGTTTTAACCTACTTGCTTGTGGGTGTCGAGGGTGCTGGTTGCCTTGATTTCACTGGGTTTTCGGGCCGTTTGTGGTTTGCTTGGAGCCCCCATTTCCACATCATGAGAGTATTTCTGCGAGGCCAATCGTTCAGTGAGGTCAATGCCCGCCTCGAGCAGGGCCGAACCCTCGTCGCGAGGGACTACAGCCTGCTGCGGCAGGGCATCGAATTCACGCTGGGCGAGGACCTGCCCGACGGGGTCAAAGTCGCCATCTTCAAGAGGATCCAGAACGGGTTTCCGCTCGCCCACGATTTCGGCACCTGGTGCGCCACCACCCACCGCCTCATCAACCGCACCAAAACCATCCTGGGGTAGGCTATTGAGGGCACCGTCTTGGTGATGCACCTCGCAGGACGATGGGTTCGATGGCGCAGGTCCAGATCATCATGTCGGCGATCAGCAGGTTGCCCATCGTCTTTGGGTGGGTGGATTTTCCTGCCTATCCTCGTGGGAATCAATTCTTGCCAATGTCTTTCAGGGTACTTCTTTTATTGAGTTTGTGTCTAGCGTTGCCTTCCTGCTCGAGGGTCAAATTGACGATGATGCCAGCGTGGAGTACCTGCAACGACCAGGATCCAGAAGCGAATTACCAGTGCACGCAGCTTGAAATCATACGCTATGTCAGCATGAACACGAAATACCCTCCCATCGCCAAGGATGCGGGAATCCAAGGGACGGTGTTTGTTGAATTCACCGTAGGCAAGGATGGGCAGGTGACCGATCTGAATGTGACACGACCGGTGGACCCCAGGTTGGATGCTGAAGGGCTGAGGGTTGTAGGTTCCCTGCCCAGATTTCAGCCTGCACTAGATAAAGGCAAACCCGCAAGCGCACAATTCACCATTCCCGTGAAGTTCATCAATCGATGAGCCCGGGCATCGAATGCAGTTGGTCCAGGGCCTGACCGGGGGACAAGCAGCTCAACAGATACTCGCGTTGGGCAAATCCACCGAAGGGATGATCTACGAACCGGCTCGATTGCACCCGTTGCGTTTACTCCGGTACAGGGTCATATCCCCCGGGATTGCCGTATCTGCAACGCAAGATGCGCTTCAGTCCGAGCCGGGTTCCTTTGGCTATTCCGTGCCTCTCCACTGCTCCAATGAAATAATTGGAGCAGCTTGGTCTAAAAATGCAACTGGCCGGTTTAAACCTGGATATGAACTTTTGGTAAACCTGAACGAATCCGATCAGGGCATATTTCATCGACGCAGGGCGACTACGATGAGCCAAAGTCCCCCTGTACAGAAAATCAGAATCCAATCGAGACAGGTAATTCGACTCCACAAACTGCCTCCACTTGCTGAGGCAGCGGCAGCTGCACTTGAGGATGCACTATTGGAGTTGGAGACATTGATTATTGGGCCATTTGCTCCAGATTGAGAGCTTCTTTTGGCTTCTTCTGCTGCTCGAAGAGCTACGTCAATCGTTTCTCCACAGTGCTTGCACTTCTTGGCCTCTTTCTTGATTTCTTCAGAGCAGAAGGGACAGGTTTGCATTTCCATCTTGCGTCGTCATGTAAGGTGAGCCGTCAATATCTGCAAAAAGACAGAATAAAGCTCTGTTCGGGATTCGATGTTTATCCACCCTCTTTGGTTAGCCCGCCGATCACCAGCAGTATTCGTTCGCGTCGATGAGCTTTTGGGCGATGGACTGGCGGGCGGCGGTGGTGTTGAAGGGCTCCGTCTTGGTGAACCGCTTGAGGCCCATGAGCATCATCTTGAGTTCGTCGCCCTCGGCGAAGGCGAGGAGGGCCTCCTTGCCGGAGGAGTGCATGCGCTCGGCGACCTCGTAGCAGTAGACCTTCATCATGGCCAGCTCGTGGGCCACGGCCTCTTCGCTGCCGCGGATGTCGGAGAGCTTTTGGACGCGCAGTACGATGGATTCGGCGGCGTAGGTCCAGATCATCATGTCGGCGATGTGCATGAGCACCTCCTGCTCTTTGGCCAGCGTCTGCATCAGTTTTTGCACGGCGGCACCGGCCACCAGCAACACGGCCTTTTTGAACTTCTCGACGTATTCGAGGTGGGCCTCAAAGACGTCCGTGGGGGGCATGCCGAAATCAGGCACACCGGTGATCTCCTCGGCCACCGCCATGGCGGGGGTCATCAGGTCCATCTGCCCCTTCATGGCCTTCTTCAAGATCATGTCCACCGTCAACATGCGGTTGATCTCGTTGGTGCCTTCGAAGATGCGGTTGATGCGGGCGTCGCGGTATCCGCGCTCCACGCGGGTCTCTGCGGAGTAGCCCATGCCGCCAAAGATTTGCACGGCCTCGTCGATGACCAGGTCGAGCACCTCCGAGCCCAGCACCTTCATCATGGCGCACTCGGGGGCAAAGTCTGCGATGCCTTTGAGCGTGGCCTCGCCGTGTTCCATGCCGCCTTCCTTGAGCGCCTTGATGGCGTCATCAATGTTTTGGGTGGCGCGGTAGGTGGCCGCCTCGCAGGCGTATATCTCGATGGCACTTTGGGCCAACTTGTGGCGGATGGCGCCATACTTTGAGATGGGGCGTCCAAACTGGTTGCGCTCGTTGGCGTACTTCACTCCGCCGGTCAGGGCCCCTTTGGAGGCGCCGATCACGGCACCGCCGAGCTTGATGCGGCCGATGTTCAAGATGTTGACCGCGATTTTGAATCCTTTTTCGCGCTCATACAGCAGGTTTTCGACCGGCACCTTCACGTCGTTAAAGAAGATCTGGCGGGTTGATGAACCCTTGATGCCCATCTTCTTTTCCTCGGGGTTCTTGGTGATCCCTTCGCTGTCGCCATCCACGATGAAGGCGGTGAGGTTCTTGTCGTCGTCGATCTTGGCAAAGACAATCATCACGTCGGCAAATCCGCCGTTGGTGATCCACATCTTCTGGCCGTTGATGACGTAATGTTTGCCGTCTTCGGTCAGCTTGGCCGTGGTCTTGCCGCTGTTGGCGTCCGATCCGCTGCTGGGCTCGGTCAAGCAGTAGCAGCCCTTGAGCTGACCGGTGGCCATGCCCGGGACGTACTTCTGTTTCTGTGCGTCGTTGCCATAGTACAGGATGGGCAGGGTGCCGATGCCGGTGTGGGCAGAGAAGCTCACGCTAAAAGCGTGCCCATCGCCGATGGCTTCGGTAATGAGCATGGTGGTCTTGAAGTCCATGCCCATGCCGCCGAGTTCTTCGGAGACGGAGCTTCCGAGCAGACCGAGTTCCCCGGCTTCCTCCATGAGTTTTTCAATCAAGCCCGGTTCCTGCTGGTCGATGGCTTCGATGTGGGGATGGACGCGCTGTTCAATGAAGTCGTGCGTCATCTTCTTGATCATCCGCTGCTCCTCGTTCCACTCTTCGGGAATGAAGATGTCGTTCGCAGCGGTTTTCCGGATCAGGAATTCGCCTCCAGTGATGGCCTTTCCGGCCTGTTCGGGATTCTGTGACATGAGGATAGAATTAGAGCATTTCGATAACGCCGGCGGCCCCTTGGCCGGTACCGACACACATGGTGACCACGCCGTGCTTTCCACCGCGGGCCTTGAGTTCGTTGAGCATTTGAACGGTGAGCTTGGCTCCGGTGCACCCGAGCGGGTGCCCAAGGGCGATGGCGCCGCCGTTTACGTTGACCTTTTCTTGGTCGAGTCCGAGTTCATTGCACACGGCCACGCCTTGGCTGGCAAAAGCTTCGTTGAGCTCCCACAGGTCGATGTCGTCTTTTTTGAGTCCGGCTTTCTCCAATGCGGGAGGCACCGCGTGTACCGGGCCCATGCCCATGATGCGGGGCGCGAGGGCCGCCACGTGGTAAGACTTCAGTCGGGCGATGGGCTCGACGCCCAGTTCCTTCACCATGCGCTCGGAGGCCACCATCACAAAGGCAGCGCCGTCAGAGGTCTGCGAGCTGTTGCCCGCGGTCACGCTTCCGCCGGCTGCAAACACGGGGCGCAGCTTGGCCAGGCCTTCCATGTTGGTGCCGCGGCGCACGCCCTCGTCCACTTCAAACTTGACGTGGGTCTCGCGGCGCTTTCCGTCGCCATCGAGGTCCACCCGCGTAAACTCGATCGGCGCAATGCCGGCCTGCAGGCGTCCGTTGTCGATGGCCGCGGCGGCGCGCTCATGAGAACGCACAGCAAAGGCGTCTTGGGCTTCGCGGCTCACGTTGAACTCTTTGGCCACCGCTTCGGCGGTCAGTCCCATGCCCCAATACCAATCGGGGTTTTCCTGGGCCACGCGGGCGTTGGGCACAATGCGCCAGCCGCCCATGGGCATGCACGACATGCTCTCAGTGCCACCGGCGATCACCAGCTCTTGCATGCCGGTGCGGATTTTGGCCGTCGCAATCGCGATGGTCTCCAATCCACTGGAGCAGTAGCGGTTCACGGTCATGCCCGGCACCTTCTCGGTGTCGAGTCCCATGAGCGAAATCAAGCGGCCGACGTTCAGGCCTTGCTCGGCCTCGGGAGAGGCGTTGCCCACGATCACGTCGTGGATCAGGTTGGGATCAAACTCTGGCAGGGAGGCCACAATGTGGCGCACCACTTGTGCGGCGAGGTCGTCGGGCCGGACGTCGCGGAGGGTTCCCTTGGTGGCTTTGCCGACCGCACTGCGGGATCCGGCGATGATGTAAGCGTCTTGCATAATCAAAGGGTTTGGGGATCAGTTGCGGAGGATCTTTCCGGTTTGAATCAGACTCTGCATGCGTTCCAGCGATTTGCGCTGTTGGCAGAGTTCCATAAAGGCTTGGCGCTCGAGGTCCAGCAGGTATTGTTCGCTCACTTCTGTGGGTGCGCTCAGGTCTCCGCCACACATCACTGTGCCGAGTTTGACAGAGATCAATTCGTCGTGCTCGGAGATGAACCCGGCTGACTTCATGCTGTGGGCACCAATGTGCACGATGCCCAGGCCTTCTTGGCCGAGCACCTTGATGTCGGTCCGCTGTCGGGGCGGCACGTATCCGCTGTCGGCCATCGCCAACACGGCCACCTTGGCACGGGCGGTCAGCCGGGTGCGGTCGAGCTCTACCTCGTCGATGCCGTGGCGCAGGTAACCCAGGTCAAAGGCTTCGTGAGCGCTGGTGGCCACTTTGGCTTGGCCCACGGTCAAGAACCGTTCGCGCAGCACTTCCAACCGAATGCCGCCTTCGGTGTATTCATCCGATGCCCGCACGGCGAACTCCTTGGTTCCGGCACCACCTGGAATCAGGCCGACGCCAAATTCCACGAGCCCCATATAGGTCTCGGCATGGGCGATCACCTTGTCGGCGTGCATGGACAATTCGCAGGCGCCGCCCAGCGTCATTTGGTGGGTCGCGACCACCACAGGGATGCTGGAGTGGCGTGCCCGCATGACGGTGTTTTGGAACATCCGCACGGCGTAATCCAGCTCGTCGTATTCCTGTTCTACGGCGAGCATAAAGACCATGCCCACGTTGGCACCGGCCGAGAAGTTGCCACCCTCGTTGGAGATGACCACCCCGCGCCATGGTGTAGCGGCGTCCTCCGCGATATCAAACGCGTGGTTCAAGCCCTGCAGGATTTCTGCGCCAATGGTGTTCATCTTGGTGTGGAAGCCCACGTTGAGGATGCCGTCGCCCAGGTCGTGGATGGTCACGCCGGCGTTCTTCCAGATCACCTTGTCCTCGCCCAAGTAGGCGAGCTTGATGCGTCCTTCCTGTCCGGGCACCACCTCGTAGGCCTTGCTGCCGGGGTTGTAACAGGAGCGCACGCCATCGGTCACCGTGTAGAAGGTCTCGTGACCGGCGGCGAGGAAGTCCTTGACCCAAGCTGCGACCTGCTGGCCATTGGCTTCGCATTGCTCTACGGCCTTGGATACGCCCACGGCATCCATGGTTTCAAAGGCGCCCATTTCCCAACCAAAGCCGGCGCGCAGGGCGTCGTCTATGCGGTAGGGTTCGTCGGCGATTTCGGGGATGCGGTGCGTCACGTAGGCAAATACATCGCTGAAGACGCGGCGGTAGAAGGTGCCGGCTTCGTCTTGCCCGTCGTACAGAATGCGTGTCCGCTCGGCCAGATCGTCGGACTTCTTCGCCGCGTCAAGGGTGGCGTATTTCACCTTCGGCTTGGGGCGGTACTCCAGCGTCTCGAGGTCGAGGCCCAGAATGGCCTTCTTGCCATCGACCTTGGTTTTCTTGTAGAAGCCCTGGCCGGATTTGCTGCCGAGGTGGCCGTTCTCCACCAGGTGCTGCACAAACTTGGGGGTCTCAAAGACCGCCTTGCGCTCGTCGTCCGGGCAGTTGTCTTTCACGCCATTGGCCACATGGACCAGCGTGTCCAGTCCCACCACGTCACAGGTGCGAAAGGTGGCGCTCTTCGGGCGGCCCATGGCCGGTCCGGTCAGCTTGTCCACCGCTTCAATGCTCAAGCCCATGTCCTGAACGGTGTGGAACAGCGCCTGGATGGCAAACACGCCCACGCGGTTGGCGATAAAGGCCGGGGTGTCCTTGCAGAGCACGGTGGTCTTGCCCAAACGGTCGCGGCCGTAGGCCATAAAAAAGTCGATCAAGGCAGGGTCGCTGCCCCCGTGTGGAATGATCTCCAGCAGCGCCAAGTAGCGCGGTGGATTAAAGAAGTGCGTGCCGCAGAAGCAGGCCTGAAAGTCTTCGCTCCGGCCTTCGGCGAGGTCGCCAATGGGGATGCCACTCGTGTTCGAGGTAATGGGCGTTCCGGGCTTGCGGTGCTCTTCCACTTGGGCAAAGACGATCTGCTTGATGTCGAGCCGCTCTACGATGACTTCGATGATCCAGTCGCACCCTGCGATTTGGGGCATGTCGTCTTCGAAGTTGCCCGTGGTAATGCGCTTGGCAAAAGCCTTGCGATACAGCGGGCTGGGCTTGGATTTGATGCAGGCCTTGAGGTGGCCATCGGCGACGGCGTTGCGGGGACCTTCTTTGGCAGGAAGGTCGAGCAAGAGCACGTCGTGACCGGTTTGGGCGAGGTGGCAGGCAATGGCGCTGCCCATCACGCCGGAGCCGAGGACGGCCACGCGGTCAAAGGAGTGGGGGAGGGTTGGTGAAGCCATGTTTAAGCGGCGTTGGAATCGGGGTTGTCGTTCTGATCGAGTTCCGGGAGTGCGTCCCGGGTCGGATACTGGACGATGAGGTCGTTGAGTTTCTGGAGGTCGCCCAAAAGGCGTTCGGTGCGGTCCGTACCAAGTTGCTCGGCAATCCAGGCATTGAATGTCCGCACAGCGGTGCGGGCGCGGTCGCGCTCCTTTTTTCCGGCGGCGGTCAAGTGAATGCGCACGATGCGCCGGTCGGCCTCATCGGCTTTCCGTTCGATCATGCCGTGGCCTTCGAGGTTGTTGAGCAGGCGGCTCAAGGACGTTTTTTCCATGCCCATGCGCGGTCCGAGCTGGGTGGAAGGCGTTCCGTTCTTTTCGATGTTGAGCAAGGTTTGCCCCATCGCCATGGTGGTTCCGCGCGCCGCAGCCAATTGGCCGTACTGTCGGGCAATACCGGCCCATGCAAAACGCACATGGAAATCGATGGTGTCTTCAGGTCTCACGCATACAATATACACTATGCGCGCATACATTCTGCGCGCATAACACTTTATCGGAATATTCCTGTAGGCGTGCGCAGGAAAAAACCGCGAAATCAGGCTTCAACCTGACCGTCGCGGAGTCGGATTTGGCGATCGGCCCGCTGGGCCAGCCCTGGTCTCTGGTGCTGGCATCGTAAACGGTTGTGAGTGCTTTTCAGCCTATCCTTTCTTCAGGTATTCGATGGAGCCATGAAATAAACATCGTGCAGCTGCTCTGGGGTGACCTTGGGTTAACAGATTCAATGCAGTGTTTATTCGTTTTCGGAGCTGCCGCGAATTCAAGTGGTTTGCAAATCGATAGTCTCTAGAATGAAAGGTGCGATTTCGAGGATCTTTCTTCTCAAGAATTACGCAGTTTTGACCGAAGTTGAGCGATTCGATTCCATCGAATACATGGTGCTTATTAGGTGCATTTATTTGAAACTCTGCGTTGATATGGTTGATTGCCTGAGTTAAGTAGGTGATGAGGTTAATCCCCCTAGAGTCAAAGTTGTAGCCATAGCATTGAGATTTTCCCCAATAGTTGGTCTCAATGTCTTCGATGATAAACACCCCGCCGGGTTTCAAGCAGCTCCAAAGTTTGTTCAGGGTAAGAATTTGATGCTCTGGAACATGACTGCCATCGTCAAGAATGAAGTCAAAACTGTCCTTAAAGTTTGATGCGAATTCATCCAATTGTTGGGCATCACTTTGGTCTACCTGATGCATTGTAATTCGCTCTGATGAGTCGTAAGCCTTGATGTCAATTCCGTGAATGTTTGCCTGGGGCAAGTATTCCGACCAAAGGCGCATTGACTCTTCGCGGTCAATGCCGATTTCAAGCATTTGGATTGGACGGTCTTGTAAACCATCTAGATACCTTGGGTAAAACCTTTGATATCCGTGGTGATGAATTTTATCGCTTTGCGATGATGTTTGATCAAAAGGAATAGACATGTTCTTACTTCATTGTTGAACCTTCAACCTGACCGTCGCGGAGTCGGATTTGGCGATCGGCCCGCTGGGCCAGCCCTTCGTTGTGTGTCACCAGGGCGATGGTGAGACCGTGGCGGTCGCGCAGATCGAAAAACAAATCGTGCAGGGCGTCGGCGTTGGCGGTATC
>Ga0206126_10002194_pt1 | contig 21985 bp, 4 predicted proteins | sample Helgoland_Spring_5_FD_148621 | JGI IMG/M metagenome (GOLD analysis project Ga0206126, IMG submission 148621) | Pelagic subsurface seawater microbial communities from Kabeltonne, Helgoland, North Sea - Helgoland_Spring_Bloom_20160412_1 | ecosystem: Environmental > Aquatic > Marine > Epipelagic ...
AAGAATGTTAATTCAGACTGCTGCCTTCTAAGCAAATATTTAGCCAATACCCTGTCATCATCATCATCATCTCCTAAAGCCTTAAGAGCCTGAATAACTATTGTCATCATAGCTACATCAACTACAGTCTTCCTAACTCCAGCTTTCTGCTTAGAGCTTAATCTGCTCCAGCTACTTCCATCCTGAGTTTTACCCAAAGCCATCTTGAGTCCATCCTGCTTAACATCTTTTGCTATCTGAGAAATGAATCTCAATGCACTAACATAGTATCCTTCAGTGTTAGACTTCTGGTCTCTGTCATAGAACATTTCTGCATCAGCGTTATTTGCTGCTTTAAGTGAGTTCTTTACACCTCTCCATCTACGAAGAGTGAGTTTAATCATCCACTTTCTTAAAAAGAATCCCATCTTACCAAGAACAAATCTCTGAGCATGAGCTTGGATATCTGTAGTATACTGACCGTGCATTTCATCAATCTTACTTCTTATAAGGTTTCTCGCTTCAAATAGTATTTGAGCCTGACCACCTCCTTGAGTAAAGGTTGAATTCTGCATATGATGATTTAAAATTAGTTCAGTTTTACCTTGGTTATTTTTAAAGCTAATCATATCAAGCATACTTGCAGCTTCTTTCTTTGTTTTAACTACCTTTCCAGTTTTGGTTATATACTGACCTTTACTATTAAGAGCTTTAATAGATTGCAATATTGCTAAGGTAGCTTTACCTTGCATCATATGCTCTCCAGACTTTGCTAATGGGCGAAGTGTACTCATATCTCCCAATACTTCAAGTCTGTTTTTCTCTGCAAAAGAGCCCTGCATTACGTCATCACCCATACTATTAAAATACTGCATAGTAAGGTTGGTTTTAGATGTGGCAATTGTTTTACCAAAGTCACCCATAATATTTTTTAAATCGAACATGTAAGCTTTTGAAGCTATGGCATAGTCTTTTACTCCAAATACATCTCCACCTACAGCTTCCATAAAGTTAGATATAGTACCAGAAGTTGTATTTACAATACTATTGGCGTAATTAAATACAAGTGCTGTAGCACCAAAATATTTTAAACCATTCTTAACTATTTGCTGAGAACTAATCTTGAGTTCTTTTTTCCCAACCTTTACATTCCAGGTGTAAGAATCCTTAGCTGTAATACCATAGACTTTATTTTCTAAAATACTTCTTACTTTCTGGTATTCTTTCTGGCCATCTCCTCCTTTAATATATCTATCAAGTTTTGTTTGAGCATCTGTTCTAGGCTTACCGTCTTTACCTAATACTAAGTATTCTTTCTCTTTCATTACTTCAGAGATAACAATAATGCTAGACTCTACAGCTCTTCTTTCTTTATATTGTCTTGCAGCTGATTGCTCTAGCAATACCATAGTGTGTAAATCAAGAGATTGATCAGACTCTTTTAGTCTAGATCTATTCTTAACAGGTACACCTAAAGTTTCTCCACCACGGTAATCAGTGAAATCTTTATTTTGAGTTTCATAATCATCCGCCTGAACTTCGAATAATCTACTAATAGAGTTAGCAGCTAATTGTTTTGCTGACTGACCCTCAAACATCCTAGAAACTGTATCTTTCATTATGCCTGGCATACGAACAAACTCTACACCCTTATTTTGATCATGATATCTGAATAAAGATTCCTTACCTTTTGTATCTTTATCAGCTTTTCTTAAGTCAGACTTAAGTCTTTCTAACTCAGCAAATCTAACAGGATCATTCTTCTTCATATCAAGATAAGCCTTGTTCTCATATTTATCTACAGGAACCTCTACCATGTAAGTATCTCCAGTTAATGACGTCTTAGATTTTGATGTTGTGTTAATAGATGTCCAGTGAGCTATCTCGCTTCTAGCAATAGCCTCTTCTAATGTTATAGTGTAAGAGTTGCCTTCTTTGTTTGTGTATGTAACATGAGCTGGCCTGTCTCCTTCATTCATAGTTTCGAATCCATCAACAACTACAGTCTTGGATCCTCTTATAAATAGATCTCTTTGCCCTCCAACTGAGCCATCAGCATTTTTAACGTTAGATGAGTATGTAAAACTGTGACTACCATTTTCATTTTTCTTAAAAGAAACTCCTGTATCCTTGTGAACCTCTAGTGCTTGATCAACATCAGCTGCTACAGAAGAAAACTCTCTTCTATCAATCATAAACTGCGGGTCGTATTGACCAGCAAAATACCCTTGACCATCAGAGTCAAAAGTATACATACCTTTATATTTCTTTTTTAAGTTACGAGAATTCACATCCTCAGCACCACTAGTTGTAAATGCCTTATGCTTATTATAAGCATCGTCAGCAACAGTTGTTATAAACTGTTTTGCATCATGATTAGCTTTATCAGTTATAGTGGATACAACCCCAATATCTACTGAACTCATATCTTTTTCGCTTAATATCTGAAATCCAACATCACTAAGAGTACTTTGTGCCTCTATAGCTGATTTCTCTGCCTTTTCAATTTTAGCCTTTCTTATCTCAGCAGAATGTTCTTTAACTTTAGACATTACATATTCAATCTCCTGCATATCAGTTCTACCAGCAGCACTTAATTCTTTCCAAGATTGCCTGAACGCTGCTTCATATTGCCCCTGAGTTTCTGTGTCATGGTCAGCTAATAGTTCTGCGTATTGAGCTCTTGCCTTACCAAGTAATTTCTTCTGAACCTGAGACCTTTTACCTGTCATATCCTTAGTAACCTTCTTTATTATGTCTAGTTCTTTTTGTGAAAGTGCACCATCAGCATTCATAGCTTCAGTTAATGCTTGAATATCTTCTAATATACTAAAAGACTCATACCAGTTGTATGCGTTTCTTATGTACTCAGAATCTGTATTTTCATCTGATGTGGCTGCGTCTAGCTTATTATACATCTTATCAAGTTCTTTTCTTGACCAGTTTAGATATTTAAACATAGCATACTTTTTGTGTGCTAAATTAGCCTCTTCAGATGTTTTATCTACCTGCTTATTAAGATGTTCAATAGCTTGAAGCCTAGTAACTCTTTTACCTTTATTTTCTCTTCTTTTTTTAGACTCCTTCATAGAAGACTCTTTACTAGACTTAACAGCTTGCTTCTGGTTGTCAAGAACTTTTCTTAATACACCAACAAGATTCTCATAGGTTCGCTCCATCTTTCTCTCAATAGTTTCTGCCTCTTCTTGTTCAGCAGTCTTCTGTAATGCTGGGTCTTGTGAAGCTTCATAGTCTGGATGTCTTGGATCACTCTTTACATACAAAACTCTTTCTTGCTGAGCTATCTCTTCCATGGCAGACATGTCTATTTCTTTTACTTTATTGTCAAGCAACTCTTTAGATAATTCTGTAACTTCAGACTTTTCAATACCAAATGTTCTTTTAATAAAATCAAATAGCCAAGTCTTGAATTTTTCAAATGAATTTGCCTTTGTTTGATTATCATATATTTCACTTCCTTCCCTACCAATTGCAGTAGCAAGTATTTCTTTTTGAATCATATCCTCACTAAGGTCAGAATACTCTTCTCGAACATCCTTCTCTAATTGAGTACCCTCTAATTCTTTAAGAGCCTTTTGTATCCTTGGATTTTTTAATCCTCTTGGAAAGGAATCAATGAATACGTGACTAAATTCATGAATAGCTGTAGTCTTAAATATTTTATTAGGATTAATTACAATAACTGGCTTACCGGCAGCAAGTGTTCTTGGGTCATTCTTACCTAATAGTCTAGAACTATCTATAGTGTCATCATAGACAACCTCAACATTCAATGTCTCCTGCAAGGCTCTCACCTTATCTCTGAATACATCTATATCTTCAGGTGCATAGTCAGCATCTTGACCCCTCTGTTCTTGTGGTCTAAGAGATCTAACTAAATCTTTATCATTGGATAATAACTCAAGCAATTGCTTCTCGTTATATTCTTTTCCTCTAAATTTGTATATCTTACAACTCATCTTATTTACATTTTATATTTCTTAATGCCATTACTGTTTCCAAGTTTTGTTTTATTAACATGGTATCTGAAACGACAGCCTCTCTTCTTTTGTTTAACGTATCTAGTGTTGATGGCTGATTTTCCATATCTCTAAATGTAGTATCCTTAGCCATTATTGTTTCTATCTGTTTATTTATTTTTGCCTGGTCAGCAAGAGGAACATTGTTTCCTCTAACTAATGAAGTAAAAGCCTCTTTTCCTCGAAGATACTCAAATTGTTTGTGTTTACCAACTTTTTTACCCATTTTAAATGTTCTTTTATAAACAGGAACTCTCATAGTCTTCTTGTTCCCAATAGCATATGCATCAGGTCTAGATATAGTACCAACCATTTCGTATAAATAGTCTTCCATAGCAGTATCAAGAGGATCATTATCATTCACTCTAAACTCAGCTGTGACAAATCTTGGAAATACACGAACCTCTTTTTTGTTTACGATTCTAACAGAACCAAACTCTCTACTCTTTATCTTTGCAGGAACATAAGAAATTAAATTTTTGTTACCTCTTATTTGCTTAGGATTTAACTTTTTAACTATTGTTCTGTCAGTGTGCATATGTCTTTGGAACTGCTCAACAAAATTATGATCACCCATCAACTCTTCATTTGATCTAAATAGATCTCTAGCTTCAAAGCTTAACCTGTTATCAGTTAATATCTGGTGAGGGATGCTGGTAAAGAACTGAGATAAGTTATTTTGGAATCCTGAGTTAGAAAAAGAATACTTAACTAAGTCAATAGCTAGCTTTCTGTCAGGATGAACTTCATCAGTTATATTTCCGTTCTCATCTTTAACATATGTATTGTATAGACTAGCCCAAGATCTGTACATCTCATTCTGCCATACAGTAGGTTTGTTCTTACTGTCTAGAGATAAGAATGCATCACCTTTAGTATACTCTATTTCCAATGCATTCAAGAAATCATTACCAGTTTTATTACCAGTACTATTTTTTATTTCTTGCAATTGCTTAACCATAGTTTCGTTAACCCTGTAGAATTCTTTTCTGTTAGACTCTCCAGACATATCTTTAAACAATTGAGTACCAGACATTAAGTATGTGTAAAGGTTACCTTCTATTGCTCTACCTAAGTCTGCGTCTACTAGCAATTGTTCATTACCCGTTTCTGCGGATACAGAATTAAATAAACTTTGAACTCCTGAGTTACCAGACCAAAATAAATCACTATTACTTATTACTCTACCAACCCACATGTTACCATTTTCAAGATAGCTTTTGAGCATTGTGTTGTCTAGCTTTTCTTCCCATCCAACCAAGACTCCATCTTCAAGAACTTTTCTTACTCTGTTTTCATTAATAAGTCTATCTACGTTACTACCTCCTGGGCCATTAGTATCTGCTTTTGATGCAGTAACTCCAGCACTAAAGTGCTTAGACTTTTCTTTTAAGAACATGTAAGCAGATAATACTTTTTTGTGATGCTCAGAATCAACCTCGTTTTTGATAGCAAACCCTAAATTACTTTCAGTTAACTCAGAAACAGTTTTACCACTAGCTTGTTTATCATAATTTGATATTCTGTACTTGCTCATTACGATATCAATAGGACTCACTGATTGTCCACCTTCATTTTCAAGACCCTTAGCTGTTAAGCTTTCTTGTTCTAATTGAAGTGCTACAAGGTCAGCAATTATTGGTTGACCTATAAATCTGTTAACCCACTTAATAGGAGCACCCGCTCTTAATAACATAAAGGTAGTGCTTGCAGTTAGTGCGTTGTGATTACCTCTAGAAATATAAGGATCCTTTGCGATATCTACATAAGCATTAAGAAATGCTGATAAGTTACTAGCAATTGAATTAGTGTCTTGAGTTTCTGAATCAAAATAAGATATTCTTCTTACCTTTCCATTTATCTTTTCTTCTCTTGAATTACCTACACCAAGCCAAGTATTTAGTCTCACATCAATCATCTGATTCATAGAGTGATCAACTAGTTGGTTAGCAGTTTGAGCTACACCAAACTTACCAGCAAGGTAAGCACGCTTAGTTTCTAACTGTGTTAACGGAGAGAATAGCTCCATGTTTTTATATTTAGTAGCTGGGAATAATCCACCTTTTAATTCACCAGTCTTCTTGTCCTTTTTACCTGCGATATCATCTACAAGCTGAGCTCCATCAATAGATCTCATCATGTTGTCATAAGTGTCAGTAGAATTAAGTACGGCCTTGTACTGAGCTACAAGCTCATTCTCTAATAGCATTTTATCTATTTCTGCTTCAGTATGCATAACTGCGGGCTGAAGTTCTCCTCTTCTATATCTAGCAGGAGTCTTCACAGCTAAGTGTCTGTTGTCCTGTGTTAGTTTAGTGACCCTTCCTGTATCAGGTTCGTATACTACATGATTATTCATTGCGAATAATTTATCAATATCAAAGTCACTACCAGTCTTAGCAGGAAGCCCATCATATACAACTATACTGTCTCCCATGCCATCAGGTAATATACCTACAATTTCTAAGTAATCATTAGAAGACATCCCTTGGTTAGGAATACGATATGTAACCATCTCTAACGCTGAAGGATCTAAAGTCTGCATAGCAGCCTTAACTCCTATCTCACTAAAATCTACACCGTGTTTCTTCAATAATTCAACAGCCTGTGAATGAGGTATCATTGCCTGTCCAGGTAATACTTTTCCGCTTTCTATTCTTGGAGGAAGCAATCCTTCCTTGTTATAGTTTTTAGAGACTATGGTAATACCAGAATTTTCACCTACTTTTTCTAATCCAAAAGGAGAAACTTGAATAAAGCTACCACCACTAGTGGAAACTTTCATTATTTCCCTAGACATCAGGGACATCAATATACTCTCTACCTTACCCTTAATTTGTGGTATTGCATCAAACGGCACATCTTTCTGAAGTGCCTCTACTATATTGTCATTACCACCTCTGTCTTTAAATTCTTCTATAAGAGTATCACGTAACAATTGTTGGTCAGTCATTCTTTCGTCAACTATACCAAATTTTTCTTCTACTCTTTTTCTACCAAGCTCAGATAATTTAGAAATAGTTTCATGCATAGACTTTGCAATCTGTCTTCCATCCATTCCCCCATCATAGTTGTAATTACCATTTACATTTAGACCCTCGAATATATTCTTTTGTATTTGAGAACCTACATTAGTATCATGCATTCTCTTAATAGGCAAGTCTTGCTGAAGCTTCCAACCTCTGTTACTTAATCTTTGTGGATTAAGAGTAATATCATCTTGAGCTAACATTTCGGTAGTACCTTCTTTGTTTATAGCTGTTGGTGCAACTGCTCCAACTTTGATACCATCAATTGTAATAACCTCATGTATCTCATTCTGTGCTTCAGAATCAGGAATAAGATTACCATCAGCATCCTGTGTCATCTTGTTATATAAAGCTTCCATTGGAGTCCCTTTAACAAGAGAAGGTATAAGTACTGCTTGAGAATACTTTAAATAAACAGGTCTTCCATTGTTTATCTCAAAGTACACACCCTTAAGTGGTTGTGCAGCTAGCTTAGCTTCTTTAGCACCAAGAGTTTGGCCAGTCATCATCTTCTGGAATACAGCTTCATGTGCATCACTCCATTGACCTAGTTTGTCTTTTAAGAACTTCCATCTACGTGGAGTTATCCATGCTTGTGCATCTGTAGTATTAACTCTGTCATACGCCTTAGCAATAGACTTGTCATTTACTGATTTCTTTATTTTGTCTACATACTTAGAAGCTACTTCAACTCCATTTACTGTTGCCTGGTTAAAGACAAGAGAGTCACTGCTATCAAGTCTTAATTGTAAACCATCTGTATATGTAGCGGGTATCCTTTTAATAAGGTCTGAAGTATTCTTATAGTAAGCTGGATCTCCTGAGAATAATTTAGTATACTCTACAGAAGAGATAAACCCGTTCATTAAGTAGTTACCAGCAAGATTAGGAACTGACTTGAAGTAGCTCTGAAGTTCTACACTTAATCCATTAAGGCTGCCTAGCTTTTTAGTGTGTTCGTTAACTCTATCTTTTAAAGACTCCTTGATGTGCTTATCAAGCATACTCTCTTGTTCTGAAGTTAAGCCTTCATGAGTTGGGTCTTTGAATGTGTCAACATTATAAAACATATCTCTAAAGCCCTGGAAATTTGGATCTGTGTTGTCTCTACTTAGTTCAGGGAATATCTGAGACTTTGTACCGTTACCATTCTCACCATGGTAATGTACAACTTGCTGGTTAGCAGGAAGAGTTTCATTCTCTCTGTTAACTCTACGCATTCTAGAATACTCATCCTTGAAATAACCCTTAGCAACATCAACAGCATCTTGCGGGATGTTTGGGTTCTTCATATCTAAAGTTCCATCAGCTTTCTTGGCTGGGGAAAAGTTAAAGGTTCTTGTTTCGAAACCTCCAAATAAAATTCTTCTTGATTTATCAGCTGCTATTATGGTTGGGAATACAGACTCTCTATTATCTCCCAATACAGAATTAAGCATCTGTGCAATATTTGCATTGATGTTATCATTAACAGTTATGTCTGTGTTAGAAACACCATCTCTTCCTTTTCTTGAGAAGGATGAATCTAAAGCCACAACAACACCATTTATTCTTTTCTCAGATTCTTTTAATCTTTCATACTTACTAAGGCCTTCACCTTTTGCTAATAGATAATTAATCCATTGTGAATTTTTGTTCTCTATTCTGTCACCCATATTACTAAGGGTTGTTGGTATCACCTCTTTAGTTTTTTCAAATATATCTAAAGCATCTTTAGCTTCCTGCTTCCAAGAGTTTACAGTGTTAGAAACATAGGTTGGATTAGATATAGCGTACCCTGTCTTACCCTGTGTAAGTAGAACAGTGGTTTCAGACATGTTAACTTCTCTAAAGCCAACAGCTTCAGCCAGCTTTAACAAAGTACTTTCTCTTCTAAATATGTTGTTTACATTATTGTCAGAATCTTTAGGTACAAATATTTTATTCTTTTTATCGATGCTTCCTACGAATTGCTCGAGAGCATACTGTGTCTTATTCATAAGACTAGCAATAGTCTTTGCGTGATTCTCTACACCACCAGACTGAGCAACCAACATACTTAAGTCAGCTAACTCTATATTAGATGCACCAAGATCCGCTAATACATCTATAAGATCTACTAGTACTTGCTGTGCTTCTGCTCCGGACATAGTCTCCATCCATCCTTCAGAATTTACATTTGTTCCCGCAAGCTTAATAATAGAACCCCATTCTTTCTTTAGGTCTGCTATCTCACTAGCAATGTCAGACAGCTCTTCAGCAACTCCAACATTCTGTAGGTTTTGATTCTTGTCTAACCACATTGACTTGAATTCATTCATCCATTGGTTAGTAATCTGAAGTCTTCTACTTCCAGCCTCTGTTGCGTTGAATACTTGATAGTTGTTCCTGTCAAACTTTGTAACATAGTAGTTCATACTGGTGTTATTAAAAGCTTGCGTAAACTGGTTTATCATCTGAGTATTACCCTCTTTCTTTGCTGTCTCTAGTTTGTCTATAACATCATTTAAGAATGGCTTAGTCCCTGCAAATACCTTAAGTCTATCCAGCATTAATCCAAATAAATCTTTTGTATTCTTTCCCTCACCGTATCCTACGGTGTCTATCAATATTTTGTTAAGTGTATTCCACACATCCTCAAACTCAGCAAATGACTCAGTCTCAAGATATCCATCTTTAATAGGTACGGGAACTCCATCTATGATCTCTCTTCTTTCAATTTGAGATAGCCATATCTTTGTCTTAACACTAGCAGAGTTTTTAGTACTACTCTCTAGAGATTCTTTTATATTTAGTCCGCCACCTCTATCTTCTTCAGCAACCTGGTCTACCTGATTACCTGAAGCATCAAGGATTCTCTCACGAACCTTAACTCCTAGATTAGATATAGAAACAATAAGCTCACTTCTAAATGAAAGTCTATTTTTTTCTATCTTGTCAACCTTAGCTAGCAACTCCTGTTTCTTCTCGTCAGTCTTGTCAGACTTAGCAATCTCAATACGTAGATCACCAATAGTTCTATCTATAGAGTCCAGCACCATGCCTGAGTTAGTTTTTGTTGGTGACCAATCACCTAAATTAACTCTTTCATTCTCTTTGGCAAATCTACTGAATAGAATGTCAACAACATCCTTTACGTCTGCAGGATCCATATCTGAGAACTTCATCTTATCAACAAAGATCTTATTCATGTCTTTATCCTTGTAATAATGTAAGTCATTTCTTTTGTCATGAAATAACTTAGGCTCAGACTTATCCATAATACCAGTCTTTACTTGAGGCTGGTTTGGATTCTTATAATTGTACTCCCAATCTCCGAATTGCTCAGCAAACGTTGGGCCTATTACTTTTCTATATTCAACTCTGGCATCTTGTTCGTTGCCAAAAACCTCAAGAAGTTGGTCAAATAATTTTGACGGCTCTTTCTCAAGGTTTAAAATGGTACATGTACTCATAGTTTATTTTTGTTTAACACGTTGTATCTTCCTTCCCTGGCACAACAGTTCCATTTATATCTTTCAATGTTGGTGTTGTAGACTCGTTAGGTGTTGTCCTGTTTCTTTTACTTTTTCTTCTAGACTTTACTTTACCTGCTTCTAAGTTAACTTCATTTGAATGTAACTTTGGAGTTGTACTGCCCTCAGTCTGTGAAGATACTGCTTTTTTATCAGCTTTACTAATTTTAGTATCACCATTTTCTGATACATTTCCTTTGCCTTTATTGATTCTTCCTAGCTTACTATCCAATATAGTTTGCTCTTTTAAATCAATAACAGCTCCAGATTCTTCTTTTGCTACTAGAGCTCTTAATCTGCTGTCAGAAACAATACCATTCTCAGTGAAATCTTGCCATTCCTGGTCGGTTAAGTCCACAGGAACAACCGGCTCTAATGACTTCTCTAGTTCTGCTATACTATTTTCTGCTAAATCTAGTATAGCTGTTCTGTTCTTACCACTCTTAGCAAATACTTCTTTCCCTTTAGAGTTGGTTATCACACCACCCTTAACTGAATACTCTTGGCTTCTGCCATTAACAGAGTGAGTTACAGTTGTAGAGTTGTCTTCTACTTTCTTAGAGGCTTCTTTGTGCTCACTTGCTTTTTCAACAGCAGTTTCTTTAGTTACGTCAGAAGCAACAACCTTACCGTCAACAATAGCATCCCATTTGTTTTCAAATAGACTGAACTGAATGTTACCATTATTCTCCATTTCTTTCATCTCAGCACTCTTCTGTTCTTGTTGATTAGGAGCTTTAGTAGTTTGTTGTGTTGGTTGAGCAGGAGCTTCAGGCTTAGAGTTGTTTACAGATTCCTTAGAATTTATATTTGCTTTAGCTTCAACATATCTTGCTCTTGCTGCATTCTTGTGAGATGTCTTTTCAGAAAGAGATAAATCAGTCTCGTCAATTCTTTCAATCTCAAAATCCATTTGCTCTTTAGCGTCTTGTAGCTCAGAGCTAAGACTGTTATTAAGTTCTTCTATTGCAGAATCATTGCTACCATCATCCTTTCCTAATCTATTTTCTTTAGGGAATACTCTATCGTTGTATTCTTTAAGTGCAGCTTTTGCTTTATCGTGTCTATCTCTTGTGTTCTCTAAGTCTAAAGGATTTATACTATTGAACGCATCATCAAGCTCTTCCTCAAGTGCTTCTTTTTCCTTAGATGTTCCGGTCCCTACTATGATATCATAGACTGGCATGCTAGTTCTTACGCCAGCTCTGTCTGACTTGAAGGGTTTTCTTACAGCATTCACAACAGTGACTCCTTCTGGGACATTGTTACTAGCTGTAGATATTCCAACATCATATCTCTCGTTTTCAGAAAGCTCTCTACCTATTTCATTTCTCAGTGTGTAACCCTGAGCTTCAAGACGATCAATAACTGCTTCTAACAAAGCCTTAGTATCGCTATCGACAGTTGCTCCATTTCTTTCCGCATAGGAAACAGTATTCATCATTCTGGTAGTAGCCTCAACCTCTTCTTCTATGGAAGCTGCGTTTTCTAGAGAATTAACAAATAAAGTAATCCTCTTTTCTATCTTAGACTGAAGAGAAGATGACTTCTTACTAACACCAGTTTCTCCAGTTTCAATGGTCTCTCCTGTTTTTAGGTCGTATATTGCAATTTGATTATGTTTCTTTCCAAGAGCTATTGCTTTATTAGGGTCAGACTCAATACTAACCACATCAATCATTGTTGTGTTGGTTTTTTCGTTGTACCGAGTACTAATAGATAAGGAAGGATCAACACCAAGTAACATTTTATTTGACTCAATAAAGTCTGCGATATCTTGTTCCGTTAGCTTCTTTCCAGGAATAGATTTAGTTAAATCAATGTGCGTAGACACAGAGAATCCGCTTGTTCCATTAAGGTTCTTTCCGTCTGCAGTAAAAGTACTTCCGCCTTTAGATGTATGCTCTGAAACCTGCATTGACTTATTGGTTGTACTAATACTTGATACAACAGCTTTACCCTTGGCTGCAAACTTATCTTGAATCTCTTTGATTGCTTTAAGATCTGCATCAGGAATAGTTACACCAAATACGGTTTTACCATCATGTATACCATAGTGGTAATTTTTTCCTGGAAACTTGTTTGCTATTTCTTTATTAGCTTCAACACTAAACTTTGGTGCAGCTGCAGCAGGATCATTAACTAAATCATCGCTGTTAACATCTTCTGTTATTTCTGCTAAATTCTTACCTGACTTAGACTGCTCGCTAGTTTTTGGAGCTAATGGCTCAACATATATTTGAACTCTTCTTTCTACCTTTCCGTCAGCACCTGGCTCAGAAGATTTGAATAATGGCCCAGAAGTAACCATATCTGTGTTTACTACCTTGTTGTCAATAACATAGTTTCTGTATCCCTTATAAGTACGTGTATCATTCCATCTTTTTAAACTGAATGGTCTAGACTTTACATTTCTTAAAAATTCAGTAAGCTCTGCTATTTTTTCATCATTAATATTCTCTGGTGTTACTTCATTTCCTTGAGCACCAAAACTTAACCTAACACCCTTAAACATTAAAGATGTAGTCATACCTTCAGTCTTGTCACTTAAAAAAGTAACAACACCTAATAGATCTGATATAGTAGCATCAGGCCCTAGCATTTCCATTTCATCAGCAAACTCATCATTGATCATATCCTGTAACTCTTGTCTAGTATCAGATATCTTCATATCCATAGAGAGTTCTTTTTTTGGATACTTACCTGTAGCCTGATCTTTTTGGCCAGGAGGAACTGCTACACCTAATAGTATTTTAGCAAGAGCATTGGCTTGTCCTTCAGTATTCTTAAGGTTGTTTAATTTAACCGGGAAGGGAGTACCGTCAGCTTTCTTTACTATTACGAATACACCTCCGGAATAAGGTCTAGAATTATCAGCATCATCTCTCCCTGCACTAAGTGTAGTACCAAGGAAGTCTGGATGTAAATCCTTCTTATCACTATTCATGATCTCACCCCTCTCATTAGTGTAAACTATTTCTATATCACTTTCAGGATCACTGAATTGCTCAACTTCTCTGATACCATTAACAGCTCTAGTTCCGTCTGAGTTCATTTCTGTTTGAAGCTGTCCACCTCCAGAGTGAGTAATTACAGATGTGGGTTCTTTACCTTGAAGCAATGCATTGAGTATTGCAGTTCTTTCAGGTCTTGTACTTTCGTTGTATCTGTTTACTTGATCTGCACTTTTTTTACTACTGTCAAGGCTAGCTATATCAGTAACTTTCTTTTTATCTCCATTTTCTGATCCATCTTTAACAAATAGCTCTATAGGGTAATGATCAATAACGTTGTCAGAAAGCTTTGGCATAACGCCAGTCTTGTTATACTCTATAACTGCATTGTCAAACTCAACAATAGCCTGGTAAGCTTTAGTCTTTGATCTAATTCTTGGATTCTTGTGTGGGCCTCTGTTGGCAACCCTGTATCCTACAACAGTACCAACCTTTGTTGTGCCATCTAATAGCCAGTTAGTGTAAGCTTTTAAAGTACCTTGAGAATTATCTAGAGGAGAGAATGCTTTACCATTACCTACCGCAACTTCAATGTTGTGTTCTTCTTTAGCTGAAATAACTTCTTCATGCTGAATCTCTTCTTCTTTGTGTTGATCCTCAAGCACGTCAGATACTTCATTAGAAACGTTGTTGTCTGGTTGAGACAAGTCATTATTCTTTTCTTTTGTATTATTGACTAACTCTTCTTTAGTATTTTTGTTGTCTTCAGCTTTCTTTCTTGCTTTCTCTTCTCTTTTAATTTCTACTTTTCTTTCTGCAAGCTCAACCTCCATATCAGCTCTTTCCTGGTCAGTGTACTCACTACCAACGAACTCATCTTTAGATATCATCTTTTCAAAAGCATCAACCTCTTCTTGCGTTTCTAAGCTACGAATAGAAGTATTCAAGCTATCCTTTCTGTACTGTGTTTGATATTCTTTAGAGGTAAGCTTTTTAGCTTTGTTATTATTAAGAGTTATCTTAAGGCCATTAATTTTTTGCTCAACAGCATTTGTCAACATCTCTTGTTCAACTGCATCATAAGCTTCTCTGTTGTTCTTGTCAACAATAGCTTTAGCTTCAGCCTCCTCAGCTTTCTCAGCCATGTACTCCTTTTTTTGAGCAGGAGTCATGTTTTTTGTAGCTACCTTATCAGCAGCTGACTGGTCACTAGCTAATTTCTTAGACGCTGTTTCTGCAGCTTCTTTTTGTCCTTTAATTTTTTTCTTAATAGATCTTTTTTGAGATCTAGCAACTTTTAATTGTTCAGCTAAAACTTCTTTATGGCTACCCTCTGCTTCTTTATGAAGCCTTTTTAATACACTTATGTATGCGTCTTGTGCAGATAAGTCAGTATTAGCTTGAGCACCATCCATCCATTCTTGAGACGGCTTAGAGCTATTATCAAACTTAATATTATCTCTAGTATCTTTAGATTGCTCAACTAGTCTTTGTTGTTCTTTAGACAAGCTTCTATTTCTAAATTCTATAAGAGTCTGGTCTTTTATAATGGCCTCAGGAACTCCTTTGTTAGATTTCTTTCCTCTATTTTTAAAGTGTAGCTCCTTTATTTCTTTAGCCATTTCTAATGCTCTGTTAGCACCTTCTTCTGCTAGCTCTTGATTCCACTCACCACCTTGCTCCTCTAAGAATTTTGCTTGCTGCTCTGGAGTCATATTCTTCCCCTCCAGTATAGCATTCATTACTTCTTCAAGATTGTTGTTGTCTATACCATCAATAATCATTGATGTTAAGATATCATCCTGGATCATTTGCCTAGCAGCCATATCTCCTTTAGATTCAGCTTCTTGCTTCTTCTTGTGTAATGCAGAATAGAATTGAAACTGATCCTTAAACTTCATCTCTCTCCACTTCTCAGCTTTAGCTTCAAGTTCTTTACGAGATTTAGACTTTAATAATTCATTAACCTTAGGTCCGGCAAAATCAAATACAGATCCACCAAGACCACCAAACAACATAGATATCTTAGATTCATCAGAGCCTAGTATATCCATCTGTCTTCTGTGATATTCTTGCTCAGTAATAAGTCCTGCTCTAAGGTCAGCCTTTAAGTGAGCACTGGTAGATATAAAGTTCTGGTAACCTTCTTCAGCTGCTTCACTAGCAAAAGATCCACCTATAGACAAGGCTCTCTTTGCTGTAGTTCCTAATGGAGTCTTAGCACCAATCCTTCTAGCAACTTCCATTTGCTTTGTAACAGGGTTAAATACTTTTCCAATAGCTAAGTATTGAAACATATCCTGAACTACCATAGCCCATCCATTTCTGTAGTTCTCAGATGCCGCTACAGCTGCTTCTTTTCTAGCTTCCTCTTCAGTATAAGGAAGTCCTGTATCTTTATTTATAGCTCCAGAATTAAGTCTGTCTTGAATGATACCTTCCATAGTACCATGAGCTTCCATTGTGTTTTCAATATGTCTAGAAACTATCGCTTGAGTCATACCATCAGCCATCCACTCAGCTTTAACACCTAGCTTAATACCATTTTCTGCAGCCTCCTTTGCAAGATGGCCTTTGCCTACAACTTTACCTGCAGCATTAACACCTTTAGCTAATCCTTTTCCAAGAAATTTACCACCATATCTTAATGCCTTTGCTCCAGCCATACCTGGGATCATTATTGATAGGGTAGACGCAATAGATACTCCGTTCTTGAACCAGAAACCTGTATCAAACATATCAATTCCACCTGGAGTTCTTTCATATATTGCAGCGTTGTCTTGAACAGTTTCTTTTAGTTTACCTCCAAGTTCTGAGAACCAGTTAGAATACTCTTTCTCTTTACCGGTAGCAATGTTATACATTCCTTCCCAGTCCATTAAATAACCAACACCCTCCATAGTACCACCAATACCTTCAGCAACAACTACTTGTGAAATAAAGTTTGCAGCCTGGTCAGTCCATGGCTGTAATGCAGCTCTTCTCTTAGCTAGCCCGTTCTCACTTGTTATCTCTTGATAAGTTGCACCCTCATCCCATTGTGAGTCTCCGTATCCTTTGTCTCCTAAATACTCTGTGCCTTTGTGAACTACACCTCTAATGTCAACCTCTTTGAACTCATCGTTCATGTCTAGGTCGTACTGAGTAATAATAGCATTAGGATCTTCTCTACGATCAGGATTACTTACTGAATCATTTTTGTCTTCTAACAAGTTCTCTAAATCATCAGCTGTAATAACTTGCTCTGAAGTTGTTGGTAATTGATTATTATTTTCTAACATAACCTCTCTTTTATATTTTTAGTTCTTTATAGAACTGTATGGTGTATTAGCTTGGATAGTTTCATCCCAACTATTTCTTATACTGTTTAGTAGGCTTCTCTCTAGCTCTTCTTTTGTTTTCTTAAGATGCTTATTACCATTGTCGTCAATAGCAAATATCGCTGGAGGATCATCTTGTTTAACCCACTTTAAGTCTCTGTATTCTTTGTGAGAAATCTTTCTTGGACTAATAACTTGGAATTGATCTAGCTCATTAGAGTAAGGATTCAACTCCGTCACTATATGAGAATATGATCCAGCAACATTGTTCATTTTAGAACCTTCCGTGAATCTTGTTCCGTCCATTAAAGCTCTATTCATCTTAGATACACGACCATAAGAATCATTTATTTTTACTCCAGGGTCAACATACATTGTGTATGTTTCCCCATTAATGTCAATACCAAATGCATCTGATCCAGGCATTGTTGGGTGATTTGGAGAAACGCCCTTTAGTCTTCCTGTTTCTCTTACGGCTTTTGTAAAATCATTGTAGTTTACTCCTATTTGCTTAGCTACAGATTTAACATCTCCCTCGAAACCACCTATAGATATATGTCTATCAACGAATGATCCGTTAACCTCTTTATCTCCACCTCTTGTAAGTATAGCATTCTTGTTAACAACATAGCTATTCTTTAAGTTTCTAGGCATGTATACCTGAGAAGCAGATACAGACATCTTCTTCTTAGCAGCTACAGACATATTAAATATTTCCCTATCAGTGTAAGGTTTTCCAGTTGCCGGGTTATCACCTTGCACCATAGGAAAATCTCTTCTCATCTTTGCGATATCCATAGCAGCATTGTATTGATCTTCATGTCTTACCTGCCAATTTCTAAGAGAGTTAACACTCATGAGTCTTCTAGACTCACTCATGTTCTTTATTCTATCTTCTAAATTCTTAAGATTTTCTGGCATGTCTTCCTGAGCCTTTACTGATCCATCCTCGTTAAAACCTACATTCTCTATAGTTTTATCGTCTACTCCAGTGTCAACGTCCATTCCAGTCTGAGTATCCATATTGTAATAGCTATCCCAGTATTGTCCATTAACAGATGTGTCTGTACCAGATTTACCCATACCACCTACTTGTGCGTTTGTAGAAATAGTAGAATCTTTTCTTTGGTATATGTTACCTGCGTTTATTGAAGCTTTTCTTAACTCATCATCAGCACTATCTATTATACCTAGTCTTTCTGCTTCTTTTAAGTAAGCCATTGTTTTGTTGTTACCTTTCATTGTTTCGTAAGCAACACGCTGTATGTGTTCTGGCGTAAGAGTGACCTCTTTTCCATTGCTATCTTTATAAGTTTTTCCATCAAAAGTGTAACCCTTTGCTTCCGCAATACTTTGAGGAGTCATTTGTGCAGCAATTTTTTGTGACTCACCTTGGATGTCTACCTCATCGTTACCAATGTAATCAATATATTCAGCTCCAGCTCCAACACCACCTGATCTATTGTAAGCACTTTCAGCTTCTAACATACCTAATCTTTTTTGCTCAGAGCTAAGTCTAGGGTTATTCATTATGTTTTTCTTATTTAACTGCATTGCATTGTAAGCTGCGTTAGCTTTACCTGTATTACCGTTAACACTAAACTCTAAATTCTTTCTACTACGTAAGCCTTTAAATTTATTTATAAGACTTCTGTCTACACCTTCTGTCATTAGTCTGTCTCTAACAGATCCTACTTCATTTGTAAATGCATCCCTCTGAGCATTAACGTATGCTTGATCTGCTTCTAACGCATTAGTAGCCATCAAGTCTAGTTCGTCCATATCCATAATCATCTGGTCCTCTGCTTTTTGTTTAGCTAGAGGAACTAACATTATCTCATCTAAAGATAATGGTTTAAATGACGCTGTAGTTACAGTTGGGGTTATAGCCCTTTGTTGTCTTCCTGAATTTAATTGCTGTGACATAATATTATGTTGTTTTTATTTTTCTTCCTTTATAATCGTATCCTAATCCTGCTAACTCAGGGAATCTTTTGAACAATTCTTCTTGCCCTATTCCTGAAGCATCAGCACCTAATTGTGCAAGTAGTCTACTTCTGTTTGTGTCGTACCCAGCCTTTTGAACTAGATTCATTTCTGTTTCTTTGTCTGCTTGTGCCATGTTTGCCTGGTTAACAGCAGCATTAAATTGTTGAGCTTGTCTTCTTTCATTTCTATTCTCAGCTGCTGCCTGGTTATATGCCTGACTCATTGCTGCTTGAGATTGTACTTGAGAACCTAATAGGTTAGCTCTTAATGCTGCAGCACTTCCTCCTGATGCATTCTGTAATGCACTTCTTGTATTTGCTGCTTGTCCTTCAACAACATTCTGCATTGCTTTTTCGTCAACGAACTGCTCGTCATATTTATCAGTTAATCTACCTAGACTTACATCTTTAGGCTTTTTTAAATTTGCTAATTGGTAAGCAGTACTTGCTGGTGCAGCATATCTTAACAGCTCACCTGGATTAAACTTACTAGCTCTTGACTTGTTTACATCTTCATTAGTATCGTTACCAGAAAAAGCACTAATAGGCTTAACTCCAGAAAAATCAACTCCCTTGTTTAGTTCCTGGTTAGCAAAATCTTTAGCAGTAGTTTGCTCTATTCCATAAGGGGTTATTGTTGACGCTTGGCTAAGATAAGGCCTTTTTTCTGGACTAGCAACTGTTTCGTTGTTTTCTTTTTTATTAGTAGGAATTTCATTAGCTCCAGGGATATAACTAGCAAGACTTCTAGGAGCCATTGATTGACCTCCAAATGTGCTAGGCATATTTCCTAATCCATCGTTCTGAATATACTGAGCTGCGTCAAGACCATTTAATCTGCTTGAGTCTACACCTCTATTAAGTAATCCATTAGGTCCTTCTAAAAATTTAGAAAGCTCACCAAAATGTAGTCCACCATGCTCATACTTGTTAGCAGCATTTTCTCTATCCATTTTACCACCGTAAGCATATTTCTTTTTCATATAACCACCATGTCCATAACCATTCTCTTGTTGCGGCATAGATTGTTGCATAGCTTGCATCATTGCAGGGTCAACTTGTGGTTGCTGAGTTTGTTCTACTCCTTCACCGTGAGTTGCTCCAGGCATCATGGTGCCATCAGGCATTTGATGCATAGGCTGCTCTTGTCCTTCTTCAGGAATATTAACTTGCTGCTTAGCCTTAACAAACTCTTGTGCAGATCTTAGTCTACCTTGAAGCTCTTTAAGTGTAGCTATATCTTCAGGAGTGTTTCTATCCTGAAACTTATCAGCTATTAACTTGCTAGCTTCTGAGAATGATTTACCTTTTAAATATTTAGGTAAATTAAATTGTGACATTATATCCATAGTATTATTTTTTCCTTGTTTTCTTTTTCTTTTTTGTTAAAGCAACTAAGTCTTTTAGTGTCTTCTTTCTATATGGAGCCATCATAGTTAAATCTTCTAAGCTTCCTCCGTATTTTTTTTGATTACCTTCTATATCACTCATGTATACCCTTCCGTAAATCTCAGGAGTAACTACTCCAGCCATTTTTTGTGCAGCATCAGTAATTTTTGTTAATGTTTTATTTGTGCCTTTCCAAGGCTGAAGATCCCACTTATCATAGTAATCTATGTAGTCACCCTTGTCGTCCTTGCCCATAGTCATTGTGTAGTTTCCTAGGACATTTCCTTGGCCATGTGCACCTTGAGTGTCGTCAACTCCATACCCCGTATAGGTTTTTACACCATCTTTGTTTGCTTTAAATAAATCTAATAACTTATTGTTTTTTTGTAAATCTCTAATTATACTAGCTTCAGTAGCTGGAGAATTATAATAAGTAGTTCCCTCTATAGCATTAGATGGTCTATATTGAGAAACCGCAATACCCCTCTTTCCATCACGACTAAGCCTACCACTAGGTAACTGATCATTCATCATCATGTTTAAAAGATCTTGTCTTTCTGACAACCACGCATCACTACCATTTTCATTCCAAGCAGCAGATCCTCCTTGAGGTTCTACAACTGCATTTAATACTTTACCTAAAGGACCTTTTATTAATCCTGGATCTGGAGTTTGAGTACGGGTATTAAAGCTTTCTCCATAACCTACAGGGTTAATATTTTCAGCTACTCTGCCCTTTATATAGTTTAGCCCTAATTCTCCTATAGGCCCTAACAATGCAGCTCTTGCCATATTTGTTGGTTTAGAGTAGTGTCTTGCAGCATTCTTAAGTTTATCCCAAGTACTAGGTGGGTCTTCTTTTGTAGGAGGGTCTAACTCTCCGCCCTCTTCTTTTTTGTTTATTTTTCTTTCTTGAGCTAACATTGCTTTGGTAGGTTTCTTTCCAGATCCTTTGTTAGCTCTTATGTTATCCCACAGACCTCTCTTAGAGTATGATCCGTCAGCTCTCTTGAGCATACCGCCTTTTCTGTACTTGCTCTCTTCTACATCTTCCTGATCAATAATAGTACCGTCCATTCTAATGTTGTTAGAGAATATATAGTCTTCAAACTTTGTTTCTCCCTCTTCAACAAGGTTAGGCCTACCGTTAGCTCCCATACCTTGAGGTATACCGCCTAGGCTATTCTGTTCGTGTGTGCCTCCGTTTTCAAACATAGTCACTAACTCTGCTGCTCCATTTACTGGAGAGGCATAAGGAGATTCCATTGAGCCTCCGTGCTCGTATGCATTTGTTGCTTGGTCGTGTATTCTGCTATAGTAATTTCTATGGGCTTTTTGTTCTGCTTTTTCTGCTTTTTTATTACCCATTATTCCTGCAGCTCCTCCAATTACACCACCTATTGCTGCACCCCAAGGTCCAAATGCCATTCCTGCAGAAGCACCTTGCATAGCACCACTTAACGCAGCAGAACCTTTAGAAGGTATTTCTTCTGGTGCAGTCATACCACTAGTGTCCATGTCGTTCTTACCAAATGCCATCTTACCTAATGATAATGCAGTACCTGCAGCACCAACGTAAGCACCTATTCCAGGACCACCACCTTCAGAACCAGGTGCTTGAGAACCTATTCCACCTGCTGCCTCTGCTTCGGCAATCTTACCATCAAGACTACCAAGTTGTTCTAGCATTTGACCTCCAAGAAAGTATCTATTTTGTTGATACCTGTCTTCACCTGGATCAGACTTCTGACCTGTAAGTTCTAAGCCTTGTACTTTCATTTGATCTTCTAAA